>FRDC01000569.1_pt1 | contig 30248 bp, 30 predicted proteins | sample 1106171 | NCBI WGS metagenome assembly FRDC01 (sample SAMEA3930566, study PRJEB13176) | freshwater metagenome | biome: Drinking water system; feature: drinking water; material: water | place: Singapore | collected 2014-12-20 | reverse complement strand
GTCCGTCGCTCTACCGACTGAGCTATCGGGGAATTGGTGAGTTGCGCATGTTAACGTTTTGAAGCCTTCCGGTCAACCATTGCCGCGATATGGCTGGGATCGTTTCTCGGTGGATTGCGGGAAGATGATTGATAGCGCAACGCTTTTCAAAATAATTATCGCTGCTTCAGGGTGTTATGAGAAGTCCTTAACTTATCCATAAGGATAATTTATTGAGTGCTTCCCGGATTATAGTAAACTCACGCTTCAATTGTTAGAATCCAACTTTTTACAAAATTTATCAAACTAAAATTACTCACTTAGGATTGTTCATGAATACCGAAGATTTTCGCCCTGAAAAGAAAGCCACTGTTTTTTATCCACCGCAACGCGTATTGATGGGACCAGGACCGTCGGATACTCATCCGCGTGTGTTGAACGCCATGGCGCGTCCGACATTGGGCCACTTGGATCCTGTTTTTACCGAGATGATGGAAGAGATTAAGGGATTGATGCGCTATGCCTTCCAAACCAAGAACCGCATGACTTTCCCGGTATCCGGCCCGGGTTCGGTGGGGATGGAAATGTGTTTCGTCAATACTATCGAACCTGGTGATAAAGTGATCGTTTGCCGCAACGGCGTGTTTGGCGGACGTATGATCGAGAACGTTGAGCGTCATGGCGGTGTGGCCGTGGTGGTGGACGATAAATGGGGCGAGCCGGTCGATCCGCAGAAAGTCGAAGATGCCTTGAAGAAAAATCCGGATGCCAAGATTGTGGCGTTTGTGCACGCAGAAACCTCGACTGGTGCGCAATCCGACGCTAAAACCCTGTGCGAAATTGCGCGTAAATATAACTGCCTGACGATTGTGGATACGGTTACTTCGCTGGGTGGCACGCCGATCAAGGTTGACGAGTGGGGTATCGATGCGATTTATTCCGGTAGCCAGAAGTGTTTGTCTTGTCCGCCGGGATTGTCGCCGGTGAGCTTTTCCGAGCGCGTGACCGAACTGGTTAAAAATCGTAAAACCAAAGTGCATAGCTGGTTTATGGACATCAGCCTGTTGCTGAATTACTGGGGGTCGGCGGCCCGTACTTATCATCATACCGCGCCGACCAATGCCCTGTATGGCTTGCATGAATCGTTGCTGATGTTGTACGAAGAAGGGCTGGAGCATTCTTGGGCGCGTCATCGTTATAATTACGAAGCATTGAAAGCCGGTTTCGCGACTTTGGGGATGAATTATGTGGTTAAAGAAGAGCACCGTTTGCCGCAACTGAATTCGGTTTTTGTACCTGCCGGCGTCGATGAAAAAGAAGTGCGCCGCCGTTTATTGGAGGATTACAACCTTGAAATCGGTGCGGGTCTGGGCGATTTTGCCGGAAAAGTATGGCGCTTCGGTTTGATGGGTACATCTTGCCGCGTCGAAAATGTGATTTTCTGTCTGAATGCGCTGGAAACCATTCTGTCGGATATGGGCATGAAAGTCGAGCGTGGCGCTGCAGCAGCGGCTGCGCATAAGACTTATGCTGCGAAACCGATGTTCTAGGATGCTACTGGATTAGCTGCAATCCCTATTTGTTTTCTGATACCACTTTCCCGTCGGCAGCGATGGGAAAGTGGTTTGTGTTTTTAAATGACTCATAACGGACAAATCCGCACACTATGGTTTTGGATTTTCCTTTTTCGATGGTCGGAGCGCCTTTATTGGCGTTTTTTTTATCTTATTTTTCCATTTTCTGGCTGATTAAAAGAAAAGCGAACTGGGTGCTGGATCAACCGAATGCGCGTTCGCTGCATACAGTTCCGGTTCCCCGGATCGGCGGGGCCGGATTGTTACTGGGTGCGATGACCGCATGGCTTTGTTTTTCTGCAAGCTTGCCATCCACTGTTTTGCTGGGCTTGGCATTGCTGATGGTCATATCATTGATCGACGACATCTGGCATGCGCCAGTATGGAGTCGGTTGCTGATTCATGCGATTGCGGCTGCTTGGTTTGCAATCTCACTTTTATTGGGCGCTTATGACTGGTTAACGGTGTTGTGTGTGATAATCGCAACAATCTGGATGTCGAATCTTTATAATTTCATGGATGGTTCGGATGGATTGGCAGGCGGAATGACAATAATCGGGTTCGGTTATTATGGTTTGATCGCTTTTCTGGCAGGCGATCACAATTTTGCCATGATTAATTTTTCGGTTGCCGCCGCGGCAATGGCTTTTTTGTTGCATAATTTTCATCCGGCGCGGGTTTTTATGGGGGATGCCGGTTCGGTTCCGCTGGGGTTTCTGGCCGCAGTGTTTGGGATATTGGGATGGTTGAGCCAGCTATGGACGATCTGGGTGCCCTTATTGATTTTTTCCCCTTTCATTGCGGATGCAACAGTGACGCTTACAAAACGCCTATTGCAAGGAAAAAAAATTTGGCAAGCGCACCGCGAGCATTATTATCAGCGTTTGGTGCAAAGCGGCTTCGGTCATCGCAATACCGCACTGGCAGCTTATGCGTTGATGCTGACTGCTGGCATCAGTGCGATATGGATCAATGAACAAGACATGGCAGTACAACAATGGGTGATGCTGATGTGGGGAGGTATTTATTTGGCAGCAATGATGTTTGCCGATCGGAGTCTCAAACCGTTTTCTGACCGAGGATAATATGTTCGTCGGCCGATACGGAATTCGCACTTTTATCGCTTTTACGCATGATTTCATTGCGATCGCTGCAGCTTGGTGGCTCGCTTATTTATTGCGCTTTAACTTCCAAATCCCAACCTCTTCGGTACTTTTTTTGTTAGAAACTATTCCCTGGGTCGTGCTGATTCAAGGTGGTTTCTTTTTGTGGCTGGGACTATACCGTGGGCTCTGGCGTTATGCCAGCTTGCCGGATTTGAAAAGAATTTTTATTGCGGTGATGGCCGGTTCCACGGCCGTGATCTTGTTGTTAGGGTTATTCGGTTCGCTGGCGAAAGTTCCGGGAGCAGTCATTGTTCTCGCGCCCCTTTTATTGATGTTTATTATGGGTGGTAGCCGCTTAATCTATCGTGCCTGGAAAGAACGCCGGCTATACGGTTTGGAAAGCCCCGAGGCCAAGCTGGTGTTGATCATCGGGGCAGGCAGCACGGCGGTTAATTTAGTGAAAGCATTAACCGGAAGCCGGGAATGGCATGTTGTTGGCATGCTGGATGATGATCCGAGAAAATATGGTACCCGTTTGCAGGGTATCCGGGTACTGGGAAAGATTGATGAATTACCGCATTGGATACATAAACTCAATGTTGAACATGTGATTATCGCGACACCATCGGTTTCCCGCCGGATTCACCGGCAGGCTTTGGAGATCTGCTCCGAGCTAGGGGTTAAAGCGATGACGGTGCCATCGTATGCCGATTTGATCAGCGGGAAAGCAACGGTATCCAATATCCGCGAAATCCAATTGGACGATTTGTTAGGCCGGGCGCCAGTGGTTTTGGATGACGAAGGGCTGCATGGCTTGCTAACGGAAAAGGTGGTTCTGGTAACCGGCGCGGGCGGATCTATTGGTTCTGAACTATGCCGCCAACTGGCGACGTTTGCGCCAGACCGGATTGTGTTTCTCGAACTCAACGAATTTGCGTTGTACGGCATTCAGGAAGAATTTACCGCGCGTTACCCGGAAATGAAGATGTCGTTTGTGATCGGCGATATCAAAGATCGGGCGCGGATGATGCAATTATTCGAACAATACCGTCCGACAGTGGTGTTTCACGCCGCTGCGTATAAACACGTGCCGTTGATGGAACAAGGAAATGCTTGCCAGGCTTTGCTCAATAATGTGTTGGGCACATATGTGCTGGCGCAGGTGGCGATCCGTTTTGGTGTCGAAAAATTTGTATTGGTTTCCACCGACAAAGCTGTGAACCCGGTCAGTGTCATGGGGGCCACCAAGCGTCTGGCAGAGATGGTGTGTCAGGCGTTGCAGCAATCGATTGCGGCAGATCAAACGCATCGCACCTGTTTTGTAATGGTACGTTTTGGTAATGTGTTGGGGAGCACCGGCAGCGTCATCCCTAAATTCCAGGAGCAAATTGCCAAGGGCGGGCCGATTACCATTACGCATCCAGAGATGACGCGCTATTTCATGTCGATTCCTGAGGCTGCGCAACTGGTTTTGCAAGCAGGTCTGATGGGGGGCACCAAAGGCGGTGGAGAGATTTTTGTGATGGATATGGGCGATCCGGTCAGAATCGTGGATCTGGCGAATGACCTGATCCATTTATCCGGGTTGGCGGAAGGCGACATCCGTATTGTTTATACCGGTTTGCGGCCTGGTGAAAAACTCCATGAAGAATTGCTGGCTGCTAATGAAAATACTTATCCGACACTCCATCAAAAACTGCGTATCGCCCAAGCGCGGCAGGTGGATGCGCAATGGCTGGCAGATTTGATTGCATGGCTGAATAAAATTACCGTGCTTGATGATCAAGAGGTTCGCGATCAACTGATCAATTGGGTGCCTGAATACAGCCATAAGGAGATCGAATCTTAGGGAAGCGCTGATTAATTGACTGCACGAGCGAATTGCTTCGTTGCGCGGTACTCACTCCCTCGCCTATCAGATTGATATATCTCGGTTGTTGCGTTCCGTGCGCCTCGCCCTTCATCACGTTCGTTGAATTAATCAGCGCTTCCTTAGGAAAACGCTGATTAAATTGGCGATACGAGCGAGTCACTTCATCGCGTGCCACTTGCTTCTTCGCCTATCTTGTTGATAGGTCATGGTTGCCGCACCCCATCCACCGGATTAATCAGCGTCAGAGTAACAACGCAGTACTATGATTGATAACTATCCATGGTTCTCAAATTTTTAGTAATGCTTCCATTTTCCAATACGATGATCCGGTCAATTTTCTTGAGTTGTTGCGGAAATTGTTGAGTGAAGATCAGTGTCGTGCGATTCTCCATCAGTGTTTCCAGGACAGAAAGGAATTGCCCGCTATCGTGGCCGGTTATTGCAAATATCTCATCCAGGATCAAAATCGGGGCGTTTTTGACGAAAGCACGGGCGATGGCAAGCTGCAGCAATTGCTGCCGGGTTAATTCACTGTCGTGTAGATCCATTTGAGTTTGCAATCCGGCGGGCAAATGACGGATAAAGTCCATCGCGCCAGAAACCTGGGCTGCCGCGGTAATGAGTGCTTCGTTGCTGCAGTGCTTCATACCATATGCGATGTTACCGGCGATTTTATCGTCCAATAAATAAGCTTCCGTGGATACCAAGGCAATATTGGCATACAGGCTATCGAGCTTAATTTGTTCCACCGGATGGTCATCCAGCCAAATGTTACCGCTGACTGGCTGCTGCAAACGGAGAATCAGATCAATCAATGCAGTTTTTTCCCTGGCGGAGTAGCTTTTGAAGACAACCGTTTCCCCTGGTTTAATGGCGAAATTGATATGACTCAGGATGGGACTGGATTCGGCTTCGTCATCGTAGCATACGCGTTCAAATGACAATTTCCCTTGGAGCTGCGGGATGTTCAAAATACCGGTATCAGTTTCAAACGGTTGATCCAGAAATGCAAAAATGGCCTCTAAGGGTTGTTGATGATATTCCAATTTTTTGGGTAGCTTTAAAATGCGTTGGGCGGGTGATACCAGCAGCAGTGTGGCGCAAACAAGCGCGCCAATTTCCGCTAAATTCATCGTGGCGTTAATGGTCTGAAACGCTACGGCGTAGCCTGCAGCGATGATAATCAGTGCTGCGATTGCTTGTGAGAACGAATTGGCCATGGCGCTCAGTTTTGTCCGCTGCGTCTCATCGAGTTGAATTTTTGTGGAAATCTTTCCCAGACGCTCGCATTCCTGCTTTAAACCGCCATCCAGCCGGATTGTTCTATGATGCTCAACAGCTTGATACAAATGCTGTAGTAAGTTTTCAACGATCGATGAATTTTGCTGGCCGGATTGACCGGGATGAGCAGTTAACCGGCAAATCAATGCGAGCAGCGGCGCAATCAGTAGCAGCAGAATCGTAAATTCCTGATTCAGATACAACGTGCATAAAATCAATCCAAAAATTATCAAGCAATCTTGCAGCAATTGCGCGAAGTGGTGAATTACGTTTGTGGATACTTGATGAATATGAGCAATCAACTGATTGATCTGATCGTTCTTGAATAACTGCGAACATCGGTTGATGGGCTGTGCGAGCAATTTGTCGATAACATCCATGCGCAAATTATCTGCCAGGACACTGCTGCTTTTGCCGGTCGAAGAAAGTTTGAAGTAAACAGCCACGGCGTAAATCGCGAACAGCCCAATCACGATCAAAGTCGTCGATTGCAATGCCGTGTGGTTTTTTGTGATAAAAATACTGTCGAGCAATTGCTGAATCAGGAGCGGAAACGCAGCGATTGTGGCAGCTATGAGCAACATCGAACCAGCTGCCAGCAAGTGAAGTTTTCGATACGGCGTGAGTTTGGAGAATAGGCGATGATAAAGTTGCATGCGAATCATACTCAGTATTTTACATCAACATTCCGCCGGTAACGCAGTGCGCGATCGTCGGGCGCGCGGTATAGATATAGTACAATCGCTATTGTTTATCGTGAATTGATCCGGCTTTATCCGGTTTTCTATTAAGGAGTCATTCTATATCCATGCTTCCACGACGAAAAGGCATTATCCTTGCGGGCGGTTCTGGCACCCGGCTTTATCCGGTAACGCAGACCATATCGAAACAATTGCTGCCGGTATTTGACAAGCCGATGATTTATTACCCGCTCAGCACATTGATGCTGGCGGGAATTCAGGAAATTCTGGTGATTTCAACGCCGCGCGATATCGGCAGTTTTCAAGAATTATTACTAGACGGCAATCAGTGGGGATTGAATATATCTTACGCGAAACAGCCTTCCCCCGATGGCCTGGCGCAGGCTTTTTTAATCGGCGAATCGTTTATCGGTAACGATCTTTCGGCATTGGTCCTGGGTGATAATATTTTTTATGGGCACGATTTTCAGCAGTTATTGTTCAATGCCATGAAACGCACCACAGGAGCCAGTGTTTTTGCTTACCATGTGCACGATCCGAAGCGTTATGGCGTCGTTGAATTCGATTCCACGGGCAGGGTGATGAGTCTGGAGGAAAAACCCGCGCAGCCGAAATCTAATTTTGCAGTCACCGGTTTATATTTTTATGACAGCAATGTTGTCGCTTATGCCAAGCAACTGAAACCGTCGGCGCGCAACGAACTGGAAATTACCGACTTGAACCGGATTTACCTGGAACATGCAACGCTCAATGTGGAAATCATGAGGCGTGGATATGCCTGGCTGGATACCGGTACGCATGAATCGCTGCTGGATGCGAGTCAGTTTGTCGCCACAATCGAACACCGGCAAGGTTTGAAGATATCCTGTCCTGAAGAAGTCGCGTACTTTCAAGGATGGATTGATGCTCAACAGCTCGAGCGGCTGGCATTACCGTTAGCAAAAAACGGCTATGGGCAATATTTGCTGCAAGTGTTGAAACGTGGTTTTTAATCGCATTTTGAGTGTTAGAGGCTATCAGGTATGAAATCAAGTCGTTTGGCAATTCCCGATATCATTATGCTGGAACCCCGTGTATTCAGCGACAACCGCGGTTATTTTTTTGAGAGCTTCAATCAGCGGGAATTTGAAGCCATAGCCGGAGAACCGGTCAGTTTCGTGCAAAGCAATCATTCGCAGTCGGTACGGCATGTGTTGCGCGGTTTGCATTACCAAATCAAGCATGCGCAAGGAAAAATGGTGCGTGTGGTTGTAGGAGAAGTGTTTGATGTTGCGGTCGATTTGCGCCGATCGTCACCAACCTTTGGGCAGTGGGTCGGCGATGTATTGAGCGCCGCCAACAAAAAACAATTATGGATACCGCCCGGTTTTGCGCATGGATTTGCGGTGTTGTCTGAAACCGCTGAGTTATTGTATAAAACCACCGATTATTGGTCGCCGGAACATGAGCGCTGCATTGCCTGGAATGATCCGGATTTAGCGATCGACTGGCCGCTGAGCGCAGCACCCATTCTCTCCGCTAAGGATGCGCAAGGTGTCCGATTCAATGAGGCGGAAGTCTACGATTAGCAACCATCGCTATGGCCAAGCAGAAAACCATTTATTCCTGCACTGAATGCGGCGGCCAAACCCTGAAATGGCAAGGCCAGTGCCCGCATTGTCAGGCATGGAATACTTTGGTTGAAACGATCGCGGAAAAAACGGTATCGCGTTTCAGTCCGGTATCTGAATCCGGGGAAGTGCAGAATTTGAGCATGATCGAGGCGCGGGAAGAACCGCGCTATCCCACGGGGATCGAGGAACTGGATCGGGTGCTGGGCGGCGGCATGGTGCGGGGCGGGGTAGTGCTGCTGGGCGGTGATCCTGGCATCGGCAAATCGACTTTGTTGCTGCAAGCATTATCGTACATGTCGACACAGCATGCCGTTTTGTATGTCAGCGGTGAAGAATCGGCGCAGCAGGTGGCTTTGCGCGCCAAGCGCCTGGCGTTGGATGTGCATTCCGTAGATTTGTATGCGGAAATTCAGCTGGAGAAAATTCAAGCGGTGCTGGCAAAGCGTAAGCCGACCGTTGCCGTGATCGATTCGATTCAAACGGTTTATTCGGAAGTTTTACAATCCGCGCCGGGTTCGGTCGCGCAAGTACGCGAATGTGCAGCGCAGTTGACGCGCCTGGCCAAGTCAAGCGGTACCTGTATTATTCTGGTCGGTCATGTCACCAAGGAAGGCGCATTGGCGGGGCCGCGCGTGCTGGAGCACATGGTCGACACCGTATTGTATTTCGAAGGCGACATGCATTCCTCTTTCCGCATGATTCGTGCGTTCAAGAATCGCTTCGGTGCAGTCAATGAATTGGGCGTGTTTGCAATGAGCGAGAAAGGGCTGCGCGAAGTCAAAAATCCATCGGCTTTGTTTTTGTCGCATCACGATGCGCAAGTGCCTGGATCGTGCATCATGGTTACACAAGAGGGGACGCGTCCGCTGCTGGTGGAAATTCAGGCGCTGGTTGACGAAGCGCGTTCACCGAATCCGCGCCGGTTATGTGTCGGTCTGGAACAGAACCGGCTGGCGATGTTGTTGGCGGTGTTGCACCGTCACGCCGGTATCCCATGTTACGATCAAGATGTATTCATCAACGCCGTGGGCGGTGTCAAAATCACCGAACCCGGCGCCGACCTGGCCATTCTGCTGGCCGTTGTTTCGTCATTGAAAAATAAACCATTGGCGGAAAAAATGATTGTCATCGGTGAAGTCGGTTTGGCAGGCGAAATCCGCCCGGTGCAACGCGGACAGGAACGGCTGAAAGAAGCTGCCAAACTGGGTTTCAAACAAGCTATCATTCCACTGGCTAACAAGCCCAAGCAAACCATTGACGGCATGACTATTATTCCGGTGGCGCGACTCAAAGACGCGGTTATGCACATGCATTGATAAAGACCGAAAAAATCGGTGCGGACGAATGAAAACCTATCATCACCTTTGGTTGCTGACAGGGATAACGATTCTGGTCGCTATCGCAGCCATCGTCTTGCCGCCGGTCGCGCAGCCGGCGGAGTATCATTTTTTTGCTGATCAGCGCCATTTTCTTGGTATCCCGAATTTCAACGATGTGGTATCCAATCTGGCGTTTTTGGTGAGTGGCGGCGCCGGTTTGCTGTTTCTATGGCGAATTCATCGGAATTCAACGCAATCGGTGTTCCAAGATCGCCGGGAAAGCTGGCCGTACTGGGTGCTGTTTTTCAGTGTCGCTTCAGTTGCATTTGGATCGATTTATTATCATTGGACACCGGACATCGATCATTTACTGTGGGACCGGTTACCCATCGTCATAGCGATTGCTGCGCTGCTGGCGGCGACACTGGTCGATCGCGTGGATATAACCGCCGGTTTGGCAGCTTTACCGTTGCTTGTTGCGCTGGCGATTTTAAGTGTGTTGTATTGGTACTGGAGCGAAACTCAAGGTGCCGGCAATCTGAATTTTTACCTAGTGATGCAGTTTTATCCGATCCTGCTGATGGCATGGATCAGCCTTTGCTGTCCATCGCGTTACAGTCATGGCAATACGGTGTTTCAAGTGATTGCACTTTACGCAATCGCAAAGTTGCTTGAGATACTCGATGCGCAAATCTTTGCTTGGACAAGCGGCTGGGTCAGCGGCCATACGCTCAAGCATTTGATTGCCGCGTATGCGGCATACTGGATCGTTCGGATGTTGCGGGAGCGAAGGTTGGTAGAGAACGAATAAGCAAAATACACTGCAATTCTTATCCGGTAATAAAATTTCTACTTCACTTTGCTTTGTTGCGTCATTGGTTAGATCCACATTGATTCATTCTCGTCCCTCTCTACCTTAAATGACTTAAACTCCGCCCTGGCTTTGAATGCTTCCACGTTCTCTCTTAAACTTCCAAGCGCCTGCGAAATCTCGGCGCGTGTAATTTCTGACTGAGCTCCGACTATGACGGATTTTAACGAGAGATTCTCGGAAAAGTCGGCAAAATATAATCCATCCGTTTCGTCGGTTAATCCAACGTAAACGCGATATTCCTGTTCGTATTCCCAGTGACAAAATTTTGTTAGTAGAAGCTTCTTCATGAATGCCTCATCTAATACATCCGGTTTGTTAAACCGTTGAGGGACGTATTCAATCTCATTAATAAGAGTGGAAGCCACTTCGAATCCAAGGCAAATACCTTTGTGTTTGTCTGCATAATGTCCCCAAAGAATTGGGTGTGTCCACGTCTTGCAAAAGCAAAGAATACCGTTGGTTTTAGAAATCTTTGACTTTGTCTTTTCCATAACTTTTCGAAAACCTTGATCAGATAAATCAACGGCAAGAAACTCAAATGGGTCGTTCAATTCCATAATCCGTGAGATTTTTAAACGACGATTTCGCAGTGCTTCGATCCCATATTGTGCATTGATGAAGTGATATAAAAGCATTTATAGCATCAACCCAAATGCACATTCTCCTGCAGAGTCCGGCGGGCAATAAACCCTGAACGGGATTCTCCGGCTGCTTTTGCTGCTGCATCGATACGGCGTAATACACGGGCAGGAAGCGTAATGTTGACTCTCTCCACTTTATCCGACAATTCGGATAAATCAATTGTAACAATCGCCCATATCCAGCCGGAGTATTCTGGATTGGATTGATGTTCAGCGATGGTGCGAGGTTCGGGTATGGCGCCTCCGCTATCGATTGTTTCCTCCAGCCATAGTTCAATAGCTTCTTTGGCGTTGTCGATGGCTTCGTCCAGTGTATCTCCCGCTGAGAAACACCCGGGTAAATCGGGAACCACTACACCGAAAGCATGTTTTTCATTTCCCGGTTCAATCACAATAGTAAATCTCATTTTTATTCCTTTATTTCAATCCGGCTTGCTTCAATAGTTTGTTAACAAGTCCAATACCTAAATCTTTTTTCGGATGAGGAACGGTAATGTGGCCATTCCGGATTGGGTGTGTGTAAATATGGTGGGACCCTTTAACACTCCGCAAAACCCATCCTGCTTTTTCGAGCTGCTTGATAATTTCTGTGCTATTCATCATGTGTAGTATACACACTATGAAAAGAGAGTGATGTGAAGGAAAAGTTTGTTTTGATGAGTTGCTTTGCTCCACTTTTCTGGAGCAAAGCAACTTTAGAAGTGATTACTTAGTACGCGCAAACTGGTAGCCGGCTTTATTTCCATTATTACTCCGGAAAGCGCCGCCACGATTGCTGTTTCCGAATGCGCGGTTGTCATCGAAAGATCTGCCGCGCTGGCTGTTGCGGTTTCTTCCTGGTTCATGAGTTTGCGCCGCCGCGCCTAATCCGGGGCGATTGTCGTGACCAGCAAAAGGCGCTCGTTTGCGTTTTTGCGTCACACTCGGTGCGCTCTTGGAGTTGTTATTATGAAAGCGGGGTTTTATGCGCGGCTCCAAGCCGGGAATGATGTGCGAGGTAATGCGCTGACCGGTATAACGTTCGATTCTGGACAAGTGGAGACTGTCTTTGGTCGAGGCGAATGAAACGGCCGTTCCCGTTGCACCAGCGCGGCCGGTACGGCCAATGCGGTGCACATAATCCTCGGCGAATTTGGGCAGATCAAAATTGATGACATGTGTGATGTCGGCAACGTCGATGCCGCGGGCGGCTACATCGGTTGCCACCAGCACGCGCAAACCGCCGTTACGTAACCGGGTGAGCGTGCGATTACGTTCGCGTTGATTCATGTCGCCATGCAAAGCAGCAGCGGCAAAGCCTTGTGCATGCAGGTTATCCGCCAGAGTGTCGGCATCTCGTTTGGTGGCAGTAAATACGATCGCTTGCTTTAACGATTCGTCACGCAATACATGATCAAGCAGACGATTTTTGTGGGACATATCGTCGGCGTAATGCAATCGTTGTTCGATATTGTCCAGCTTGGACTTGGGTGATGCGACTTGTATGCGCTTGGGCGTTTTTAACAGTTTCGCAGCGACTTTGTCGATGGCGCTGTCGAGCGTGGCGGAGAACAGTAGCGTTTGACGTGTGTCCGGTGTTGCGGCTGCGATGGTTTCGACATCTTCGATAAAACCCATGTCCAGCATCCGGTCGGCTTCGTCCAATACCATCATCTGCAAGCGTTTGAAATCGATACGGCCACGTTGTATATGATCAATCAGACGCCCTGGTGTAGCGACCAGAATTTCAACCGGCTGCGATAATAACCGGTTTTGCAGCGGATAGGGCATGCCTCCGAGAATACTGACGACATTGATGCGTTTCAGGTATTTGCCGTATTTTTTGGCGGCGTCGGAGACTTGCAGTGCCAGCTCACGTGTCGGTGTCAAGACTAATACGCGCGGGCCGTGGCTGCGGACGGGCGAAGGTGTTGCCAGCATGTGTAACGCGGGCAGCATGAAGGCTGCTGTTTTACCGGTGCCGGTTTGGGCGGAAGCCATGACATCGTGACCGGTAATTAATTCAGGGATGGCTTGTTGCTGTATCGGGGTCGGGGTGGTGTATCCAGCTTCCTGGATCGCTTTGAGTATTGCAGGATGTAAGTTTAAATCTTCAAAAGACACGTTGATTTCCTAAAAAAGACAATGAAACGCACGTACCTGGTCACGGTACCGTGAGCAATAGGGAGCGTACCCTTGTCAGCGCATTAATAAAGCATCGCCGCTAACCAAGGTGATATACAATTTCCGGGAAACAAAATTGAAGAGAGGTCAGGAACGATGAAACCAGACAAAGTTGATCGGCTGTTACATTCTCTGACCAACTTTGGCCGCGCAGTATACTGGAATATGAGATTTCATGCAACGAAACAATTTATTGAATCACCACTTTAGCAAATTTTCGTTTGCCGACTTGAATGACAATCGTCATCCCTTTTTTTAATTTAATGGATTTATCCTCCACCTTTTCTCCGTCCAGTTTTACTGCGCCTTGATCGATCATGCGTAATGCTTCGCTGGTACTGGCGGTTAATCCGCTTTGTTTCAGCACCTGTATCAGCGGAATTTCAGCATCGGATGTTTGAATCGGAGTTACCGGGATTTCGTCAGGTATTCCACCGTGTTTGAAGCGTGCTTCAAAATCCGCCAATGCTTCTTCGGCATCGCGTTGGCTATGGAATCGCGCCACAATTTCTTGCGCGAATCTGACTTTGATGTCTCGGGGGTTGCGCCCGGATTCGACTTCTTCACGCCATTTCTGAATGGTTTGAAGTGATTCGAAAGACAGTAATTCCAGATAGCGCCACATTAGTTGATCGGATATCGACATTAGTTTCCCGAAAATATCTTTCGGGTTTTCGGTAATTCCGACGTAATTGTTAAGCGATTTGGACATCTTGTTGACGCCATCCAATCCTTCCAGCAATGGCATCGTGAGGATACATTGCTGGGGTTGCCCGAAATGTTTTTGTAGTTCCCGTCCCATCAGCAAGTTGAATTTTTGATCGGTTCCTCCCAGTTCAAGATCGGCTTTGAGCGCAACGGAGTCATATCCCTGGATAAGCGGATAAAGGAATTCATGAATTGCAATGGCTTGGTTGCTGCGATAACGCTTGTCGAAATCGTCACGCTCCAGCATGCGGGCCACTGTGTGCGTTGCCGCTAATTTGATTAAATCTGCGGCATTAAGCTTGTCCATCCAGGTGGAGTTGAATACGACTTCGGTTTGCTCCGGTTTTAAGATTTTAAAAACTTGCGCAGTGTACGATTTGGCATTTTCCGCGACTTGTTCCCTGCTGAGAGGCGGGCGCGTAGCGTTTTTGCCGCTGGGATCGCCGATCATGCCGGTAAAGTCACCGATCAAAAACAGGATTTGGTGTCCCATTTCTTGTAATTGGCGTAACTTGTTGATTAATACCGTGTGTCCTAAGTGTAAATCCGGTGCCGTCGGATCAAATCCGGCTTTAACGCGTAACGGATGCCCGGAAATAAGCTTACTTTCCAGCTCTGTTTCAACTAATAGTTCGTGACTGCCACGCTTTATAATGCCAAGATCAGATATTATTGATTTTTTCACGATAATATTAACTTAATGATTTATATTGACAATCTGATAATGCGAGTTAAATTTCTAGTACTTTTTTAGTAGTTTTCTAGTACAAATTTACTATTTTCATGTTAGACTCGCGCCTGTTTGCAAAAATGATACAAACGACTGGAGGTACTTCATAGATGCTATATACGTCTATTAGCAGTAAACAAAGGATTCTAGCTCAAAAATCATCAAAACTAACAAAAAAATCAATTCGCTGGCTGGTGGCTTTATCCAGCATCCCGCTCTTCGGCATAGTAACGGCTTTCGGAATTGCACCTAACTCTCCTTCATTCGGTAGTGTTCAAGTAGAAGAAGTAGTGCTTGATCTTGATTTGTCGATACCGGATGTGTTGGCCGAAGCACAAGCTAATCAAACCTTTTGGCGCCAGGAAAGTATTCGTCGTGGCGATACGATTGCAAGCATACTTAATCGCTTGGATGTCAGCAGCCAGGATTCCATCGATTTCCTCCAAGCGGCACGCGGCAGCCGCGCCATGCGCCAACTGAAGCCAGGAAAAACCATCTATGCTCAGACAACCGCTGAGGGCGAATTATTATCGCTGCGTTATTTTTTCGGTAACGAAGAGCTGTTTCTGATGGAAAAAACGGACGATGAGTTTAAGATGACCGAGCAATCTATCGAGCTCGATAGTCAAATTCATATGAAGTCCGGTGTAATCACCAGCTCGCTGTTTGCAGCCACCGATAATGCTGGTATTCCAAACAATATCGCGATGCAGTTGACTGAAATTTTTGCATCGGAAATCGATTTTTATCGCGATTTACGCCAAGGTGATCGCTTTACCGTTGTCTATGAAACATTCTCAAATAATGGTCGACGGGCAAAAACCGGTCAGGTATTAGCCGTTGAGTTCGTTAACAAGGGAAAATCCCATCAGGCAGTTTATTTTAAATCGTCGAATGGCGCGGATGGATATTACACACCTGAAGGCGACAGTCTGCGCAAAGCCTTTCTGTTGTCACCGCTTGCTTTCACGCGTGTGAGTTCCGGTTTCACTAATGCCCGATTTCACCCGATCCTGAGAGAATGGCGTGCTCATCGCGGTATCGACTATGCCGCACCGACAGGAACGCCAGTAAAAGCCACGGCAAGCGGCATTGTCGCTTTCTCCGGATCGCAACGCGGTTATGGTAATCTGGTGGTGTTGAAACATAACGGGAAATACGAAACAGCGTATGGTCATTTATCCCGCTTTGCGTCAGGATTATCAAAGGGTAAGAGAGTCAATCAGGGGGATGTGATTGGATATGTTGGTTCTACCGGTATGGCAACCGGCCCGCATCTGCATTATGAACTACGTGTCGATGGCGTGCAGCGGGATCCGACGAAAGTGATGCTGCCTACAGCGCCGCCGATTGCCAAACGGGATTTGAACAATTTCCAGAAAGAAGCGCAAACGTTGGTTGCACGCCTCAATATCATGCGCAGCATCCAGCTGGCTGCAATCGAATAATCAATCGGAAATCTGACGAGTTGGCGATGTTTCTCATCGCCAGAATCGGCAATAACCTTATGAAGGATTGCCGGACTCTGTTATTCCTCAAACATTAAGTTAGTTGGAATCCACTTTTTACATCGGCATCATGTCAGGTACCAGCCTAGACGGCGTGGATGCTGTTTTAGCGGATTTTAAGGGTAACTCCTCGGCACTGTTGCAAACCTACTTTCAGCCTTATGATAATGCACTGAAAGAGCAATTGCTGGCGCTCCATCAATCTGGAAATGATGAGCTGCATCGCGCGGCGATTCTTGGTAATCAGTTATCGCATTGTTATGCGCAGGCGGTTACAGGTTTACTAAAAGGCGTCGGAATCAATTCAAAACAGATAGCGGCTATTGGATGTCATGGACAGACGGTCCGTCATTGTCCGGAAAAAACCAGAGGCTATACGATACAACTGGTTAATTCTGCGTTACTAGCCGAGTTGACCGGAATTTCTGTGGTTTCCGATTTTCGCAGCCGAGATATTGCTGCCGGCGGTCAGGGAGCGCCATTGGTTCCCGCTTTTCATCAGGCTGTGTTCATGCATGCTAGTAGTCCTCGCGTGATCGTCAATATCGGCGGCATTGCTAATATTACCCGGCTGCATTCCAGATTGCCGGTGATAGGTTTCGATAGCGGGCCAGGAAATTTGCTAATGGATGCGTGGTGCTTGCAGTATACCGGGAAACATTATGATGGCAATGGGCGCTGGGCGGCTAGTGGACATGTGATTCCAGCTTTGTTGGATACTTTACTGGCAGATCCTTACTTTGAACGTAATCCGCCCAAAAGCACCGGCAGGGATTGGTTCAATCTTGAATGGCTGCAACAGAAAATTTCGGGGAGTGAACCACCGGTAGACGTGCAGGCGACACTGCTGCAATTGACTGCTCATTCGATAGTTGCGGCGGTTATTGACAATTGCCCGGATACGGAAGAAATCTATGTATGTGGCGGCGGCGCTCACAATGCAGCGTTGATGAAAGGTTTGACCGATCAGCTGCCTGGAAGAAAGGTCGGAAAGACCGATTTACTTGGTGTCGCTGCTGATTGGGTTGAAGCTTTTGCATTTGCGTGGTTGGCGCAGCGAACCCTGCTACGGGAGACCGGGAATCTGGCATCGGTGACCGGTGCAAAAGGCGATAGAATTCTGGGTGCGATTTATCCTGCCTGAATCCCGGGTGATCCCAATCAGGCTTGTGTTACACGGAGAATGACGACCCGCATCCGCAAGTACTGGTAGCGCCAGGGTTCTTGATAATGAACTGTGCGCCCTGCAAATTCTCTTGATAATCAATTTCAGCGCCGATCAAATACTGAAAGCTCATAGGGTCTACCAGCAATTTGACACCGTTTTTTTCCATCACGGTATCGTCTTCATTGATTTGTTCGTCGAAAGTAAAACCGTATTGAAATCCCGAGCAACCGCCACCACTGACAAAAACCCTGAGGTTAAGATTATTGTTACCTTCTTCCTCGATGAGCTGTTTGACTTTGATAGCCGCGTTTTCGGTAAAATTAAGCGGTGCATTGGTTTGTGTATTCATATACGCTTACAGTCCTGTAGATGAAATTATTGCTGACTTAGCTCAAAGCGAGTGTTATTTTGCAACTGTTTCTGCGGGAGTTTGCTGCTGATCGGTTGCAGCAGGGATTAATGGTATCATTTTATCCGCATTTTTTGCATGATCGCTTTCCTGAGAATGCTGGTGAATCATTTTTCCCTGAACGGAAGCGCCCAAATGGATCTCCAGCAGACCATACTGAACATCTCCATAGACTTTGGCACTTTCTTGTAGTTCCAGATAGCTTGGCGCATGAACAGGGCCGTTGACTGTACCGTTTATTACGACATTGGCAACGCTGATTTTGCCGGTAATACTGCCTTCATTACTGAGTACCAAGGTATCGTGTTCGCCACCCGCGGCAATGACATTGCCGGTGATATGTCCGTCAATCCGCAAGCCGCCGGTAAAATGGATATCTCCAGTCAGTTTGGTATTTGCACCAATTAAGGTGTCAATATGGTGATGTAACTGGTTTTTTCTTTTTCTGCCGAACATGTTTTTTCTCCTTCACAAGGACGGTGGTACGGTTTCGCTAAGAATGGCTTTGCTATTGTTGCCCTCTTTAAAAACTTGTACTTGTATATTTTCAACGCTGGTATCCGGGGGAACCATAAAACTTTCTTCCAATCGATGCAGAAATTTGAATTCAACAGGAAAACTACGATGGGAATTTTTATTGACTAAAGGGATCAGCTTACTCTGCCCATTTTGGGATAATTTAACTTGAAATTTAAGGCTGCCCTTAAAATCATTCGGCCGCTCGCCACTTTGAATCAAAGTCAGTGCATAACGGTATTTTCCCGGGATCTGAGTTTCCTTTAAGCTGAACTGATAAATAGAGATCCCGTTTTTGGCGTTATTTGCAACAAGGTGTTGGAAGAAAGCTAATTTTTCTTTGAGTTGATCGTTTTCCTGCGCCAGTGACTTCACTTGTTCAGCAAGATCCTGACTGGCGGTATTGCCGATTTGTAATTGCTGAGTCAAATCACCGATTTGTGTACACAATTGACGTTTCTTTGTTTGCCGGCAAACTCCGGGATCGAATGAATAGCCCGAATTTTCTTCACTGACGTCTATGAACGTGCTTTCAGAATGCTTGCCGGTTTCGTACATAGCCCAGGCCAATAAAAAAATGAGTGAGCTGCAGACGATGCCTACGGCAAGGTAAAATTGCCAGGTACGAAATGGCCTGACAACAACACGAGGAATTCTTGTTTTTTGTGGAGAAGTAGTGCGCACCGGACTTGCTTGGTTTATAAATTGATGTTTTGTTGTTCATAGAGGGTATCCGGCCATTCAAGCCGGATACCCTGAACATCTTACCGCAATCAAGTCAGAAAAACAGATTTTGTTAACTCTGCAAAGTTACGGCAGTAAAGGAATCTGCTGAATACCGAGCGATTCCGGCAGATTAAACATGATATTCATATTTTGTATTGCTTGTCCTGCTGCGCCTTTGACGAGATTATCAGTGACTGACAAAATCACGGCAGTGTCGCCATTTTGTGGCTGGTGTACCGCGATACGGCAAAGATTCGAACCTCTGACGGACCGGGTTTCAGGGTGTTTTCCCGTCGGTAATACATCGACAAAGGTCTCATTCTGATAACGCTGTTCGTAGAGGGCTTGCAAATCAACTTTTTTGGTAAGTCGGGCGTAAAGTGTTGCATGGATTCCGCGTATCATCGGTACGAGGTGCGGAACAAAAGTCAAACCTACCGAGTGTTTAACGACGTTCGACAGTCCTTGTTTAATTTCAGGGAGATGTCGATGACCGGGCACGCCGTAGGCTTTGAAGTTATCGCCTGCTTCAGCCAGTAATGTATGAACTTCTGCTTTTCTGCCGGCGCCGGATACACCCGATTTGACATCAGCGATCAGGTGATCAGTGTCAATTGCTTTTGCCTCAATGAGCGGTAAGAAACCGAGTTGCACTGCGGTGGGATAACAACCTGGATTGGCGATTAACCGGGCATTTTTAATTTGCTCTCGGTTAATTTCTGGAAGTCCGTAAACTGCCTCAGCCACGAGGGCTGGGCAAGCATGTTGCATACCGTACCATTTTTCCCATTCGGAGACATTTTTGATCCGGAAATCCGCTGCAAGATCAATAATTTTAACACCCGATTTAAGCAAGGATTCCGCTTGCTGCATTGCAATTCCATTGGGTGTGGCAAAAAATACCAAGTCGCATTTATTCAGCTTCGCATTTGCGGGATCACTGAATTTGAGATCGATATGCCCTCTGAGATTGGTAAATAACTCGGAAACCGCCATTCCCGCTTCGTTACGCGATGTGATTGCCTTAATTCTTACTTTGGGATGGAGTGCCAGCAACCGCAGCAACTCGACCCCTGTGTAGCCTGTACCCCCGACAATGCCTACGTTAATCATGATGGCTCCTGTATTTTTTAAGGTTCATTTTGCAACGTATCAATAAAAAAAGCCGCCTTTAATGAGGCGGCTTTAAGAACCCAAATGCAAATAAAATTATCGTTTAGAGAATTGCTTACGCCGTCTCGCTTTACGCAAACCAACTTTTTTTCTCTCCACTTCCCGCGCATCCCGAGTAACCAGACCAGCTTTGCTCAAAGTAGATTTTAAAGTCGCATCATAATCAATGAGTGCTCGCGTAATCCCATGCCGTACTGCGCCTGCTTGACCGGATTCACCACCGCCGTGGATATTTACCCTAATATCAAATGATGTAAGATTATTCGTTAATTCCAGCGGTTGTCTGACAATCATACGTCCGGTTTTGCGGGAGAAGTAATCATCAATCGGTTTGTCATTAATGATAATCACGCCTTTGCCGGGCTTTATGAAGACACGAGCCACTGCACTTTTGCGGCGGCCAGTTCCATAATTAAATTGGGTAGTCATATTAAGCTCTTACTTCGAGTGGTTTAGGTTGCTGAGCTGCATGCGGGTGCGAACCTCCAGCATACACTTTAAGTTTTTTTAGCATTGCATAACCCAGCGGTCCTTTCGGTAACATCCCTTTAACCGCTTTCTCTAGCGGTCTGGCCGGAAAACGGGCATGCATCTTCTTAAAGCTGGTTGCATAAATCCCGCCGGGGTAACCGGTATGGCGATAATAAATTTTATCGTCGGCCTTATTTCCGGTCACACGTAATTTGTCTGCATTGATGACAATAATATAATCACCGGTGTCAACGTGCGGTGTATAGATCGGTTTGTGCTTACCGCGTAAACGATGGGCAATTTGTGATGCGAGTCTGCCCAGTACTTTGTCAGTTGCGTCAATAACAAACCAATCATGATTGACCTCGTGTGGTTTGGCTGAAAATGTTTTCACGAAAACCTGCCCTGCTTATTCAAAAGAGTCGGGAATTCTAAGATAGACATTCATAAAAGTCAAATTTGCGACAGCCGTTGATTCATTCTTTGGGGTGCTGTCTACTTTCTACCATTAAATTGCTACGGTCAATAAAAGGTAAACCTAATTGTAATAATTCATCCCAGATATCACCTTGGGCGACGCCCTTGATGATGCGGTCAATATGCGCAGCTTGGCATAGTTTATGCAATAAGGCATGCGAACTGGTGCGTTTGGCAGCGGTTAAGAAGATTTTCTGGCGCTCACCCCAAATTCTGGCTTTCAGCAATAGTTGATCTGGAGATTGGCCGCTGTTCAGTCCTTTGCGTATAGTGATGAGCTGACGGATTTGCTCAGTTAAGGTGGCGAGAATTAGCAATGGGGCGGTTCCTTCTTCTTGCAATCCTGATAGGATGCGATGGTAACGGATGCTATCGCCGGATATCAAAGCATCTGCTAATCGGTAGACATCGTACCGTGCAACATTCAGCACGACATCCTTCACCTGTTCAAATGACAGATCGCCGTTCGGGTAAAGTAAAGTGAGCTTCTGCATTTCCTGATGGGCCGCCAGCAGATTTCCTTCTAATCGGTCAGCAAGAAACTGCAGCGTTGCCGGGGTGGTTTTTTGGTGTTGTCTGGCGAGGCGTTGACTGAGCCATTCTGGTAGCTGGTCACGATCAATTGAGTAAAGAGGGACGAATATACCGGTGGATTCGAGCGTTTTAAACCACTTGCTCGCTTGGCCTTGTTTATCGATTCGTGGCAGCGTAAACAGTGCTATGGTGTCTGGCGGCAACGCTTTGCAATAAGCTTCAATAGCTTTACTGCCTTCTTTGCCAGGTTTTCCGGATGGGATACGGATGTCGATAAATTTCCGGTCGCCAAATAGTGAGCGGTTATTGCACGCACTCAGGAGATCGGACCAATTGAAGTGCTGATCAACGGTAAAAAGTTCGCGCTCGGTATAGCCATGCGCGCGCGCAAAGGTGCGGACTTGATCCGTGGCTTCCTGGATCAGCAGCGGTTCATTACCGGAAAACGTATAGAGCGATGTGGATTGATTCTTAAGAGTCTGCGTTAGCTGCTCGAGTTTGATGCGCATCACATGCCTCGCAAGTGTAAACGATTATTGTGAGCTCTCGGCAGGTGCTTTATAGGCGGATAATCTCCAGATGATTTGCTGCAATGCGTCGCTTTGCATTTCTTTCACGAGTAACTGCTCTTCCCCTTCTTTAGCGAGAATTTGCGCATCCAGGAACGGCAGGATACGAGTCAAAGCAATTTCAGTATTCGGCACGATCTCGATGCCACGCTGATCCAATACCCGGTAAATCACGCGGTAGATCAAATTAAAATCGCGTACGCGCCCACCCCCCGACAGAGACAGAATCGCTCGTTCGTTCACCGCACTGATGATATCCAGCGTGGCTTCGGCTTCTGCTCGGGTGGCTGCCAATTTGGTCGTCGATGAATTTTTTATCAGGCGCTCCATTTCCATTCCGATGGTATGGCCATCCGGCGCTGTAACGTACATCGACTTGAACGGCAAAGGCGAGATTTGACCGCGGAGTTTGAATCCGCAGGCGGTTAGCAAACATAAAACGATCAAACTAATTAATGGCAGCGTATACAGTTTCATGGCTTAAAGAAAATAAAATTAGACAACGATATTGACCAATCTGCCGGGTACAACGATGATCTTCTTGACCGATTGTCCTTCAATGAACTTCTGGACATGCTCGTTAGCCAACACAGCACGTTCAATCGCTTCTGTCTCGGCATCTTTTGAAATACTGATTTGTGCGCGCAATTTGCCATTGACCTGCACGATGAGCTTGATTTCGTCTTGTACCATTGCTGCCGGATCGGCTTGCGGCCAGGGTTGATCAGATAATTCGGTACCCGGTTTCAACGCATGCCACAATTCATGACAAATATGCGGAACGATTGGAGAAAGCAGTAACACGATATTTTCCAACGCTTCCTGCATCAGGTTGCGGCTTGCAGCATCCGAACCCTGACATTTTGCTAGGCTGTTCATCAATTCCATTACGGCGGCGATGGCGGTATTGAACGTATGATGCCGCTCCAGATCGTCAGTTACTTTGACAATAGTTTGATGCAGTTGACCGCGTAGTGTTTTGAGTTCCGGCGGCAGTACCGCATGAAGGCCGGGATCGACTGTGACCGCGCCGTTTTGCAAGTGCACAAACGCTTGCCGCCACAAGCGTTTGAGAAAACGGTGTGCACCATCGACGCCAGCATCCGCCCATTCCAGCGTTTGCGTCGGCGGACTGGCGAACATCATGAACAAACGCGCGGTATCGGCGCCGTATTCATCCACCAGTTTCTGCGGGTCGACACCGTTATTCTTGGATTTCGACATGGTGCCGATACCACCGGATTCGACCGGCTGGTTGTCAGCTTGTAGGATCGCGCCGCAGCGCTTGCCCTGATCGTCGAGCTGCAATGTGATTTCCGACGGATTGTAATAAGTGATGCGTCCGCTATCGGATTTGCGGTAAAAAATCTCGTTCAGCACCATGCCTTGTGTCAGCAGATTGGTAAACGGCTCATCCAGTTTCAGCAAACCGAGGTCACGCATGACTTTGCTCCAGAAACGCGAATACAGCAAATGCAAAATGGCATGCTCGATGCCACCGATGTATTGATCGGCAGGCAACCAGTAATTGACACGCTCATCGGTCATTGTCTGATGCTGATCGGGGCAGGCGTAACGCGCGTAATACCAGGAAGAATCGACAAAAGTATCCATCGTATCGGTTTCCCGGCGCGCGGCTTTGCCGCATTTCGGACAAGTGCACTCATAAAACGATGGCGTTTTGCCGAGCGGATTACCGGAACCATCGGGTACCAGATCTTGCGGCAGCACCACCGGTAATTGATCGTCGGGTACCGGCACCACGCCGCAATTGTCGCAATGAATCAAAGGAATCGGACAGCCCCAGTAGCGCTGACGGGAAATGCCCCAGTCGCGGAGTCGGAATTGCACGCGCTTGTTACCTAGGCTATTAGCTTTAAGGTCAGCGGCTATTGCATTAACGGCTTGCTCATAATAGAGACCGTCGTATTTGCCAGAGTTGATGCAAACTGTACATTCAGTTTCTTCGTACCATTTCTGCCAAAAAGATTTATTGAATGAGTTGTCACAAAGTGAGGCTTTCATTGAATCACGGTCAGATCCTGTAACTGGATCTTTGAATCCTTCAGGATCATTTGCAGGCGCAACACCCTCGTGTAGTGCTTTTTCTATTGCGAGAGTTGAATCTAATTCAATTACTTGCTTTATTGATAAATTATATTTCTTAGCAAATTCAAAGTCACGCTCGTCGTGCGCCGGAACTGCCATTACGGCGCCTTCGCCGTAACCCATCAACACGTAGTTGGCGACCCAGACCGGTAATTTTTCACCGTTCAGCGGATGAATCACGAACAAACCGGTGTCCATGCCTTTTTTCTCTTGCGTGGCAAGATCGGCTTCCTTGGCGGAGCCGAGTTTGCATTCCTGGATGAAAGCTTGCAGCGCGGGATTGTTTTGCGCGGCGTGCAGCGCGATCGGATGCTCGGCAGCGACGGCGACATAGGTGGCGCCCATTAATGTGTCGGCGCGGGTGGTAAATACTTTCAGGTCTTGCGGCGTACCGGATTCGCGGTCGGCAGGGAAGGTGATGTCGACGCCGTAACTTTTACCGATCCAGTTGGCCTGCATGGTTTTGACGCGCTCCGGCCAGCCGGTTAACGTATCCAGCGAGGACAGCAGTTCATCGGCGTACTGAGTGATTTTCAGGTAGTACATCGGAATCTCGCGTTTTTCCACTGGCGCGCCGGTGCGCCAGCCGCAACCGTCGATGACTTGCTCGTTTGCCAGTACCGTTTGATCAATCGGGTCCCAATTGACCGTGCCGGTAGTCTGGTACGCCAGGCCTTTTTCCAGCATGCGTAAAAACAGCCATTGATTCCAGCGGTAATATTCCGGATCGCAGGTGGCGATCTCGCGATCCCAGTCGATGCTCAGCCCCAGGCTTTTCAGTTGCTTGCGCATGTACGCAATATTGTCGTAGGTCCATTTGGCTGGCGATACATTGTTTTGCATCGCCGCATTTTCCGCCGGTAAACCAAACGCGTCCCAGCCCATTGGTTGCATAACGTTGTAACCTCGCATCCGGCGGTAACGCGACAGTACGTCGCCGATGGTATAGTTGCGTACATGCCCCATGTGCAATTTGCCCGACGGATAGGGAAACATCGACAAACAATAGTACTTAGGCTTGCCGGGATCTTCAACGGCTTTGAAAGCGGCCGTTTGTTCCCAATATTGCTGGGCTTTCTTTTCAATTTCCTGGGAGTGATATTTTTCTTGCATAGCGGTGATTTTTTTCTGTAAATTGGCTGATTATACTGCTATCCGGCGCGCTTAGTCTCTTTCAATCCATCGTCTCAATAAAAGTATCATGCGAACTCACCCGTTGCAGCAAAGCTTATTTTGCTGTTTTGTTATTTTCAGTTGCCTTTTGTTCTACGTCAGTGCATTGGCGGATACGGCTGCGCCAGCGGACTGGAATCATGGGGTCGGCGCTTTAGGCCGGATTGAGCCGCGTTCACGGGTCATCAAGGTTTCTCATAATGCCGGACCGGAAGGCGCCCGCGTGCAACAATTGCTGATCCAAGAAGGCGCGTTAGTGAAATCCGGCGATAAATTGGCGATTCTTTCGGATCATGCTAAAAGAAAAGCGGAAGTAGAAGCTGCCAGAACCTTTGTATCGGTTCTTGAAGCGCAATTGAAAGCGGAAAAACACTCGCTGGCTTTCAACCAAAGAGAATTCCAACGTTACCGGTCGTTGCAACAAGATGTCGCCACCAGTGAATCGCAAGCTGATAGCAAGCGTTTGGCATTGCAACAATCCGAAACGGCGATACAACGCTTATCCGCCGAGATAGCCAACGCCCGCTTCAAACAGAACATCGCCGAAGCCGAACTGAATAATGCTTTCATTTATGCGCCGATCACCGGCACCATTTTGAAAATCCTGACGCGTTCCGGCGAGCGTATTAAGGATAGCGGTTTACTGGAAATGGCGGATTTAACACAACTGGATGTGGTTGCAGAAGTCTATGAAGCCGATTTGTTGCAAATAAAGCCAGGACAGCAGGCCTTAGTCAGTGCGATCGGCTTGCAGCGGGCTTATCAGGCACAAGTCAGGGAAATCGGTTTTCAGGTGAAAAAAAATGATCTGAACGATACCGATCCTTTGGCGGATATCGATAATCGCATTGTCGAAGTCCGTTTGACGCTGGAAGCAGAAGCTGTCGAGGCGCTGCGCCATCAGATATTCCGGCAAGTCAAAGTGCGCTTTGTGCCATGAATCTCGTGAGCTGGTGCTATTTTCCGGCGCGTCTGGCATGGCGGCAACTGGTGTTTGACCGCACCAAACTGATCGCCGCGATTTTCGGCGTGATGTTCGCGTGTGTGCTGGTGTTCATGCAACTGGGTTTTAGGGATTCCTTGTACGATAGCGCGATATCCGCGCCTCTAAGATTAACGGGCGATTTGTTTTTGATGCACAAGCAGACCGAAGCGATGTGGCGTCCGGTCAAATTTCCGCGCCGTGAACTGATGCGGGTGCTGGGGCATCCGGCCGTGGCTGAAGTGACTCCCGTGTATTTGTCGCTTGCTTCGTTCAAGAACATTGAAACTCAGGTGAAGCGAACGCTGATGGTGTACGGCTTCGACCCCGATGCGGACATTTTCGATATCGCTGGAATTCAAAACCACCGCGTTGCAATGCGTGTTAAGGACACGATTTTATTCGACGAATATTCCCGCCCCGAATTTGGACCGATGCGGCAATTGCTCGAGACAGGCCGGACTATCACCGAAGTCAATGATTACAAAGTGAATGTGATCGGATTATTTCGCCTGGGCGTATCCTTTGCGGCTGACGGCAATATCGTTACCAGCGATCTCAATTTCATGCGTATTTTTCCCAATCGCAATCATCATGCAATCGATCTGGGGGTGATCAAGCTGTATCCCGGCGCGGCGATTGCGCAGGTGCAAATGGAACTCAGCCGGCAACTGAACGAATTTGTCGATATTTTTACCTACGAAGAGCTATTGAAACATGAAAAGGATTACTGGGCGGACATGGCGCCGATCGGATTCATTTTCGGTTTCGGCACGATCATGGGATTGGTTGTAGGCCTTGTGATTGTTTATCAGATTCTTTTTACCGACATTGCCAATCTGCGCTATGAATTCGCCACACTGAAAGCGATGGGATACGAGCATGGCTATTTTATCCGGGTGGTATTTGCCTCGGCTTTTTTTCTGGCAGTACTCGGATTCGTACCCGGTCTGATTTTGTCAACGGCTTTATATCATTTGGCCGAATCGCAGATTTTCATGCCGATGCCGATGACTTTCAGCAAGCTCGGTACGGTGTTTTTGTTTATTCTATCCATGTGCACAATGGCCGGGCTGCTGGCCATTCGCAAACTGAAAGCCGCTGATCCGGCGGATATGTTCTGATGACCGGCATTATCGACGTGCAGCATCTCAATTTCAGCTTCGGCAGCGGTGAAATAGAACGCCCGGTATTAAAGGACGTTACGCTGTCGATTAACAAGGGTGAGATCGTGCTGATGACCGGACCGTCCGGTTCCGGTAAGACGACATTTTTAACCATCGTCGGCGGTTTGCGCCAAGCTTGCCACGGTAGCGTGCACGTACTGGATCAGCAACTGGTTGGCAGCGATGAACAGGTCAGGATCAAAATCCGGCAGCAGACTGGCTATATTTTTCAGCAACATAACCTGCTTACGGCATTGACGGCGTTGCAAAATGTCAGCATGGCCCTGGAAATGCACGATGCCATGTCAGAGCAGCAAAGACTCGACCGGGCGGCAGCGATGCTGGAAGCGGTTGGTCTGGGCGACCGGATGGATTATCGGCCCGAACAGCTTTCCGGCGGGCAGCGTCAACGGGTTTCGATTGCCAGAGCGTTAGTCGGGCAACCTAAAATCGTCCTGGCTGATGAACCGACAGCTTCGCTCGATAAGCAAAGCGGTTACGAAGCTGTCGGAATTTTGAAAAGACTGGCGAAAGAATCGGAGACAACCATATTACTGGTCACGCACGATTACCGAATCCTGGACATCGCCGATCGCGTGGTGGAACTGGAAGACGGTGTGATTCGAAATGCGTAATCGGGCATGGTGCGTGATAGATCAAACATTACTTGTGGCAACCTCCAGCAAAAGGTTGCAGCAGCCTTATTAGTCCAGGCGGAAACCGATTTTTAGTTTTACCTGGAAGTGCGCAACTTTGGCATCCACGATATGGCCGCGGGTTTCCACGACTTCAAACCAATCCAGATTATGCAAGCTTTGCCCGGCTTTTGCGATGGCTTGATGAATAGCGTCGTCGCTACTTTTCGTCGATGAGCCGACAATTTCAATCACTTTATATACATGATCGCCCATTTTGAAATTCCCCTTTTATGTTGTTGGAAAAAACGTTATATCATATTTCCGGCGATTATTTTAATGGAGCAATTTGCTATGCAGTTCAGATGGATTGTTGTTTTATTGATACTGATTACTTTATCCGCTTGCGCTACGACTCCGACCGGACGAAGCCAGCTGGCATTCATGCCGGATGCCGAGTTGGATGCCATGGGATTGCAAGCGTTTACCGAAATGAAGAATGAGAAACCGATGAGTCAGGATACGCGCGAGAATCAGTTTGTGCGTTGTATTACCGATGCCATCACGCGTGAAACCGGCGGTGATTGGGAGGTCGCTGTGTTCGAGGATAAGTCATTGAATGCATTTGCATTGCCTGGCAAAAAAATTGGCGTTCATACCGGCTTAATCGATTTGGTGGATAATCAGGATCAATTGGCTTCGGTGATAGGTCATGAAATCGGTCATGTATTGGCGAAACACAGTAATGAACGGATGTCACAGAAACTGGGCGCGCAAATCGGTATGTCAGTGATCGCCGCGATTGCTGCGCCGCGGACGCCGATGGGCCAAACCGCCATGGGTTTACTCGGTGTCGGTACGCAGTATGGTGTGCTGATGCCGTTCAGCCGTCTGCATGAAAGCGAGGCAGATTCGATCGGGATCGAATTGATGGCGAAAGCTGGCTTCAATCCGGCTGAGAGCATTACACTTTGGCAGAAAATGGCGCAAGCCAGTCAAGGCTCGCAGACCGCTGAATTTTTATCGACCCATCCTTCGCACGAAACTCGCATTGATGACTTGCAGGAACAAATGCCTAAAGCCACGGCACTGATGCAGCAAGCCCGCGCCGCCGGGAAAAAACCGGATTGCAAGAAATAGCGGATTATTGTTCCGGTGTGGGTTCGTGTGCCGGAAAATCCAACTCGACTTTAGCGCCATCCGGATCATGGCAAAATAACTGCCATATCTCCAATCCTTGCAAGCGCTTTAATTCATAAGGGATGCCGTGCTGTTTAAGCGTATCCACCGTTGTTTGCAAACCGGAAGCGGTAAAAGCCATGTGGTCGATGACACCGGCCGCATCGGCTGGCATCGGTTTGCCCGCCATGATATGCAACACCGCTTGATCGTTCGCATAGAGCCAAGTGCCTGGAAACGTAAATGGCGGTCGGTAGCCTTCTGAAAGACCAAGAATATTAATGTAGAACGCCTTGCTTCTTTCTAGGTTGCTGCTTAAAACCGTGAAGTGATTCATTCCGATAATCTTCATTTTGATGTCCTTCTGCATCATGCTAACAACTTCCTGGAGCGAGACTGAATCTGCTCCAGAATCTTACGAGGATATTCCTGTATTCCTACATATATAGAGGGTTTTTCCTTTCTTGTTCCATACTTAGGTTTTACGAATCGTCACTAGAATGTTAATAGCGAAACATTCCTATACCGGCTGATCTCGCTCAGAAATAGCATCTCCCGGATAGTGATGATTGGATCAATGTAAGTAGCGTAAGCATTGGAATCTGATTTACCTTTTTTCCTGAATATAAAAAGTCTATCAGCAATATTCTGATGTAACCACTTCTTCCATCTCCTGTTTCGTTGTTTATTTTATAAATCTCTGTTGTTTAGAAATATTTAATGAAGGGGGATTCCAGTGAAGATGAAACTGTGGAAGATGCGATTTACATTTGGTGGTATCGGAAAAATGTTTGCAATAGCACTGATAGGCGTTGCATCGCAAGCAATGGCGCAAGAGGATGCAACTAACCGTGTGAGGCAATTGGAAAATGCGTTGCAACAAATTCAGCA
>FRDC01000292.1_pt1 | contig 30251 bp, 21 predicted proteins | sample 1106171 | NCBI WGS metagenome assembly FRDC01 (sample SAMEA3930566, study PRJEB13176) | freshwater metagenome | biome: Drinking water system; feature: drinking water; material: water | place: Singapore | collected 2014-12-20 | reverse complement strand
GCGGCGCCGGGGGCGGGCGCGGCGGGCGTCGTGGGCTGGCCGGGCGCGGTCACCGTGCTGGCGGGCGGCGGCGTGTTCGAAAGCGCGCCCGGGATGCCCCCCGGGGGCGCCTCGGCCTTGTCCGCCGACCAATTGCCCTGTTCGGCGCGGAGCGCGCCTTGCTTGTCATAGCTCTCGCGCGTCGCCTGGGTCTCGTCGAGATCGACCTCGGCCTGCACTTCCGCCGAGAAATTGCCCGCGCCGACCAGCGGCGTCAGCAATTGCGCGAGCTGCTGGCGATATTTCTCCTCGATCCGGCGCTGGAAATCGATCCGCGCTTGGGCGGCGGCCGAGCCGCCTTCCTCGCCCGGCGCCTTGCTGAGCAAAGTGCCCATCTGATCGACGATCGTCACCCCTTCGGGCTTCATCCCCGGCACCGAGGAAGCAACGAGGTTGACGATCGAGGAGACTTGCGCCTCGCCGAGCGCGCGCCCGGGCTGGAGCTTGAGCACCACCGAGGCCGAGGGGCTGGCTTGCTCGCGCACGAACACGCTCGCCTCGGGCATCGCCAGATGCACCCGCGCCTCGGCGACCGAATCGAGTTCCTCGATCGAGCGCGCGAGTTCGGTCTCGCGCGCCTGGCGCAGTCGCTCGCCCTCCACCGCGCGGCTCACGCCCATCGGCAGCTGATCGAGGATCGCATAGCCGCCCGGCGCCGCCTTGGGCAGGCCTTGGCTCGCGAGCAGCATCCGGGCGCGGGCGTAATCGTCTTCGTTGACGGTCACCGCGCCGGTCGCGTCGTCGATGCGGCTGCTGATATTGGCGGCCTGGAGCGCGCTCGTCACCGCCGCCTTGTCGGCATCGGGGAGCTGCTGGAACAGCGTCTTCTGCGGCGGGGTCGCGAGCGTCATCCAGGCGAGCGCGGCCGCGCCGATCAGCGCTGCGACGATCACCAGCGGCAGGCTGCGTTTGACCGCCGGCTGGGCGAGCAAGCCGCGCAGCTGCGCGAGCGGACCGGCGAAGCGGCCACCGAGGGCCGCGGCGGCGGGAAGGGGCGCGCTGGGCGCGGGGGCGAGTTCGGTGCTCATCTATCTTAGACCGGCATGCTCATGATGTCCTTGTAAGCGGACAGCAATTTGTTGCGGACTTGCAGCGTCGCCTCGAAGCCGACGGCGGCCTCCTGGCGGGCGAGCATCACCTTGGCGATGTCGATCGTCTCGCCGCGCTCATAAGCGCTGGTCGCCTGGCCGGCGCGCGCCTGGCCTTCGTTCACCTGCTGCAGCGCGTCCTGGAGCGCGGCGGTGAAATTCTTGGCCGGCCCCGCCGGCGCCTGCACGCCGGGCGCGCTGCCCGCCACCGCCTGATTGGCGCGTTGCAGCGCCTGGTTGCGTTCCAGAATCTGCGCCCGCAGCGCGAGCACGCGGTCGATCCCGCCGCCGCCTACACCGTTCACGCTCATGCCGACACCGCCTTGTTAGACCGGGTGAAGTTGGTGATGTCCTCGCCCTGCGCCCGGGCCTTCGCGAGCCGGTAACGCAAGGTTCGTTCCGAAATGCCGAGCCGCCGCGCGGTCTCGAGCCGATTGCCGCCGCACGCCGCGAGCGTCTCGCGGATCGCCTGGAATTCGCTCATCTGGACGATGTTGCTCAGCCGCTCGGGCGCCGCCGGCGCCGCCGGCAAACCCGGGAAAGCGGCGACGTTCGATCCCACCGGCATCGCCACGGGCGCCGGGGCGGGGCGATCGAACAGGATATGCTCGGCGCCGATCGTGTCGCCGCCCGCGAACAGCAACGCGCGCTGGATCACGTTCTCCAGCTCGCGGACATTGCCCGGCCAGTCATGCGCCATCAGCGCGGCGATCGCCTCGGCATCGGGTCAGGGGATGGTCGCGCGGTTGCCGGCGTGGCGCAGGATCAACGTCGCGGCGAGCGCGGGAATGTCTTGCGGGCGCTCGGCGAGCGGCTTGGTGGTGAGCGGGAAGACGCTCAGCCGATAATAGAGATCGGCGCGGAAGCGGCCGGCGGCGACTTCGGCTTGCAAGTCGCGATTGGCGCAGGCGATCACCCGTACGTCCACCGGCACCGGGGTAGAGGCGCCCAAGGGGATCACCTCGCGCTCCTGCAGCGCGCGGAGCAGCTTGGCTTGCAGATTGAGCGGCATTTCGGCGATTTCGTCGAGCAATAGCGTGCCGCCATCGGCCGCCCGGAAGAAGCCTTCGCCGCCCGAGGAAGCGCCGGTGAACGCGCCCTTTTGGTGACCGAACAGCAAGGCTTCGAGCATCGCCTCGGGCAGCGCGGCGCAATTGATCGCGACGAACGGCTTTTGCGCCCGCGCCGAATTGAGATGGATGGTGCGCGCCAGCACTTCCTTGCCGGTGCCGGTGGGGCCGTTGATCAGCACGGTGATCTCGGCCTGGGCGACGCGCTCGGCGAGCGCGTAGAGCGCGAGGCTCTCGGGATCGGCGGCGGTCGGCATGTCGGGCCCGGCGATCAGCGCGCGGGCGAAGGCGTCGCCGATCAGCGCGTGTTCGGCATCATAAGCGACGCGCGCCGGATTGCCGTTGGCGAAGGGGATGACGTGCCGGCCCTGTTGCCCCAGGATCACGGTCCGTGCAGGCGCCGGGGGCACCTCGCCCTCGGCCACCAGGAACAGGTCGCGCGGGGCGGGCTTGGTCGCCTCGAACGAGCCCAGCGTCAGCCCTTGCGACCGCAGCGCCGAAATCAGCGCGAACTTCTGGCGCAGCACGGCGGCGGACGGAAAAATCGAACGCATTGCTTTCCCCCCTTGGTGCCACGCTTTTTGCGGCCCCCATGGTAAATGACCCGTTAATTCGACCGGCCGAGCGGCAAGATTTTTCCGCTGTTGCCGCCCGAGCCCAACGATCCTTCCCGCTTGTCCATGCAAGCCCTGTGCCTGATGAATTTTGCCAGCCGGTGAGCGAAACTGCTTAATGTCGCGGCGAAACGGTCGTTCCTGCCCTTGACGGCGCGGCTCTTCCGATGGGGGGCGGCGGAGACGTCAGGGAAGAAGGAGACACGGGAAATGGCTGTTATCGGGACCAATATCAGCTCGCTGCGCGCTTCGAACGCGGCGACCAAGGCGGACATGATGCTGAAGACCAGCATGGAGCGTCTGTCGACCGGCAAGCGCATCAACTCGGCCAAGGACGACGCGGCCGGCCTCGCGATCGCTTCGTCGATGACCGCGCAGATCAAGGGCATGAACCAGGGCGTGCGCAACGCCAATGACGGCATCTCGATGGCGCAGACCGCCGAAGGCGCGCTGGACGAAGTCGGCAACATGCTGCAGCGCATGCGCGAACTCGCGGTGCAGGCGTCGAACGGCACCTATCAGCAGACCGACCTCGACAACATCAAGACCGAGCAGGACGCGCTCGCCAAGCAGATCAGCAGCGTCATCAGCAACACCACCTTCAACGGCATCAAGCTGTTCGACGGTTCGGCCGGCGGCAGCGGCTCGGTGACGATCCAGGCCGGCGCGGGCGCGTCGGACGCGATCACGCTGAACCTGGGCACCGACCTCGCGGTCAATGGTTCGGGCGGCGTCGGTGGCGTCGCGGGTTCGGGCGGCGTGACTTCGGGCGCGACGCTGCAGGATTATGACGACGCGATCGCGACCGTCGCGACCCGTCGCGCCGATCTGGGTGCCGCGCAGAACCAGCTGCAGAGCCAGGTCAACCAGCTGACCAACAACTCGACCAACCTGTCGGACGCGCGCAGCCGCATCGAAGACGTCGATTTCTCGACCGAAACGACGGCGCTCGCCAAGGCGCAGATCTTGAGCCAGGCCTCGACCGCGATGCTCGCTCAGGCGAACCAGTCGCAGCAGGGCGTGCTCCAGCTGCTCCGCTAACGGCTTCGTCCCCGGCGCGCTTCCCCCCATCGGCGCCGGGGCGATCCATCAGACCCCGGTCGAGCGCTCACGCGTTCGGCCGGGGTTTCATTTCGGCGCGGCTCAGCGCGCGAGCGTGGGGAAGGCGGCGCGGAAGGCGGCGACCTTGGGCTTGTCCCAATGGACGATATAGGGATGCGCCGGGTTCCGCCGGAAGAAATCCTGGTGATAGCCTTCCGCCGGATAGAATTGCCCGGTCTCGAGCCGGGTCACGATCGGCGCGCCGAACGGATTGGCCTTTTTCAGCTGCGCGATATAGGCCGCCGCCACCGCGCGCTGCTGCGCGTTTTGCGGGAAAATCGCCGAGCGATAGCTGGGGCCGCTGTCCGGCCCCTGGCGGTCGAGCTGGGTCGGATCGTGCGCGACCGAGAAATAGACGCGCAGCAAGGTGCCATAGCTCACGCGCGCGGGATCATAAGTGATTTTGATCGCCTCGGCATGGCCGGTGGTCTCGGAGCTGACGGCTTCGTAATTGGCGGTCGCCGCCGTGCCGCCGGCATAGCCGCTCGTCACCGATTGCACGCCCTTCACTTGTTCGAAAACGGCTTCCATCCCCCAGAAGCAGCCGCCGGCGAACACCGCCGTTTGCAGTCCCTTGGCGGCGGGCATGTCGTGCGCGGGGGCGGGAATGGGCACCGCGCGCTCGGCGCTCGCGGGCGGGGTGATCAGCCCCAAGGCGAAAACGCCGCCCACCAAAATGGCGGCGGCGGGGGCGATGGTCTTCAGCATGTCCGTCCTCTACGATTAGCGTCTCCCGACGCTTCATACGAGCCCGCGCGGAGAACGGTTACGCGCGGGGCCGGAAAATTTCAGCGCTGCGGCGCGACGTGGATCAGCCGCGCGGCGATGCTGCTCGCGTCGGCGGGTTGAAACGCGACCATCCCGATCGTTCCCAGCGCGAACCCCGCCGTGATCTGCCACAGCAGCGCCGACTTCAACAGCTTGATCATGTCCTTCACCTTCGATCCGTGCCGCGACCGGCCTCGCCGTGCCGCTACCCTTTCGCGCCTGAAATCGGGATGAACGGTGCTGAAACAAGATAGCGGAAACGGTAACGCACCGTTTCCACAATCCGCATCAATCCCGATGGGGCAAGCTGCCCCGTCCGCGCGCTCAAGCTACGGCGGCGCAGGCCTCATGGATGCGGCGGCAGGCTTCGCTCAGCGCCTCGGTGCTGGTCGCATAGGAAAGCCGCATGGCGGGGGAGAGGCCGAACGCCGCCCCCGGCACCACCGCGACGCGCGCCGATTCGAGCAGATAAGCGGCGATCGCCTGATCGTCGTCGAGCCGCTGGCCTTGGGGCGTGGTCTTGCCGATCAGCCCCGAGCAATCGGGATAGACATAAAAAGCGCCCTCGGGCCGCGGGCAGCACAGCCCCGGGGTTGCATCGAGCGCGGCGACCACCAGATCGCGCCGCGCCTGAAAAACGGCGGCGCGCTCGGCGAGAAAGCCCTGGTCGCCGGTGAGCGCGGCGACGGCGGCGGCTTGCGCGATCGAACAGGGGTTGGAGGTCGATTGCGACTGGAGCTTGGCCATCGCCTTGATCAGCCATTCCGCCCCGCCCGCGAAGCCGATCCGCCACCCGGTCATCGCATAGGCCTTGGAACAGCCGTTCACGGTGAGCGTGCGCGCGTAAAGTTCGGGCACCACCGCCGCGATGGTGGCGAAGGCGAAACCATCATAGACGATATGCTCATACATATCGTCGGCGAACACCCAGACGTGCGGGTGGCGCAGCAGCACCTCGCCCAGCGCGCGGAGTTCGTCGGCGCTATACGCCGCGCCGGTCGGGTTGCTCGGCGAATTGAGGATCAGCCATTTGGTGCGCGGGGTGATCGCCGCCTCGAGCTGTTCGGGAAGCAGCTTATAGCGCTGGTTCGGCCCCGCCGGCACCACCACCGGCGTGCCGCCCGCGAACAGCACGACGTCGGGATAGCTCACCCAATAAGGCGCGGGGACGATCACTTCGTCGCCCGGATCGAGCGTCGCGACCATCGCGTTGAACAAGGTGTGCTTGCCGCCGACGTTCACGCTGATCTGCGAGGGGGCATAATCGAGCCCATTGTCGCGCTTGAACTTCTCGGCGATCGCCGCCTTCAGCGCGGGGGTGCCGTCGACCTCGGTATATTTGGTTTGCCCCGCGCGCATCGCCTCGATCGCGGCGTCCTTGATGAAATCGGGCGTGTCGAAATCGGGTTCGCCCGCGCCGAGCGAGATCACGTCGACCCCCTCGCTCTTCAGCGCCGCCGCGCGCGCGCTGACCGCGAGCGTGGGCGAGGGCTTGATGCGCGCGAGCGCGGCGGATGGCTGCATCGGGGTTCCTTTCAGCCGTGGAGCTATAGCGCTCCCGTCCCCTCAAGCAACCGCGCGGGGATCAGGCCGCGCAGCGCGTTGCCGATGAAGAAGCCATCGGCGAGATCGGCCGGCGTGAGTTCGGCCTCGCGCGCGCGCCCGCTCGCGATCAGCTCGGCGCGCAGCACGCCCGGTAGCACGCGCGGCAGCGGCGGGGTGAGCAGCAGCTCGCCGCGCGACACGAAGACCGAGGTGAAGCTTCCCTCGGCGAGGCGGCCGTCGGCGTCGACATAAAGCGTCTCGAACGCCCCCGCGACGCGGCCGCGCTCCCAGGCGGCGCGGTCGCTGGTCTTATGGGCGCGGCGATAATCGGCGGGCGCGAGCGGATGCGGGGCGAGCGCGACGCGCGCCTCGGCGGGGGCGGGGGGCAGCGGCGCGGTTTCGATCGCGATCGCCCCCGACCGCGCGAGCAACAGCCGCACCCGGCTGGGGCCTCCGAGCCGAAAGGTCGCCGCCTGCAGCTCGTTGCGCGCGGCGTGGCGATCGAAGGCGAAGCCGAGCGCGGCGGCGCTCGCCTTCATCCGCGCCAGATGCCGCTCGATCAGCGGCACGCCATGCGCGGGATCGAACGCCATCGTCTCGATCAGATCGAAGCGCGGCGCGCCGGCGGTGACGAACGCTGCCTTGTCGCGCGTTTCGCGCCATTCGGGCTCGGCGCGCGAATCGGCGACGATCCCCGAGCCGAGCCCCAAGGTCACCTGCCCCCCCTGTTCGACGAGGGTGCGGATCGCGACGCTGAAACAGGCGTCGCCCGAGGGCGCGACATGGCCGATCGCGCCGGTATAAACGCCGCGCGGCCGCCCCTCGATCGCCGCGAGCGCCTCGATCGCGCGCAGCTTGGGCGCGCCGGTGATCGAGCCGCAGGGGAAAAGCGCGGCGAGCACGTCGCGCCAGTCGCGCCCGGGCGCGCGGCGCGCGGTGACGGTCGAGGTCATTTGATGGACCGTGGGATAGGTTTCGACCGCGAACAGCTCGGGCACTTTCACCGAGCCGGGCACCGCGACGCGCGCGAGATCGTTGCGCATCAGATCGACGATCATCAGATTTTCGGCGCGCTGCTTGGGATCGGCGGCGAGCGCGCGCGCGGCGGCGGCGTCGGCCAGGGGCTCGGCAAGGCGGCGCGCGGTGCCCTTCATCGGCCGGCAGCTGAGCGCGTCGCCATCGAGCGCCACGAACAGCTCGGGCGAGAGCGAGGCGATGCGCAGGTCGCCCGTGTCGATGAAGGCGCCATAGCCCGCCTCGGCGGCGCGCAGCCGGGCGTAGAGCTCGAACAAATCGCCCGCCACCGGCACCCGCGCCTGATAAGTGAGATTGCCCTGATAGAGATCGCCCGCGTGGATCAGCGCGGCGAGCGCGGCGAGGCGCGCTTCATAGCGCGCGCGGTCAATCATCGGTTCGGGCGCGCCCGCCCAAGCGCTCGCGGGGTCGGGCAATCGAGCTAGGTCGAAGGGGGTAGGGGCGTCGAACAGGCCGAACCAGAGCAAGGGCACCCCCGGCGCGGAGGGCAGCGGCGCGAGCGCGGGCTCGAAGGCCGGCGCCGCCTCATAAGCGATGAACCCCGCCGCGTGCGCGCCCGCCGCCACCGCTTCGGCGACACGATCGAGCGCGGGACGGACCTCGGCGAGCAGCTGGGCCTCGATCACGCGCCGCGGCTCGGCATAGAGCTGCGGCGCCGCGCCCCCGGGCCGCGCATCGTCGAGCAGAACGAACACCATCGCGCCTCAAATGCACGGGGCGCGGGGCGCGGCGCAAGTCCGCTGGCGTGCGGGGGCGGGGCGATTTCTCATCGAACCTCTTGCGGGCGAGGGGCCGCCTGCCCTATTTTTCACGCTCCATGACATCAGCAACGACTCCGATGGTCGCCATGGCCGAGCGCCGCGACGAAGACGAAGGTCCGGGCCTGGGGGTTGCCACCCGCACCCGCGCGCGCACCAAGCGTCCGACGCCCTATCGCGTGCTGATGCTCAACGACGATTACACCCCGATGGAATTCGTGGTGCTGGTCCTCCAACGCTTCTTCCACATGAATATCGAGGAAGCGACGCGGGTGATGCTCCACGTCCACCAAAAAGGCGTGGGGGTGTGCGGCGTGTTCACCTATGAAGTCGCCAAGACCAAGGTGAGCCAGGTGATCGACTTCGCCCGGCAAAACCAGCACCCGCTGCAATGCACGCTCGAAAAGGCGTGAGGGTAATTCGCTAAGATTCAGCGTTGGGCGATGACGGTCGTTCGCCCTGAGCTTGTCGAGGGCGTCCTTTCTTCCCGGCCGTTGCAAAGAAGAACGCTGCTTCGACAGGCTCAGCACGAACGGCGTTATTTTCATCACGTTCTGTGATCAAAAAAAAACCGTCGCCCCGGACTTGATCCGGGGCTTGGCTTCTTCTTCTACCGTCGCAAGGCAGCCTAACCCCGGATCAAGTCCGGGGCGACGGTGATCTTCATGATCGCGACAGGCTCTAAAGCTCGTCACCTGCTCGCCGACGCGACCGTTGCAAAGAAGGACCGTGCTTCGACAAGCTCGGCACGAACGGAACGGGCGCTGAAGTCCGGGGTGATGGCTCCGATCAAGCGCACTCGCCCGGCCTCAAGCGTTCGCCAACCACCGCCGCGTCTCCGCCTCCAAAATCTCGAGCGGCACCCGTCCCGTCCCCAGCACCGCCTCGTGGAAATCGCCGAGCGTGAAGCGCGGCCCCAGCTTCGCCTTGGCCTCCTCGCGCAGCCTCACGAATACCGAATGGCCGATCTTGTAGCTGCACGCCTGGCCCGGCGTCGCGCAATAGCGATCGACTTCGCGCGCGGCGAAGCCCGGGGCCTCGCCCTCTTGCTCGACGAAGCGCGCGATCGCTTGCGCGCGGGTCCAGCGGAAATGGTGGATGCCGGTGTCGACCACGCAGCGATTGGCGCGGAACAGCTGGAACTTCAGATAGCCGATCCGCCCGAGCGGATCATCGTCATACATGCCGAGCTCGTCCGCCAATTGCTCGGCATAAAGCGCCCAGCCCTCGCCATAGCCCGAAAAGCCGCCGACCTTGCGGATCAGCGGCAGCTTGGCGTTCGAAAGCGCCAAGCCCCCCTCGAACTGATGCCCCGGCAAGCCTTCGTGGAACACCGTCGTCGCGAGGCAGAATTTGGGCCATTCGGCCGAATCGCGCAGGTTGAAATAAACGAGCCCCGGCCGCTTGCCGTCGAGTGAGGGCGGCTGGGCATAGGCCGAGGCGGCGCCCGCCTCGTTTTCCACCGGCACGCGGCGCACCTCGAAGGCATATTGCGGCAGCCGCTTGAACGCGCGCGGCAGGCGCGGGCGGATCGCCGCCAAGCGATCGTTGCAATAAGCGATCGCCTGCCGCTTGCCCTCGTCGGTATCGGGATAAAGTTGCGCCGGATCGCGGTAGAGCGCGGCGACGCGTTCGCCGATCCCGCCCTTGGTCATCCCTTGCGCCTTGAGCAGCGCGTCGAGCCGCGCGGAGATCGCCGCCGCCTCGTCGAGCCCGAATTTATGGACTTCCTCGGGGCTCATCCGCGTCGTCGTCGTGCCGGCGAGCGCGACCGCGTAAAATTCGGCGCCTTGCTTGATCTTCCACACCCCCGCGTCGCTCGTGGCCTTGGCGCGCAGCGCCTTGACCAGATCGAGCTGCGCCTGGAGCGCGGGGAACACCTTGGCGCCGTAAAGCTGCGCCGCGCGCGCGCCATAGCGCGGATCGAGATTCTTCGCCGCCGCGCGCCGCTGGAGCGAGGTGACGACGATCGCCTGATCGGCGGGCACCGTCGTCTTGGTCAATTGGTCGATCGTCGGATCGAGCAGGAAATCGGGGGGCAGGATGCCGCGCGCCGATTGATCGCGCAGATCGTCGCTATTCGCGTTCAATTGATCGGCGAATTGGCCGAGCCGGGCGAGATAGGCCTCGGCGTCGGCATCGTTTTCGATCGGGTGCTTGGTGTCGAGAAAGCTCGGCGTCGATTGATAGGCGCCGGTCAATTGGCTGACGACATAAGGCGAGCGGCCATAAGAGGCGCCACCGAAATCGAAGCGCTGCGCCGCCGATTGCTGGCGCTTGGTGTAGAGCACCACATCGTAATTGCGCTTGTCCTCGGGCGTCAGATCGTCGGTCTTGAAGGCTTCGAGCCGGGCGATGTGGCGCGCGGTGAGCGCGCGCGCCGCTTGGCGGCCCATCGGCCCTTCGTCACTCAGCAACCCGCGCAGATCGGCATTGGCGCCGGTATCGAGCCCCAATTGCGTCGCGCCCTCTGGGTTCAGGCGCAATTGTTCGGCGAACATCCGGTCGAACAAGGCGCTGAGTTCATCGCCCGGCTCCTGCGCCAGGGCGGCGCGCGGCAGGCCGGCGATCGCCGCCAGCGCCACGCCCGATTTCAGAACCTCGCGCCGATCGATCATTGCCCGCTCCCAAGCTCGTTCATGGCGAGCATGGCGCGCGCGCGCCGCGCCAGCAAGCGCGAAACGCCCGTCGGTCCAGGGGAGGACCGACGGGCGCGTTTAGGGCACCGATCGCGGAGTTCAGGCGACGCGGTGGCCGCTCATCGGGAAGCTGCCGAAAGCGCCGGCGCCGATCGAGCCGTTGATCGTGTCACCGTCGACGGTCGCTTCGCAGGTGAGCGTCATCGGCATCGGCACGGTCATCTGCATCGTCCATTTGATGGTGTTGCCCTCGATCGTGCCGTCGGTGATCTCGGTGCTGCCCATCGCGCCGGTGTTGGTGCCGGTCCATTTGTCGCCATCGCTCTTCACGACGATCGTCGATTTCTGGTCGCCGAGCGGCGACTTCGTCACGGTTTCCCAGGTGCCATCGACTGCGGCCATGTTCGCTCTCCTCACTTCGCGCCCACGACGGACGCGGCGGGCATCACCTCAACCGGCAGCCCCAGCGAGTCAAGCTGCGGGCGCACCACCTTGGCGTCGCCCACCACCACCCAGACGAACTTGGTCGGATCGAGCGCGGCGCGGATCGTCGCGTCGAGCTCGTCGCGGGTCATCGCGCGATATTTGGCGCCGATCGTCGCGTAATAATCATCGGGGCGCTTGTATTGATCATTGTCGAGCATCGCGCTCAGCACGTCGTTCGCGGTTTCGAAACGCCCAGCGAGTTCGCGCGTCGCGCCGTTGATCGTGCGGGTGAATTCCTCGGGGGTGATGCCCTTGTCGCCCAGGAAATCCTTGAAATCCTGTTGCAGCGCGGCGATCGAGGCGCCGGTCTTGTCCGCCTGCACCGGCGCGCGGACGTTGTAGGTGACATAGGTCGAATTCTGACCGATGCCGCCGAACGTGCCATAGGACCAATGTTTGTTCTCGCGCAGGTCCATGTTGATCCGCGAGAGGAAGCCGCCGCCGAGCACGTCGTTGGCGGTGCGCAGCTTCAGCACGTCGCTGCCGCTCGGCAGGCCGGTCAATTGCCCGGCGACGATCACCGATTGCGGCGAATCGGGCCGATCGATCAGCACGATCTTGGGCGCGGCCTGTTGGGCGGGGGTATCGATCGCCTTCGTGCCCGCCGCCCCGGTGCCGCGCCAATCGCCGAATTCCTTTTCGAGCAGCGGCTTGAGCGTCGCGAGCGGTTGATCGGAGACGATGAAGATCTTCGCTTTCTCCGGCCGCAGCCAGGCCTGGTAGAAGCCGACGACATCGTCGCGCGTCAGCTTCGCGACCGCCGCCGGATCGCCCGCCGCCGAAGCCGCTTTGGCATAGGGCGAGGCGCCGTAGACGAGCTTGGGGAGCACGCGATTGGCGAGCCCCTCGGGCTGGGTCAGTTCTTGCTGGATGCCGGCGAGCTGGGTGGCGCGCAGCCGGGCGATTTCCTTGTCCGGAAAGGCGGGGGTGCGGACGATGTCGCCGAACAAATCGATCGCGGCGGCCGCGTTGGCGCTCGGCACGGTCATGCTGACGAAGGTGCGATCGGCGCTGCTGCCGCCGCCGAAGCTCAACCCCAGCCGCTCGCGCGCTTCGGCGATCGCGACGCCGTCGAGCTTGGCGGTGCCTTCGTCGATCGTCTGCAGCGTCAACTGCTGGAGGCCCAATTTGTCGGCGGGATCGGCGACGATGCCGGCGTCGAAGGCGACATAGGCGCGGGTGACCGGAACGGCGCCGCGCTGCGCGTAAATCACCTCGATCCCATTGGCGAGCTTGGTCCGCTCGACCTTGGGGAAGCTGAGATCACCGGCGGCGCCGACCGCGGGGGCGGGCTCGGGGCGCGAATTGGCGGGCTTGAGTTCGGGCGCGGGCTTGGGCGCGACTTCCTTGGCGACGTCGGTCGAGGCATCGCGCGGCCCCGCGACGACGTTGATCGCATAGACCGGGCGGGAGAGCCATTTGCTAGCCGCCGCCTTGACGCTCGCCGGGGTCTGCGCGGCGAGCGCGGCGAGCTCCTTCTTGTAGAAACCGGGGTCGTTTTCATAAAGCGCGCCTTGGGCGAGCGCGACCGCCTTGCCCCCGAAGCCGCCGACCGATTCGAGCCCCTGAATCCGCCGCGTCGCCGCGGTGGTGACGGCGCGCTGCAATTCATCGGCGGTCGGGCCGTTCTTGACGAAATCGGCGATCACGTCGTCGAGCCGCTTTTCGGCCTGGGCGACATCGGCGCCGGGGCGCACGACCATCACCACCTGGAATAGCCCGATCTGCGACAGGCTGAGGACGCTCGCGCTCGCCTGCACCGCGAGCTTGTCCTCGCGCACCAACGTTTTCTCGAGCCGCGACGAAGCGAGCCCGCCGAGCACGCTCGCCGCCGCGTCGAGCGCGGGGGCGTCGGCCTCGCCGAGCCCCGGCACCGCCCACAGCCGCGTGACGAGCGTCGCCGCCACCCGGTCCTTGATCTCGACGCGCTTGGGCTCGGCGAGCGTCGGGATCGTGACCGTCGGGCGCACCGACTTCGGCCCCGGCTTGATCCGCCCGAAATATTTGGTGACGAGCGTCTTGGCGGTCGGCAGATCGATGTCGCCCGCCAGCACCAGCACCGCGTTGTTGGGGCCATAATGGTCGCGGAACCAGCTCTTCACGTCTTCCAGGCTCGCGGCATCCAGATCGGCGAGCGAACCGATGGTGGTGTGGCCATAGGGCGTGCCCTGCGGGAACAGCCCGCCGAAGATCGAATATTGCAGCAGGCCATAGGGGCGATTGTCGCCCTGGCGCTTTTCGTTCTGCACCACGCCGCGCTGCTCATCGAGCACTTCCTGCGTCACCGCGCCGAGCAAATAGCCCATGCGGTCGCTTTCCAGCCACAGCGTCTTTTCGAGCGCGGCGGTGGGAACCGTTTCGAAATAATTGGTCCGATCGAACGAAGTGGTGCCGTTGAGATCGGTCGCGCCGACTTGCTTCAGCGGCTCGAAGAAATCGCCCGGCGCGTTCTCGCTGCCGTTGAACATCAAATGTTCGAACAAATGCGCGAAGCCGGTCTTGCCCTTGGGCTCGTGCTTCGAGCCGACGTCATACCAGATGCTGACCGCGACCACCGGCGCCTTGCGATCGGTATGGACGATCACGCGCAGCCCATTGGGCAAAGTGAATTGCTGATAGGGAATATCGACGCGCTTGACGAGCGCTTCGACCGGCGCGGGCGCGGGCGCCTGGGCATGGAGCGGCGCGGCGAGCGCGGCGAGCGCGACGGTGGCGAAAAAGCGAAACTTCATGGACATCCTCTTCCCTGATGATCGATTCGATTGTTGATTCCGCCGTGATGGTAGCGAAAACAGTTGTAAACGCTAGGGTCGATACGCACGTTCTTGGTGGTTCGCGAGGTCCTTGGGATCGAACCAGACGGGTTTGAGCCGGTGCCGCGCGAACAACGCCGCTTGATCGGCGAAATGCGGCGAGCGCGGGCGGGTGGTCGCCGCGCCATAGGGCTGGATCGATTGCGAGGCGACGCGGCCGGTCTCGTCCCAGGCGATGAACATGATGAAGCTGTCGCCATGTTTCACCACGAGGCGCCCGTCGGGGGCTTCGTCCCAATTGCTCGCCGCGCGCAGCACATCGGCGCCACCGTCGAGCGGCAAGTCGACCGAACCATGGCGCAGCCGCAGCACTTGGCCAAGCGGCGGATCAATCCGCCCGAAATGCTTCGCCAGATGATCGGCGGCGTCCTTCAGCACTTGGCGCGGATCGGCCATGTCCTTGCGCGGATAATGCCAGCGATTGCCCGCGCGCAGCACGATCCCGGCGAGCGCGTCGGCGGGGTTCTTGCCGTCGAACGTCCAGTCCCAGCCTTTCAGCAGCCGCACCGCCTGTGCGAGCCGCGCGTCGCCCTTGGGGTCGACCGCCATCAGCCGCGCATACCAGCGCGCCGCCCAGCTTTGGCGGCTGACGGCGGTATCGAATTTGATCGCGTGCCATTCGGCCTCGCTCACCTTCGGGTCGGCGCCGAGCAATTCGATGCCGCGCGTCGCGCGGTTGGTGGTGTCGGTCTCGATGCCGAGCAGCGGCGAATGATCCTGGGGCTTGATCTCATAGCCCGCGCCGGCGGCCTGATAGGGCGTGTTGTTGGCGTTGACGAGAAAGCCCGAGCCCGGGTTCACGTTGCGCGGCACCATCGCCCAGGGCACGGTTCCCCGCGCGAGATCGCGCGAGGTATCGCCCGGCAACACCCGCGCGTAATCGAACCCGGCTTTGCGCACAGGGAACATCGCATTGTAGAAATGGGCGATGTTGCCGGCGGCATCGGCATAGATGAAATTGGTCGCCGGCACGCCCTGGATCGCGAGCGCGCGCTGCCACTCGGCGAAATCGCGCGCGCGGTTCAGCCGATAATATTCCTCGACCATCCGTAGCTGCCCGGCGCCCGCGTAATGCAGCGCATAGGCGCCCGATTTGTTGACGATCACCGGGCCATGGACCGAGCGATAGAGCGTCTTGGGCACCGGCAGCACGAACGGCCCCCAGAGCTTGACCGGCAGCCACGCCGTCTTCGCTTCCAGCGGCCGCCACGCGCCGTCGAAGCGATAGCTTTTCCCGTCCGCGCTCAGCGTGAGCTTGTAGAGATCGGTGAGGTCCGGCCGGTTGACGGTGTTGGTCCAGCCGAGCGTCTTATTGTGGCCGAGCAGCGGATAGGGGGCGCCGGGGAACGTCGCGCCCGCGAAATCCCAGCCGGTCTTCGAATGCACGACCAACTCATACCAGGCGACCGGCCCCGCCCAGGGCTGGTGCGAGTTCGAGATCAGCCGCGTCACCCCTTCGGCCGAGCGTTTGGGCGAAAGCGCGAAGGCGTTCGAGCCATTGTCGCTCACCGCGCGCGGCTCGGGCGCGCCGATCGGGAGGGCGGCGGGATCGGGGCTGTCGGGCGCGGCGCCCGCGCTCTCGCGCGGCAAGGGCTTGTCCTGCGTCAGCGCGCCGAGCACCGCGTCGAGCCCGAAGAAAAAGGGCGAGCGCAGCACGAAGCCCGTGGCGATGTCGCGGCCATTGACCGGGAAGAGCCGCGCGAGCCTCACTTCGCCCGGGTGTTTCGCCGCATAAAGGTTGAGCCCCGCCGCATAGCCATCGAGCAATGCGCGCACATCGGCCGGTTGCCGGTCATAATCGCGCGCGACGACCTCGCGCGCTTGCGTCAAATGCAGCGCGAAATCGACCGCTGCCCCTTCTTGGCCCGCGAGCGCCCCGAACCGCCCGCGCGTCATCGCGACGACTTGTTCGAGCGTTTCGAAATCATCCTCGGCATGGGCATAAGCGATGCCATAGGCCACGTCCGGATCGGTCGCGCCGAAGATATGCGGCACGCCGAAACCGTCGCGGACGATGCGCGTGTCGTAGCGGCGCGGCGCCGGGGGCGCTGCGGGCGTCGCGGCGAGCGGCTCCCAAACGGCGAGGCCGATCGCGCCCGCCCCGATCAGCCCACCCAGGCCGATCCCGATCCGCCGCCAAACCCCCATCGCATCCCCCTTTTTTGCCCTTACTAATCGGGGCGTGGCGCCGGGGCGAGGGGATTCATATCGCGGTCGCCACCGGACTTGTGTTGCATAATGGCAACACTATATCGAGCGCGGAGAAGGGCTGGAGCTTTATGAACCTCGAAAAATTCACCGATCGCGCCAAGGGCTTTTTGCAAGCGGCGCTCACCGTCGCGATCCGGCTGAGCCATCAGCGGATCACCCCCGATCATTTGCTCAAGGCGCTGCTCGAGGATGAGCAGGGGCTCGCGGCGGGATTGATCCGCTCGGCGGGCGGCGATCCCGCGCGCGCGACGAGCGCGGTGGATGCCGCGCTCGCCAAAATCCCCGCCGTCTCGGGCTCGGGCGCGCAGAGCCAGCCGGGGCTCGATAACGATGCGGTGCGCGTGCTCGACCAGGCCGAGCAAATCGCGACCAAGGCGGGCGACAGCTATGTAACGGTCGAACGGCTGCTGCTCGCGCTCGCCATGTCGAGCACCGAGGCGGGCAAGGCGCTCGCGGGGGCGGGGGTGACGCCGCAAAAGCTCAACGCCGCGATCGAGCAACTGCGCGGCGGCCGCACCGCCGACACCGCCGGCGCCGAGGATCGCTATGACGCGATGAAGAAATTCGCCCGCGATCTGACCCAGGCCGCGCGCGACGGCAAGCTCGATCCGGTGATCGGCCGCGACGAGGAAATCCGCCGCACCATCCAGATCCTCGCGCGCCGCACCAAGAACAACCCGGTGCTGATCGGCGAGCCCGGCGTCGGCAAAACCGCGATCGCTGAAGGCCTCGCTTTGCGCATCGCCAATGGCGATGTGCCCGATACGCTCAAGGACCGGCGGCTGATGGCGCTCGACATGGGCAGCCTGATCGCGGGCGCCAAATATCGCGGCGAGTTCGAGGAGCGGCTGAAGGGCGTGCTCGACGAGGTGCGCGGCGCGCAGGGCGACATCATCCTGTTCATCGACGAAATGCACACGCTGATCGGCGCCGGCAAAACCGATGGCGCGATGGATGCCTCGAACCTGCTCAAGCCCGCGCTCGCGCGCGGCGAGCTGCACTGCGTCGGCGCGACCACGCTCGATGAATATCGCAAATATGTCGAGAAGGACGCCGCGCTCCAGCGCCGCTTCCAGCCGGTGTTCGTCGGCGAGCCGACCGTGCCCGACACGATCAGCATCCTACGCGGGCTAAAGGAGAAGTACGAGCTGCACCACGGCGTGCGGATCACCGATGCCGCGATCGTGAGCGCGGCGACGCTTTCGAACCGCTACATCACCGATCGCTTCCTGCCCGACAAGGCGATCGATCTGATGGACGAAGCCGCCAGCCGCATCCGCATGGAAGTGGAGAGCAAGCCCGAGGAGATCGAAAGCCTCGATCGCCGCATCATCCAGCTCAAGATCGAACGCGAGGCGCTCAAGCGCGAGAGCGACGCCGCCTCGCGCGATCGGCTCGCGACGCTGGAGGGCGAGCTTGCCAATCTGGAGCAGCAATCGGCCGAACTCACCCAGCGCTGGCAGGCCGAGAAGGAGAAGATCGCGGGCGAGGCCAAGTTGAAGGAACAGCTCGACGCCGCCAAGCTAGAACTCGATCAAGCGCAGCGCGCGGGCGATCTCGCGCGCGCGGGCGAGCTTTCCTATGGCGTCATCCCCCAGCTGCAAAAACAGCTCGACGAAGCCCAGGGCGCGACCCAGGGCGCGATGCTGCGCGAGGAAGTGACCGCCGACGATATCGCCGCCGTCGTCAGCCGCTGGACCGGCATTCCGGTCGACCGGATGCTCGAGGGCGAGCGCGAGAAATTGCTCCATATGGAGGAAGCGCTCGGCAAGCGGGTGATCGGCCAGCGCGAGGCGGTGCGCGCGGTCTCGACCGCCGTCCGCCGCGCGCGCGCGGGGTTGCAGGACCCCAATCGCCCGCTCGGCTCCTTCCTCTTCCTGGGGCCGACCGGGGTCGGCAAGACCGAGCTCACCAAGGCGCTCGCCGAATTTCTGTTCGACGACCCGAGCGCGATGGTGCGGATCGACATGAGCGAGTTCATGGAAAAACACGCGGTCGCGCGGCTGATCGGCGCGCCGCCGGGCTATGTCGGCTATGAGGAAGGCGGCGTGCTGACCGAGGCGGTGCGGCGCCGGCCCTATCAGGTGGTGCTGTTCGACGAGGTCGAGAAAGCGCATGGCGACGTGTTCAACGTGCTGCTGCAGGTGCTCGACGATGGCCGGCTGACCGATGGGCAGGGGCGCACGGTCGATTTCACCAACACGATCATCGTGCTCACCTCGAACCTCGGCTCGCAATATCTGGCAGCCTTGGGCGATGGCGAGGATGTCGCCGCGGTCGAGCCGCAGGTGATGGAAGTGGTGCGCGCGCATTTCCGCCCCGAATTCCTCAATCGGCTCGACGAGATCGTGCTGTTCCACCGGCTGGGGCAGAGCGAGATGGCGCCGATCGTCGACATTCAGGTCGCGCGCGTCGCCAAATTGCTCGCCGAGCGCAAGATCGGCATCGAACTGAGCGCGGCGGCGCGCGCCTGGCTCGGGCGGGTGGGCTATGATCCGGTCTATGGCGCGCGACCGCTCAAGCGCGCGGTGCAGCGCTATCTGCAAGACCCGCTCGCCGATCTGATCCTGTCGGGCGGGGTGAAGGACGGCCAGCGCGTGGTGGTCGACGAAGGCGATGGCGCCTTGGTGCTGGCGGTGGGGTGAGGCGGAAAGAAGACGGACGCAGCAGTACTGGTTGCTGCGTCCGGACAAGAAAATCAGTCGATTTATGGGACCAGTATAATGCCATGACAACTTCTATTGTCCCCACCTTCCGGCGCCCATCGGCAAAAAATGCCCGCTACTAGGCGCGGAGGGGTGCCGCCCGGGGGATCGCTTCTGTCTCGACCGCCGGTACCGAAGGCCTGATCACAGGATACGCCGCACTCCCACATGCGATCGGGATAAGCAGCGTTGCATTGTCTAATGCAATCAACATAATTCGTGGGCGGTTCCTCCTGAGCCGCCGCCACGTTCGGGAACGACAGAGCTGACAAGCCAATTAAAGCATAAACATAGCGAAGCTTAGACATAAGCATCCCCTCATCATATCAATTCTACGAGAAACCCGTGAAATTTCATCGGGTAGAGTAAAGTTAGCATACTGTAATCATCTTTCAATGAAAAACGCGGGCGAACGAAGTTCGCCCGCGTTGATCATGTCCATTTTTTGCAAAAGCTAGAAACGAACCGCCGCCGAGAAGAGGAAACGCCGCCCCAGCGGGTCATAGAGCGAGGGGAAGGTGTTGCCGCTGTTGAACGTCGTCGAGCCGATCGTGTTGCCGACGTCGGGCGCGTTGTCGCCAAGCAGATTCTCGATCAGCAGGTTGAAGCGCAGATTCTTGCTCGCGTTGATGCCCAGCGACAAGTCGAGATAGTTGTACGCCGGGATACGGCGATAGGCACCGACGATCGTCGTCGGGCTGGTCGAGCCGAAGCTGCCCACCGTGCCCGCCGCCGGCTGCGTTGCCTGCGTGCGCGGCTCGTAAGTGGTCGGATCGAGGTGGCGCCACAGCAGCGAGAAGTCGAACGCATCGACCGATGCCGTCGTCCGCAAATTCCAGCTCCAGCGCGGCGACAGACGGTCATCGCACGAGACGCTGTAGAAGCCGGCGCATTCGCGGATGAAGCTCGACGGGTTGGACTGGAAGCGTTGACGATCGGTATAGTTGCCGTTGAACTGCCAGTTCATGTTCACCGCCCCGAAGCGGCGGGTGTAGGTCGCGGTGAAGTCGACGCCGCGGGTTTGCAGGAAGCCGAGGTTCGACAGCTGCAAAATGATGCCGCGCGTGACGTCCGGCGCGCCGCTCAAGCCGCCGGTGAGCGGATCGCGCGAAATCGACCGGCAGCGGATGTCGTTCGGATCGGCCTGGCTAAAGCAGCCGTTGACGATGTCGGCAACCGTCGGATTGGTGATCGCGCCGGTGACGTTGATCTCATACCAATCGACCGTCGCGGTGAAGCCGCGGAAAATGCCGCCGAACGCGCTGCCCGGTTGAATGACGATCCCGACCGTGTAAGTCGTAGCGGTTTCGGGCTGCAAAGCGGGATTGCCCCCGGACGTCACGTTGATTTGCCCCGCGTTCGGGCGCGGGATGCCGCCCAGGCGCGACGCGGGAAGCCCGGCGGCGGCGAGCTGCGCCCGGCACAGCGGCGCGGCGGCGGCCTGCAAGCCAAGATCGAGCTGGCAGGGATCGACCGCCAAATTGCCGAGCCCAGTGCTGACCGGCGCGAACAATTCACCAAGGTTGGGGGCGCGCACGGCGCGGGTATAGGTGCCGCGGAAGCTGATTTCGCGGATCGGCGCATAGTTGCCGCCGAACTTATAGGTCCAGTTGCCGCCCGAGTTCGAATAATCGGCGTAACGGAAGCCGGCCTCGACGTTCAGATTGTGGAGGAACGGCTTGTCGGTTACCAGCGGGAAGTTGACTTCGCCGAAGCCTTCGCGCGAGAAATAGCTGCCGTTGATCGTGGTGAAGGCGCCGCCCGAGCCCAGGATCTGGCCCGGCGTGCTCGATGGCAAATCGCCGAACTGGCCGCCGCTATAGCGACGATATTCGCCACCGAACGCGACCGCGAGCGGCTTGTCGGTCCAGGGTGTATGGAAGCCGAAGTCGCCGGAGATCAGGCCTTGCACATCGGCGAAACGGGTATTGATGAAGGTGGTGGTCGGCACGCCGAGATAGGTGATCGCCTCGGGGCTCAGCGTGCCCGCCGCGCCGAAGATATTGGTCGGCACGCAGCCCGCCGGCGAGCCGGTCGGGCAGTTGCGCAAGCCCGCCTGGAGGCGGTCGGCGAGCGCGGTGCCGGTGTTGGTGTTGCGGCGGTTGGCCTCACCATATTGGACGAAGCCTTCCCACCGCAAGTTGCTGATCAGCTTGCCGCGCAAGCCGAAGTTCACCTGGAACAAATTGCTCTCGAACACCTGCACGCGCGGCCCGCTCTCGACGAACCGGCGGCCGATCTGCACGCTGATTTCGCGTCCCGCCGCGATCGCGGTCGGGCAGTCCGCCAAGCCGGCGAAGGTGCACAATTGGGTGCGCTGCGTCGCTGTCAGGAACTGGTTGTTGAGCGGCAGCTGGAAGGTGTTCGAGAAGCTGCCGGTCGGCGCAAGGTTCTGCACCACGCGCGAGCGCGTGTAGAAGCCCTCGGTGTAAAATTCGACGTTGGGCACGAATTCGTAATGCGAGGCGCCATAGATCGTCCAACGATCATTGGGCGTCTGATACAGGTTCAGCGGGTTGAAGTTGTAATCCGACTGGCCGGGGATGATCGTCCCCGAGGCCGGGTCGAATTGCGCGCCGCCGAAGAACGGCGCCGTCGCCGGCACCGGGGTGAACAAGGTCGCCGGCACCGCCGTTGGCGACCCCTGGGGGGCACCCACCGTCGCCGCCGCGCAGCCGCCGGGCGCCGCGTTCTGCGCCGCCGTGCAGGTCGATTGGCGCGAAACCAGGCCGAGGTCGCGATCGCCTTGCAGCACCGGCTTCACATTGACATAGCTCGCGGCGAACAGGACGTTACCCTTGCCGTCGTCGAAATTGGCGCCGGTCAGGAAGTCGAGCCGGTAATTCTGGCCGTCGCCGAGCTCGGTGATGCCGTAATTGGCGCGAACGTCGATGCCCTGGAAATTTTGCTTGGTGACGAAGTTCACCACGCCCGCGATCGCGTCGGCGCCATAGGAGGTCACCGCGCCGCCGGTCAGCACGTCGGCGCGCTCGATCAGCGCGACCGGGATGATGTTCAAGTCGACGACGTTGCCCAGCGTCGAGGGAACGACGCGGCGGTTGTTGAGCAGCACCAGGTTGCGGTTGGTGCCCAGGCCGCGCAGGTTGAAGGTCGAAGCGCCACCCTGGCCGTTGTTCACCTGGGTGCCGATGCCCGCCGAGGTGCCCGGCAGCTGGCGCAGCACTTGCTCGATCGATTGCGGCTGGCGCAGATTGAGTTCGGCCTCGCCGATCACGCCGACCGGGCTCGCCTGCTGCAGATCGGGCCGGTTGATGCGCGACCCGGTGACGACCACGTCCTGCGGCGCCTCATCGGTCGCGGGCGCGCTTTCCACCGGCTGGGTTTGCGCCCAGGCCGGCGCGGCGGCGATCAGGGCGCCGAGCGCGGCGGTCGAGGCCAGCAAACGGCTCAATTTCAGTGCCATGAATTTCGATCCCCTTCATTGTGCCCCTCGCTGGGGCGCATGTGCGTTGCGACGCACGAAAATTTTACGGAACGGCACGTTCCGGCGCGCTTTGATACCGAGTTGATGGACGCGGAACAATGCGCTGGGTTACCAACCTTTATCTTTTCCCAACCGCTGTAACTGTTGTGCAACAGGTGTGGTTGCGGCGATCCGCCCCGCGGCGTAATGGTCCGTCGCGGTCAGCGGGGAATTGCCGATGATTTTCGAAATGTTGCTAGGGTCGTCGCTCGCGCTCGCCGAGGAGGCGCAACCGCCGCTCGCCGCGCTGCAGGCGTGCCGCGCGATCGCCGAGGATGCGGCGCGACTCGCGTGCTTCGATCGCGCGGCGGCGGCGTTCGACTCGGCGGTGAAGGAAAAATCGGTGGTGGTGGTCGACCGCGCGACGCTCAAACGCGCGCGCGAGCGCCAGTTCGGCATGGCCAAGCGCGAGGACCCGGTGTTCACCGAGGCCAAATTGCCCGAGCCGCGCCGCTTGCAGGCCAAATTGCTCTCGGTCCAGCCAGCGGGCGCCTTTCTGCTGCTCGCGGTCGACGGCGGCGGGCTGTGGCAGACGACCGAGGCGGCGCTCGCGCCGCCGCGCCCCGGGACGATGTTGGTGATCGAAAAGGGCGCGATGGGCGGCTATTTCATCAGCTATTCGGGCCGCGGCGTTCGCGCGCGCCGGCTGAAATGATCCGGCCGAATTGACTATGCCACAATAAAACTATGCCACAATAAAAGGGCGGCGCCGAAGCCCGGCGCCGCCCCAGTTTCTTGGCGATCCGCCGAGCTTACAGGCTGACCTTCACCCCGCCGCGGAATTGACGGCCGAAGATACCGTTCCCCGCCTGAACCGGGTTGTAGAGATAGGCGCCATAAGTGACCGGATCGATCGGCGGCAACGCATCGACCAGGTTGATGACGTTGAAATAGAAGCTGAACCGGTCGTTGATCCGCACGTTCGTGTTCATGTCGATGGTAATATAGTTGCTCACGCGCGGGCCGTTGCCCGGATAGCCCGGGAACAGGCCGCCGTCGCGGTAACCCGTGCCCTGGTCTTGCGCCGACAAGTCATAGCCCGACACGTAATTGACCGTGCCGCTCACCGCGAGCGGGCCGGTTTCGATCGTGTTGGTCCAATGGCCGCGCCAGCGGAAGGTGCCCGAACCGGCGGTCAAGTTGAAGTTACCGAGGGTGTCGACATATTGCTCGGTCGTGCCGTCGGGGAAAGTCGTGCTCAGTTCGAGCAGCAAGCTCGCCTCGAGGTTCGACGTCCATTTGAACGCGCCGAAGTTGAACCGGCCGGTCGCGCCGAAGTCGATACCTTCGGACTTTTGCCGGTTGGCGTTGATCAGCTGCGATTGCACGAAGGCGATACGCGGCTGGGCGTTGGGATTGGCGACGTCGACGGCATCGGGGACGACGACGTAACCCGCCGGGATCGGCTGGCCGGCATAATAAGCCGCCACCGCCGGCGCGCTCGACGGCGCGGTGATCACGCCCGTCTTCTCGATGTTGAAATAATCGACGGTGAGCGTGATGTTGCGGATCGGCTCGACGACGAGGCCGATCGTATAGCTGCGCGAGCGTTCCGGCGCCAAATTCGGCGACGCCAGCGTGGTGAGGCCGATCGAATATTGCGTCAGATATTGCGGGCAGGCGGTCGCCGCCGTGGCGTTGACGGCGCACGCCGCGCCATATTGCGCGCGGAAGTTCGCCGGAATGTTGGTCACCGTCTGGCTGACATAGCCCGTGGTCGGCAGCGCATTGGCTTCGGCGAAGCTGGGAATGCGGAAGCCTTCCGAATAGGTGCCGCGCACCGTGACCTGGCGGATCGGGGTCGCCTTGAACCCGAATTTGGGCGAGAAGGAGCTCTGGCCCGACGAATAAGTGTCGTAGCGACCCGTGGCGCTCAGCTCGAGCTTGTCGAACACCGGCGCCGAGACTTCGTAGAAACCGCCATAGACGGTGCGGCTCCCCACCGTGCCGAAGGCGTTGAGCGTGAAATAACGCTGCGTCGGCCCGCGATTGTCGGGGTTTTGGCTCGGGCTGTTGACCGCTTCGTAATAGACCGTCGCGCCGACACCGACCTGGATCGGCCCGCCGGGCAAGCGGAAGAAGCCGCGGTTGAACGAAACTTGCGCCTGATACAGATCCGACGAAGCATTGGTGATGTTATCGGGGCGCACGAAATTGTTGATCGCCGCGCTGTTCGCCGCCGGGTTGACGAAATTATACGAACCGTCGCCGATCACGTCGAGCAGGCTCTGGATATAGACATAGCCGCGCGCGAGCCGGCGCAAGTCGGTGTGCATCGCGGTCGCGTCGAAGCGATAGTTGACGTCGTCCAAGATCGTGCCGCCGATGCCGAAGGCGGCGCGATACACGCGGTTGCGCGTTTCGTTATACACCGGCTCCTGGAAGCGACCGGTGAGGCGCGCGACCTGGCCCAGCGCCGCGAACGGGTTGTTCGGGTTGAGGCGGCGGTCGGCGGCGGTGTCGCAATTGACCCGCGCCGCGCAGACGAACACCGGCAGCGCGAGCACGCCCGAGCCCGGCGCCAAATTGGGCGATTGCGGGGTCGAGGTGGAGAATTGCGGGAAGAGGATGCCGGTCGGCGCGTTGCCGCGGATCGTCGGCGGGAAGCCGGTGTAGCTCGACCGGGTCTGCTGGAAGTTGAGCTCCAGATAGGCCTCCGACGCGTCCCCGATCTTGGCGGTGAAGCGCGCCGAGCCGCCGAAGCGCTCGATCAGCGGCGTCACGACCTGATAATCGCGCACATAATCATTTTGGCAGATGATGCCCGAAGGCGCCGCCGCCCCCGCCGCGACGAGTTCGGCCGCCGACAACGTCGTCGAGCTGCCGCCGATGCACGGCAGATTGTTCAGCTTCTGATAGCGACCTTGCGGCGCGCCGCCGTTTTGAACGCCGTTCGCATAGCCGACATTGCTATAGGGCCGAACGTAAAAGTCATAAGGCAGCACGAAGCCGGTATAGCTGCCATCGGGGTTGCGGCCGTTTAAGATGTTGTTCGGGCCGCCGATGCCGGTTTCGTCGGCGGTGTTGAACGGCGCCTCGAGATCGCGGTTATAAACCTTCTCGCTGCGGAAATAGAAACCGCTGATATAGGCGTTGAACCCCTTTTCGTTCAGATCGCCAATGCCCGCGGTCAGCGTCAGCCGCTGGTTCGCGGCGATGCCGCGTTCGGCGATGCCGGCCTCGGCGCGGCCCGAAATGCCCTTGAAGCTCTTCTTGGTGATGATGTTGACAACGCCCGCGATCGCGTCCGCGCCATAGCTCGACGAGGCGCCGTCGCGCAGCACTTCGATCCGCTCGACGATATCGTCGGGAATGGTGTTGAGGTCGACGAAGTTGCGCGAGCCGTCATCGGCGAGCGGATAATAGGCCGCGCGCAGACCGTCGAACAGCACCAGCGTCGAGTTGGTCGACAGACCGCGCAGCGAGATCGACGACGCGCCGGCGGCGAAGGCGCCGTTCGCGGTGAACGAATTGGTGAGCGAGGGACCATTGTTCGACGACAGCTGCTGCAGCGCGTCTTGCACGGTGTTGATCGCGCGGCTGTCGAGCTCGTCGGTGGTGAGCGTTGTCACCGGAGAAATCGTCTTGTTGCCTTTGAACAGCGTCCCGGTGACGACCACTTCGTCGGCGCTCGAGCCCTGATCCGCGTCCGCCCCTTGCGCCGCGGTCGCCTGGCCCTGGGCGGGGGCGGTCTGCGCGAGCGTCGGCGTCGCGGCGAGCGCCACGGCGAGCGCGACGCCGCCGGCCCCAGCGCGCAGCAGCGCCCGGCTGGTGGAGTTAAGCATAGCCATCGTAATATCCCCTTTTGTCTCGACCGATCGCTCGTTTGCCGTAACGATCGTGCGGCCGACCCTATGGCTGGGCACGGTTCCGCGAGACGTGAAGCTGACTTGCATCAGGGCCTAAGTAAATAACCCGACGCATAGATGAAGAAATCACAATCCAAGCCAATTCATGCCGATCGCGAAACGGTCGACGAGGGTCGATACTCGATTGTGGATCTGTAATTATTTGGTCGACGGCATCGGCCCGGCCACGAGCAGCGGATCGATCCGCGCCTCGCGCCAGCGCAAGCTCCAGTGGAGATGCGGGCCGGTCGCGCGCCCCGTCTTGCCGATCGCGCCGATCACTTGGCCGCGACTAACGCGCTGGCCGCGCTTCACGTCGATCCGCGACAGATGCAGGAACGAACTCGATAGCCCCATGCCGTGATCGATCATCAGCAAATTGCCCTCGAGCGTGAAGGGGCGGTCGGCGGCGAGCACCACCACGCCATCGGCGGGGGCGAGCACTGGTGTGCCCTCGGGCCGGGCGATGTCGGCGCCCGAATGATAGCTGCCCGCCTCGCCATTCGCATAGATGCGCTGCGCCCCGAACAACCCCGAAAGCCGCCCGGTCGCGGGCCAGAGCAGGGGCTGGCGCCAGCCCTCGGCCGAAGTCGTCATATGGCGCGCGGCGTCGATTTGCGCGATTTCGCCCGGGCGCGTCGCTTCGAATTCGGCGGTGGGCTGGGCGATTTTGGGCAGCGTCGGCAGCCGCTCGATCCGCCAGGCGCGCGGCGCGATCGCGAGCGTCTGGCGGATCACCTCGCCATTCGAAAGCGTGGCGCTGAGGGTGAGGCTCGGCGGCGCGTCGCGATCGAAGGCGATCAGGAAGCGCCCGTCGCGCGCGATCGGCACGCTTTGGTCGCCAAGCTCCAGCAAGGTCGTGCCCGCCGGCACGATGCCCTGCGCCGCGCCGCCCTGCACCAGCGGCCCTTCGAGCTTGAACGGGCTCGCCGGCGCTTGCGCCACGACCGGCGCCGCCGCCGCGATCAGCGCCCAGGCGAGCCCCCGCGCCGCGCTCACCCCGCCATCGCCTCCATCGCGATTTGGGCGCTCGCATAGGCTTCCTGCCGGGCGACGTTCCAATAGCGCAGCGCATCGAGCGGGATGCGCTGCCCGCTCACCGCGCAGAGCACGTGATCGCCCTGCGACAACACGCGAAACCCGTTCGCCATATAATGCAGCCGGGCGGTGCGGTTGCTGTTCGAGACGAGCATCATCGGCCTTCGTGCTTGGAGCTTAGAGCAGGCTCGGCTGCTCGGATATGGGTTTGACATAGGGCTTGGCCGCGCCGCGCTCAACCCGCGCCTCGACCCGTCCGTCGCCGAAATGGAGCGTGAGCGATTGCGCGGCGCGCGCGGCGGCGGCGCTCGTCACCACCGCGCCGTCCTTGGCCGACACGCGGACATAGCCGCGTTTCAGAAGCGCATCGGGGTTGACCGCCTCGACCAGCCGCTCGGTCCGCTCGAAATGCGCGCGCGCGGCGGCGAGCTGGCGGACGAGCAATTGCGGGCGCAGCAGCGTGGCGGCGCGCTCGACCTGCGCGCGGGCGCGGGTGAGGCGCGCGTCGAGCGCGCGATCGAGCCGGGCGCTCGCCTCGTCGAGCCGCTGGCGCTGCGGCGCGAGGAGTGCGTCGCGGCGCGGAAGCAGGCGCGCGACGAGTTCCAGCCGCTCGCGCCCGCGCGCCACATAACGCCGCGCGCAGCGTTCGCTCCGCACCCCCAGCCCATCGACCGCGGCGATCAGCTCGGCGCGCACCGGCACCGCCATTTCGGCGGCGGCGGTTGGGGTGGGGGCGCGGCGATCGGCGGCGAAATCGGCGAGACTCGTGTCCGTCTCATGCCCGACCGCGGAGATGACGGGAATCGAACAGGCCGCGATCGCGCGGACGACCGCCTCCTCGTTGAACGCCCAGAGATCCTCGATCGAGCCGCCGCCGCGCGCGACGATCAGCAGATCGGGGCGCGGCACGGGGCCGCCCGGGGCGAGCGCGTCGAAGCCGGCGATCGCGCGCGCGATTTGGCCGGCCGCGCCCTCGCCCTGCACCAGCACCGGCCAGAGCAGCACATGGCTGGGGAAGCGATCCGCCAGGCGGTGGAGAATGTCGCGGATCACCGCGCCGGTGGGCGAGGTGACGACGCCGATCACGCGCGGCAGATAGGGGAGCGGCTTTTTGCGCGCGGGCTCGAACAGGCCTTCGCTCGCGAGTTTCGCCTTCAGCCGCTCGAACAGCGCCATCAGCGCGCCTTCGCCCGCGAGTTCCAGCCGATCGATCACGATCTGATATTTGCTGCGCCCGGGGTAAGTCGTCAGCCGCCCGGTCGCGATCACTTCGAGCCCATCTTGCGGGGCGAAGGCGATGCCGCCGAAGCTGCCCTTCCAAATCACCCCGTCGATCAGCGCGCCATCGTCCTTCAGCGCCAGATAGGCATGGCCTGAAGCCGCGCGCTTATAGCCAGACACTTCGCCGCGCAGCCGCACATAGCCGAACGCGCCCTCGACCGTGCGCTTCAACTGCTGCGAGAGTTCCGAAACGGTGAGGGGGGCGGCGTTGTCGCCCGGGAGCGACTCGGCTACCAGCCGGGGCATGTCTGAACTCATCAACGTCCTGCTTCTGGGCGGCGGGGGGCGCGAACATGCGCTGGCGTGGAAGCTCGCGCAATCGCCCTTGCTCGGTCGCCTCTACGCCGCGCCGGGCAATCCGGGAATAGGGGCGCATGCCGAATTGGTGGCGCTCGACGCGGGCGACCCTCCGGCGGTCGCGCGCTTTTGCGCCGAGCGAGACGTCGGCCTGGTGGTGATCGGGCCCGAGGCGCCGCTGGTCGCGGGGCTGGCGGATGATTTGCGCCAGCGCGGCATCGCGGTGTTCGGCCCCAGCGCGGCGGCGGCGCGGCTCGAAGGGTCGAAGGGCTTCACCAAGGCGCTGTGCGCGGCGCACGGCATTCCGACGGCGGCGTTCGAGAGCGTCGAGAGCTTGGCCGAGGCGCGCGCGGCGCTCGATCGTTTCGGGGCGCCGGTGGTGGTGAAGGCCGATGGCCTCGCCGCCGGCAAGGGGGTGACCGTCGCCGCGACGCGTGCCGAGGCCGAGGCCGCGCTCGACGCGATCTTCGCCGGCCCCGGCGCGCGCGCGGTGATCGAGGAATTTCTGGAAGGCGAGGAAGCGAGCCTCTTCGTGCTCGCGCACGGCACCGATTACGTCCCCTTCGGCTCGGCGCAGGATCATAAGCGGGTGGGCGAGGGCGACACCGGCGCCAATACCGGTGGGATGGGCGCCTATAGCCCCGCGCCGGTGCTCACTCCCGAACTCGAGGCGCGCGCGCTCGCCGAGATCGTCGCGCCGACCCTGAACGCGATGGCGGCGGCGGGAACGCCGTTCGCGGGGGTGCTCTATGCCGGGCTGATGCTCACGCGCGAGGGGCCGAAGCTGATCGAATACAACGTCCGCTTCGGCGATCCCGAATGCCAGGTGCTGATGGCGCGGTTGGACAGCGACCTGCTGCCGCTGCTGCTCGCGGTCGCGCGCGGCAAGCGCGTTCCGGCGCCGCGCTTCGCCGAGGAGAGCGCGCTCACGATCGTCTATGCTGCGCGCGGCTATCCGGGGACGCCCGAGGCCGGGGGCGCGATCGGCGGGCTCGCGGCGGCCGAGGCGGCGGGCGCGACGGTGTTCCACGCCGGCACCGCGCTGGAGGCGGGGCGGCTGGTCGCGCGCGGGGGGCGCGTGCTCGCCGTCACCGCCCGCTCGCAAAATCTCGCCAGCGCCGCCGCGCGCGCCTATCAAGCGGCGGAGCTTATTGATTTCCCAAGCGGTTTCTATCGCCGCGACATTGGCTGGCGCGAATTGGCGCGGCAAGCGGGAGAGGGTTGATGGAAGCACGCGACATTGCGACGCCGGCCTGGATGACCCCCACTTTCTTCGTGCTGATCGGCATCGGCGTCGTGTTGGCGCTCGCGATCATCATCTGGGGCACGATCCGCCGCCGCGCGAAGGCCGCCGAGCGCCGCCGCGCCGAGGCGCACGCGCCGCCCCTGGGCTTCGCCGCGCCGGACGCCGAGTCGATCGCGCCGCCCCCC
>FRDC01000332.1_pt1 | contig 30269 bp, 20 predicted proteins | sample 1106171 | NCBI WGS metagenome assembly FRDC01 (sample SAMEA3930566, study PRJEB13176) | freshwater metagenome | biome: Drinking water system; feature: drinking water; material: water | place: Singapore | collected 2014-12-20 | reverse complement strand
CCACCGGCGCGGGCGGCACGGCGAGCGGTGCGACCGGCGCCGGAGCGATCGCCGTGACGGGGCGGTCGCGCGCGGCGACCAGCGCGCGCCGGCGCGCGTCGAGCATCAGGAACAGCAGAATCGCGAGCCCGGCGCAGAGCAGAAAGATCAGCGGCCCGGACAAGACGACGCGCGGCGGCGCGACCACGGGCCGCACGTCATCGGCGGGAAGCGCGTCGCGGGGGTCGGCGGCGGTGTTCATCGCTTCGCTTTCGGCACCAGCCGGGTCGCCCGCGCCTGATCCCGCCCGAGCTTGAACAGATAGGCTTTGGCGACACCCTCGATCACATAGCGGCGGCCTTCGATATGGCCGTTGACGAGCATTTGCCGGCCCTGCTCGTCGATCCGATAGACGGCGGGCTGGCTGACCTCTTCGGGCCATTCGACGAAGGTCTTCAGACCATCGTCGTACATCGTCGTCGGCCAAAGGCCCCGCGCGCCGCGGACGCGGTATTGGAAGACTTGGGTCGCCGCGCCCACGCTCGGCGGGTTGGCGGCGGCGCGGGGGTAGCTGAACCGCAGCACCAGCGGCGCGCTGCCATCGTCGCTGCTCGTCGCGTGAAGCGTGAACAAATAGCGCCGGCTGTCGGTGAGGACCGTGAGGTTGGTGGCGGCGGCGCCGCCGGTCGAGCGCACGAACACCGTGTCGCCGCGTTTGGTCGCCTGGACCTGCCAGCCGCTGCCGTCGCCGAGCGTGATCGCCTCGATGCGCTCGTCGGGTGACAGCTGGATAGTGAGCACGAAGCCGCTCGCGACCCGCAGCGAGACTATCTCGTCGGGGTCATAGCTGGCCATTTGCACGCGCGGGTCGCCGCCGATCGGCTGTGGTCGCACTTCCGCCCAGGATGCCCGGCAGGGAAGCTGGACCAGCACCGCGAGCATGATCGATAGGTGAAGCCGCTTCATCAGCGCTGCGCCGCCCCGGAAGGTTGCACCGATGATGGCCGCGCCACCGGGGGAGCGGCTGTAACGGCCGCGGCGGGCGTGGCGAGTGGCGCTGGCGACGCCGTGGTCGGCGGGGCGGCGGGTGGCGCCTCCTGGTCGCGCCGATAATGCGTCACCTGAAACCCGAGCGGGTTGATCAGCCGATCCTCCAGGCTCGCCGGCGCGCGCACGAAGCGATAGCGCAGCACCGCCACCCAATAGGCCGGAACCCCCTGGTCCTGGCCTTGATCGACTCGTTCGGTCTCGAACCGGACCAGCGCGGCATTCTGCCCGAGCGGCGAGACGCTGCGCACCGTGGTGCGCACGATCGAGGTGCGGGGGAGGCGGTTGAACGGGCTGAGCGGGTTGCTCGCCTGCATCTTGCCCGCATAGTCGCGGCGCGCCTCCGGCCCCGACCACAGCGCGACCTTGCGATATTCATAAGCGATGTCGGTGATGTCGAAGCTCTCGCGCGCGACGACATATTGCGCGAGCAGCGACTGGGTGAGCGCGCTGTCGGGCGTTATTTCGCTCGTGCCGGCGCCGCGCAGCACCTGAGTATGGCCGGTCGCGCGGTCCACCAGCAACGTATAGGGCTCGACCGTTTTCAGCGGGGCGAGCGCGGCGAGCGCGACCGCTTCGAGCAAGGCGATGCCGGCGGCGACCGAGGCGATCGTCCAGGCGAGCGTCCGTGAGCGCCGGGCGCTCGCGTCGCGCTCCTCGGCCCAGCTCTGGCTGACGGCATAATAGCTGTCGCGCGAGGGGGCGTTGTTCATATCGTTCATCACCGTTGATCCCGCTTCGCCGCCGCGCTCGATCGGCGCGGACGGTCGCGCCGGCCCTGCTGGCCCACAGACGCGGTGTGGAGCGCGGGGTCGGTTCGGCTTGCGCTGCCGCCGGCCCGCTCCATCACCTCGGTTCGCGACGCAACCTGCTCGCGCCGTTCAGCCGTGGCCACTGCCGAGGCGATCGCGGCCGCGCGGCTCGGCGGCGCGTTCGGCCCGGCGATTGCCGAGCCTAGGACAGTCTGGGGCAATGTCGGTTGGTCGAGCGCGGTGCTGGGTGCCCGGGCAGCCCGTTCGACAACCTGCTGAATAACGGCGAGGTTGAGCCCGCCCGCCACCCGCGCGGTCGCGGCGAACAGCACGATCGTGATCAGCGCGAGCAGCCCGGCGCTGGCGAGGATCTCGCCCGGCAACAACGTAATCGGCTCGCGGCGCGCGGCGAGCTCCGACAGAAGCCGCGCCTGTGGCTCGATGATCGCCAGCGCCAGCGCGAGCACGATCGCCCCCCCGGCGGCGGCGAGCGCGGCGGCGATCAGCGCGCGCAGCCAGCCGATGAATAGCCCGCGCGTCGCATCGAACAGAAAGCTCGCGGCGAAGAGGGGCCCGAGCGCGAGCAACAGACCCGCGATGACGCGCGGCGCAAGCATCCCGGCGAGCGCGGCGAGCGCGAACACGGCATTGGCCATTTGCAGGATGACCTGGGGCGAAAACCCGCCCGCCGCGCCGCTTAATTGCGCAAGGAATGCCGGCGCGGTGGCGACGCTCGCACCGGCATTCGGATCGGCGCCGGGGGCGAGGGGGGGCGGCCGCAACACGGCGTCGAGCACCGCATAGACGCCTTGGACACGCGCCGCGAGGCTCGAGGCATCGTTCGAGGCGAACCCGGCGGGTGCCGCGAGCTCGGCCGCGAGCTGCTCGGGCCAGGCCACCACGACATCATAGATCAGCGGGCGATAAGCGTCCCATTGCGTCGCCAGCGTCACCACGACCCCGATCTTGACCGCCGCGATCACGCCGTCGCGCAGTTCGAACCGGTCGCCCAGCAACAGGCGATAGCCGATCAGCGCGATGAAGATCGTGACGACGCCCTGGAGCAGGGTGCCGGTGCCCGTGGCACTCGCCAGCGCCTGATAGCCTTCGGCGCCCAGCTGGCGCGCCTTGCAATCGACGAACGCGACGACGGTCGTCACATAGGGCCCGGCGGGATCGAAGCCGGGACAAGCCATCACGCGACCTTGAGCAGTTCGGGGAGCCAATCGGCCGGATCGTCGCCCCGGCGCGCCCTGATCTCGTCGAGCAGCCGCACCGTCCGCTCGCGCCCCGACAAGATGGTGAGCAAATCGGTCTCGCCGGCGAGATTGAGACGCGCGACGACGCTGTCATTGCCATGTTTGATCAGGAAACAACGCGCGCTGTCCGGCAAGCTCCGCACCAGCTCGAACTCATGCTGGGTGAGGCCGAAGCCTTCGATGTAATCGCGCGCCTGCGCCTTCGGGTTGGCCATGAAGATCTGGGTCGCCGCCTGTTCGACGATCGCGCTCGCGATGCGGCTCGACAAAGCGTCCTCGGCGCTCTGAGTCGCGAAACCCACCAGCCCGTTGCGCTTGCGGATGGTCTTCTCCCAGTCCTTCAGCTGCGCGACGAACACATCGTCGTCGAGCGCCTTCCAGCCCTCGTCGATGACGATGATGGTCGGCCGGCCGTCGAGCCGTTCCTCGACCCGGTGGAACAGATACATCATCACCGGGGTGCGCAACGCCGGCGTATCGAGGATGCGGGTGATGTCGAACCCGATGGTCTGGACGCTGAGATCGGTCTGGTCCTCGGCATGGTCGAACGCCCAGGCATATTCGCCCTCGCCCCACCAGGGGCGCAGGCGCGACCACAGGTCGCCGGGCCGGGGGCGCTCGCCGCCGCGGAACAGCTCCGAGAAATAGCGCAGCCGGCGATAAGCCAGCGGCGCGAGGAAGTTGGCGTCGACCGCTTCCTTGATTCGCTCGGCATCGCTTTCAGCAGGCGCCGCCGTGGCGGCCGCAAGCCGCGCGACCCAGCGGATCAGGAAGCTGCGGTTCTCAGGGGTGTCGGGCAGTTGCAGCGGGTTGAGCCCGGTCGGCGTCCCGGGGCGCAGCACGTCGTAATTACCGCCGATCGCGCGGATGAACAGCTCGGCGCCCCGGTCCTTGTCGAAGAACACGATACGGGGATTAAAGCGCCGCGCCTGGGCGAGCAGGAAGTTGAGCACCACCGTCTTGCCCGAGCCCGAGGGGCCGATAACGGTGAAGTTGCCGAGATCGCCCTGGTGGAAGTTGAAATGATAGGGGCCCGCCGCCGTCGTCTCGAGCAGCGTGACCGGCGTTCCCCAGTGATTGCCCTCGGCGCGGCCGACCGGGAAATTATGGCCGCTGGCAAAGCTCGCGAAATTGCTGCTGGAGATCAGCGCGCGGCGCGCGATGAACTTGAAGTTGCCGGGGAACTGCGCCCAGAAAGCGGGTTCTAGCGCCATTTCCTCGCGCACCGAAATGATGCCGCGATCGGTTAGCGCGGCCTGAAGCTCGGCCACCCCGTCATCGACCTCGCGCAGCGTCGCGCCGCGCACCGCAATCGTCAGATGGTGTTCGCCAAAGGCCGCCCGCCCCGCCGCCAGATTGTCCTTGGCCTCGCTCAGTTCGGCGCGCAGGCTGAGCGCCTCGTCATCGGCCGCGCGCATCCGGCGGATCGCCAGATTCATCGTCCCCAGCCCCGCCGATCGGTCGACGAAGGCGAAGCTTTGCGAGACGACGAACTCGAACGGCGCGCGCAGCAGATCGTCGAACATGCCGGGGAAACTGTGCCCGGGATAATCCTTGATCGAGAGCATCGCCGCGAACAGCCTAGGCGCCTCGCCGGTCGGCCCGAGTTCGAGCGCGTTCTGGCCGAAGCTCACCCGCCGGTAGGGGAGATAATGGCCGATATCGCCCTCCGGCAGCCGAACCGGGCGATATTCGGCATTGTAGAGCGCCGACAGGAATTCGAGCGGCTCGGACGCGGGGCCGAAGGGCGCGTCATAAGCCTTGAGCAGCCGGGGCGCGTAGCTGCCGAGCGCTGCGATCAACTGCTCGACCGCCGCATCGAGCGCGCGGCGTTCCTCGGCCAAGCGCCCCTCGGCACCGTCGCCCGCGCGGCGGCCCAGCAAACGCGCCAGCCGATCGGCCAAGCCGCCGCGCCCCTGCAAGGGGCGCCGGACGACCGTCAGATACAAGTCGTTGGCGAACAGCGCCTTGTCGTCGAGCCGCGCGCGCCAGCGCGCGTCGAGATCGCGGCTGAAGGCGTCGTCGAAACCGCCCTCGATCGTTGGCGCCACACGCCTGCGGACGATATGGTGGTAGAGCGCGAAGCGCGAGCTGCCGATCGCTTGCAGCATCGCATCGCGCAGCGCCTTGCGATAATTGAGCTCGTCGGTATCGGCGGTCTCGAACATCAGCCCGCCGAGCCGCACGACTTGCATCAGCAGCCCGTCGCGGGTGACGATGGCGCGATCGTCGAGGTGGCGCAAATAGGGCAGTCGGGCGCCGGCGAGCGCTTCCCGGGACAGCGCCCTCGGATCGCTGGTCAGGCGCGGTAGGAGTTGCATCGCCACAAGCGATAGTTGCGCACCCTTGGGCAGCGCGACGCCTTGACCAGCCACAGATCGAAAAAACGGGGCTCGCCAAGGCACGTGACGAACCCGAGCAGGTGGAGGAGCAGCGCCGCCAGGAACACCCAGGGCGATTTGAAGATCAGAAATAGCTCGGTGGTCGCGATCGCATTGATCACCAGGAAGCTGTAGGGGACGCCGGCGAAGACCTGCGGCCGGGTCAGCGCCACGAACAGTCGATCGCGCTCGAGCTCGGCCACCTCAGCCTCCGACGGCGGCGGTCGATTGAATGCCGGCGACGATGCTGGTCGCCCCGAACAGGATGAAACAGCCGAGAATCACGGTGACCCCGTAGCGCCAGTTCATCCGCCCGGTGAGCATCAAAAAGCCGACCGAGGCGACCGCGATCACCGCGACGACGGTCGCGACCGTGCCGAGCAAGGTGCCCTGAAGCCATTGCACCGCGCCGAGAATCGGACCCGAGCCGGCGGGATCGCTGAACGAGGCAAGGGCAGGGTAGGGCGACAAGCCCAGGCCGAGCGCGGCAGGGGCGATGAGAGCCCGAGCGGCCACGCCCCTCACCTTCAAGCGCCGTTGCACTGAATCGATCATCTTACTCCCTTTCGGCAAGGACAGCGGACACCGCTTGCGCAAGGGCGCGACGCGACCGCACCACTGCTGTGTACCAAGCCGTTGATATAAACGCCGAGCGCATGCTGTCCAGCAATATCGATCCTTTTATTTGGCTAGCGCTGTCATAATGAGCACAAATGCTGCCAATTCATGCGCCTTCTCGTGATAAGCCGTCTATGGCGATCATTCTTACGGCAAGCTACATTAACAGAAAATTGTGTTTGACAGCATCATCGCACGGAGGATAGCTGCGAGAAATCAGAGCGGCCGAGGAATCAACTATTATAATGCTGAAACGACTTTGATGTTGTGAGGGTGGGCGCCGTTCTATGTCCTAGCGAAAACTAGCGACCGACGTACCTCGTTCTCATCGTCTTGAGCTGAGCGGTTGGTTTCTTGGGCGCGAAATGGAGCCGAGAGGGAGGAGTCGGTTGTTTGCGGCACGCGCGGCATTGTGTTTGGCAATCGGTTGGGAGTCTCCTGGATTGGCCACGACCGGCGTTACCGCTGTTGAAGGCGCGGTTTACTGGATGAACGGTGCGCTCACGGGCACCGTCGGGACGGTCGTCGCGTCTGTCGCCGTGGCGGGCGTGGGGCTCAGGTGGCTCGGCGGGCACGCGGATTGGCGGTCGGGCGCGCGCGTGCTGATCGGTTGCTCCCTGGTCGTCGCCGCCGGCACGATCGCGGCCGCTTTAACCGGGGCGTCGCCCACCGTGCGGGAGCCGCGCCTGATGGCCGGCGAGCAAGAAGCGCGGGCGGCGGTCACGCCAACGCCCGCCGCGCCGGTCGATCCTTATGCGGGAGCTGCTTATTTTCCGGCGCAGCCAATCACCAAATAAAGCATCGTTGGTCTAGCGGTCATGGAAGTCAGCGGGCTGCATTGAACGGTGGGACCTAGTCGCGAAATAATCCTCAATTCACCCGAACGGAGTTTTCGAGATGCCGTTGATCAGATCGAAAATTGGGCCACCCGCGCGATGGTTGGGTTGTACTTTGTTGATGTTCGGCGGCGCAGCGCCGACTACGGCGTCTGAAACTCAAACCTACCGATACGACGCGCTGGGCCGCCTGACATTGGTTCAAACCCAAAATGGCCCTAACAATGGGACGCAGATTTCGGTCGAATTCGACCCGGCGGGCAACCGAAAGCGGTATCAAGTCGCCAATGGCGCCAGTGCGGGCGGTTGTGTCTTAACGGCGTCGCTCGATTATTCGGACAACGACGAGTTCACGATTTATCCATTCGTCGAACGGGTCGGTGACTGCGGATCACCGATTGGCGTGGCTTATACGGTCGAGAGCGCGGCGTCAGGGGCTGTTTACGGTAACGCCGCCTGGTTCGGTCAGTCCGGTCCCATTCAACCAAGCGAGTCAAATCCGGCGCGTCGCTCGATCCGTGTCTGGTCGGGCGGTTACGGAAGCGTGGCGGCCGGTAATCCGTTGGTATTGCGGGTCACGTGGCGCGTGACCTCGGGCAATGCTTCCTTCTCCAGGGCGTCGTCGCTTGTTACATTTTATAACAGCGATTGCGGTTGCTGATCGATTCTTACAAATAATCAGTAAATAACAGTGATATTTGTCATCGCCGTCGTCGATTAAAATTGGAATGAGATGTAGCGGTCTCGATTCCACGTGATGAACGGGGCGCCAATTTCACTAATTCGTCAGGGAGTGGCTAGAATGAGACCTCTCGTACGGTTCAACGCCTCCACCAGTAAAATATCGCTCATAATATTCTCTTTATTTGGTTTTTCGCACTATGCGTCTGCGCAGCAAGTCCCTAAGGCGCTCACTCCTCTGAACACGATTCCCGATGTCAACGGCGTGAACGTTACTACGGGTCGAATGGAAATTGGTCCGCCAACGCTCTCGATCCCGGCGGCACCGAAACTCAACTTCGATCGAGTTCAGAATTTTCTGCCCTATGTGACCGAAGCAACCTATCCAGATGACGCTGATCGTTCACCGACTTACGTTACGATCCAAGGCATGGGCTTTTCGGAATCGTTTAGATGTCAGGGAGGGTGTGAAAGCCTTTCCGGAACCGGATCGCGCTATGTTCTTGGAAGTCGCTATTTCTTCCGCGCGCCGACAGGAGAGCTGTATATATTCGGAAATATAATGTATCAGGCCACGATCACGGGTGGTACTTTCCTTCAAGCTGTTGCGTCTCGGGTCGACTTCCCGGACGGTGAGACGCTTCAGTTCGCATATGATACCGCGCCGAGCCCCGGCTTTCCAGGTCAAACGCTGTATCGCCCGACCGCGATTACCAGTAGCACGGGCTATGTGCTATCGCTCGATTATCACCCCGGCGTTGCGCTAATCGATCCTCAATGGGGGCAAGTACGATCCGCGCGGATATCGGCGACATCGGACCCGGCTAATGCGATCGTATCAGCAAACTACGACCTCGACGGGTCGATGACCGATCAGATTGGACGACGTTGGGCGTGCAGTAACTGCCAGAATTCACTCGGGCAGCTCAACGAAACGTGGAACGGCATTTTAACTCTCCCTGGCGAAACGACATCCGGCCTGCGGGTTGCGAATCATCCACAATTCACTGTTATATCACAAGTAGTACGAGATGGACGTACTTCTAGTTACACATATCAGAACCTTAGAGCCTGGTTCGCCGAAAATGCATTTGACGGCATCACGGTTCTTCAAGCTGATGGTACTACAAGCCATTACGGCATCAGACAATTCTCTGCCGGCCCAGACTCTTTCGTCAACCAAGTCCGAAGTTACAGTGACGCCCTGGGTCGCACGACCCAGTACGAATACGAGGCCACCCTTGGGCGGTTGACTAAAATAACGAACCCCGATGGAATGATCGAGCAAATAAACTATCATCCTGCCGGTTTGATTAATCGCCGCGACGTGCTTCCGAAGCCGGGCTCACCGCTCGCACCGGTGTTCGAAGAGGTGACGTTGCCGGAAAATTGCTCACAGATCAGTTGTTTCCGGCCAATTACCTATCGCGACTTCAAGGGGAATATCACCGAGTATAGCTATAACGATCGAGGTCAGCTGACGCAGCAAATCGATCCGCCGGATGGCGCGGGGGTTCGGCGTGTCACTCGTCACGAGTACGAAATCATTGCCGGCATGTCACGGCTCAAGCGTAGTTTGGTCTGCCGGTTCAACGCCGGTTGCAGCGCCACCAGCGATCCCTATACCGAATATAGCTATTTTGGCGCGACCGCGCTGGTGAGCGAGGAGCGGCGCGTGGATCCTGCCGCGGGGATCGTTTCAGTCGTTACAACGTCCTACGACGTGGCTGGTCGCCCGTTGAAAGTCGATGGCCCGCTGCCCGGCGACGCGGACGCGACCTATTATCGCTATGATGCCGTTGGCCGGCGCGTCTGGGAAATTGGGTCTGCGGGCACCTCTGGCGCGCGGCCGGCGAAACGTTTCACTTATCGACCAGCGGACGATAAGGTTGCTTTGACCGAAAGCGGCTGGGTCGGCGATCCGGACGCGCCGGTGCTGACGCTGCTCGACACCGAGGAAAAGACTTACACCGCCGCTCGCAACGTGGCAGCGGTCGTTCGCGCGAGTGGCGGGGTTCCTTTCGCGGTCCAGCATTTCGCCTATGACCCGATGGATCGTCCGACCTGCACCGCCGTGCGCATGAACCCCGCGCAATGGACCGCGCAAACCGATGCCTGCGTGCTCCAGCCGGAGGGGACGCACGGGCCGGACCGGATCACCCGCAACGTTTATGATGCCGCCGGCCAGCTGCTGCAGGTCCGCAAAGCGGTCGGCACGCCGATCGAGCAGGCCTATGCGACTTACAGCTATAGCCCCACCGGCAAGCGCACTGCGGTCATCGACGCGAATGGAAACCGCGCGGAGATGACCTATGACGGCTTCGACCGGCAGGCGCGATGGATCTTCCCCGGGGCAACGAGGCCGGGCGGTTATGATCCCACAACCCCGGCGACCGCTTATGCGACCGCGGGGGCGGCGAATGCGGGCGATTATGAGGAATATGGTTACGATGCCAATGGCAACCGGGTAACGCTGCGCAAGCGCGACGGGCGGGTGTTGCAGTTCGGCTATGACGCGTTGAACCGGATGACCTCCAAGATCATCCCCGATGGTTGCGCGCCGCTGCAAATCGGCGCCTGCCCGCCCGGCACGGCGACCCGCGACGTCTATTACGCCTATGACCTGCAGGGACGCCAGACCGAAGCGCGATTCGATGGCCCGAGCGGCAGCGATGCGGTTCTGAATTTTTTCGACGGGCTCGGTCGCCAGACCAAGAGCGTCACGTCGATGGGCGGTCGTTGGCGCGAGTTCAGCTATGGGCACGACGCCGCCGGCAACCTGCTCTGGTTGCGCCATCCGGACGGCAATATCGTCCATTATCACCGCGAGGCGCAGGGGCGGCTCTATTACGCCTCGCTCAACAACGCGATACCGTTATTTTATCCACAATATGATCAATTCGGCAGAATGACGTCGCTGTCGCGGCGCCGGTCGAGCAGTGGCGGCTGGGATCTCGCGACGGGCTATGGCTATGATGGGGCAGGCCGCCTGACGACGCTCGGCCATGGCATCGCCGATGCCGTGACCCTGTCGTTCGCCTATAACCCGGCCAACCAGATCGTCGAGCAAAGTCGGAGCAACGACGCTTATGCCTTCACGGGCTATGTCGGTGTCGACCGGGGGTATACGACCAACGGGCTGAACCAATATAGCGCGGCCGGCCCGGCCAGCTTCGGCTATGACGCGAACGGCAATCTGATTTCGGACGGGGCCAATGGTTACGGCTATGACGCCGAGAACCGCCTGGTCACGACGGCTTCGGGCGTGTCGCTCGCTTATGATCCGCTGGGGCGGTTGTGGCAGATCTCGAGCGCGCAGGGGACGACGCAATTTCATTATGACGGCGATCAGCTGACCGCCGAATATGATGGCGGCGGTGGGCTGCTGCGCCGTTACGTGCACTCGATCGGCGCGGACGACCCGATTTTGTGGTACGAGGGCGCCGGAGTCGGGACGCCGCGCTATCTCTACGCCAATCACCAAGGCTCGGTGATCGCGGTGACCGATGGCGAGGGGCAGCGGCTGGGTTTGAACGTGTATGACGAATATGGCATCCCGGGGCCGGGCAATATCGGGCGGTTCCAATATACCGGGCAAGCCTGGCTTCCCGAGCTCGGCATGTATCACTACAAGGCGCGGCTCTATTCGCCGACGCTCGGGCGGTTCTTGCAGACCGATCCCATTGGGTATGAGGATCAGGTCAATCTTTATGCTTATGTGGGGAACGATCCCATTAACAGCGCGGACTCCAGTGGTCGTAGGACAGTATTCATTGGAGGTGGATGCGACGGATACTGTACGAAGAGCACTAATATAGTTAAGGACTATTCTGCTGGACGGGGATCTTTCTATACCCACACGCAGAGGGCGGCTGCCCTTCGAGAAATTCTGGCAGCTGCGGCCAATAAAGAAAAGATTATTATTATCGGACATAGCTGGGGAGGATCCGCAGCTGCGCAAATCGCGGCAAGCGCCGAGCGCGCAGGCGTGTCAGTCGACCTTCTTGCTACCATCGATCCGGTAGGACGCCTCTCTGCGGACGATCTTAGAATACTCGACAAGATGAATGGACTTTGGGCGAATATTAGTGTGGCTTGGAAGAATTCAAATGATAAATCGCAGGGAGATAGTATTGCTGATTGGGGAAAATGGTTTACGGGAGAAACCCAAACCAGCCATGCTGACGTTGATGAAGTTTCCCAGTCGACGCACGAAGACTTTTCCGGGATGCTTAACCAGCTAAGAGTGCCGGAAATGGTGTGTTCTATAGACGCAGCATCGGAAATTTGCCAATGAATATACGCAATATCAAACTTTTGACAGCACTACCGTCGGTAATTATAATGTCCAGTTGCACCGGAAAACTTGACATTGATGGTATCGCAGTAAAAGATTTAAAGGGGCGGCGCATCGTAATTGCTAAGCTCGCAGTTGGCACGGAAGTTATTGCTAGTTCGAAAGATTATGCATTTTACCTCAATCTATTTCCATGTGATGGAGAAGAAAAAACAGGAATGGTATTTGGGCGTGTAGATCAAGAGAAGCCGATTTCGGAAGGATTGATATTCGACATTGGGACGACCAAATTTCCAATCGGTGCCAAATGTGGTATAATATACACTGTCGGTTATAATATAGTCAGCTATCGATCAAATTCATTTAGAGTTAATAATCCCTAGCGGCGTCCATTATTATTTGGTAGCATATCTGACATGTGCTTGCTCTGCCACCTGAAAACTGGATCATTTTGAGCTAGAGTTTTCGGCCTCAGATTCCTTGGCTGGGCAAGGAGGCGTGGCATGAAGGCATCGAAGTTTACGGACGCGCAGAAGGCGTTCGTGATCAAGCAGGGCGAGGAAGGCACACCGGTGGCGGAGATCTGCCGCAAAGCGGGGATCAGCCAGGCGACGTACTTCAACTGGAAGAAGAAGTACGCCGGGCTGTTGCCGACGGAGATGCGGCGGCTGCGTGAGCTTGAGGAGGAGAACAGCCGGCTCAAGAAGATCGTGGCCGACCTGACTCTCGACCGTGAGATGCTGCAGGACGTCATACGCCGAAAGCTCTGAGGCCGGATCGGAAGCGCGAGCTGGTCGGCGGGATGCTGGCGGACTGGGGCGTGTCGATCAGGAGGGCTTGCAAGGTCCTGCCGTTCGACACCTCGAGCTTCCACTACAAGTCCCGTCGCACCGATCCGGCCGCGATCAAGAAGCGCATCAAGGCGATCTGCGAGACGCACGTCCGCTATGGATATCGCCGTGTCTATCACATCCTTCGCCGGGAGGGCTGGGTCGTGAACGCCAAGAAGGTTTACAGGCTTTACAGGGAGTTGGGACTGCAGCTGCGCCACAAGACGCCCAAGCGGCGGGTCAAGGCGAAGCTGCGCGAGGACCGTGCACCCGCGATCCGGCCAAACGATGTCTGGGCCATGGACTTTGTTCATGACCAGCTGGCGACGGGCCGCAAGCTGCGCATCCTGACCGTGGTCGACACGTTCAGCCGGTTCTCGCCAGTGCTCGATGCGCGGTTCAGCTATCGTGGCGAAGACGTGGTGGCGACGCTTGAGCGGGCGTGCCGCGAGGTTGGATACCCAAAGACGATTAGGGTCGATAATGGCAGCGAGTTCGTCTCTCGGGACATGGACCTATGGGCTTACCAGCGGGGCGTGACGCTCGACTTCTCGCGTCCAGGCAAGCCCACCGACAACGCGTTCATCGAGGCGTTCAACAGCAAGCTGCGCAGCGAATGTGTGAACCCCCACTGGTTCCTGTCGCTGGAAGACGCTTGCGGGAAACTGGACCAGTGGCGTAGATACTACAACGAAGAAAGACCGCACAGCGCGATCGGGAATATCCCCCCGATCATGCTGGCAAACCCGACCGGGGCCACCAGCCTCCCGGACCCGGGCCAGGTCGAAAACTCTAGACCCGGGCGGTCCAAGGTTGGGTAGCAGTGCAATCACGGGCCGGTCTCCAGTTCCAGGTGGATGAAAAAACGGGGGCAGGTCACCCCAACCATAGCGTCGGCCCCGTGGGCCCTCGTCGCGGGGCTTTTGGCCTCGCGTCTGCCCGCCTATCCCGATCGTTGCCCGGGTTGCGCCAACCCGGTGGTGAGCGCACACTCGCTGGGCCGATCTCGAACCGACTCGCTGGGCCGACGCAGCGCCGACCGCGATGGCCCAGCGGCGGGGCCCGTTCGCGAGTTGCCGAGAGGAGAACAAGGGCGCGGTGTTCGAGCACGCGCCAGTTCATCGAGCCGGAAGGGCGGGCAAAGGGGAGGAGCGTGCGATGGCTGTTTCCGACCATGTCGATTTCGACCGCTTCATGGAGGGCGTCGCGCGGCGCAATCCGGGGCAACATGAATTCATCCAGGCGGTGCAGGAAGTCGCGCAGGATGTCTTCGAATTCATCGCCGACAAGGAAGACTACCACGCTCAGCAAATCTTGCGGCGCATGGCCGAGCCCGATCGGGTCGTGAGCTTTCGCGTCTGCTGGGAAGATGACAATGGCAATATCCGCGTCCAGCGCGGCTGGCGCGTGCAGAACAACAACGCGATCGGGCCCTATAAGGGCGGCATCCGTTTTCACCCCAGCGTCAACGAATCGGTGCTGAAGTTTCTGGCGTTCGAGCAGACCTTCAAGAACGCGCTGACCGGACTGCCGATGGGCGGCGGCAAGGGCGGATCGAACTTCAACCCCAAGGGCAAGAGCGTGCGCGAGATCATGCGCTTTTGCCAAAGCTTCATGACCGAGCTTTATCGCCATATCGGCGCCGACGTCGACGTCCCCGCCGGCGATATCGGGGTCGGCGGGCGCGAGATCGGCTTCATGTTCGGCCAGTATAAGCGGATCACCAACCAATTCACCGGCGTGCTCACCGGCAAGGGACTCGAATGGGGCGGCTCGCTGATCCGTCAGGAAGCGACCGGCTATGGCGCGGTATACTTCCTCGCCGAGATGCTGGGCGTGCGCGGCGAGGAACTGCGCGGCAAGACGGCGGTCATTTCCGGATCGGGCAATGTCGCGACGCACGCTGCCGAAAAGATCGTGCAGTTCGGCGGCAAGGTCATCACCCTGTCGGATTCGGGCGGCTTCGTTCACGATCCCGACGGCATCGATCAGGAGAAGATCGATTGGGTGAAGGCGCATAAAACGCATCGGCGCGGCCGGCTGGAGGATTATGTCGAGGCGTTTCCCCACGCGCGCTTTCATGCCGGGGCGACCCCCTGGGGCGTGGCGTGCGACGTGGCGCTGCCCTGCGCCACGCAAAACGAGCTCGATGGCGACGATGCGCGAAAGCTGGTCGATAACGGCTGCATCGCGGTTGCCGAGGGCGCGAACATGCCGACCACGCTGGAGGGCGTTCACATCTTCAAACAAGCGCGATTGCTCTACGCGCCGGGCAAGGCGGCGAATGCCGGCGGGGTCGCGGTCTCGGGGCTGGAGATGAGCCAGAATAGCGAACGTCGCAGCTGGAGCGAGGCCGAGGTGCAGCAGATGCTGGTCGATATCATGCGCGGCATCCACGATCGCTGCCTGCGGCACGGCCGGGTCGATGCCGATTATGTCGATTACGTCAAAGGCGCCAATATCGCGGGGTTCAAGAAAGTGGCCGACGCGATGCTCGCGTTCGGCGTGGTGTGACGCGGCTCAACCCGCCGCGATGCCGAGCGACGCGGCCGCCGCGTCGAGTTGGGCGGCGGCGGCGGGATTGGCGGCGCGCGCATCGGCCCAGGCGCGGCGCGCCTTGCCGGGCTCGCCTAAGGTGACACGGCTGCGCATCAGCATCACCCAGCCGTCGAGATCTTCGGGCCGCCCGCGCAACCGCGCCTCGAGCCGGGCGACCATCGCCCGCGCCATCGCCTCTTGCTGCGAGGGCGGCACAGCGGCGGCGGCGCGCAGATCCGCGGCGCTCGGCCCGGCGGCGCGCGGCGGCGCGATCATCGCCAGCCGATCGGCCACCTCGATCCGGTTGATCCGCCCCACCTGCTCGATCGTCCGGCGCAGATCGCGCTCCCAAGGCGCGCCCGGGGGCGTTTCGCGCAGCAGCGCCAGCCAATCGTCGATCGCGCCGCGATGATCGCCCGCCAAATCGCGATCGACCGCCAGAAAATAGCGCGCGCGCGGATCGCGCGGATCGAGCGCGATCGCCTGGCGGAAAGCGACACGCGCCGCCACCGGCATCGGCTCGCGCCGGCTCGCCATCACCAGCGCCTCGCCCAGCGCCGACCAGGCCGTGGCGCGCTCGGGCGCGGCGCCCGTCGCATGGCGATAGGCATCGGCGGCGGCGGCGAAATCGCCCGCGGCGAAATGCCGCTCGCCCAGCGCCAGCCAGAGCGTCGCATTGGCCGGTTCGGCCTGGGCTCGAGCGGCGAGATCGGCGGTCGCGAGCGCGGCGGGCGCGGTCGGGGCGCCGGGCGCGCGACCGAAACTGGCATAGCCGATCGCCGCCGCCGCGATCGCGGTCGCGATCAGCAACGCCACCATGCCCCAGCGTGCCACGTCTGCCTGCGCGCGCATCCTACCCCTCGCGATCATTTTATTGCTGTAACCGTCGCCGAACTTCGTTAGTCTGCCGCAGTTGGTCGCGGTGCGCCAGCCTGGCGGCGCGGCGATGACCGGCGGCCGGTTGGGGGGCCAACTCCATGGCGGATCTTGGTGACAACGCCATTGTCGACATCGCCATCGTCGGATCGGGTCCGGCGGGCTTGAGCGCCGCCGGGCGCGCGGCGGCGCTCGGCCTGTCGCACCTGCTGCTCGAAAAGGCCGATCATCTTTGCGACACGATCCATAAATACCAAAAGGGCAAGCATGTGATGGCGACGCCGGGCCAGCTCGCGCTGCGTTCGGACTTCGCCTTCGCGGCGGGCCGGCGCGAGCAGGTGCTGGACATTTGGGCGCAGCAGGCGGCGGCCGCGCGGCTCAACATCGTCCATAACGCCGAAGTCACCGCGATCGAGGGCGCCAAGGGCGACTTCACGCTGACGACGCGCGCCGGCGCGCGCTATCGCGCGGCGGCCGTCATCCTGGCGATCGGCACCCAGGGCAATCCCAACCGGCTACGCTGCGCCGGCGCCGATCTGCCGCACGTGCATTATCAGCTCGACGATCCGGGCGCTTATGTCGATGAACATATCACCGTCGTCGGATCGGGCGATGCCGGGATCGAGAACGCGCTCGGGCTGGCGGCGGACGCGGCGCAGGGCAACATCGTCACCATCTTGAACCGCAGCGCCGATTTCGCGCGCGCCAAGGCCGCCAATGTCGCCCAGTTGGAGGAAGCCGCCGCCGCCGGCCGCATCGTGATCCGCACCGAGACGACGCCCAAGCTGATCGAACCCGGCTGGCTGACGCTCGACACGCGCGACGGCGAAACGCGCATCCGCTGCGACCGGGTGATCGCGCGGATGGGCTCGGCGCCGCCGCGCCAATTCGTCGAAGCGTGCGGCGTCGCTTTCGTTTCGCCCGATCGCGAGGCGTTTCCGCAATTGTCGCCGGCGTTCGAAACCACGGTGCCCGGGCTGTTCGTGATCGGCGCGTTGGCGGGCTATCCGCTGATCAAACATTGCATGAACCAGGGCTATGACGTCGTCGAATATCTGAACGGCAACAGCGCGCTGAAGCCCGCCGACGAGCCGATCCTGGAGGCCAAGTTCCGCGATCTGCCCGAAGCGCGCCCGGTCGACGAATGGCTCGAGCTGCTGCGCGCCAGCATCACGATCCTGCGGGATCTGTCGCCGCTCCAGATGCGCGAATTCATGCTCGACACGGTCGTCCGCGCGTACCGAGCGGGCGAGACGATCATCGAGCGCGACGCGCCGGGAGACTCGCTGTTCGCGATCGCGCGGGGCGGCGTGGCGGTGGCGGCGCCGGGCGGGCACGTGCCGATCGAGGCGGGCTCGATCTTCGGCGAGGTCGGGCTGATTTCGGGCCGCCGGCGCGGCGCGACGGTGGTCGCGACCGCGCCGAGCATCATCGTCGAGATTTCGCGCAACGCCGCGCTGAAGCTGATGGCGGCGGTTCCGGCGGTAAAGCGCGCGGTCACACGGATCGCGACCGAGCGACAATTGCTTCAGCTGTTCGGCGCGGGGCTGACGGCGGGCGATCTGGCCGAAATCCTCGACAGCGCCGAAATCCTCACCATTTCCGCCGGCCAGCCGGTGATCCGCGAGGATGAGGAGGGGCGCGATCTGTTCGTCGTACGCCGCGGGTCGATGGTCGTCGAAAAGCAATTGGGCGGCAAACCCGTCTTTCTCTCCTACCTGCCGGCGGGTTCCTATGTCGGCGAGATGGCATTGCTCGGCGCCGGGCGCCGCGCGGCGACGGTGCGCGCGGCGATCAAATCCGAAGTGATCCGCCTGTCGGGCGAGGCCTTCGCCCGGCTGATGGCGCGCCATCCCAAGCTGCTCGATCGGTTGCGCGCCGATATGGCCTCGCGGCAAAAGGTCAACGCCTTCGTCGAAAGCCGCAAGGACAGTTTCTTCGGCGCGGTCGATCTCTATTCGCGCACCGCGCAGTTCCTGATCGATAACGGCATCGGCGACGCGAGCGACGTGCTGCTGATCGACGAGCGCCTGTGCATCGGCTGCGACAATTGCGAGCGCGCCTGCGCGGACAGCCATGAAGGGCTGTCGCGGCTCGATCGCGAGGCCGGGCGGACCTATGCCCATCTCCACGTGCCGACCAGCTGCCGCCACTGCGAGCATCCGCATTGCATGGCCGATTGTCCGCCCAACGCCATCCATCGCGGCGCCGATGGCGAAGTGTTCATCGACGATAGCTGCATCGGCTGCGGCAATTGCCAGCGCAACTGCCCCTATGGCGTGATCCGGATGGACAGCGCCCCGCCGCGCAAGCCGCCCTTGCTCGCCTGGCTGCTCGCCGGGCTCGGCCCCGGGCCGGGGCAGCCGAGCGACGCCTGGCGCCGGCGCCATAAGCGGCCGGGCGAGGAGCCCGCCAAAAAAGCGATCAAATGCGATATGTGCGCCGGGATCGATGGCGGCCCGGCCTGCGTGCGCGCCTGCCCCACCGGCGCCGCGATCCGCGTCGCGCCCGAAAACTTCCTGAACGTCGCGCGGATCGACGAGGCACGCGATTGATGGCGCCGCCCGCTCGCATTGCCGCGCGCGGCGGGCCGGCGCCGACGCATCAAGGCTTTCTGGCGCATCACGATTTTCGCTGGCTGCGCGTCGCGCTGGTGCTGAGCGCGCTCGCGATCACCGGCTATCTGCTGGCTGACGTCCAGCCGCGCCCCAATGGCGGCAGCTGGTACGGCTATACGCTCGGCACGATCGGCGCGCTGCAGATCCTGTGGCTCACGCTGATCGGCTATCGCAAGCGCGCGATGACGCCGGGGCGCTGGTCGCTGAAAGGCTGGACGAGCGCGCACGTCTATCTCGGCCTCAGCCTGATCGTAATCGCGACGCTCCACACCGGCTTCCAGCTGGGCTGGAACGTCCACAGCCTGGCCTATGGGCTGCTGATGCTGGTGATCGCATCCGGGCTGTTCGGGATGATCGCCTATGCGACGATCCCGGCGGCGATGTCGAGCAATCGCGACGGCCTGACCGAGGCGCAGTTGATCGACGGGCTACGCGCGATCGATCGCCAGCTCCACGAGGCGGCGCAGCCGCTGAGCGAGGCGAGCGCGCTCGCGGTGCGGCGGGCGCTGGCGCAGGATCCGTTCGGCGGCGGGCTTTGGGCGCGGCTTTCGGGGCGCTATCCGCGCTGCGCGACCGACGCCGCGCACGCCTTCATCCGCCGCTGGACCGGGGACCGCCCCGATCTGGGCGACGATCCGCTCGAGCGGGTCGATCGGCTGCTCGAACGCCGCCAGGCCCTGCTCGCGCGGATGCGGCGGCATTTGCGCTACCGCGCGCTGCTGGAAATCTGGCTCTACGCGCATGTGCCGCTCAGCTTCATGCTGATCGCGGCGCTGGCGGCGCATATCCTCAGCGTCTTTTATTTCTGGTGACGCCGGCGATGCGCTTTCGCCTTCGCCAGACGACGCGCACCGCCGCCGGCCGCGACATCACCCGCGAACAGCTGATCGAGCAATCCACGATCAGCATCGGCCGCGCAGCCGAGCGCGACGTGGTGCTCGCCGATCTCGCGGTCTCGCCTGATCACGCGACGCTGGCGATGCTCGACGATCGCCGGCTGCGCGCGCGCGCGAGCGGCAGCTTGGGCTTCGACGTCGATGGCCGGCGGGTGCGCGAGGCGGTGATCGATACCGCCGCCGGCGCCGAGTTGCGCTTCGGCGGCCACCGTTTGACCGTCTCGCGCGAGCGCGACGATGTCGTCCTGCTCGTCGAGCGAGTCGAAACGCTGTCGCAGGCGGCGCGCGACATCGATCCCGACCGCGCCTTTTCGTTGCGACGGCTGCTGCCGGGCAAGCGCGGTAGCGCCTGGTTGCTCGTCGCGCTGGTGCTCGCGCTGTTCGTCGCCGTGCCGCTGTGGCGGCACGCGGCGACCGGGCGCGCGACCCCCGCGAGCGGCGCCACGCTCGCGCTCCGCGCCGAGCAAAGCTGGTCGAGCGGGCCGCTCAGCCAGGCGCATCATGGCTTGGAGACGCGGTGCGAGGCGTGCCACGTCAAGGGCTTCGTTTCGGTGCGCGACGACAGCTGCCGCGCCTGCCACAAGGACGTGCATGATCACGCGGCCCAGGCGCGCCTCGTCGCCGCGCGCGCGCCGCCAGGGCCGGGCGGCCGCTTTTTGCGCGCGGTCGCGAACGGCTTCGGCAAGGAAGCCCCGGGCGCTTGCACCGATTGCCATAGCGAACATGAAGGCGCCGGGCCGATGCGCGCCACGCCGCAGGCCTTTTGCACCGATTGCCACGCCGGGCTGAACACGCGGCTGCCCGATACGCGGCTGGGCGACGCCGCCGATTTCGGCCGGCGCCATCCGCAATTCGCCCCCGTCGTCACCACCCGGCCCGGCGCGCGCCCGGTGCTCGCGCGGCGATCGCTCGATCGGCATCCGGTCGAGCGCACGGGGCTCAAATTTCCGCACGCGCTGCATTTGGCGGCGAGCGGCGGCGTCGCGCGCATGGTCCGCACGCTGCCGGCGCGCTATGGCGACGCGCGCGCGCTCGCCTGCGCCGATTGCCACCGGCCGAGCGCCGATGGCGTGCGCTTCCTGCCGGTCGAGATGACGCGCGATTGCGCGGGCTGCCACGCGCTGGGGTTCGAGACGATCGGCGGGACGGTGCGCACGCTGCGCCACGGTGCGCCCGATCAGGTGATCGCCGATCTGCGCGCTTATTACCGATCGACGGGGCCGGCGCGGCCGATCGATTTGGGCGCGGCGGCACGGCGGCGGCCGGGCGACTTCGCTCAGGCGCGGGTCGCGAGCGTGTTCGGCGCGGCGCGCACCGCGCGACCGGCTCGCGCCGAAGAGGCGATCCGCGCGGTGTTCTCCCCGGGTGGCGGCTGCCATGATTGCCACAGCGTCCAGCCCCCCGCCGCGACCGGCGCGGGGTGGCGCGTGGTGCCGGTGCATCAGCCGCTGCGCTATCTGTTCCACGGCTGGTTCGATCACGCCGCGCACCGCACCCAGCGCTGCGAAAGCTGCCATGCCGCCCGCGCCAGCCGCGCGGCGAGCGACCTGCTGCTGCCCGGCATCAAGACCTGTCGCGCGTGCCATGCGAACGACAGCGCGGCCAAGGCACCCGGCGATTGCGCGCTGTGCCACCGTTATCATCTGTCGCCGGGCGCCCCGTGGCGGGCGGAGCGCGCGGCGCAGTGGCGCGACGACGCGATCGCCGCCGTCGCGGCGGCCGGGCATTAGGATCGGGGGACGATGCTGATCGCGCAAATCACCGACGTCCATCTCGGCTTCGAGCCCGACGATCCCGCCGAATACAACGCCAAGCGGCTCAACCGCGTGCTGCGCTGCCTGATCGAGGGGCCCAATCGCCCCGATCTGCTGTTGGTGACCGGCGATCTCGCCGATCGCGGCGATGCGGACAGTTATCGACGCCTCGCCAACGCGCTCAGCCCTTGCCCGTTTCCGGTGCATTGCTGCCTGGGCAATCACGACGATCGCGCCAATTTCCGCGCGCATTTCCCCGACGCGCCCTTTGTCGACGGGTTCAACCAATTTGTCGTCGCGCTGGAGGGGTTGCGCCTGATCGTGCTCGACACGCTCGAGCCCGGGCGCCACGGCGGCGCCTTTTGCGCGCTGCGCGCCGACTGGCTCGCCGCGCGGCTCGCCGAGGACCCGCTCACGCCCGCGATCATCGTGATGCATCACCCGCCGATCGAGGTGGGGATCGATTGGATGAACACCCATCCCGAGGCACCCTGGGTGCGGCGCTTCGCCGCGGCGATCGAGGGGCAGGCGCAGGTCCGCGCGCTGATCTGCGGCCATCTCCACCGGCCGGTCGCGGCGCCGTGGCGCGGCACGATCATCGCGGCGTGCGCCGCCACCGCGCCGCAGGTGACGCTCGATCTGCGCCCGATCGATCCGGAGGCGCCCGATCACCGGCCGTTGGTGGTCGCCGATCCGCCCGCTTATGCGCTGCACCGCTGGTCGGGCGGGGCGCTGGTGACGCATTTCGATACCGCGAGCGAGCATGTGATGCTCGCCAAATTCGATCGCAAGCATCAAGGGCTGATCGCGACGCTGATGCGCGAGGCGCCCTGAACGATCAGGAAGGCGGCTTCAGCGGCGGGCGCCAATCCGCCATCGATCCGCTGTCGCTCACTTTATAGGGCACGCCGCGGCGATTGAGGAACAGCGCTTCCATCTCCCGCCGGGTGAAGGGCCGCGAGCCGAGCCGGCCGAACACCGCGATCTGCCCGCCGGTCTCGTCCACCGCGCGATCGCGGTCGAGCCCGCGCGAGAGCGCGATCGCCGGGCGCGGGGTACGCGCCCAGGCGATCAGCTCGGGCACCGGGCGCGGCGAAAAGCCGTAGAAATTGGGCTGGCTCGCCGGGCTGGTCAGCTGGATCACTTTCAACCCGGCGCGCCCATCGGCGACATAAGCGAACAAAGAGGCGTTGGTGCCGGCGACGATCACGTCCTCGGCATCGGTCATCGCGCCGCCCAGCGTGACGCGCTGGTCGATCCGCGGCCGCTCGGGGTTGGTGACGTCGGCGATCACCAGCCCGTCGCCCTTGGCGGCGATATAGGCATAGGTGCGCGCCAGATAGAGCCGCCGCGCGTCGCCGAGCCGGATCGTGCCCGCCGGCACCGCCACCGGATCGGCGAGCCGGGTCACGTCGAACAGCTTCACCCCTTCGGCGTCCGTCACCCACAAATAGCGGAACTGGATCGCCGCTGCCCGCGCGTCGTTCAGCGGCCGCACCGCCGCCAGCCGCGGCTTGAGCGGATCGGCGAGATCGACCACCACCAGCCCAATCCGCGCGGTGACATAGGCATAGGCGCCGGCGAGCACGATGTGCCGCGCCCCCGCCAAAACGCCGTCGGGGTTCCAGGTGATCGCGCGCTTCAGGAAATTATTCTTGAAATCGCCATCGGCCAGCGTGTCGATATCGACGAGGATCAGCCCCTCGGCCGCGTCGGTGATCGCGGCATAGTGATAGATCGGCAGGAAGGGCTGTTCCTGGTTCGCCGCGCGCATCGGCGCGGTGTTGCGCGCCGGCGCAATCGGCTGGTTGGTCGGCAGCGCGAGGCAAGTCGCGTCGCGCGTCGCGACGCGGGCGTCATGGCCGAGCGGCGAGAAGGGCGCGGTCAGGATGCGTTCCGACACCCCCTTATTGCCGATCGAGGCGACGTCATAGGCGGCGAACCCGCCCCGGCCCTGCGCCACGTACAGATATTCGCCGCGCAACTGCAGGCAGCCGACCCGGCCCGGGGTGCCCTGCACCACGTTGACGAAGGGCTCGCGCTGGCGCGTTTCGCCTGAAAGCCGCGCGTCGAAAGTGGGCCCGCGCGTCCAATTCTTCAGCTCGCGCCCGTTGCGCTCGACATGGAGCCGCCAATAATCGGGATAGGCATAGCGGTGCAGATAGGATCCGATCACCGCTTGCGGTTCGTCCCATTCGGTCACGCGCACCGCCTCGATGCCGCCTTCCAGCCCCGTCCAGGCGTGCAGCCCGACGAAATTGACCGTGCCGGTGCCGAGCAGGAGCAGCTGCGCCATGATCGCATTATTGTCGTTCTGGGCGGACAAATGGCAGTCGGTGCAGGTCTTGGTCTCGGTGGTGCGCACCGTGTGCGGGAAATGCGGCGCGAAGGCCTGGCTAGAAAAGCCGATCGCGCTGATCGGCGGCTGCTGCACGTAAATCCGCTCGCGATTGACGTTGGTGGACGACAGGATCAGCGCCGAACTGCTGCGCACCGGCACGATTTCGTTGCCCTTGGTTGTCATGTGGCGGCCCAGCTGGAACATGTCGTCGCGCGCGACCTGCGGATTATAGGTCGCGAAGTTGCGGGTGGCGCCGCCTTCGAAATGCTGGACCGGACTTTTCCAATTGGCCTCGATCGGCAAGTGGCAGCCGCCGCAGCTGGTCGTCCAGCTCAGATGGCAGGTGAAGCACGCCACTTCGCTATCGGGATGGGCGCGGTCGCCCGGGGCGATACCGGGGCCGAAGGCGTAACGGCCGGTATCGGCGCCGGCCTTGGCCATCAGCTTGGCGCGCGCCGCCTTCAGGTTGAAATCGCCGCTCGCCGGATCGACGCTGTCCTTCACCAGATGCACCCGCCAGGCGAGGCCGGGATCGACGATCGACCGCTGCCACAATTGCCGCCGGCCGTCGTCGCCCGCGCGCCATTCGAAGCGGCGCTGGCCGTCGGGATTGCGCAGCAACGTCAGATCGTTGCCGCTCGGCGGCGCCGCCGGGCCGGAGGTGCGCAGCGTGGGATAGGCGTCGGCGGTGCCGTGGCAATCCTTGCAGCGAATCTCGATCGCGTTCGCCACCTCGCCATGGATCAGGCCGTTGCCGTGGCTATCCTGCGCGAAGTGGCAATCGGCGCACTGCATCCCCTTTTCGGCATGAATGTCCATCAGATGGACCGCTTTGCCGGGATTGGTGCCCGGGGGCACGAACTTGCCCTCGCCCTGGCGCCGCCATTTTTCGGGATCGTCGGGGGCGACGATCTTGCCGTCGGCATCGAGCAGATTGCCGGCGCGGTCGCGCTTGAAGATCGCGCGGAAATTCCAGCCATGGCCGTGATAATCGGCGAATTGCGTGTCGCGCAGCCCCGGGTTCAGATCATAGACGTTGCGCAGGAAATCGATATCGCCCCAATTACCGCGCGGCGCCGCCCCTTCGGGATTACGGTCCAGGATCGCGCGCATTTCGGCGGCGGTGGGATATTTCTGCTCGGCCGGCCACATGCTGGGCGCGTCGGCCTCATAATCCCACATCGTGTAGCCGAGATAGGAATTCAGGAAGATGTTCGGCTGGTGCATGTGGCAGTTCATGCACTGGGCGGTGGGGATGGCGCGCGTGAAGGCATGGGCGATCGGATGCCCGCTTTCGCCCTCGCCGGCGCCGCCGGGCGGCGCGCCATGCGCCTTGCGCGCCGCGATGGTGGGATCGACGGTGCGGCTTTGGCCGTCGCGACCGAAAGCCGCGTAGATCAGGCTGTGGCGCGGCTCGCGATCATTGGCATAGATCACATGGCAACTGCTGCACCCCGAGCTGCGATAATCGCCCGGCTGATCATTGGTGCCCATGAACCACATGAAGGGGTCGTTCAGCCGAGTTTTGTGGATGTTGATCACCGGCACCGCGATGCGCAGCCCGGTGCCCTTGCCCCGGTTCGACTGTTTGAGATCGGGCCGGCCGGGCTCGTCGAGCCGCTGGATCGATCCGCTCGGGTTGGGCAGGCCGATTTCGGCGAACTGGCTGCCGATCACCCGGCCGCCATCCTCGAACACGCGGAAAATATCGCCCGGCGGCGTCACTTCCCAGGCGGGCAGCGGGTAGAGCGCGGCGAGCGCGCCGCGCGCCTGCTGCGCGGGCGTCACCTGGCCGGGCGGGTTGCCGGGGGAGAGCAGCTTGGCGGGCGCGCCATTGGCGGTATAGGCCTCGCCCAGCAGGTAATTCTTATAGGGCAGGATGCCGTTGTTGTAGCTCGCGCCGCCCCACAGCATCGCCCCCGTCGCCATGATCGATCGCTCGGCGGCCTCGATCACCGGCAGGTGGCAGGCGCCGCACGCCGCGCGCGCGACGCGGTAATCGCCGGGATTGACGAAGCGCACGAATTCGGGTGCCTCGCGGTTGAGCAAAGTGTAGCTCGCGCGCGGGTTGGCCGAGCTCGGGAAATGCCAGGCGCCGGGAAAGCGCGGCAGCACGTGCGCCTTGTCGCGCGCCGCCACATAAGCGGGATCGTCGAAGCCGCGCCGGGGGTCGCCCATCACCCGCGGGTCGCCGCCATGGCAATCGGTGCAGCCCAGCACCACCGCCGGCGTCGCGTGCATCGTCGGCTGGTCGGTCTTCACGTGGCAACTGGTGCAGCCCGCCGATTTGGCCTCCGCCTCGGCCGGGCTTTGGGTGCGCGGGGCCGGCGGCGCGGCGGCATAGACGCGCTCGATCGGCCGCTCGGCATCGTTCGCCGCGAGCAATGCCGCCGGCACCGCGAGTCCGGCGAGCGTGATCAGCCAGGCGGCGCGCGCGCGCATCAATAGCTCAAGATCAGGTTGGCGAGGACCGAGACATAGGCTCGGTCGCGATCGCTGCTGGCGAACAAGTCACGAAACCCCGCTCCTGGCACCAAGGTTGCCGCCGATAGGCGCAGCACGATATTCTGGCTCGCGCGCGGGCGAAAGATCGCGGCGGCCGATAGGTCCCAGCCGATATCGGCGGGAATGCTGCCCTCGTTGCGGAGCGCCCGCAGCGTCGCGGTGGTCGCGAACCACAAATGATTGACGTTGGTCGACAGCCGCAGCCGCGGGGTGAGATCGAAATCGCCGCCCAGCCCGACGAGCGCGGTGCCCGGATTGTTGAAATTGGACTGGCCCTGCTCCTTGGAGGAGCGCAGCGCGTTCAGGATGCCGTTGCGCCCGGAAAGCGCGATCGCTCGGCCGCCACCCGCGAACGGGATCGACTGGCGAATCCAATAGCTGGTGTCGGCGCCGGCGATGATCGGGTTCTCGTTGATCGCGTCGAAGCCGTGCTCGACATCGTCATATGGATCGCCGTCGCCGCTCGCATAGAGCCCCGAGAGCCGGAAGCGGACCCAGTTCACGTCATAGCTCAGCTCGGCGGCGCCGAAATGAGCGCGCACCTGGGCGGGCCGCCCGGTGAAGATGCTGTCGCGATCCGATCCCAGCGCCGCATAGGCCGACGCGGTGACGTTGAGCCGACCGATATGCCCATCGGCATTATAGCCCAGATAGACGATATCGTAATCGCGCCCGCGCAAATTGCCGATCAGCGCTGGGCGCACCGGAAAGCCATTGGCGTCGATCCGCACGTCGCCGCGCTCGCGGTTCATGTTGTAGACGACCGCGATCTGGCTGGTGAGCCCGGGGATCAGGAAATCCTGCCGATAGAGATTGGCGACGAACACCCAATCGCTGCGCGGTGCCGCGCGCACGTTGTTCAGCCCCGAATTGGTGTCCTTCTCGAGCCGCCAGAACGCCGCGAGATTGAACTGAAAGCGGTTGCCATCGCGATTGCCGAAAAAGCGGACGCCCAGCTGATCGTCGTTGAACAGAAAGCCGCGAAAATCGATTTGGAAGGGTTGGATGCCGAAGCGGATCGATTCGAAATCATAGCGATCCGAGGTATCGCGTAGGTGATAATCGATGAAGGCTTCCTGCACCCCCAGCCAATTGTCGAACCGGCGCGGCGGGCGCGAGGGCTGGACGAACAGCACCCGCCGTTCGGGGACCGCCGCGTAATTCAGGTTGAGCGCGAGCGTCAGCCGATATTCGATTTCGGGCGGCTTGAAGGTCGTGCGCCCCTTCACCAGCGAAAAGCCGGCGAGGAAGGTTTGCGACAACAAATAGCTGCCGCTGTCGCCGAACACGTCGATGCTGTTCGGCCGCTCGGTCGTCTGCACGCCGACGGGAATCGGGAAGCTGCGCGGCTCGAACAGCGAGTCGCTCGTCAAGTTGAGCGAAAAAAACCAATCGTCGCCGCGGATCGGCAGCCATTTCACTTTCGCCCGGTCGATCGGCCGATCGCCCTTCAGCGTGTTCTGGTGATAGGGATCGAGCCGGCGCTCGGTCACCACCCCCAGCGATTGGATTAGCCGCCAGCGATCGGGCAGCGGGATCTGATCGGCGGGAAACGCCTCGGGCGGGGGCGCCGAGACGGCGCCGGGATTGTCCTGCGTCACCGGTGGCGGCAGCGGCGGCTGATAGCCCGGCTTGCGGCGGCCCGCTTCGCGATCGATCGGCATATCGGGCGGCGGCGCCTCGGCCTGGGGCGAAGGCGCGGGGGCCGTTTGCGGCGGATCGGCGAGCAGCATCAGCAGAAGCGCCCCCAGCATCGCTCAAAGCCCCGCGCAGACATTTTGCTCGGCGCTGTCCAGGAACGGCGCGAACGGACAATTGACATAGCGCAGCCGCGCGGTCGCGTTGCCCAGATCGACGACGATCGTGTCCGCCCGGATCGACCTGGGCGCGTTGCCGAAGCCGCCCAGCTGCTGCCCGGCGCGATGGGTGCCGAGAAAGGCGATCATATCGTCCTGATCGATGCCGTCGCCCGAAACCCCGATCGCGCCGACCAGCGTGTCGCCGCGATAGATCGGCACCGATCCGGGAAAGATCTGGATGCCATTGGCCAGCCGGCTCCGCCCGGGCGCGACTTCGGGAAGGAAAGTGCAGCGGCGCGGCGTGTCGCTCGCGGTCGCGCCGGTGACGAACGCGAGATGCTGCCCCAAATTGGTGAGCACCAGCGCCGATTGCAGTCCGGTGGAAAAGGGGTTGAATTGCGCGATCGGGCGCGACAGCGGGCCCGGCGGGCGCCCGACTTCGCCATCGGGAAAAAAGGGCCGGGCAAGATTGCCGCCCGATCGATCGGCGAAGGCGATGCGCCCGGTGAGCGCCGAGGGATCGCCCAGAAAATCCCGCACCGCCGTCACGAAGCGGCGGACATCGGCGCTGGGATCGGCGGCGAGCTGCGTGCCGGCGGCGGCGCCCGAGAAGAAGGCGGCGGTGCGCGCCTTTTGCAGCGACACGTCGATCCCGAAAATCGGCGCATCCGGCGATCGCACGATGCCGAGCACCGCGCCGTGCGTGTCCACCACCGAGATCGTCACCTGCGCGCGACTGTCGAGCGGCTGGCGGATTTGGCCGCGCGCCCGGGTCATGATCGCGAAGGCCTGTTCGAGCAGCGCGCGCACTTCGGCGGCGGCGAGCGGCCGGGCGAGCGCGCCGCCATCGGTGCCGTCGCGCGGCGGGAAACGGTTGGCGCCGGCGCCGTCGCTCAGCACGAAAGCGTCGCGATTGGCGAAGTCGCTCGCGCTGGCGGGGCGAATGCCCGAACTTTCCGCGCCATAGACGGTGCCGGCGCGGATCACGGCGTCGGCATAGCCGCGTACCGCGACCAGCCCGCCCAGCGCAGGCGCGATATCGCCAAAGCGCGCGACGCCGGTGAAGCGCAGCGCCGCCTCGCCGGTATCGCTGTAGCGCAACTGCGTGCCGTCGACGAAGATCCGATCGGCGCGGATCGCGACGGGCGCCGCGAAATCGCGCGTCGCCGCGAGCGCGATCGCCTCCTCCGCATCATCGTCGCTGTCGAGAATGTTGGCGTCGAACCCGTAAACGCCATCGGCCATCACCCCGATGCCGCCCACCACCACCCCGTTCTTGTAGAGCGGAAACCCGCCCGGATCGGCCGCGAGCCCCAGGGGCGATCGGTTCGGCCCGATCATCGCGCCGGTGCCGAAGCGGGTCGCGAGATCCGAACAGGGCAACTGGCTGAACTGCACGCCGAACAGCGGACCGCTTTCGAGCCCCGCGGTGCTGGGCGCGGGCGGAAAATGCTGCTGGACGATCATGCTCGCGGTGCGCGTCGAGAAGGCATTGCCGCTCGAGGAGAGATAGGCCCCGGTCACCGCCTTGGCGATCGCCCCCGCCTCGGCCGGGACGGTCAGGTTCTGCGCGTCGATATGGGCGCCGTTCGGCGCGGGGCTGGTGGTCGCGGTGGCGCGCGCGCCGGCCATGCGGAAGATCGCCAGAACATTGCCCACCCGATCGACCACCGCGATCACCGCCGGCAGCGCGCGGGCGCGGCTTTCCTCGGCGGCTTGGGCGATCACCTGCTGCACGTCCGTGACCGAGAGCGCCTCGGCGGCGGGCACGGCATAGGCGCCGCCGCTGGTCGGCGGCGGTGTGGGCGCGGGCGCGGGGGGCGAGGGCGCGGCGGCGACAGGCGCTTTGCTCGCGCCGCTGTCGCTCCCCGAGCAACCGGCGAGAACCAGCGCCGCGCCGAGCAGCATCGCTCCCCCACGCGCCTTCATCGTAGCGCCCGGATGCTCGCGATCGCGCCGGCGAGCGCGCCACGAAAGGGGGCGGGCCGATAGGCATTGGGCTCGCGGACCGCGGCATAAGCGCGGTTGATCTCGGCGCGGATGCCGGCGGCGGCGCCGACCGTGATCCGGTGCTGGCGGACCAGCGCGGTGAGCAGCGTATCGGTCGCCATCACCGCCTGGACCGAGCCCTGATAATCGGTGAAGCGCGGCGCGGTCGCCGGTCCCGCGATCGCATCGAGAATCGCGAAGGCGAGATCGGGCGTCCCCGGCCGGCCGTCGAGCGCCGCGGCGAGCGCCGCCGCGCTCGCCGCGAGCCGCGCC
>FRDC01003168.1_pt1 | contig 30281 bp, 28 predicted proteins | sample 1106171 | NCBI WGS metagenome assembly FRDC01 (sample SAMEA3930566, study PRJEB13176) | freshwater metagenome | biome: Drinking water system; feature: drinking water; material: water | place: Singapore | collected 2014-12-20 | reverse complement strand
GCCCCGAGCTCGTTCACGTTTTAGCTTGCCGTGCGCAGCTAAATCCAACGAATGCTTTTCAGAGAGCAAGTTCATCGCTGGCTTGGATGAGAGCCGAACGAATGCCGGGTTCAAAAGCAGAGTGACCCGCATCGGGCACAACGATCAGCTTCGACTCAGGCCAAGCCGCATGCAAGTCAAAGGCACTGCGCGCCGGACAAACCATATCGTAGCGCCCTTGCACGATGACACCCGGAATATTTCGAATTTTGTCCACGTTGTCCAACAACTGAGTGTCCTTTTTCATGAAAGCATTGTTCACAAAGTAGTGCGCCTCAATGCGCGCAAAGGGGAGTGCTTTGCCAGGTTCCTCGTACTCGTCGATCATCTCTTGATTGACGTGGAGACAAGAAGTTGCAGCCTCCCACTGACTCCAAACTTGAGCTGCTTTCAGTTTGAGTTCTTCATTCGATCCAGTGAGACGCTTGTAGTAGGCGCTGACAAAATCTTTTCGTTCAGCCTCGGGAATGAAATCGTGATAAGTTTTCCAATACTCCGGAAAAATTTCGCTGGTCCCTGATTGGTAGAGCCAGTCCAATTCAAACTTTCGACACAGGAAAATGCCTCGCAGAATCAAAGCAGACACATGCGCCGGATGAGCTTCCGCATAGGCCAAGGCCAAAGTGGAGCCCCAACTTCCACCGAACACATGCCAGCGAGAGATGTTGAGTTTTTGACGTAATTTTTCAAGGTCTTCAACGAGATCCCAAGTTGTGTTCTCACGAAGTTCCGCAAAGGGACTACTGCGTCCGCAACCCCTTTGATCCAGAAGAATGGCTCGGTATTTCTTGGGATGAAAAAAACGTCGGTGCGTCGGACTGCAGCCACCGCCTGGTCCACCGTGCAAAAACACAATTGGCTGTCCCTGAGGATTTCCACATTGTTCGTAGTAAATGCGATGCAGGTCCGAAACTTGCAGATGTCCAGAATCAAATGGTTCGATTTCGGGATAAAACTCGCGCATGCCAACCTCCGGTTAGAACGAGCGCAAAACTAATCGATGCCCCTGGTTTTTTGCAATCATATGATGCTCAGGACCGACAAAATTGGCCCACAGATCAGTGAATTTCTTGTCCAGCTCGCCGGTAACGGCAATCCACTTCCCTTTGTAACTCCTTAAAAAAGGCCGAAAATCTTTCTGATGCCCCAGAGACCAATTGCGCAAACACAAGGCCAACTTGCGGCGGTCAAAAGCCGCTTCGCTCCGGTGCACATCCTGTGAACCTGCAAAGATGGGTTGCGCGTTCCAAGCTGCCAACAAAGTCTGCCAATCTTCGCTTTCGAAACGCTGGGCCCACACCTCATCGTCCTGCAAACGCTTCTGCAAATCGAGCTCAGCAACCAAACCCGGATGGGTGGAAAGCAGCACAGCCTCGGTCCAAAATTCCGGATCCGCCCGCAATGCGTGAAGGGCCAGTCTTCCTCCCATGGAGTAACCGACAATTTTTCGCTTTTTTTGAGTGCTGATCTTTTTGATGTGCTCGTTGAAAACCTGTCCCCACTCATGCAGCGGGACCTCGGGCCCAAGATTTTTCTCCGCGAGCAAGTCGATGGGTCTCCCAGATGACCAATCTAAAGGACTGCCCAAAAAACCATGCAACACAAAAACTTCCACTCTTCGAGTGGATCAAGCTTTGACTAAAAGCTCAACCACACATCGGGTCGGAAGCTCAGCGCATTTCAGCTCTTCCGCGCGACCACGCCAATAGCCCCAACCAAACATTGACGCCCAACCGGCAAATGAAAGTTCATGCGGATTCACCAAATTTTTAGATTCAAAGCGAGAAAAAATCTGACCACCCATGTTGTTCACCACTACGATTTTCAGATTCTGATTTTTCAATTGGGGACTGATCCACAAGGACTGCAGATCATACAACGCCGTGAGATCTCCCACCACTGCTGTACAAATTTTTTGAGGAAACTTCGAAGCCCAGCCCAAAAATGTTGAGAGTTGTCCATCAATGCCGTTGGCACCTCGATTACCCAGCCAAAGCGATGTTTTGCTCGGAAATGCCACTCGATCCAAACTGCGCACCGGAAGACTGTTCCCTAAATACCAGCAAAGCTCTGCAAAGTGCTCTTCCCACTTCTCGAACAAGATCGCCATCTGAGCCGTTTCGTCATCGTTATGCAGCGCCTTTTCGAGCTGAAATTTTTTTTTCGTTTCAGCGGATTGAAAGAAATTTCCAGCAAAAGCCTGATCCCAGGAAAGGAGTTCACTCGTTCGTCCCAAGCCCGTCCAAGGTTTTTCGCTGACCGAAATCACCTGATTCGACTTTACCTCCAAGTCTCGCCATAGACTTGTCGTGGGCACACTTCCTAAGCGCAAAACCGGATGATCCTGCAATGCCGGCAAGGCACGCACCAGTTGCGAATTGAGACTCTGCTCGCCTCGCAGGCCCGAGAGGCATTCAGCAAAAAACACCAGATCTTTTTCGCGTAGGAATTTTTTTGCTTTGTCGGTTTCCCGCGGTGTCATCGGTCCGCAAATCACTAGAGGATTCTCAAGGGTCTGCGACATTTTGGGGTCATTTTTCTTTGACCACTGGCGAAACCCTTGTTGGTTTTTTTGCGAAGTTGGCGGCAAATTTTCCGATCGGAGAGGATCGGGCAGGCACATATTGATGTGCCACGGACCTTGTCGATTCCAATGCCGAGCTGCCTCATGGAAACTCATCAAAGTCTCGGGTGTGAACTCGACCAAGTCAGTCCAAGATTCACAGTGCTCATGCAACAAACGACTCTGCTCAATGCTCTGCGGGGCCCCCGAACCACGAAAATGTGCAGGCCGGTCGGCCGACAACACAATGAGCGGAGCCCGTTGATAGAATGCCTCAATGACGGCAGCAAGAGTCTCTGCAACCGCAGTTCCTGAAGTTGTGACGACCACACAAGGATTGCCACTTGCCAGGGACCGACCAAGTGCAAAAAAGCTGGCTGATCTTTCATCAAAAAACGAGAAGAGTTGGGCCCGCGGGTCTTTTTCCAACGCCAAGACGAGAGGAGCGTTGCGCACTCCGGCTGCCACGCAATAGTCCCTCACCCCAAGCTCGGACAATACCTCAAGGGTTTTCAGCGACTCCACTCAGGCTCCTCGAGACCCAACAGGCGAAAAATCGACCTCAGTTTGTGCAGAAGCTCTCTTTGCTCCAACTCCATCTGGCTTTGACGGATGACACCACAACCTGCGTATAAAAAAACCTGCTCCGCCTTCCAAAAAAAGCTGCGAATGCACACCAGTCCCAGTGAGCGCTGCTCAAAGTCAAAAACCAGGGGCGCACCAAATAGCCCCCTTTGCTTTTGATGATGCAGGTCCTGCATCCAGCGAACGCCCACGCTGCGAGGAAAAACCCCGAGCGCGGGAGTCGGATGCAGAAGTCGAACCAAGTCTTCGGACTCCACTCGTTGTGAGAGCAGAGCTGTCAAAGGAGTCTTGAGATGAGCCAAACCCGTGAGTTGCACCACTTCGGTGGGTGACTTGTGAACCGGCCCCAAACGATTCAACTGTTGCACAAGATCCTCAATCACCAACACATGCTCTCTAAATTCCTTGGAGTTGTTTAAGAACCTATCGGGAGAAAAGTGAGCATCCACCGCCACCGTGCCTGCCAATGCCATCGTATGAATTCGCTGGTCATTGCGATCAAACAACACCTCCGGAGTGCTCCCTAGAAGACCCTCCCCCTCTGCCCACCATCCGTAGGGCGTTTGAGCTGAGGTGCTCTTTTGAAACAGGCTCACCATCAGGCCCGCCCTCTCCCTGTCGGTTGGTGCCCCAGAGCCAGTCACGCAGGTGATGGGGACTGCCTTTTCAATTTCCTCCCGCTGAATCTGTCCCTGCACATTGCGAAAGTCCTCAGCGAACTGAGTCAAATCTGGCCCCGTCCAAGTGGTGGCGTAAGCAGCACCCCGTGAATACTCAAGGAGCTCTTGGAGGAACCGAGCCCGAGGCACCAGTTGCGGCATTTCGGAGGGAGCCAATGCTTTTTTTGTCGAAAGAAAAAAGTCTTGCACCAGGACGCGAGAATTGAGCCCGATAGTCGGGCGCCAGGGACCCGTAAAAACCAGAACTTGGTCCTCGTCCCAACCCACAAATGCACCCTGTCTGAACCAAGCCTCGGTGAGCATTCTCCTTCTGTTGACATCGAAATCCCAGATTCTCAACTCCTTTGATGTTCCCACCGGATAAATCCTGAGGTAAACCAACATCAATGGAACCTTCAGCGCGCACGGAACAGCCCGGCCTCGAAAAATCTGAGGTTTTTTTCTCCAAAAAAGTGAATCCCGTTCGTGTCGGAGACGTGCTCATTGGTGGACCTGAATTTGTCGCCATCGCCGGACCCTGCTCCATTGAGGGGGCCGAACACCTTCTCACCACCGCGAAGTTCGTCAAACAAGCTGGAGCCAGCCTGTTAAGAGGTGGTATCTGGAAGTTGCGCACGTCGTCTCATTCATTCCAGGGACTGGGAGCCGAGGCCGTTCAGTTCGTACAGAAAGTAGTCCAAGAGGTCGGCATGTCTTTGGTCACGGAGATCACGGACCCTAGACAAATTGAAATCATTGATGATGTGGTCGGCATGTACCAAGTGGGTGCACGCAACATGTTCAACTACGCACTTCTCAAGGAGCTCGGGCAGACTCGCAAACCTGTGCTATTGAAGCGGTCCTTTGCCGCTCAGATTGATGAGTGGATTAAAGCCGCGGAATACATCACAGCGGGAGGCAACAACCAAGTGGCTCTGTGCGAACGTGGCATCCGAACTTTTGAAACAGCAACCCGCTACACCTTTGATCTGAATGCTGTGTTGGTTGCGAAACAAAAAACTGCTTTCCCAGTCGTTGTGGATCCTTCGCACGCTGTGGGTATGAGAGAACACGTGCCGGCGCTCTGTTACGCGGCCGCGGCCGCAGGCGCCGATGCCGTACTTGTGGAAGTGCATCCTGACCCAGAAGCGGCGCTTTCGGACGGAAGACAAACTCTGAACTTTCAGCAATTTGAACACATGATGCAAAGAATGGAAAAAATCCTCGAAGTCCTGGGACGCCCCCTCACTCGACTGGATTTGGGATGAACGAGTTCCTTCCCCCGGCTGAAGAAAAAGTACAGGCCATTTTTTCCAAGGTGGCTCATCGGTACGATCTAACCAATGATGTGCTTTCTCTGGGGATTCATCGCATTTGGAAAAAAAAACTGGTTCGCGAAACCCCTCTCGCCCCCTCGGCCAAAATCCTGGATTGTGCTAGTGGAACGGGAGATCTTGCCGTGGCATGGAAATCCCATTTGGGGCCCCTGTCGCAAGTGATCGCCACGGATTTCAACAAATCCATGCTCTCAATGGGAGCGACTCGCTTTCAAAGAGCTGGAATTCATTTTGAGATTGCCGATGTTCTCCAATTGCCTTTTGAGTCCAATTCATTTGATGCTGTCAGCATTTCTTTTGGAATTCGTAACGTTTCCGATCCCATCCGAGGTCTTGCAGAAATGCATCGGGTTCTGAAGCCTGGAGGCGTCTTGAAGGTGTTGGAGTTTGGTCAACCCCCGGGCTGGTTCAAACACCCCTATCAATTTTATTCACGCCATCTCCTGCCACGCATCGGAGGCTGGCTCACATCTGCTCGAGACGCTTACGGGTATCTGGAGAAATCCTCGGCGCTTTTTCCAAGTGGAAAAGGATTTCAAGAACTTCTGAACTCAGCAGCACCCTGGCAACAGGTGCAGGTGCAGTCGCTGAGCTTTGGAATCGCGTTCATTTATACGGGATTAAAATCGAAATCCCAAACCAAACTGAATTGAGTACAGACTGTTCGACACAGCCGAATTGGCTACGCGAACTCCGTTGGAGAATTCGTCGGCGTTGTAACTGAAGTTGTGGTAGTAAAAGGCTCCAATCAACTTGAGTCTTTGCGAGCGGTGAACGAAACCCTTCAACGAGACCACGACAGCATTCGGATTTTTAATGGTGCTTCCAGTGGTCAGCGGCAGATACTCCACATTCAACTCCACTGTTTTTGGACGACGAAACCAGGGAACAAGGTCAAAAGCCCAAGCCACTGACTTCCACATGTCATCGGTGTAGGCCAAACCGACCCCTCCGAATTGTCCTGTCGCCGCACTTGAGCGGATCTGTTTGTAAACAAAGCCCGGAATCAAACTCTGTCCGTAGCGAGCCTTTTTCCAGTGAAACCGGTATTGCACCAGGGCACCCAACAACTGCGAGTGGTCGGTGGATGGAGCGCCGGCTGTTTCGGTGTAGTTGCCTTTGATCCCAAAACGACCAATCCAGCGACGCAAGGTCACGTCCACAGCAGAAATCCATTTGCCAGTACCTTGCCCCGAGGTTCCGCTATACATCAGGTCGAGTTCGGTTTTGTACTTGTCTTGAATTTGTCCACCCATCGCATCGGGAACATCCGTGGCCGCTTTCAAAACATCGTCGGGCTCTTGAGACGCAATTCGCACTTTGACGACCTTTTTTTCAACGGCCCGGTTGTTCACACCACTCAGGCGCAAAAGCCCCAATTGTCCCACACGCATCAAGAGTGCCGGAAGACGAGCCGCCTCCAACTCCACGTCGAAGACCAAATCCCCTTTGCTCGTGTCATCATCGAATTTCTTAGCGACCTTTTCGAGATCCTTCTCCAATTCGCTGACATCACTCGATTCCAATGGCATGGCCGGCAAAAGGCGAAAATCAAAGTCGTACCCTTCGGTGGCAGCCTTGCTTGGAGTTCCCTCCTCGATGGCCTCACCGTCCTGCGAACGAACGTCTCTCACCGTGACCAAGACCTGAACTTGATTGGCACGGACCGAGGGATCCACCACTAGATTTCCGTTGAGAAGATCTCCGGAGGACAAAGTCTTCATGAACTGGTCCGGAGTGGCAGAAAACCAAAAGGTGTTGCGCCATTTTTCGGAAAGAGCCGTCGTCAAACCCAGAGATTGAAACTTGGCAACAATTTGATCTCTTCGTTTAGCCGCGGAAGAGGAACCTTTGCTCCACGCAAAGTGAGGCTTGAAACCGGCGTCACCTCGGTCCGGAAAAAACCAAAGCACAAACTGTGCTTTACCCTTGGGCACGGGCTTAGGATTGTCGACTTTCTCCACGTACAAATCGCCCTTTTCGGACAAATCGTGAAACAAATCTTCCACCACCTCTTGGTCCAATTGAAAATAAAAATATCGAGAGCCTTGAGCCGGCGGATAGAACTTGGCTGGTCCTAAGTCCTGACCACTCCAATCTGCCAACAGAGATTGCACGAAGTCCCCATTCTTTTCCGACGAATAGTAGATCACTTGGTAGAGCGGATCTGCTGCAAATGTTTGAAAACCGGCGAAAATTCCAAGAAGCACAATCAATGTTTTCATAGAAAAAGGGTATGCATCACCCTGTTCATTGGCAACGAATTCCTGTCGGACAAAATTTAAACCCGATCGGTCCTCGACCAAAGCAAGTGGTCAGCCAAGACAAATGCAAACATTGCCTCAAGCACCGGGACTGCTCGCACAGCAATGCAGGGGTCGTGTCTCCCCCGCTTCGCCACATCCAAAATGCTGGAAGTGGGCTTGATCGCTGCGGTCATCGCAATGGCCTCCCCGGTGGAGATGCCACCCTGGATGCCACCCAACCTTTCAGACACCCCGGAGGAAAAAAACTGCGTGCCTTGAACTTCAGCAGATTCCTGTCCTAGTTTCACGGCATGCACCGCGCCGACGCTCATCACCGCCGAAGCAAGGTCACTCTTCAACTTGTGAAAAACGGGTTGGCCCAGACCCGCAGGAGGACGCGCCACCAGCAGGGAAATCTCCCCATCGTAACTCTCTCCGTTTTCCTGTGCGTCGCGAAGAAGTGCGGCAATCGACTCCCCCGCACTCCCTGGAAAACGGGCGATTCGATCCTCTGCCAATTGAGGAGATTTCATCCAGTCCATTTTTTCTTGGGCGCTCAAGGCATAAGGCCCGATCCGAGAAATCACTCCGTAAATTTGTGTTTGCGGAGATAACTCCTGCAAAATCATTCGAGCCACAGCCCCAGCCAAAACCCGCGACACGGTCTCTCTGCCTGAAGCACGCCCGCCCCCGCGATGATCGACATGGCCAAACTTTTGCCGCCAGGCTTGATCGGCATGACCAACCCGAGCGTGCTCCCGAATGGAGTCGTAGTCCCCAGAGCGCGCATCCCGATTCGGCACCACGAGACAGATGGGAGTACCTAGGGTTCGGTCCTCAAACACTCCACTAAGGAGTTGCCACTCATCGGGTTCTTGGCGACGAGATTGCGGCGTGAGGCTGGCTCCCCAGATACCAGGTCGACGACGTTCAATTTCTTGCTGCACAACAGGAGGCCGCCACGGGATGCCCGCTGGCACCCCATCCACCACGACACCCATGGCTGGTCCGTGGCTCTCTCCGAAACTGGTCATGCTCAATCTTTGGCCGAAGCGATTGGCGGACATCTCTCTCCCCAAAAGTCTTGTTGATATCGCGCCTGCGCCTGAAAGAACAAGCGTCCATTGATGTATCTCGCGCCCAACTCCTGTGCCCACAACGCCCCACGAGAATTTTCATGATAGTTTAAATCCAGCACCCATCGCACCGAACTCAGCCGGGGGGGGGCCGCCTGGGGAGAGGCAGCCCAGACCAATAAATCAAAATGGCCCTCAATTTTTTCTTCGTTTCTGGAAGACACATGGACAGCTTGTGGAAAAACATCTTTCACCGCGGACAAAACTCCACCCCCTCCCCAAATCAAAACCGATTCAAAGTTTTCATTCAAACTCTCTCGCAGACCAAGGGCGTCCGTGTTCGTGATCAAACCCGCATCCTCTTGCAACCACAGGGTGTTGGCAGACTGCAAACGCATCGCCTCTTCGGTTTTTGCAAGATCCAGAGTGAACAGTTCTTTTTTAAGTGGAGAAGTCACGGATGCCAAGGTGAGTCCTAGACTCCGGAGAGCAGACCAATGCTCGCGCAATTCTCCGGCGCGCAATTGCAGCCGAAAGTAGGGAAGACCCCGTTCAGCGCTGAACAGCAAGTGCTCTGCCGGAGAGTGCGAATGCAGCACAGGATCACCAAGAACCGCGGCAAAGCGTTTTGGCATCCATGGGCAGGCAGACCACTCGAACAAGGTGGGTTGATGGGGATCGTTGGCCCAACCATCATCGATGAACTGCAATTGCTGACGACCCTTCAGCAGCAACCGAGCCCAAACAAAATCCCTCCCGTCACCTCGAGGCAAAAAACTCCTTTTTTCGGGAGCCTGGCTCTGCCACTCCAAACCCTGGAGCACCTCCTTGAAACTCGACAAGGTGGGGGCCCACTTCAGATGGTCGGCTCCAGTCGGTGGGATCAACGAATGTGAGGACACGATGCTCGAGCCGATGGGCGATGGACCCAGCTCCATCGCCCAATCAGTTTGTCCCAGACTGGCTGTCTTTTTGATAAAATCCAAGGATTGATCGCGACTCCGCAATGAGATCAAAAGTTTATTTTTTGGAAGGGCCTGCGCAAGTTGTAGAATTTCTTCGCGAGAAAAAATATCGTCGCGCAACTCATAAAAATCGTGGCCTCGCTCCCGCCAAAAATCACTTTTTGCAAAATGCTCCGGACGCAACGAAAGACCACCGCCCAAACGAGGTCCTCCGCCAAAAATCAAATGCTGCTCAAGACCATTGGGTGAACTCAAACCCTCGGGCAACTGATACACTCGGTCCGCAGCCCGCCGGTACTTGGCTTCTCTTTCGGGAAAACGCCGAGCGTGTTCCTCATCCCGACTCAATCGAGGCTCCAGACGAGGACGATCGAGCAAATACCTGGGCAGAGAATCGGTCACTCGCCGGACCCAGATTTTTTCTTCATCCGATGCTGGCTTCAGTTTTTCCAGTTCGCATCCCGCGCCAACTGCGATGCAATAAATCTCTTTCTCTCGAAGTCGCTCCAGAACTTGAATCTCGAGTTTGCGAAATTCACTTTCAGATTTGCGAAAAAGATCTGAGATTTTTTGACCGGTGAAAGTTTCAATTTCGCGATCCAGATCAAAAAATTCCCCGGGACGCCCTCTCAAAGAGGCCGAGATCAAGAGCCGATGCAGCAGTTGTGTTTTCCCGACACCACGATGACCGATCAAAAGAATCTTCACGGTTGAACTCCCACCACGGTCCAAAAATCAGGAAAACTTTTTTTCACACACTCAGGCTCGTGAATGTGAATGCGAAAGCCTCTCGCCTTAAACACCGCAGCGGCAAAGGCCATGCGATGATCTCCCTCAGGAAAGAATTCAAAGCTCGCACGGGGGACCGGAAGTTCTGCAGACAGAATCAGCTCGTCCTCTTGCAAAAGGCATTTCTTTCCTACCGCATCGAGAAGACGCAGGCTCGCTCTCAAGCGATCGGACTCCTTGTGGCGAAGTGTGGTTAAACCCGCAATTCGATGGGCGTAGGGCGTGAGTGAAAGCAACGCCACCAAGCAAGGGAAAAGATCTGGGGCGTCCAACACGTTGACTGTCACCGCCTGCGACAACGTTCCTCTGTGAATGACAAGATCGTGATCTCGTCTTTCGCTTTTCTGCCCCCACTGCTTCCACAAATCAAAAATACGAGCATCGGCTTGTGTTTGCGGAAAAAAGTTCTGGAAACAAAGACTTTCTCGATCCCCCAACACACTCAACACAGCCCAAGCATTCGAGGCATCAACTTCTAAAGACAAAGTTTTTTGCACGATTTTTTGCCCCGATTTCACTTGCAGGCCTTCAACTTGAATCCCTGCTTGCCGCAACAGATCCACTGTCATTTGCAAATAAGGCTCGCTGACTCTGCCCTGACGTTGAATGCGCAAATCAAAGGGTAGATCCACAGCCGCCAACAAAATGGCTGAAACAGCCTGCGAAGTTTCGTCCTGTCGGACTTGCAAGATCTCAGTTTGGCACCAACCCGCTGATTCCACATACAAGACTTCCCCCCGCCACTCACATTGCACACCCAACTGCCCCAAGGCATCGATCAGAGATCCATGAGGTCGGGATCTCAGCTGGGAGCTGACCTTCACCTGATAGGAGCCGGGTTGCCGGGAAATCCGAGCCACGAGAAAACGAAACGTGGTTCCGCCGTGACCGCAGTCAAAGTCGGAACACCCTTGCGAGAATCGCGAAAGTGCTTTTTGTAACAATCGCACATCGGTCGCACCAGAATCTCCACGCCATGCGAGGTCGGGCGCAAAGGACTGCAGAATCAAAGCCCGATTCAGTTGAGATTTTGAAAGTTCCAGTTGGACAGTTTTTTCCAGGCCCAAGCGATTTCCTCAAACGATTTTGACTTGGTGCTAACACGTCCCGGAGCAAGCACCAAGGGATAGGCAACCCGGTCTGATGAAATTCGCTTCTTGTCGGTTTTCAAAGCCCGAATCGGCTGTGGGATCTGACGCAAACACTTCTGCAAATCGCGCCAATTCTGCAAGGAAAAACATGGATCTTTGAGGAGATTTCGTGGACCAAACGAAAAAACATCGAACATCAAGCCGTACAAAACCGCTGTGCCATGAGCCAGGCCCAGCTGTCCCTCAAAAACGTGTCCCACGGTGTGACCCAGATTGAGGATCTGACGCAACCCTTTCTGTTCGTAGGGATCGCGCTGAACGATCGCATTTTTTGCAGCGACGAGCTGAGGGAGCAGCTTCCAGAGCTCGAAAGCGCTGAGCTGACTGCGAGATTTCACAAAACGATGCAAGCTCCCGCCGGAAATGAGAGCCGTTTTTAGAACCTCGCCATAGGCTTCCCGGGCTCTCTTCTCGGGCTGATGCAACAGCAAAGCTCGGTCCAACACCACTTGTCGAGCCGGATAAAATGTTCCCAACTGATTTTTGAACTTGCCTAGATTCAAAGCCGTTTTCCCACCATGAACCGAATCCATTGCGGCTAGCCACGTGCTGGGCACATGAATGAGTTCCACGCCTCGCTGATAAAGAGCCGCAAAAGTTCCGGCAAAATCAGAAACACTTCCTCCACCCAATGAAACAATAGTGACCCGATTTTTTGCGTGTCCCCGCAACAGCCGGTGAAGCTTGCTAAAATGGGACGGAAAATGATTTAGATCTTTCAAACTTTCCCCGGCACGGACCCAGTGGACGGCAAAGCCTTTGGGAACATGCTGGCGCAGTTTGACGTCCGCGATGAGTAAGGGAAAGGTGCCTCGCTGCGCCGACAAAAAAGAGCTCAACGACTTAAACACGAGCTTGGAGTTCAATTCAGCTTCCAGTCGATGGGCGCCAAGCCCGCATCCTGCAGCAGTCGATTGATTTTTGAGAAAGGTTTCGAGCCCAAAAAACCTCGATGTGCTGACAGAGGAGATGGGTGAGGACTCTCGATGATTTTATGTTTTTGAAGATCAATCAATACTTTCTTTTTTTGGGCATGAGCACCCCACAACACAAAAACCAGAAATTCTTTTTTTTCACTCAGCAAACGAATCACTCCGTCAGTGAAATACTCCCAACCTTGCTGGGCATGAGAGGCCGGTCGGTTTTGTTCGACGGTGAGCACCGTGTTCAAAAGCAGGACCCCACGATCTGCCCAAGGGGTCAAATCGCCCTTTGAGGGAATGGACATTCCTAGGTCATCTCTCAGCTCTTTGAATATGTTTTGCAGTGATGGTGGGAAGGCCTGCCCTTCGGGCACGGAAAAACAGAGCCCATGTGCTTGCCCAGGCCCATGATATGGATCTTGTCCCAAAATCACCACTTTCACCCTTTCGAAGGGAGTGTGATGAAACGCCCGAAAATAGTTTTGTGTGCTCGGATAGATGACTTTGCGCTTTTGGTATTCCGACTTCAAAAATTCTCGAAGCTTGTTCATGGTCTCTGCCTGAACGACAGGCGCCATCAGTTCTTTCCAGTGGCCCGTAAGCTGTCCCGAGTTCTCCATAGTTTCATGGCTACAACGGGAGAGATCTTTTGCCTAGGATTAGAGCGCGGCAGCTGGCGGGACAGTCAGTGCGTTTGAGACTCGCCGGACAGGGCACTTGAGATCTCGGCTTGCCGATCTGCAGAAGAAATGGCTGAATCCTGCAATTCGCCCAAAGTTTGCAGGAGGAGATTCTTCGCCTCAGTCAAAGCCGCATGAAAGTCCTTCGCCACACCTTCGGACTCCACTGAGTTTCCTTCAGTGGTCATTGAAATATGAATGCGCACCAGCTTCGATAATTTGCGTTTGGACGCTCCAAAAAATTCCGACTCTTCGTTTTCGGCGAGCTCCAGGGGATCTTTGGCAGCAATCACCACCACTGTCTCTGGCACAGTGTAAAGATCGAGTTCGGAGAGCACTTGATAAACATACTCCCTGGTCCCCGCGTCCATTGTCTCAGGATCAATCACTTGAAAAGGAGTGTTTTTCATAAGATGCCTCCTTTCTTGTTTCATTTTATCACAACAAATCTGGGGATGTTTTTGACAATGACAAGACTCGACCAATTTGGTTTTAAATGTCTCAACGAGAGACGTTTCGTTTTGAGACAATGGGCTTTAGTCGAGCGCTCGCGGATCCGATGAGTCTCTGGATGAGAACAAATCGGAAGCTCCACTTCGTTCTTTGCGCAGCCCTGCTTTCCTCGGGGTGCACCTGGATATTCAGCAGTGTACAGAGAAACGAATCCACCGTCGGCTGTATTGAAAATCAATTGGAGGGATACGGTGGAGGAAGCGGAACCTCCAGCGATCCGTATCTGATTTGCTCAGCCGCTCAATGGAACAAATTGGGGGGAACCTCTTCGGACTGGTCAAAGTCGTTCAAACTGGCGAGCGACATTGATCTGACTTCTTATTCCGGATCAGCGTACCAAAAAATTGGCGATATGACGACCAAGTTCTCTGGCAGTGTGAATGGAGCTGGGTATAGAATCAAAAATCTCACGCTCAACTCCACCACCTATGCCGCGCTTTTCGGGTATGTGAATTCACCCAGCTTTTCAAATTTGGTTCTAGAAAATTTCAACATCACCTCGACATCGAGTGCGGCTCCGCTTTTTTACGATCTCACCGGAACTGCTCAGCTCAGCTCGGTGACAGTGACCTCGAGCGCCATCGTCGGAGTTCCTGCCGCAGGAATTTACATTGGAACAGTTTCTGGTGTCGCAAATTGCACCACGTGCAAGGTGCTCAACACAACAATCACTGCCAACGCCACCAACAGTTTCGTCTCGGGAATTGCCTATGGAGGTGGCGGCACCCACAATCTGACGGACATCACGCTCACCAATGTCACTCTGTATCCCGGGTTGTCGGCCGGATTTGGGGCCGGCCTGGTCCTGCAGGCGAATACGATCAGTGTGAATCGAGCTCAAATCAACATCGACATGCCAAACCAATGGGGCACGGCCTCCGCCGGAGTGACTTACCTTTTGATGGGTGCCCCAACATCAACGATCCAAAACGTAACCGTCACAGGTAGCATTCGAAGTGGGACGGCTTCCGCCGGACTGGTTGTTTATCCGATGTTTGGACCTCTCACTATTTCGGATTCTGTCGTGAATGCTACCATTGTGGGGGTTTCAGCAGGAGGGCTGGTCCATCAACCCAACCGCGATCTGACCATTTCACGAAGTGGGGTTCAGGGCACCATCATTGGCACAGGCGCCAGTGGCGTCGGTGGATTCGTGCACACAACCTCTCCAGTGGGATACACCACAACAATTTCGGACTCTTATGTTCAAGCCAACGTGAGTATTCCCAACGGACAGAACAACGTGGCTGGATTCGTGAACCAAGGAAACAATGGCACCTTGAATCTGAATCGAAACTATTTTTCAGGAACGATTGTCGGAAATGTGGCGGATAATGCTCGCGCATGTTTCATGGTCACCACCACGGGCACACTCAACTCTGCGGATAACTTTTATGACTCGACAACCTGTACACTTGGCAAGGGCCGTCAGAGTGGCGTGATGGCCGGTGTGACCCCACAAAACACCTTTAGCATGCAACCGTCTTCGGCTTTCACCAACTGGAACAACGGCAACTGGATTTTCAGCTCCGGTGTCTATCCAAAACTGGTTTGGGAATAGCCTGCGAATCCGATCGGATTCGATCTTCGAGAAATCCTAATAACGGGTCATCAATAAGCCTTCGTCCATACGACTTCCAAACAGGGTTGGAGTGGATTCAACTGGACGAGAAATGGCACTTTGCAAAAGGTTTCGACGCACGAACATCCATCCGCTGCCGAATAAAGGGAACATTGGGTTGGCACCCTTCTCGCACGCACCTATTTTTTTCTATCGGAGGTTGGTGAATGAAAAACGTTGTTGTGTTGTGTACACTGCTCTTCACAGGCATCGCTTTTGCGAGTGCCCTGAAATCCGCTCGCCATTCGGAAGGGGCTCCTGATGGGCTTGAGGACAGCCCTCGAAGGGACAATCGTGTTGAACCCAGAGACACCGTCGCAGATGGCTCAAAAAAGCACGACTTAAATGATGACTCGACAACCAACATCGCGGATGGACCTCGCAGTGGCAAAGGTGGCCTGATCGAAGACGAACTCGACAAGGTCATGGCGCAGATCGATTTGCGGGACACACGGCGAGGCAATCTGAGTTTGGATGAGGCGGTGGCCGCGCGAGCCAAAGCCTTGGTCAAACAACTGTCTGCAAAAGGATTGTCTGAGCAACAGATTCGCGACGAAATCAAACCCTACAAGGACGGTGAAAAAGGGGGAGATTTAATCGACCTCGCAGTGATGGAAAAAGCTTTGAAGATTCTGGATCAGATACAAACTGCAAGCGGTTCTAAACTCGTTCGTTAAAAAATCTGTTGGATCTGAGTTTTCAGCTCAGGTGTGAGCTGAATGCTCAGCCCGACTAAATTCTCGTTCAACTGCTCGACCCGGGTCGCTCCCAAGATCACCGAACTCACAGCCGGGTGCGAGGCCGCCCAAGCTAGAGCCAACTGCGACCTTGAAAAACCCATGTCCGCCGCAAGCAACTTGAATTTTTTCACTTTGTTGACATTTTCGGGAGTGAAAAACATCTCTTTAATCCAATCCATCGAAGCCAATCGTCCGGCCTTCACTCCGTCGTCATATTTTCCCGTGAGCATTCCCGAGGCAAGAGGGCTCCACACCACGGTACCCATGCCAAGCTCTTGCGCCATCGGCGCCACATCTTTTTCAAATCGCTCCCGCACGAGCAAACTGTATTGAGGCTGCTCCACGGTCGGCGGTGTCCAATTGTGAGCTTTGCAAATTTGGTGAGCTTGTTTGAGTTGATCACCCGTCCATTCACTGGTGCCCCAGTACAAAACTTTGCCGGATCGAACCAAATCATTCATGGCTTCCAAAGTTTCTGCCAGCGGAGTTTCAGGATCAAAGCGATGACAAAAATAAAGATCCAAGTAGTCCAACTGAAACCGCTTGAGCGAAGCGTTCACAGATTCCATGATGTGCTTGCGCGACAAACCTTTGTCGTTCACATTTTCGGACATCGGCCAAAAAACTTTGGATGAAATCACCAAATCGCTGCGTTTAAAGTCTTTGAGAATTTTCCCCATGGCGATTTCGCACTCGCCCTTGGCGTAGATGTCAGCATTGTCGAAAAAATTGATGCCTGCCTCATGAGCAGCGTACAAAATTTCCTTGATGGTGGAATTGTCCTTCACACTTCCGCCAAAAGTGGTCCAGCCACCCAAAGAAAAAGTGCTCACCTTCAAACCAGATTTGCCGAGATTTCGATATGTCATGTTCATAGGTTTTACTTTGCCGACAATTTGTTGCGGGTCAACAGTCTAAAGTCCGCGAGCCATCAAAGCCGCTACGATGGGAATGAGCAGAGTGGTGTGGGTCTCGGCAGTGTTCAGGCGGATCAGTTTGGTGAGCACAGTCGGAGAAATTGCAAAATCAGGTGACGCCCTTCTCACACGCCATTGAATGAGGGTGATCATTGGAAAAATCTCAAGCACAAGAATCAACAGCAAGAGACCCATCTTGACCCAGAAGCTGGTGCTTTGCAGATAAAATTCGCTGCCTTTTTCGAAGCCGGCAAAAGCACGCGTGAGCCCAGTTGCCAACCAGAGCACAAATGCCAAGCCCCATAAATTGTCTGCGATGAAAACTCTAGAGAGATTTTGCCCCACGGCCGTTGGATTCGCGCGAATTTGTTTGAGAAAGTATCCGCGCATAAACACCGCACCCAAACCCAAACCGAACGCCCAGATGTGTCCCGCAGAAAGCAAACCTGAAATGATCATGAATGGATCTTAGAGTTTTTTTGGAGTTTTTTCTTCGGATTTCTCAGTCGTTTTGGCCTGCGTCTGATCTTTTTCGCCCAGATCCAAACTCACCAAGAAACCGATGATGTCTTGCAACTGAACCAGAGGTTGCTCGCTGGCGGGCAAATCCTCTTTGAGTTCCATGGTGAGCACTGGGACCTTGCGCTCCATCCACAAGTAACGTCCCAAACTGCCCGGATAATTGCCCAGAGTTTTCCACGGCAAATAGTTGTAATTGGGAGGCTTCACTTTGGGACCATCAAAGTCCAAAACTTTGAGCGGAGTGTGAATCGAAACCACCATGTCGGGCTTAAAATCCTCGATGTGATGAAGCGCACATTTGGTTTCGGGCTCACTGCCTGATTCGGAACCGGGAAAACGGCGAGGATTGGCGTTGGAGGACTTTTTCCAGTAAGTGTGCGCCTTTTCTTGCCAATCCTTGGTTGGAAAATTGCGATTGATGTCGATTTTGTTCGCGTTGGTGCGAGTTTTTGCTTTCACTCCGTCTGGATTGAGAATCGGTATCACCCGCCATGAATTGCGCGGTTCTATTTTTTGCAAACGCTCCATCCACAAACGTCCCACACTTCCCGCTGGGGTTTCGTCGCCATGGATGAGCGAAAAAACCAAAATGCGTTGCTGGCTGCGATGGTTCCCCAGGCGATCAAAGTGATAAATGGGTGTGCCGTGCACACTTTTACAGTCATCCAATTGCTTTGCCTGTTCGCAGGATTGGCGCAAAGTTTCTTTCTCAAACTTTCCAGGGAACCCCTGCAGAGACTCCATGCAATGATCTGACAAGTTCGTGGCTTTCATTTCAGAAAAGACCAGCGTGGAAAAAAGGACTTGGAGCAGCAGCATCTTTTAAGACTCACACAATGCCGCCCTGATGCAAAGATTGGATCACCGCTTCCCGACTGGACCGCGCCAAAAGATGTTTGACTTACACATTACTTACACTGTAAATTATGTGTAACTAAGAATGAGGTTTTTATGCCGCCCCTCCCTTTGTCCGAAAAAGAAAAAGCCGTTCTCGAATTTGTCGAGAAAACCATTTTGCGCTCTGGGATTTGTCCAACTTATCAGCAAATCCGAGAGCACTTTCAATTCGCCTCATTCAATTCTGTGCAAAATTATCTCAAGCAATTGGCACAGAAAGGTTACATCGAGCTCACGCCCCACGCAAAACGCTCGATTCAACTCAAGTCCTCCTCTCAATTTCAGATGCAACAAGCACGACAGTTGTTGAAAGAGGACTCTGGATCTGCTTTTCGCATCCCCCTCTTGGGAAAAGTTGCTGCGGGTCTTCCACTTGAAGCTTTCCACCATGATGAGTTTGTGGAGGCGCCTCCCAATCTGGTGAAAGACCCGCAGTCGACTTACGCTTTGCAAGTTTCTGGCTTATCGATGAAAGACGAAGGAATTTTGGATGGTGATGTGTTGATCATCAAGCGGCGCGAGTCTGCCGAAAATGGAGATCTCGTGATTGCCACCGTTGACCAAGAATCTACGGTCAAAAGATTTTTCTTACGTAAAAAACAAGGAGAAAAGTGGGTCGAGCTTCGACCCGCGAACTCCGAACACAAATCCCAATGGTTTTTAGCAGATCGAGTGCGCATCCAAGGGAGGGTGATTGGACTCATCCGTCAATTTCAAGCTTGAGTTGATTAAGAATTCTCTGGGCACTCAGTTGGTGGATGCCAACCATTTGCAAACTCCTCAGGGAGTTCCCACCGGAGTGGATCTCTTAGATCAATTTTTTTTGTGGCGAGGACTGCCCCTGGGAGATCTCAGTCTTTTTACAGGACGTCCTGGTGGGGGAGCCACCCAACTTTGGCTTCAAACAGCACTTCGATTGCAAAAACAAAATAAATGGGCTGCATGGATTGATGGCCGCTGGAATCTTTGCCCCTTAGGAATGACCGCCCGACAGTTGGATCTCAAAAAATTGCTGGTGGTTCGAAATGAAAAAAACAAGGCCGATTTTTTTTGGTTGTTGCAAGAAATGATTGCCAGTCGTCTGTTCACCCTCATTGGATGTCCTCAAGATGAGCTTGAAATGCAAAATCACCAACTCATCAAACTCAAAAAATTGGCCCGACAATACCAAGTGGCTCTTGTCTTTTTTCAACTGGATGCTCGCAAATCTTCTCTCAATCCCAATCTGTGGAGCTGTGTGATCGATTTTCAGAGAGACTTTCTCACTGTGCAGAGAGCTCAACATCGAATGACCCCTTTTGTTTTACCCGGGAGCGTGTTGCATGAAAATTTTATGCCTCAATTTCCAACATCCCATCGAACCCTCGTTTGCTGAGGCTTTTCTCTCGCTCTCGCCGAGGGTGCAGTTCCGATTTCCACATTCTATCTTTGTGGATGTGGAATCCACCATGGGACTTTTGGGTGGACGATTTCAAACTCTTAAAAAAGGATTGGAGCTCGCCCGCGCATTGGGTGGGCCTGAGGCTTCTGCTGCCATTGCAAACACTCCTTATCATGCTCAAGTTTTAGCGCGCTTTCGACCCACCGAAATTCTGGATTTGCAAAGCGACGCACGCGCTTTTCACAGCCTCTCTTTAGACGCTCTTCCCGAATTTGAAGGCCTGACCCCCTGGGGGAAACCTCGCGAGATTGAGAACTTGATCGAATTTTTTCGCTCCGTGGGCTTGAAAACCTTTGGCGACTTAATGAGCTTTCCTCTGCTTTCCTTTCGGGAACGCTGGGGGGAGTTGGGGATTTCTCTGTGGAAAAAGCTTCACCTGCAAGAAGAGCAAGTGATTTCACCCCTCATTGCTCGAGATCCTCTGACCGGATACGCTTATTTGGATCAACCCGCGCATCACGTTTTTGAAATCCTGCAGAACCTGAATCCCATTTTGAGAAATTTATTTCTTCGCCTGGAAGGCTTACAAAGACATGCGCGCCAAATGCATCTCACCCTGTTTTGTGAATACTCCGATGTGCAACATCGAATGCAGATCGAACCTGTTTCTCCGAGTCGGGATTTGCGACTTTTTCAAGATCTTTTGCTGCAAAAATTGGAAAGCACCTTTCAAAAAGATTCCTTTCAAGATGGAGTCAATCCTGTTCGCGAATTCGAAGTTCACATCGAGGATGCTCCCGAAAAAGTGCAACAACTGGATCTCTTTGAAAAACAGGATCAGTCCGAAGATCGTTGGAAAAGGCTTCTGAGTTTCGCCAAACAGGCGGAAATTTCAATGGGCTTTTTTCAAATCCAATCCGGTCATTTTCCCGAAGAAAATTTCGTGCTTAAAAAAGATTTACCTGAGCGTCTCGTCGAGGAAGACGTCATTGACGAGTCTGAGCAAGCCGTAAGAGTGAAAGCTGTGTACGCCAAAGAGATTCTCCGAAGCCCCAGACCGAATTTGATTTTGAGTCAACCTCAGGAACTTTCTTCTTTTGAGGTCGGTCGGATGCAATTTTTGTCTCGCCTACCCATCGAAAGGATTTCTCATCCCTGGTGGAAGATGAATCAGCAACAAGATCGGGATTATTTCTTTGCGTTCTCTCAGCGCGGGGAATTGCTTTGGGTTTTTCAAGACCGCGCATCTCAGAGATTTTTTCTTCACGGGCATTTCGATTGAGCGCATCAGTTTGCGGATAGGCTCAGTATGTCTCACTTTGTTGAACTTTGCGCTCGCACCAATTTTTCTTTTCTACAAGGAGGCTCGCACCCCGAAGAGATGGTCGAAGAGGCCTTGCGTCTTGGCTACGACGGCATTGGCATCTGCGATCTGAATGGTCTTTACGGAGTGGCCCGTGGGTTTCAAACCATTCGTTCACCAAGTTTTTTTTCGGCCTCCCCTCAGGGAAAATTGCATTTTCGCTATCACGTGGGTTGCGAACTCACTGTGCTCAAAAAAGAAGTTGCATCCCTTCTGAGCGCCAAAGCTTTGGCCCTGAGCCGAAAAGAAGAGCTCCCCGTCACCCATTTGTATCTGCTTCCCATCAATAAAAAGGGGTACGAGAATCTGTGTCGACTTCTCACTCTTGGAAAGCGGCAAGCCACAAAAGGGTTTTCGCAGCTGGCATTAAGTCAGATTGCAGATCACTCCGAACATCTCATGGCTTTTTGTCAGAGTGATGATTTCATGGATGTCCATGCTATTTTCGAAGATCGCACCCATATCCCTGTTTGCCGAGATTTGACTTGGTCATCGATTTTAGAATGCCAGAAGGCTTTTCATCTTGAAAAAACTTTGCAGGCTTCTTTGTTTGCCACACAAAAACCTTTTTTGCATCGTCCAGAACGTAAACCCGTCTTTGATGTCCTCACCTGCATTTTGCATCACAAAAAGATCGAAGAAGCTCACTCCACCCTCCTTCAAAATCAGGAGCGCCATCTCAAGAATCTGGATGAATTGCACTTCGTTTGGAGAGATCGACCCGATCTGCTCGAAAAAACCTGGGAGCTTTCACAGCAATTGAACTTTGATTTGACTGAGATCCGTTATCGCTATCCTCAATCCGATCTTCCGGCTGGAACGACAACCCAAGAGTGGCTCCGACAAAAATCCCATATGGGCTTGCAAAAAAGATACCCCGCAGGCCCTCCGCTCAAAGTGATTCAAACCATGGAGCACGAACTGAAAATCATCTCGCAACTCGAGTACGAGGATTATTTTTTGACGTTAGATGAAATTTGTGAATTTGCACGGCAAAAGAACATTCTCCATCAGGGCCGAGGGTCCGCCGCAAACTCCGTGGTGTGTTATGCTCTAGGGCTCACCGCGGTGGACCCCACTCGCATTGATCTTTTGTTTGAGAGATTCATTTCAGTGGAGCGAGGAGAACCCCCCGACATTGACATTGATTTTGAACACCAACGCCGCGAAGAGGTGATTCAACACATCTACGAAAAATACGACGAAAACCATGCCGCCATGGTTTGCACCGTGGTTCGCTTTAAATCTCGCTTGGCGATCCGAGAGGTGTGCAAAGTTTTTGGTGTGAATTTGAAAATAGTGAATTCCATCGTGCGCTTTATGGGAAGAGACGGTTTTCGCCGTCTGGTCGAAGACAAAGAGGTTCACCAGCGTTTTGGCATTGAAAAGCAAAAATGGTTTTTGATTCTTGCAATCGCTCAAGAGCTCCACGGATTTCCCCGGCACTTGGGAATCCACACCGGAGGATTCTTGATCACACAGGATGAAATCACACAGCTCATTCCGGTCGAGAAAGCCACCATGAGCGGTCGGTTTGTGATTCAATGGAACAAGGACGACGTGAATTTTCTAAAATTGATGAAAATCGACGTGCTCTCCTTGGGCATGCTGACGGCTTTGCGCAGATGCTTTGATCTTCTCAGAGAGCACAAAAACATGAGTTTCAGTTTAGCCAACATTCCTCCGGACGACGCTGCGACTTACGCGATGATTGGCAAAGCAGACACCGTGGGAGTTTTTCAAATTGAATCGCGAGCGCAGATGAACACACTACCTCGCCTCAAACCAAAAAACTTTTACGACCTGGTTGTGGAAGTGGCCCTTGTGCGTCCCGGTCCTTTGCAAGGCGGAATGGTTCACCCCTATTTGCGACGGCGCCAGGGTTTGGAAAAAGTGGTTTACCCTCATCCCTGCCTCGAAGAGACGCTCAAAAAAACTTTGGGCGTACCGATTTTCCAAGAACAGGTGATGAAAATTGCAGTGCAAGCTGCCGGATTTTCTCCGGGGGAAGCCGACGAGCTGAGGCGCATTATGTCGGCAGCCTGGAGACGCAAAGGCACTATGCAAGGTGTGCGTCAGCGGGTGCTGTCTGGGCTGATGGCCAACGGCGTGACAGAACAAATGGCCGAACAGATTTACAAAACCATTGAAGGTTTTGGAAACTACGGTTTTCCCGAAAGTCATGCGGCCAGTTTTGCTCTTCTTTCTTACGCCAGTTCATACTTGAAATGCCATCATCCCGACGTTTTTGCATGCGCCCTGCTCAATTCTCAACCCATGGGTTTTTACCCGCCTCGAGTGCTCATTGCCGAGGCTCAACGCAATGGTGTGCAAGTCCAACCTCTGTGTTTGCAAAAATCAAAGTACGACTACACTCTAGAAAAAGGCTCAGGCCCCTTTTGCGATCTACGCCAAGGTTTCCTCTCCGTTGCAGGAATCCCCAAATCTGATATTGAAAAAATCCTTCGCAAGCGAGACCAGCTTGATGGCTTTACAGATTTCGAGGATTTCATTCGTGCCTGCCCTTTTCTTAAAAAATCTCAACTTCTCCGCCTAGCGGCTGCGGGTGCTTTTCAACATCTTCCAATTTCCAAGCAAAAAGACCCAATCTTTTTAGAAGTCAGAGAATTGCTATGGAAAATTGAATCTCTTTCTTTGGATTCTCAAAGTTTCTTGTGGGGGCGCTCCAAAGAGAGCGCAGATGAGTCGCCGACCAATCTCCCTTTTGAATCGAACTGGGAGCAAATGCAAAGAGAATACAAAAGCACTGGGTACTCCATCGAACACCATCCTCTTTCAATTTTGCGCACTCTCCTCGATCAAAAAAATGAGGCTCTGAAAAAACAAAAACGGGTGCCTTTTTTTTCATCACAAGATCTTTCTTCGCTGCGAGATGCAAGCCGGGTTCGACTGGCTGGACTCATTGGTATCCATCAACGCCCTCCCACAGCAAAAGGAATGTGCTTCATCACCTTAGAGGATGAATTTGGATTTATGAACATTGTGATTCCACCCGATGTTTATCAAAAGAATCGAATGGTTATTTATGAAAGTGATCTCATTGAAGTGCATGGACGCCTTGAAAAGCGTGGGGCCCTACTCAACATCATTGCTGAGCAGTTGCTCCAAATCCGACCGTGTTGAGGGCTGTCGACCGACAACGCACCACCTCTTGCGTCGACTCTGAGTTGCCGATCCGGCACAAACACAGCAAAATTTTCGTTACGAGGAATTGAATCCAAAATTAAAAAGGAGAAAAAAATGTCAAAATTGATTGTCGCGCTGGTTGCTTCACTGAGCTTGAGCGCCATGGCCGAAGTTTTCAAACTCGATACCGAAGCCAGCACCGTGAAGTGGAAAGCCGGAAAAAAAGTAGGATCCTTCCATGACGGCACTGTGAAAGTAAAAGGCGGTCAAGTTGAGGTCGACAAAAAGGGTAACATTAAAGGCGTCAACGTGGCCGTCGACATGGCCAGCATCAGCAACAACGACATCAAGGATCCGGAGTACCAAAAAAAACTGATCGGTCACCTAGCCAGCGAAGATTTTTTCAAGGTGAAAGACCACCCCGAGGCGACTTTTGAACTCACTAGCGTTGCGCCCAAAAAAGGCAGCAAAGACGAGTTCACGGTCAAAGGCAAACTCACCATGATCGGAAAAACCGAAGCCATTGAGTTCCCGGCCAAAATCACCAAGGACAAAGACAAAATCTCTGGGACCGCCACTGTCACGATTGATCGCTTGAAGTGGGGTATCCAATACGGATCTGGAACTTGGTACAAAGAATTGACCGTAGACAAGATCATCAACGACTCGTTTGATCTAACTCTAAACTTAGTCGCAAAGAAAATTTGAAAAGATTTTCCTGAAATTGTTTTCAACATTGGCTCCCACGCGGAGCCAATGTTTTTTGAGCCGATAAAAGAGACTGAATCGGCAAAATAACATCGAAAAAAGTCCTGCAGGGCCTAGACAATGTACAGGTAGTTTGAAAAAACTCTAGAATGACCGATCCAGTGCTTCTGCAAACCTTTGATGGCGTTCTCAGAAAGGGCGACCTCAAAAAAATCCAGATCTTGGAAGCTGCGATCGAGGTGATTGCCAAAGAAGGCATAGAAGGCACGACTTTTGAGTCGATCGGCCAAAAGATCGGCCTCCACAAAGCCCATGTGGCCTATCACTTTAAGGACAAGAATCAGATCATTCAGACCGTCATTCGTTACATCACCTCAAAAGCTCAAGCGACCACCATAGAACACATTCTTCGAGCTCGCACCCCGGAGGCCAGAATTTTTGCTATCCTTGAAGGGGCTTTTGCTTGGGCCGAATCCCATCCAACCCACGTTGCTTCGATGACTTTGTTTTATCACTACTGCACCTACAACCGCAAATACGCCCAACTCAACTCACAGATCCGCGAAGATGGAGCCACGCGGATCGTGGGCCTGCTGGGAAAAACCAGCCAGAAAAACCTCAAAGTCGCAAAAGCGATTCAAGCCATCATCACGGGAGCGGTGATCGAAGCCGGCACCACCTCGTCCTCGCCTAAAAATCGAAAACTCCTCAAAGACTCTTCAATATTGGCCATTCAATCTCTCCTTGCGAACAGCAAAAATAAGATTTGAAGGCCGTAAGGCTTGGTTCAACTGTTCCAGGTAACGAGCCGTTTCTGGAAAATAGCGCGCGATTTGAGATTTCTGCTTTATAAGCTGCTGCATACGGGGCAACACCTCGACCCATCCCGAGTAGTCGTAAACAAAAGGTAAAGCTCGCCGGTATTGAGAGCTCACCGAATGAACTATGTCTCGACAGATGTCCCGAGGCTTGCCCCCATCATGCCATGAAATCAGTTGTTGCGTGTGAATCTGCCCCGCATCACCTGAGCTGCATATACCCTCTTCGTATTGAGTCAAAAGGGCTTTTTGCCAATGGTCCGATCTCCCGCCAAAAATCGTCGAGGGTTTCGAGTAAGTGCCAAACAACGAAATGTCCAAGTTTTCTGCTAACAGCAGATCGTAGGGCACACCAGAGTCGGCTTGCAGAACGCTGCGGCCATCCAAAATGAATCGAGTCACACGAGAAAACAGCCTTCTCTCAAAGAGTATGTAACTCGCGGCCTTAAGGAACGTATTCCTCTCACCTTGTGATTGAAGCCAAGAGCCCAAAGGGCCTTTCGGATCAAAGGCTCCGTCTGAGAGATCCTGCTGAAAATAGTAAACGTTTTTTAGGCTCCCATCCTGCCGGTAACTGACACGCACCCCCTTAGTCTTGGAATTTTGAAACTCGCTCGGTCGATCCCTCTGCAAAACCATGGAAGAATCGTCTTTGATGGCCACCCGGGCCACATCGGTGACCTCGTATCCTGCAAGCACAATGCCCACCATCAACATCGTGGTGACTCCAAAATTTTTGAACTGAGTGCTCATGGACTGAGTCACATAAAAGGTTCGCAGAGGCAGAGACGAAATGGCTGTGCCAATGTCTTGGATCAACTGCAACCGCTGATCCGGATTCATTTTTTCCGGGGCCGGGAGGGATCCAATGCCCTCCAAACCCACCAAAACCAAGGACTCCATTCTTGGATAGAACAAGCTGGGGTAAATGAAGTCGGCGCCCCCAAAAGGGTAGAAAACCAAGGATTCCTCTGAAATCTCTTTGAGATGGGCCGAAGCAAAGGCCTCGATCTCAGCCCTGCGAATCCCCGACAAGCGGTTGTCGGCATGCCCTCCGCCAGCCAGAGGAATTGGATCCTCATTCAGTTTAAAAAATGCAGAGCCAGAGACCCAGCTCCTGGCTTTCGGATTCTGCAAATCCGTTGCCCCTGCCAAAATGAGCGCCCTCTCGTTGAGCGAGGCCGCCCCCGAAAGGAATGGAGTGACTAGACCCAGAACAAAAATCAGGAATTGCACAAATACCTCCTTGCCTTGGCCGTTTGACAATGTTTATGACTTTTGTCACTACTTTTTTTACTTATGTTAAAAACTGATTTCTACCGGAGGAAAAAAATGGCTGAAGAAAAACCCAAGCTCGGCTTGTCCACTGCCTCTCTGATGGTGTGCGCCAACATGATCGGCACCGGAGTTTTCACGAGCCTTGGCTTTCAGCTCGATCGATTGCCAAGTGGATTCTCCATCCTCGTCCTTTGGTTTCTTGGTGGTGTCATTTCACTTTGTGGCGCGCTGGTTTACTCGGAGGTGGCCTCCGTCATTCCCCATTCGGGCGGTGAGAGCGTCTACCTCAGGGAACTCTTCGGGCCCTCGCTCGGTTTTCTAGCTGGTTGGGTTTCGTTAATTGCTGGATTTGCGGCACCCATCGCGGCTTCCGCGCATGCGTTTGCAATTCATCTCAGTCCCTGGACTCATGAGCTTGGCGTTTCACCAAATGTCGCGGCCCTGTCTCTGGTGGCATTGCTCACCTGTTTGCACTTATTGGGAACACGGAAAAGTGGGGCGGTTCAAAATTTGCTGTCCGCTCTCAAAATCACTCTTTTGGGAGTGGTGATTTTGGTGGGATTTTTCCATGCCAAGGAGTTTCCAAGCATTCAGCCTCGGTGGGGAGACGTACAAACATTTTTCTCAGAACCTTTTGCGGTGAGTTTTGTCTTTGTTCTTTATGCTTACACAGGCTGGAATGCCGCGGTCTACATTGCCAACGACCTTTCAAATCCACAAAAAACGCTTCCGCGCGCACTGCTCATTGGCACCGTCAGCGTGACCCTGATCTATCTGCTTTTGCAAGCGAGCTTTCTGTTGTCCACGCCCACGCATTTACTCACTAACAAGCCGAACGTTGCCCAGGCCATGATGAACCATGTTTTTGGACCCAGAGCGGGTCTTTGGATCAGCGGCCTTGTTGCCATCGGCCTGATGTCAGCCGTTTCAGCCATGATTTGGGGAGGCAGCAATGTCCTCCAAGCCAATATCCCGGGACTTGGAGCAAGCAATCGATGGGGGCGTCCCCACAGATCATTACTCCTTCAGCTGGGTCTCGTTGCGGGCCTTTTGCTCAGTACTTCGTTTGAAACTCTCATCTACTTTATAGGATTTTTGCTCACGCTCTGTTCGGCTTTGACAGTGACTGGAATTTTTTTAATTCGGTATCGAAAAAACCAATCCGCCTTTCGCTGCCCGGGCCACCCCTGGCCGGCGTTGATTTTTTTGGCAGTCTCTTTGGCTTCTCTGGCACATTTGGCCTTTGCAGAGCCTCGAGTGATCTTCGCCGGTACGCTGTTTTTGTTGCTGGGATGGTTGCTCTATAAAACGAGGTTCCAAAGAGCGCTTGCCCTGGTGCTGCTTCTGGTTCTTCCGATTTCGCTTTCGGCGCAAGAAATCGACGCCTCAAACTCATCGGAGGAATGCCTCATGCCATTTACGCAGATGCTCTTTCCCACCGAGATGGCCTTGAATGACCTGCAGAACGTGAACGAAGAGTACAAACGCCGATACCTCGTGGCAGACCTCAACACGCTTGAAATCGATGGGTCACAAAAGTGCAGAGGGATGGACGAGGTGTTGCCCGAGGACTCGGACATTCCTGAACTCAGCAATCCAGTTTGGTTCAAAAACTACCAGGACAGGGTTCAAAAGTTTCGCCCCAAACAAGCTCTTTCTAAAGCTCCGGTGATCACCTATGCAGGAAAAAAGTGGTGCATCGGTCAGAGACTCATCGCGTGCGAGCTCGTGCCCAATGGAGGGAAATTTTCCGCCGTTCGCGTCGCACGCTTTCTCACCTCAAGCAAAGCCATGTATTCCACTAAAAAATATATGGGAATTCTCGAATACGAGAAACGATTCCAAACTTCTTACTACGCTCCGATCAATCAAATCCATCAACGCGGTTGGAGCTCCGATCGACCTTACGGTCAAGTGGATCAAGACCGTGATCGCATCATGGGAGGCAGCAAAGGCTCCCGGGTCACCCACTTCCGCAGTCCGAGTGAAAAAGGAGTTGTCTTGATGGAGATGCCAAATTTTTTGTATTTCAAAGGCCTGCCCGGATACTCCTATGTGGACGGCAACGGAATTCACGAAAAAATGGCGGCAGAAGGTTCAGAGCTCAAAGATTTTCTTGGAGCCCCCATCAGTCTGGGATGCATTCGCCTCACGGACTATGCAGCAAAGTTTTTGCGTTGGTACATTCCCATGGGCGCCAAATTTTTTATTCACTATCAAACTCAATTCTACTCTTCGTTTCCACCTTCTCCCTGAGAGTGCCGCACTCGGCCTTTGCGCTGCATTGTGGACTCCTGCCGCGGGACGTTGGTTGATGCCGTCACACGCCGAAGGAACAGGTGAAATCGTTTCCGTATGATTTTGCCGAAGGGTCTTTGAAATTCCGCATGTTCGGCATACTGGATAAATCCAAATGTTCGTGGATGGAATACAGCCCATTTTCATTTCGTTCGAATTGGATTTTCAAAATCGCCACGGTACAAACGGCGCCGTTAGATTGGATCTCGCAAGACATCGGGTGGGACAGAGATGTTCTTGATTTTGAAATGATACCGACGACCGATGTTTTTTCGAAGACCTTCATCTCGTATTTGCCGAGTTCAGATTCAGAGGCAAGCAACTCCACCGTCGTGTTTTTACTTTTGCTTTTGCAGAATACGTTCGCGTATGCGGATGCAGAGAAAGCCATCGCCAGGATCAACACGGAATATTTCATCTGAACTCCTTGTTTAAGCTTTTGACACAGACGCATTTTGGCAGCGCAACCCTGCTTCAAATCGAATCTGTAGAGCTTCACGGTTCCGCAACATGGAAATAGCAAATCTCGGACCACGTTTCATCGTCAGCCCGATCTTGGTCCTTTATTTTTCAAAATTTAGGGGCGTTCAACGAGATTTTCAAAAATGGCTCAGGCGGAGATTTTGCATTTAAGCTCTTGAAATCCTTCGATCTCAAATCGTGGCGACTACGGCCGACGACAGGAAGCCCTGACAATTCCCCGTAAATCAGACCACATCAAAGCTCTTACAAAACGATTCAAAGTCGAGCGCTTCAATCGAACCGGAGCCACGCATTTTTTTCTGAGCAGGGTACAAATGCACCTGACACGCACGAACGGATGGGAAGCAACTGGGGCAACTCCAATTTTAGAAGAGTCTTGATTGTCACAAGCTCGGTGTGCTCTACTTTTTTTTAAAAGAGGAGAGTTCATGGGACAGCCAATAACGATTTTACTGGGAAGCCTTTTTAGTCTTTGCACCTGGGCAGATTCAACTTCGAAAACAGAGTATCCAAAAAATGAAGCTTTTATTTCTACCGTTGAAATTCAGGTTGCTAAAGGTACCATTGCAACCAAGCTTGAAG
>FRDC01003076.1_pt2 | contig 30291 bp, 49 predicted proteins | sample 1106171 | NCBI WGS metagenome assembly FRDC01 (sample SAMEA3930566, study PRJEB13176) | freshwater metagenome | biome: Drinking water system; feature: drinking water; material: water | place: Singapore | collected 2014-12-20 | reverse complement strand
GGCGCTTGCTCCTGTGTTTGGTGCGTGTGAGGCGCGACGGGCTGAGAGGTCAAGAGGCCCGTAAGTGGAAGTCGAAAGCAGGCGCGTGGTAGGACTAGGTGACACACTGGCAATGGTACGTCACATACCGTGTGTTGCTAATGCGGCTCCGACTGTGACGAGCATTTCTCTTGAGTATATCAGGAGCACAGCGTACATGCATAATCCGCTAGCTGGTACTGACCAGCACAGTAAGTCCTATCCTGCTATCACGCATGGTCTGTATTAGGGCTAGGAATGACTGGCAAGCCATTCCCTAGCACTAGCACGCGGAGTATGGCTCATGTGGACTAACGACGTGTAAGCAACCGTACCCTAAGTACGTTGCCTCATATCTCCTGATAGTGGCGTAATCAGCACACAAGCGGGGTAGCACAGTATGGCGCATGAGTAGGCATCCGGTAGGCAGCAAACATTCCAATCGTGAGGCACACGCGACACAAATGGTGTGCTGAATGTATCCGGCGAGACTCCCCACCTAGTAGCTCAATCACAGACAAGTACCCAAGCGACACGCGTGTAAGCGAGTGTGCGAGTGTGGAGTGCTGCTACGCATGGCAAGATTACCTTGACTATGCCTGTACAGCAGCACGGAGCCACAGAACTATGGCAGATAGGTGATACTGCCTGAGCATACAGAGTAGTCACACCACGTGTGGATAACAGGTACGATTAGACTAGGCTAGAGTACATGGACTGGCAATGTGGTAGGCTTAACCTGCTATGCTTTGCACGTGTACCAGTAAGCCTAGCTAAGATGAATGCTCTAGTCTCTCCTCATAACGTGACTAGGGTAGGTACAAGCGAGTGTGGCAATGTGGCATACTGTTCAGGGCCTATCCTAGTACACGTGCCTGAGCAACTAGGCACACAAGCACACTGAGTACAGTATCAGCCATGCCTAGCACGTTCCCTACCTACCTTACCTACCTCTGCTACCTCTCCTAGCAGATTGTCCCCTTGACGTGCTAGGCTTGGGTGCTACTGTGCACCAGAGAGTGAGGAGAGTTATGCTAGGGGCAACGTATCCGAGCAAGAAGGAACTTAAGGCCAACATTGGCAAGCCACTCCGCTACGTGGAAACCAGCATGTTCGGCGCGGAGTACAAGCGGGATGGGGAATTGACCGTGGTCGGGCCTGACCCGTACAGGAACAGGAAATGGTTTGCCACTGTGACCATGCAGGGTGGCCTGATTGCGAAAGTGCGCTAGACAGCGCAGGATAGGCATGGTAGGATGAGCTACTGTGCCTAACTTAGGCTGCCTAACGTGGCCTAGAAGGAGAGACAAAGGTGCAGACAGTAACACAAGGCAATCGTCCCTTGCTCACTGAGCCTGTTAAGCACGCAAGGCAGGTTAGGAGAGTCAAGGCGAAAGAAGCACGCAAGGTGCTCAAGGCTCAAGGGAAGCATCGCAAGGTGATGTTTCCTTACAAGGGAATTGCTGAGAAGTAGGTCAGCACAGCACTGGGTAGTCTGGACAGTGCTGCCAGTGTGCATAGTGGCTCAAGAGTCCTAGGACGTACACCACATGTAATTATGCACACTGGCGGGACTGCCCAGACAGGGTATGTCCAGAATGGAGACTAGAACATGGCAACATCACCAGCAACACAGCAAGCCCCTCAAGCTCCGCTCCCCGTGGGCAAGAACGTCACGGCGCGTGTGGAAGGCGATGAACTTGTCGTTCGGATGAAGATGGGTGTCACTCTGGGACGCAGCAAGTCCAACAAGAATGACCTCATTGCGACCACAAACGGGTTCGTCACTGTCACCAGCGACGGCCTGCGCCTGAGCTTGAATCTCATCAAGTAGCCGTGGTAGAAGGATACTACGGCTGCCTTGGCTGAGCATCCAAGCATGGGAGCCAGTCTGCCTCAGTCAGAGATGGCAGAGGCAGACCGTAACCTACCACTCTAGAGCTAGCTACTCAGGGTGACCGTGGCAAGTCGGTGTGGAAAGTGAGCCATGTTGAGCTAGGACAGCAACTAACTACGTTGCTACTAAGGCTGAAGTGTTCACCAAAGATTTGCCATCATAGGGACTAGACAGCATAGTCTCAGGAAGGAGATACATGAGCCAATTACCAGGTTGGCTTCCATGTGGCTGTCGTGGGTACTGTGACAATTACGCCCATGATGCCAAGCTACAGGAGATGGCTGCCACACTCGTAGGCAAGCGTATCCTGTCAGCACAGGTAAGTGAAGAGAGTAGCACGGCAGGGTTGGTACTCAAATTAGATGACGGGAGAGTGTGCCATGTAGGAGTAACAGGCAACCTACATGATGAGGCATATTTTCTGTTCTCATTCTAGAAAGGAGAGCACAAAGTGAGGATTCGTAAGCATGGCTCACTGTGGAAATGTGAGCTTGTGGACGATGGCACACTAGATACAGTCGTGCTCGTTCAGGATGTAAGAGAGCGTTGGGAGCCAGAAGAGATACGATTCTCTGATACATCAGACCTACGCGATAAGGATGGTAGGCTGACCAAGAGAGGATTCCACATCCTATGTGGGCAGGCTGTTGATGAGTACAGCGATGCTCACTGAGAGAGGAGGACATATGAGCCAACCAATTCGCAGCAAGCTCTGGACATTCCACCTCCCACAAGGTAAGTTTACCTACTCTGCCCACTCACGCCAGCCAGTTACACTCCGGCAGGCACGTGTGATTGCCAGACAGGTTATGCAGGTAGATAAGCTACCATGTGGGACAAGTTTCAGGTGTCCTGAGAACGTGTGTCCAAGTTGTCTAGGTACAGGGGGAATAGGGCACTGTAACAGGTGTGGAGCATCTGGCAGAGTGAGGAGGTGAGGATAGTGCACACAGGTTGTTGGTACTTACAGGAGCTACTTGTTCCAGAAATGCGTACACGCATATTGGATAAGAGTGTAGCTCTTCTGGCTCCACTAGTCAACACTGGTCATATTGACTGCATAGCCGTGACTGGTGTGAGTGGATTGCTGTATGGCATAGGACTAGCAGATAGGCTAGGGCTGCCACTCACTGTAGTCAGAAAGCCACATGACTCTGACCATGCCAATCACAGTGGCTATCGTGTTGAGGGTGAGATACACATGAAGAATTACCTGATAGCCGATGACTGTATCTTCACAGGTGCTACGGCTGTCAGTATCATCCAAGAGATTGCGTGCTTGCAGACTAAGAAAGGGATTGAGCACGCACGTTGCTATGGGATTATCCTTGCCAACTCAGGTGGTGTGGAGGTACATGAGTTTGCGTGGCTCTATAGGGTATGTGGACAGACGCAACGGAATACGCTCGACCAGTTGATGTGGGTCAAAGCAGAGCAGGCTAAGAAAGGAAGGAGATTGAGAGAGTGATACTCAGCGTACTATTCCTGTCAGTACTCGCACTCGGCATCGTCATCCTGTTTAAGGTGATTGAGGAGGTTGTGAGGACGTGGAAGGGAGGGAGATGAGGTATGGCAACCAGAAAGTTCAGCAAGAAACACTATGAGGCACTGGCTCAGGTGCTCCGTGAAGCTGAAAGCAGAGCAGAAGGTATCTGTGACTACTTGGACGGGATTGAGTACGTCCGTTCACAGTTAATCATCTTGCTCAGCGATGACAGTGACCAGTTTGACGTGGAGAGGTTCAATAAGGCGAGTAGGTATCCTGAGCCATCCGAGCGAAGTTCTGACTCAGGCCACATGAATGACGTGCGCTTCGGTGGCACACTGGATGAGACAGGGGAATAGCGCGACCGCGTGTAATCTTTTCCCTTGACATCCCCCAAAATTTGCGGTATAGGGCGCTTATGACGCTCCGTATCGCAATAAGCAGCGCGTTGTGGCAATTCGCACACACTCGCAAATTCCCTACGCCTGTTGCTGTACCCTGTTGTACCTGTAGTACCAATCCAAAAAGAGGAGGACACAATGACCACTAAGCGTAAGACTGCCAAGCCTGGTCGCAAGAGCACGTCCAAGTCCAAGTCCAGCGTGTCTGGACTGGTGAGCGTGCTTGTGAACGGGCAGGTCAGCCCCCAGCACTCTACCTTCCCTGCCAGCAAGCGTCTCGCAGACCTTGTTGACGTGGTTGGCAAGGCTCACGGCCTGCGTGGTGTCACCATCAAGATTGATGGGCAGAAGGTGGAAGCACCTGACCTGACCATCAAGCTGACTGGCATCAAGACGGTCGAGCTTGTCTCCAAAGAAACCCGTGCCTAGTATAGGGATGGCTCAGAGATGGGCTGCCTATACTCAGTTGCAAGCTAAGTTGTAAGAGCACGTGGTTCCAGTTTGGGAGACGGAGGGCCATTAGCTCAGGTAGTCTACTCGCCTACATGTGAACTCCAGATGGAGCACGGTAGGTTGGTAGGTTGAGTGAGTGGCCCTTTTATTGTTGTGGAGTGCGGCCTAACCCGCTGTGCTCCTGGCTGTCGCTCTCGGTTGTGGATGGACACTCACCCGTTTGCAAGCGGGTAACTTCGTTGCCACTGACTTAATTAAGTTAGCTTGCAAGAGCAGCGACCAAAAGCCGGAATCAAGCCCGGTAGGAGTGACAGTCAGGAGCAGAACGGGTTGGACAAACGAAAGGAGGTCAGTAAATGCCCCGACACACACGTACAGTAATCGTACCACGCGCAGTATTGGAGCTAGAGCCAGCTACCATCGCAGAAATAATGAATGATGTACAAGGGGCAAGAGCATCTGAACCCTTACCTGTAACTGTGTCTACTATACTTACTCCTGCTCCTCCTCAGTCCATGCATGGCTTCACCATTGGAGAGTGGGTAGCTGTAACCTCAACATCCACTATTCGATGTATGTTAGGGAAGATATGTGCATTTTCCTCTGCTCTTGTTGGTGTGGACTTCAGTGACTCCATTACTGGATGGGATGTTCTACCAGGACAGTACCACTTCCACAAGTGCGAAGGTGACACTGGACATCCGACTCTCCCCTCTGCGACTGGTGTGTGGTTCACCCCTTCTCAGCTAACAAAAAGCAAGTTCAAGTACAACGAGCTTGTGGAGCTACGTTATGAAAACACGAGCGCATGTGGCAACATTGTAGCATGTAAGAGTGCAAGAGATTACGTAGTTACTTTGCCACATGCCCGTGACCGTGAGAGGGTAAGGTACTCGTTTGGGTACACAGACTGGGAGGTTGGTTGCACAATCACCTCCAACCATTACATCACTCCATCTGCAACCTGTCTAACAGTACTGTCTAACCGTATATTCCCCGTCCCACCAGACGACGGAACAATGACTGTCACTGTTACACCAGACGGAGGGATTGAATTCAATCATCCACGTGTACGTGCCTTGTTCAATGAGATAAAGAGTGGCAGAATACTGAAAGGATTCGTCTCAAGACAGTACCACACGGCTATTCAGAAGAGGAGTTGGGAGAGTAGCAGACTGTACTACGTGGTTGAGAACTTGGTGAACGCTGGCGTACCCCTCCAAGAGCTTGCCGACTCCATCCTTGCTATGCTCAAGGCCAATGAACTAGTTAAGAGTGCCTCAGCTACCTACGCCAGTGATGACCTTGTGAGGATGCTTGAAGCTGACAGTGCGACCATCGTGATTGGAGCACAGGCATTCAAGCTCAGCATGATTAAAGGAGTGGATGGCCGGAAGTACGCTGTGGAGTACAGGAAGAGATTGAAGGATAAGGTTGACCAGATTTGTAAGGGAGTGCTTCAGGCTGCCAAGGATGAGGCTGAGATGCAGCGGCAACAGGCAGCAAGGCAGCTAAGGGAGGCACAAGAGCGTGCTGAGGAGATGATGAGCAGGCTCAAGGCTATCCCTGAGTGGATGGTAGCAAATGAGATTCCAACTAAGTTTGTAGGCGGAATGATGTATGTCGGATTTCACATCCTTCCATATTTCCTGTCCATTGAAGCCACGATTAGGGATAAGGTATACAAGTGGGACTGTGACATAACTCTTCCACATGTCCAATGCTGGCTTCCTGTTGGTGTGACTGGCTTGTATGACCAGAAGCAGTTCAGGTTGGATAGGACTACTGAGTTCGTGTTACCGCATATCAGTAGAGATGGCTCTTGCCATGAGCTTGACGACATGCCTGCTCAGATAACGACTAAAGCTGAGTACGACAGGGCAAGGAATGGATTTGCCAGGGCGACGGCGGTAGTTAACTTGAACAGTCTGCTCAGGACGTTCGTTGACTGGCCTACTGCTTTGAAGAATTATGTGACTTCCATTCCTGAATTGCTTGGGATTGCCATTGGTTGCAGAGTTGGCAGCCTTAATTATCATGGCCTTGACCCCACGACTGCATCGCATGTAGTTACATTGGCAATGGATACAAGGGAGATGGTGAGTGTGGTTGAGGCAGGGAGAGTGGCTGCTATGCCTGCCTCAGAAGAACCTGTCCCAGAAGAAGTAGACATAGAATATACTGAAGCACAGGAAGCTGCTGATGATGAGGTCATGCACAGTGCTGCCCGCATCCTAGCAGGCTAGTAGTTTGAGTAGGAACTGAACATTTCCTTGTCCTTAAAGGATGAGGAGGAAAGGAGTGTTTAATGAACACACAAGAACAGAACGTGCTGGACCCTGCTGGTTTATATGAACGACAGGAGCCTCTGCACATTCACACTGACCAAACTGTGGCTATCATCGGCTGCGGCGGGGTTGGTATGTGGGTTGCGTACTTTCTTGCTCTGGCAGGTATCAGGAAACTGCACCTATTCGACTCCGACACAGTGAGCAATCACAACCTCAACAGGCTTCCACTTACCTATGACAGTGTAGGTAAGCGGAAGGTTGAGGCACTGGCTGAGTTGATTGGGAAGCATCGGCCACATTGCAATATTGTGCCACATACAAACTTCGATGAGGAGAGTGGGTCACACAGGGAGGCACTGGGTGACTGTATACAAGTTGTCTGCTGCACGGACTCACTCAAGAGCAGGCAGAAGGTATACAAGGTGACACGTGATTACGGTCTAGCTTACCTTGAATGTGGTGCAGATGGATTGGGAGGCAGCTTATCCTACGAGCCTCCGAACATCAGCACTGAGCTTGAGGAGAATCCTGGCTATCAGAACATCCCAGTGTTCGTCGGGCCATGTGTGAGCGTGGCAGCATGGGCGTGTTATTACGTGCTGCTGAACTCAACGATGACTGACAGAACACTGAGGATTGACTGGCATAAGAGAGTGGACAGCATGAGTGGCTACCTACAACTCTCCACCATTCTTGACAATGACCCTGTTGAGGAAGAGGAGGAGGAAGTGGAGGGAGTGGAGGAGGAAGTCAATGATGAGCAACCGGTACTGGGCGTGGCTCAAGAAGAGACTGGAGGCGGAAATGTACGACAGTCCTGAACAGCCTGAGCAATCCTCCATTGACCTGAAAGTAGATGAGGTGGAAGGGACAGTTGAGACAGTAGTACCTGATGTTACTGTCACTCCTCCTGTCTCTACCAATCCTGAACTCCCTACCTGTCCTGGCTGCAAGCAACAGAAGAGTATCCAGTTGCTTGAAGGCTGGACTAACGTGTACTACTGTGATGGCGTGGAGTGTATGGAGTTGGATTGTTTCATCTGGAATAAGGAACATCCAGATAGCTATCAGCCCATCAGTGACTCTCAACTCTCCTATCGCTCAGATGAACTGGAAAGGGAGAAGGCACGGACTACTGCAATCACTCAGGCTAAGGAGCCACAGCAACCTAGTGGTCAGTTGTCACTTTATCATGGACAACAGAGTGGGCAGAGTGGATATGTTCGTGGCTACTCTCATCAATCCTACGGACAGTCCATCTCTTATCAGCAACAGAAAGGCCCACGTGTTGGCGGAGATGGCGTGGTTTACTGTGACGTAGAGGACATCAGTGATGGCAGGTGCCCTGAGCAAGCACCAGAAGTATTCATTCCACGGAGCATGTTCGACCAGTGGACTCACTTGGCTGGACAGTTCAACGTGGAGTGGATTGCTTACTTGATTGGAGAGCAACAACGTAGGGATGGCTCGTATGTCATCCGTTCCATGCGCTTCCCTCCGCAGACATCTGGACCAACAACCGTGGACGTACCGGATAGCGTACAGCCTCCACGTGGTACAATCGGAGCCGTGCATAGCCATGTCAACATGCCTGCGTTCTTCTCTGGATGTGATGACAGTCACAGCAACTGGCCTGTGGAGATTGTGGTCAATGCTCGTGGCGAGTTCAAGATGATGGTCAGGTTCAAGCTGGGCTGTGGAAGATGGGCGAAGGTAGCGAGTACAGCGTTGAGAATGACTGCTCCTGTTGATGTACGTACTGAGCAGAAGTTACATGATGCGTTCAAGGAAGGGAAGAGGTTGGAACGACAGGAGGAGAAAAGGAAAAGGGAGAAAGGGAAGAGGTCGCTTAAGGTCAAGGGTGACCAAGTGATTATCCAACCTCCCGTGAATGGAAGGGGGAACGGAAAGGGAAATGGAAGCGAGGGACATACATATCCTCAACTCCACTGTCTAACCTGTGACCATCCCCGCTCAGTACATGGCTCAGGGGGGTGTAATGAGCATGACATCAGTGGGATATGTCCATGTCGTGTGCCTTATGGACAAGGGCCTAAGGATATGAGCATGTATGGATATCTTCAATCTTGGGACTGGGGGAGTTAATGTTCCGTGACGAGTGTGAACAGCAGATAGTTGCGAACATCCACACATGGGAACGTAGGATGACGCAATGCATCATGGAGACTGGTGAGCAGCCTAGTCCTACTGACCTCATCCTCTTGCAAAGTGAGAAGTTGTGGCTGACTAGTATCAGAAGCGCAGCACATTACTGGCTGAGTGTCAATCAGGCTAGGCACTTTCAGAGTGTGGCATTTGAGAAGCGTGACATTCCACACTTCCCACACTCTGAGATATTTGTGGAGTTTGATGGGTTGCTGTCTTTTAACTACGTACTCCCTGTCACTCATGCTCACTTTGATGAAGATATGAATGCTTTAGTGGACAAGAAGAACACTTCCTACAGAGGAGTGTTGCTACTGAAGCACAACGATGAAGTGTTCCAAGCTATTTGGATGGAGCCTCCTAGATATGTTGCTAATGGTCGTTCCTTCCATGATGTGTACGTCATCTCATGGTCTAAGGAGAGTTGGCCTAAGAGGAGTTGTGAGGTGTGTGGCACGTCAGGCAGAACTGATGTTGACACGCTGATTGAGGATAACATATCCACGTCTGCTGTCAACGTGGCCTTGGCTGAGGACTCTGGACATGCTAACCGTCTGCTGAGGATGTCAGTTAATCTCCTCTACTTCTTGAGCGCAGAGAACCAGACGTTTGTACGTGTGCGTCCTGAGCATGTGAATAGACATGGATTGCCTAGGTCATCTAAGGAGTTCTACATCACTCCTGCTCAGTCTCCTCACTATCGTTATCTGCTTGGAGTGAACAAGGGAAGTGGCTCGAAGCACTCAATTAAGTACGATGTGCGCGGCCACTTCCGCCACTTGACAGATGAGAGATTTGAGCGTAATGAGGATGGGACGGTACGCATCATCTGGATTGACGAACACCAACGTGGGGTGGAGAACATTGAGTACAAGCCACATGTCAGAAAAGGGCAGGTCAGCAGGGCTGTGCTAGAGTACGACAGGTTCTATCAGTCAATAGATGATAGACTGAGAAGGAGAAGGAGGTCAGCATGAGTACACAAGTAGAGAAAGAGAAGTTACTGGGCCTGATAGAGTCCGTCATTGGATTAACTCTCGATGAGAACTTTGACACGTTCATACAGCAGCCCACTGTTACGATATTGGATGAGGCATTGAAGCTTCATGTGAATAGGTGGGGCAAGTCTCTATTGTCAGAACGTGTGGATGACGGAGCACGCAAAGTTGTAATGTACACTCTATCTGGTATGGACCAACAAGCTCGTGGAGTAATGCTGGCCATGTTTGACACTGGGTTCCACTGTGGTTTCCAGTATGCAGAGTCTAAGAGATTGGAAAGGATGGTTGGAAATGTCCCAGAGTAAGAAGAAGAAGAAAGAGGTCACAACATGCAACCTGATTCATCCATAACAACAACTCCACTGTGTAGATGTGGACATGGACTATCTGAGCATGACGATGGAGTGTGTACAGCCAAGCGACCAAGCGTGCCTCCACTTGTATGTCCATGCATGGAGTACGTACCGCGTGTGCTAGTTGCTCAGCCAGCAGATGAGGAACAGGTCAGGGTAGTTGCATCCAAGCCACACAAGTTTGTTGCAGTGCCAGTCATACCAACCAACAAGGAGGAGAGCAATGGCACCAAGGACTAAGGAAGGACAGCGTTACCGCATCACTGCTTCATTCCCTCAGCAGGCCATAGAGGTGACAGTTACAGTAGAGGCGAACACTTGGGCCGCAGCACTGGGGCGTGCTGCACGGATTATCAAGAAGTCTCCTGAGTTGAAGAAACGTAAGGTGAAGGCACTGAGCTTGACCTGCGTGAAGATTGAAGGGCCACAGGTAGAGCGGACAAGTGGAGAGCAACAAGCTCTGCCAGTTGAGCCAGTTGCTCCAGCCGTGCCTCCTCAGACTGAACCTCAAGCTGGGGGCTAATTGGTCATGGGCGACAAGGATAAGAGGAGGGGTGTCGGCAAAGGATGGAGTGTTCCTAGCGTGCTCATTGGGACGATTGTGATGTACGTGGTGATACTGGGGCTGTTTCTGATGGCTCTGGTGAGGAGAAGGTGATGCGTGCTGGCAGGAGACGTACTCGCCCGATGAACAAGGCCAAGGTGGATGCCATCATACAAGAGATTGGAACTGATGACCACTATGGCATCCAATATCACTTGCCTGTGGGCGTGCTCAATCACTTGACAGATGAGGGAGATAGAATACAACTAAGTGGAGTAGGGAAAGTCAAGAGAGCAAAGCATGTCCGAAACTCTTCTCCCACAACTGGAGCATCTTCCTCGTAAGCGAGTACACATTCTCTCCACCATGCGTACTCTCTTGCTTAACCACACCCAGTACTTCAAGCTCCTCAACATTCCACTTGAACGTACTATCATTCATCCGTGTAGCTTCACATAGGTCATACGTGCTCATCACCTTATCAGGTTGCTTAGGTAGGGATAGAATGATGCGTGCTCTGGCAAGTGGGATGGAGTCTATAGCTATGCGTGCTGCTACATGTAGAGATGGTTGCCGGACGACTGGACTCCTGAAGAACGCTGCATGGTAACGGGATAAGGTAGAGAGTGCCTTGCCTGGGCGTGTGTTCTCTTCTGGCTGAGGGATGTCAATGATTTGCCTGTTGCCCAGTCCCTCTCGTGCTACCTGTGTCCGGCTCAGCGCAGTAAACTCAGCAAGAGAACTGAGCATGAGAGATTGCTCATCAGTAAGCTCAGGAGGATTGGCTATGTTGATAGCTGGTTGCAGCTTGAACATTTCGTCTATGCGTACTTTCAGCCCTTGCTTGATGAAAGGTTCACGTCCAACCTGCTTACGTGCCATCTCTGCTACCTTAATGCCATCCCTGCGCTCCCATCGAACTGTCATGAATCGCTCACCAAACTCTTTGTGGAGTGCCCAGTATCTTTCTAGTGCCTGTGTTGCTGCGGCTACAACTGTGAGCTTACCCTGCCAAGGGATGGGAGTCCCCTTTCCCGTATTCTTGTTGAACGTACCGTCGTATATCTCCCGTAGCTGTGCAGCAATGGCACTGCGTTCATCCTGGCGTTTGCTCAAGAACGTGGTGAAGTCCTTAAAGAGGAGGATACCACTACTGCCTATCTGACTGAGCAGGGAAGCGTTCTTTGTACCTGTGTATGCAGAAAGGAACGTCTTGCTAGTCAGGTCACCCATTAAGTACGTATTGGATATGCCTAGCATGGGATAGATACACAGGGAAGTCTTGCCTCCACCTGATGGACCTATCACGAATAACCACACAGGGTCAGCACTCAGGTTGAACTGGGCAGTCAGGGCAGCAAGGACTATCTCTACTGCCTGTAAGTCAGGCTCAAAGAACCATTGGTTAGCGAAGTCACAGTAAGTCTGCCAGAACTGCTGGGCCTTAATTTCACTTGGAGATTGGACTGGTTCAGGGTCAGATGAGGGCTGCGGCACAAGTTGTAGGGACACATGACCTCCACAATAGGTCACAGAAGGTAGACAAGCGTAGCAGGGCAGATGATTGTGGCATCCACCCTGCTATGCTGAGCCGTTGCAAGCCCTTGAGTTTGGAGAAACGTGAGGGCAAAACGGACGGTAACACGGGACGCGGAAATTGTCAACGGGAAAATTTAACTTGACAATGGGCGGCAGGGCGAGTAGGATGCACCACCACCACTAAAGCGGGAGGGCGTAAATGGCTACAGCAACGACAGGTGTAGTGATACTCACCAGGGAAAATGTGGATGAGCATATTAAGCAGAACTGGAAGCTGCTTGAAAGGTTCTGCGCTCGTGGATATATTGCGGAGTATATCCATGACACCAACATCCAGCATATCTTGGAGGATGTTGATACTCCAGCCGAAGCGCACAATGAGCTTCGTAGGATTCTGTTGGAGGGATGATGAAGGTTGCTTTGATTTATCCTGTAGGGACTGATACAGATGGTCGTGCTATGTTGAATGGCTCAGAGTTTAATTCCCTGGATGAGTGCGAGAGGCACTTCAACAAATTCCAGTTAGACCAGCATCGTACTGCTACGCTCATCGTCAACGGTACCTGTTATGATGCCACTCCTGGAGGATTCGCTCAGGCTCGTGAGGATTCAAAGTGACCACTCCTACCGACACTCTCGGCATCCTCTTTGACCGCTCTCGTGTTGAAGCATGGGAGAAATGCCCAAGGCTACGTTTCTGGCAATATGAGTACAAGGGTAGGGGAGTGTACAGAGGGGATGTCATTCAGTGGCCTCTTGTCCTTGGTGATGGTATACACGAAGCAGTGGAGCAGATTACCTTCTCCAGTGTGGATGTAAACGAAGAAGCCATCGCTAAAGCCTATAACAAGTGCTTTGCTGAGGCCATCACAGTGATTGAGCACACTGAGGATGATGACCGTCGCAGGCTCCTCAAGGCTGACCTGAGCGAGAACTATGAGCTACTGGTTGCCATCGTACATGCCTGGAAGTACTCCATCCCTGAGTTCCTTGCCAACTATTCCCCACTTGAATCTGAGCGTGAAGAACTGCTCACAATGGACGTGAACGGTCAGGCTATCACACTGATGACCCGCACTGACATGCTCAGTAAACGTTTGGTTGATGGTGCAACAATCATCCATAACCTGAAGAGTGTGAGCAATCCTGATAAGAAATGGCAGGAGCAATGGCCTAAGGACCAGCAAACACTCACTGAGCCTATGGCGACTGAGCATAGGTTGGGCAGTAAGGTGGATGGCGTGGTCGTCGTGGGCTTGTGTAAGGGCAGAAGGAATGAGTATCCCAAGGGGAGTGGGAACTGGTTCAACGATAGCCCACTTACACACTGCTGGCATAAGCGTGCTGAGCCTCCACTTGAGGATGAGTACTATGCTAAGTATGAGTGGACTTGTCCTGCTCCACATACCATGAAGAACGGACGGAAGTGTGAAGGTGGGCGTCCTCATAGGTTAAGTGGAGTGTACAAGGCTAAGGTGAGTGAAGTGTATCCTGGTGGGATTCCTGCCTGGGTGGATTACCTGAGCAAGGAAGAGCCTGATGTACTCAGGCAACAGGTACTCTCCATTCCTGCCATCCTCCGTAACGAGTGGGAGTTCGAGCGTTGGAAGAGGATGGTCGTGCCAAGGGAAGTGGAGATACATGAGCATGGTAAGCAGGTCATGCAGGCAGTTGGGGATGAGCAACTTGTTCTTCTGGACTATTACTTCCCTATGCATACTGGACATGGGAATTGCACACGTCCCTACCCTTGTGAGATGATTGATGTGTGCTGGGGGAGTGATAATCCTGAGGAGAACACGGAGAGGTATAAGCCAAGGGTGCCTAACCATGAAGCGGAGTTGGTGAGGATTCAGGGGGTGCAACAATGAGTTGGTGGATTTACTTGGAAGGGGAGTCTGTTGGTAGTGTGGACTGTATTCAAGAAGGTGGTACCCAGGTTATGGGCGGTACAGACCAGCCTGAGTTGAACATCACCTATAACTATGGTGAACTGTTCCGAAAGGCTGGATTACCTGACGCACTCAAGTCACTTCACGAAAAACGGGCTGGAGATACGATTGAAATGTTGAAAGCTGCTGTAGCTTTCTTGGGTACAAACCGCTACACAAAAGATTACTGGGCACCCACACTTGGTAATGCTGGGTTCGCACTGAGCATTCTTCTTGGTTGGGCATTGAAGTATCCTGATGGAGTGTGGAGAGTAAGCTAACCTATGCACGAAAGTGTAGCCATCGCTGGCGTCAGTGAGATGTGCAAGTACAACGACCATGAGCTATGCAGGTCGCCTAGGTGTGGGTGTGACTGTCATCAGCAACGTAGAGTACAACAAGAGAGAGTGGAAGAAAGAGCACAGGTAGAGGTAGTGCAAACTGAGCGTGTAGTCCGAACTAATACTGGTCCGATGGTCTGTCCACAATGTAGACAACGCAGGTCAGAAGATGAGCGTTTCTGTAGGCAGGACGGAACACGTCTAGTTAGCCTCACCTGTATCGAATGTGGTGCGTTGTACGACCCAGGAGATAAATACTGTTACTCCTGTGGTGGGAGGCTTGATGTTCCGGCAACTGAGAGAGTCCGAGTACCTGCACAGACTGCTCCGCGTCCTAAAGCCACAGCTAATCCTGTTCCTGTTCATACTCCTGTTGTGGCTGGGGACGGTAATCAACCAGCTACTCAGCCAGTTCAGCCAGCCAAGGTAGGGAAGCTGCCAGCCAGTGCATTCCAGAGGTGAGCATGAGTGAATACATCAGTGTACAACAAGCCGCTCGAATGCTGGGTGTCAGGGTGGAGGAAATCTACCGTAAGCTCTACTCTGGTAAGCTTACTGGCTTCCGCGATAGTGGACGGTCTGGCTCAGGCAGAGCTTGGAAGGTTAACAAAGACAGTGTGCAACGTGTCATCGAAGATAGGAGGGAACGTGGCAAAGGTAACAAGAATACTGGTGTATGAAGGACCTGAGGAGTGGATTACGAAGGTGCTTGAGAGTGGGAACGTGCCAGCCCAGGGTAAGCTGGCTCTGGATGGAGCTTCGATTTCTTCAGGACTAGTACTGTTTGGGGAAGAAGTGGTGAACCAGGCTCCTATCGTTCCTCCCCCTCAAGGGCCGCCGCCGCCTTCAACTGAACCCGCCCCACAAAATCCCTTGACACAGGGCATTGATTCACCTACAATAGTTCGCACTCGCTAAGGAGCCGCAGACAAATGGCACTCACCTACATCCGACAGAAAGCTGATTTGATTTATGGACGCTCAGGGTTGCTCAAGACCTCCAACATAGGGTACTTGGCAAAGTGGATTTGGAAGAAGTACCGGAAGGTTACACGCCTTATTACCTGTGACTTGGGTGGGTACGACCCTGTGATTCAACTGGTTGAGGACGGCATCATACAACCTTGGGTACCTATCCGCTCTAAGACCCTCCTATCCACTCTTGAGAAAGCAATGGAAGGTTGGTGGCCTGAGAATGTTGCTGACCCTGATAGTCCACTTGCTCCACCAGAAGGTACAGATTGGAATAGGATAGGAGCATATGGCATTGAAGGATTGACTAGCTTCGGTGACCAAGCTCTCCTATTCCTTCAAGATAAGAAAGCTGTCCTCAGCCAAGACCCCTCCTATCAATGGAGCGATGGTGACCAGACCTTCTCTGGCGCAAACATGGCATACTTTGGACTGGTACAGACTCGCTTGTACAAGATGGTTATGTCCAGCCATGTTCTTCCAGTAGAGAAGGTGCTGTGGACTGCACTGGAAGGGACAGGTGAGGAGGATAGAATCCCTGTCTATGGCCCTGCGATTGTTGGCAGGAAGAGTACAGGGAAGGCACCTCAGTGGTTTGGTAACACATTGCACATTGAAGGAAAGTCAGAAGTATTGAAGGAGAAAGACCCTGCGACTGGTGAGCAGTTAGTCCAGGTCACTCCATACATGTTCACTCGTACCCACGCTGACCCTGTGTACAAGATGAACTATCCTTGCAAGCACCGTGCCCCTATCGGATTCGCAGGAGAGGTACCAACAATCCTGGCACGTCCTGACATTACCTTCCTGTACGACATCATGGATGAGTTGAATGCTAAGGCACATGAGCAAGAGCAGTTGAGCACAGAGGATAAGGAACTACTCCAGCAACCTGTACTCTTACCAGTTGAACAACGTCCTAAGTCTAAGAGTGTTGGCGGCACAATCCTAAAGGTTGCACCAACAAGTGTGGCTGCTGTAGCTCCATCCCCCATGCCGATTGGTGAGTTTATTGCGAAGGAAGTGGAGAAGCCAGCACAAGCACAGCCAGCACCTGTTGTGGTCGTCCAATCTCCAACCGTGCTCAAGACTCCTCCAACAGTTCCAACGGTCAAGATTACCTCAAGCCAGAAATGACGTGAGGTAGTGTGCACACTAAACAAAGAGAGGTGACAAATTGCCTGAAGATATGAACAAGCTCCTTGCCGAAATGGGCAATGAGGCAGTACCGGAAGCAGACTGGGATGCACCAGAGCAGGGAAGTACCCCTCCTCCAGTTGTCCCAGGTATCTACTCACTCAAGCTCAGGATGCCTGAACAGGAGAATGACTGGTTTAACACGATTGAAGTTGAAGTCGTGAAGGGCCAGCCCAAGAAAAAGTTTCCTGTCATCATGTTCCGTGCTGAGGCAGTAGCGTTGATTACTGCAACTGAGCAGCAGCCCATTCCAGTTGACGCAGCATCGGGGATGGGGCCAACACTCAACTTTCTCCGTGCTTCGCTGTACAAGCCAGAGAAGTTTCCACTCAGCCAAGGGGATGAGTTGATTCGTGCCCTTGGCTATCGTACCACTTCAACCACGTGGGCGCAGAAGATTGCTGACATCACTGCCATCCTGCGTGAAGCCAATGGACGTGCGTTGTTCCGCGCTGATGTTGGATGGGAAGCTTTCTTCAAGACTACGGAAACACGTGTCTCTACCAACCCTAACCGGAAACGTGGGGACATTCCATGGACCAAGAACGCAGATGGTTCATACGCAGAGTATGCTATCAACCCATCCAACGGGGAGAAAATGTTTGGACGCTGCATTATCGTCCGCTTCAAACTCCCAACAAGTGACAACGCAAGCTAAGGAGCCTACATGACCAGGGGAGACATGGCGAACGCTTACGAGATTGTAGTCGTGGCTATGGGATATGCAGTGTATGCTATATCTCTAGCTGTGGGTGCAATCGTCGTGGGCAGGGCGATATGGCGTGGGGTCACGGCTGACCTTCGTAGACTATTTGAAAACAACGAAGAGTTGCACGAGACAGTTCTACCGAAAGTAGAGCAACCTGACTCCACGAACATGTTGAGCTTGACAGGGCAACCTCAGTAGATGTAGAATCCACAGACAGAAAGGAGGAGTCATGGGCGAAAAAGTAATCACAGCAAAGGATGTACTGGATTTCTTCAAGAACGCGAATCCTGAACTGGCTGGGTTGGTGCATGACCTGGCTGGTGAGCGTATTCAGGCTGCACGTGAGCTTCGAGAGACACGTTCAGCTTCCTTGAAGAAAGCCCGTGCTGCACGCGGTAGCAAGAAAGCTGCTGCTGCTGCTGCGGCTACGGCTGGTGCGGATGCTGCTGCCCCAGTCACAGCAGTTGCTGCTCCCAGCGCGTAACTGGGAGTGGGAACATGGAGGGCAGCGTGGGACCACAGACCTGCGCTGCCTTTCTTTTTGAGGAGTGATGTAGATGGAGAGAAGACACAGTTTTATGGTTGGACTAACTCTCTTGTTGGAGTCCTTCATGATGACCAACAACATTTCCATTGATGAGTTCCTAGCTGGAGTAACCACACTTTGGGGAACATACTTCATAATTCGTTCTGTGATTAAGAAATGAATAATCCAGCTACACTTCCATTAGTAACTGGCCCCTATTGTAATGGCTGCATAGCACAAAAGACAGGTGTGCGCCGTCTAGGAATGTCAGGGCTGGGCACCAGTGGGCTGATGATAGTAGGGGATAGCCCTTGGGTACAAGAGATAGCGGCAGGAGAAAATTTCGCTGGTGCATCTGGTTTCTACTTGAACAAGCAACTTGAAAGAGTGGGCCTGAGCAGGCAAGAAGTCACAGTGGTCAACGCGATGGCCTGCAAGCCTCCTCACCTTGGGTGGACGGACAACCCAGAAAGGTTCCCCGATGCGTTCAGAGCGATTAAACAGTGTTCGCCTTACCTTGATGCAGCAATTAGGGAACGCCAGCCCAAGTGCTTTGTTGCTCTCGGTGATGTCGCTTTACGACGACTCACCGACGCAGACGGTGTACTCACGAACCACTCCTATGTCCACGAGACAAGTTATGGAATCCCTTGCATCCCTACATTCCATCCGTCTCATATCATCCAAGGGAACCACAAGCTTACTTACGCCTTCTTACACGCTCTACTTCGAGCCAGGAATATTATACAGGGCACGTTCGAGAGGGATAAGTTTGAGTTGATACTTGACCCTTCTCCTGAGGAGATGAGGAGATACATAGCACGTGCTGGTGAGCGTATCAAGTACTTGATGATTGACATTGAGACTGCTCATAGCGCATCCCTTGGTGAGGATGAAGCCACTACGGACAATACGAGTATAGTCAGGTTCAGTATCAGCGTGGAGATGGGCAAGAGTGGGCTGACTGTGCCTTGGGCTGAGCCTTATATCGGGATACTTCAGGACGCCATCAACAGGTCAGACTGGCAACTGTACTATAACAAGAACTTCGACGTGCCCAGGTTGAGGTTGTATGGACTGACCTTGCACGACCGTATCATTGACGTGATGAACCTGTGGCATTGGTTCCAGAGTGACCTTCCGAAAGCATTGGCGTTCAGTGCTCCTTTCTATTACAGAGGAGCACCCTGGAAGCACTTGTCCTATAGCAATCCTGACTACTACTCAGCTATGGACGCAGCGGTGCAAGGGCTGGTATTCCTTGGAGCATGGGCTGACGTGGAGAAGGAAGGTCGGCTGGACAGGTTCATGCGGCACTGTGTCAAGGTCAGTCCTATCATGTTCAGGATGGGCCAGGCTGGAGTGAAGATTGATGTGGAAGCTAAAGGTACATTCTTCACTGCCATTGACCAGGACTTGAAGAGTAGGAATGAGGTAATTCAGGCTGCGGTACCGGATGCTGTCAAGCCAGTCAAGGAATGGAGACGTGCTCCTAAGGATATGACTGGAGTGAATGTTGAGTATGCTCCAGTTGAAGATGGACTGTTCGAGGACAAGCGACCAGTTAGGTACTGGAAGCAGTTACAGTACAATCCACGTAGCTCAGACCAGACTATTGAACTGCTCAAGACGCTAGGTATCAAGCCTCCAAAGAAACGTGATGGGAAGGTTGACCCTGAGACAGGCGAGGTAGGGGAGACTGCTGATGCAAAGGTGCTCAGGAAGCACATGGGCAAGTTCCCTATCTTCGCACAGATACTCGCATACAGACAAGCTGCAACCATGAAGAGTACGTTCAACTGGCCGCTTAGACCAGATGGACGAGTAGGGACGCTGTATAACTTTAATCCCTCAACTTGGAGAAAGGGAAGTAGTAATCAGAATCTGATGAATATTCCCAAGAGGGAAGCACTGTCTGATGCGTTCAGGAAGATGATTGTTGCCAGTCCTGGGCATGTACTAATGGAAGGGGACTCCAGTGCTATTGAGGCTGTGCTGGTAGGGATATGGGCAGGTAGTAAGGATATTGTACGACTAGCTAAGGCTGGTATACATGGCTGGGTGACTGCTGCCTGGAATGGTCATCCTATCCCACTTGACCTTCCATTTGCTGAGCTACAGAGGAGATGTAAGGAAGCTAAGTATGCTGATGAGGTCAGTTACGAGAGGAATAAGAGGGTCATACACCTGTGTATGACTGGTGAACATGAAGTACTAACTCCTCAAGGATGGGTCAGGCTAGATAAGTACAAAGGTCAACCAGTAGCACAGTGGAGTAAAGATAATGGAAGGATGGACTTTGTAATCCCTTCAGCCTTTATAACTCAAGAGTTTGATGGTACACTGGAATCATTCGAGGGACAATCATTAAGTCAACTAGTCACCCCTAACCATGCTATTCCTACTGTTCATACTTCAGGAGACTATAAAAGTATCAAGCGTACAGAAGCCTCTCAAGTTAATTCAAGCTCTTATATCCCAGTCAGCGGTTCTCTTGATGGCTTTCTAGAGATGAACGAACTGTCTATAAGGCTTGCGGTCTTAACACAGGCAGATGGTTCTATAGTAGGTCGAAGAATAAAAGTAGCTTTAACTAGAGCTAGAAAGATAGAGAGGCTGAAACAACTACTGACTGGTAAAGCTTTCAAAGAAAGACGATATGGAAATAGGACAATAATAACTTTCCCTGTTTCTTATTTAGGGGAAGCTAAGCGACTGCTGACAATATCAAAGGAGTTCTCAACTGATGTGATTCTATTGACCTCGCAAGGTAAGCACGTTTTCCTCAACGAGTTACCTTACTGGGATGGGAGCGTACAAGAGACAGAAACCAGCAGACGTGTACAGTACATGACAGCTAGTGAAGGCAATGCAATGATAGTCCAAACTGTAGCCGCAACATGTAATGCCCAAGGGCTGATGAGACACATTACAGTAGACGGCAGGAAATATTATGTGGTTAGTCTTAACAAGCGCAGATTTGCGTATTCTAGACCTATAACTAGACAGAGGATAAACTTCATAGGTTTAGTATATTGCCTCACAGTACCATCGGGTTTCTTTCTTGTAAGAAGAAATAACAGAATCAGTGTAACAGGGAATAGCAACTACAAAGGGACAGCCCAGCGTGTCATGGAAGAGTATCCTGATATCTTCCCTACACTGAAGGATGCAACTGACCTACAACAGTTCTATCTCAAGACCAAGCCAGGACAGGACGTGCTTAAGTGGCACGAACAGGTTATCACTAGGGCAGCCAAGGATAAGTTCCTTGTCAATCACTTCAACTATAAGCACTATTTCTACGAGGTAATGCACTTTGACCAGCGGACGTATTCAGCGTGGATGAGGAGAGGTAAAGGAAAGGATGAAGCTACACGTGCTGCGTGGAAACTGGGGGATGATGCAAAGAGAGCCATAGCGTTCCTTCCACAGAGTGATGCCAGTGCCATTCAGACAGAGATATTGCTGAGGCTGGTGGAGTACGAGATGGTAATGGAATGGCTCAGGCTCATCATCCACGATTCGATTGTTCTGGAAGTACCTGAGGCTAGAGCAGATTGGATGGCACAAGTGCTCAACACGGAGATGACTAGACACGTTCCAGAGATTGATGAGAGCATCGGGTGTGAGATTAAGTACGGGTACAACTTGGGTAAGTGGAACGCTCAGACCAATCCCAATGGGATGAAGGAGGTGAAGTTTGCAATCACAGCTTAGCATGATAGTGGATAGTATTCACACACAGGCTCAGGAGTTGGATTATGAGACAGCCCTGTACTTCGATACTGGAAGGGAACACAGGCTCCACAAGGCACTGTCATTTGTAGCATCAGCGTGTGATGGTGCAAGGAGATTGGATGGCACAGGGTTCAACAAGTTCGACACTCAACGTGGGAAGCAGCTTGTTGAGATGAGAGCAGAACAGTGGAAGGAGAAGGACATAAGGGACGCTGAGCATTTGGTGGTCAAGTACAGGAAACAGATTGAGTTGCTTGGGACATTGGATGAGCAGTTACAGGGGAGAACGTGATGCCCATTGATGACATGGAAGTATTGGACGGTGGAGGTGGGGATGTCCCTTGTGAGTTCGTCACAGGGCAGGCAGGTACAGGGAAGACTTACGGACTGAAGAAACTGATTGAAGCTGACCCACTCGCAGGGAAGCTCTGTGCCACAACTGGAATCGCAGCTATCAATTTAGACACTGTGACTATCAACAGTGTGCTTGGATACTTTGACACGTCTAGCCTTGAAGACAACTTTCAACGTGGCGTACTGGAGATGAAGCTAGCTAGGCTGGCTCAGAGTGAAGGGGACAATGAAGACCAGCGACTGAAGAGGCTGATGATTGATGAGGTCAGCATGATGGATGGACTGCAACTGGACATCATCAGGCACGCTGTAGGACTGGTCAACGAGCGCAGAGGATGGCATGAGAAAGAGCCGTTTGGGATTACACTTACGGGAGACTTCTGCCAACTCCCTCCGGTTAAAGCTAAGTGGGCATTTGAAGCCGAGTGCTGGCCTGAGTTCGAGGCGAACACGACCAAGTTGACGAAGGTATGGAGGCAACAGGACGCAGACTTCCTTGCTGCTATCAATGCCATTAGGTCAGGAGATGGCAGGAAGGGAGTTGAGTTGTTGCAGAAGTGTGGCGTTGAGTTCCTGAGCAGAGTGCATCAGGACTTCGACGGTACGACCATCATCCCTAAGAACGATGGAGTAGACAGGTTCAACTGGCTGTGTCATCAGAAGGTTCAGGGAAAGATGCACGTGATACAGAACCAGCGATGGGGGAAGCTGCGTCCTGAGTGGCAGAGACAGATACCAGAAGTGCTCAACGTGAAGGAAGGAGCATATGTGATGATTCTGACCAATGATAGTCCTTTGTTCCATTATGCCAATGGAGATTGTGGGCACATTGTAGGGATGGACAATGGGACTATGATGATTCAACTGGTCAGGAATGGGGAGACTGTTGGGGTTCCGCTCATCACAAGGAGTAATACTCAGCGACACACTCCTGAGCAGTTGCTAGAACAGAATCCTGGTATGAGTGAGAGGGAGTTAAGGGCGAAGTACGCTCTACAGGATGAGGAGTGGGAACCCAGTGCTAGTCGTCCTATTGCCTACTCTCCTGCTAGTGATGGGGAGACTCCTTTCTGGGTGAGTAGGAAGAGGCAGTGGGTCCTGGGACAGGTGGACTACATACCGTTGAGACTGGCGTATGCGACGACCGTTCACAAGAGCCAAGGGTTAACGCTTGACAAATTGCAAGTGGACGTGCATCATGGCTTCTTCGGAGCACCCGCAATGGCGTATGTTGCGCTAAGTCGAGCCAGGAATGCACAAGGGTTGAAGGTAGTGGGCACGCCTGCGATGCTGGCACAGAGGGTGAACACTGACCCGAAGGTGCAGAGGTGGTTGTGATAGTAACGGGACATAGGGTAGCGGCTATCCCACCTGCTTTGGGAGCAGGGTATCGTGAGTTCGAGTCTCACTGTCCCGACCAAGTTTGCATATGCTAAATATCGGACGAGTCTACATAACCGGAGGAATGAGATATGCACCATTTAACACCTTTCGATTCAGGTGGGATGGAGGCATAGCATTTCTCTTTCATTTTCAAGTTCATTCGGTCAGTTTCACGTTTGGCATAAATAAAAAGAGGAATTGGAACGCACAACGCGCTGCGTAATATGTGTATATGTACATAGTACGTAGAACGTAGCATGTAGAGGCATCCCAGTAATGGGACAGTGGGCTGGCTGGAAGTGATAGCTGATGCGGGATGATGGCCCACTAGCGAGAAACATAGCGACCTCTGAGTGCGACACACATCAATCGCCAAGTCGCATCTTGTTTCGCGGCCAGCCAGCCCCACTGAATCGGAAGGGAGTGCCATGACTGAAGGTAAGCATTATTGGCTGACGCCGCCAGAAATTATGACGAAGCTGCAAGCTGAATTTTCGTTTGACTTTGACCCGTGTCCCCATCCACGTCCAGAGGGATTCGATGGATTGACGGCACAATGGGGAAAAAGAAACTGGGTGAATCCTCCGTTTACCGGTGGTGTCATGGCGTGGGTACGCAAAGCCTTAGCTGAACGTGAGAAAGGCAATATGTCGGTGCTGATTCTTCCCATCTATCAGGTGCGCGTCATCGCTACATTAGGCGAAGCTGGAGCAGAGATTCGTTATGCGGGGTGCCCTATTTGGAACGCCATCGAAGATGGTTCTCCGAATCCGGCGAAACCATCCAGTCGTCAGCCCTGCTTACTTCTTGTACTGAATCGGAAGGGAGGGTGATGTCCAAGTGGAACTGGAGCGTAAACGCGACATGTTCGATGAAAAAGTAGCGCACTAAGGGCGGGACGCATGCCCAGTGAAAACACGCAGGGTTTGCCGGGGGAGCCTCCCATTGGGTCTTGGCAATATGCTCCCAGCCTGCGGGGCAGACCGCTGTTTCGCAGGCAACCGGCTCCAGTTTGGGGCCTAGGAGAATGGGATTGAGTGAGTATCACAAGATTGAAACGCTGTATGAGCGTGATGAGGCTACTTTCAAGGTGAAGCCTGGCGTGTTCAAGAATCCCACGTACACATTACTGAAAGAGTGGGAGTTCACTGAAAAGGTTAACGGCACAAACATCCGGTGCATTTGGACTCCTGCGACCGGAGGAGCTTCGGGCAAGATAGTGTTTGGCGGCAAGACTGACAACGCGCAGATTCACGCCGACCTTGTAAAGTGGCTCTTTGAAAACGTGACCGTAGAAAAGTTACAGGTAGTCTTTCCCGACGTGCCCGCAGTGCTCTATGGCGAGGGCTACGGTGCGGGCATTCATAAGGGCGGCAACTATTCTCCAACCAAGAAGATTATCCTCTTCGATGTTTTGGTAGATGGAAAATGGTGGCTCAATGATACAAACATGCGGGACGTAGCTGCCAAGTTGGGGTTGGATGCAGTTCCGTACATCGGCAAAATGACTCTTGAAGATGCCACTGAGCTTGTCAGGAAAGGGTTCAAATCGCGTTGTGCGGTAGTTAATGGAACAGATGCCGAGGGCATTGTCGGCAGACCCCAAGAAACACTGTTTGATAAGAAAGGCCATCGGCTCATTGTCAAACTCAAAACGAAGGATTTTTGAGTTCCCTGCAAAGGAAGGGTTGGAGGTAAGACAGTGGAACTATTCGCCACACACAACATAGCACGTGTCCTCATCACAGGTGACCGTGACTGGGATGGAGCCTTCCTCATCTATGACACATTGAGGGCACTAGCCAGTGAGATGAACCTACTGGTCATACATGGTGGAGCACGTGGAGCAGACAGCCATGCAGGGTTCGCAGCACACCAATTAGGACTGCTCGTACTCAAGTTCCCTGCTGACTGGGAGCAGTATGGAAAGGCTGCTGGGCCAGTCAGGAATAGGTTGATGCTGGATATTGGGAAGCCACATGTGGTGATTGCGTTCCATGACAGGTTGTTTGACGGCAGTAAGGGTACTCTGGACATGGTTAAGGCTGCAATAGTGGAAAGAGTGCCTGTATTTCACTTTCAATCAGGAGGAGAAATCTATGAAGCGATACCAGCCCTACCAGGTACATTTCCTTTTGTCATGTCTGCTTGTCGTCTCAGTGATGTCATTAGCAGGCTGCGGACCCAAGCAGGCACGAGCGCCAGTTGTCGGGCCATTCACGACGGAACAGATAGCCAGGGGAGTACTGGAACAGTTCACAGCGTTCCTCAAGCAGGCTCAGGTCAATCATCCTGAGTGCAGTGCGGATAAGCCAACGAGCAAGCAAGGGATATGTCCAGCATTACATGGTGGGATTGCTGGACAGAATACCTTGATTGGAGCCATTCACGTGTACTGTAATGGCGCTCCATTGGCTAGTGACAAGCCCTATACTGACGGTGGACCATGCTCTCCTGTTATTGCTCAGGAGCCTAACCTACAGAACGTGCTGAGTCAAGTGTTGAACTACATGGTTCAGTATGCCAACTTTGTTAAGAAAGGAGGACAGTGATGGATGCACAAAGAACTATCGCAGTCATCAATGCAGGGATTGAACTGGCAGGGAATCTCTTAGGATACATCGGTACGCTGGCACACAAGTCCGGTGCAGTTAAGTTAGGGAGTGAACTGGTCAAGGTGGGCCAGCAGGTAGGGGCGTTCAGAACTGACCCAGTGCTTCAGGCTGAGATTGAAGCGTTGAGGTTGGAGCACACATGGCCCTCTGCTAATGTGCCTGTTCCTGAGCCTACTCCACTCCCAACTGAGCCAACGCCTGAACCTGGTAAGGGAGGATGACTATGAGCAGACTAGCCATTCCTCTCTACGACAGGATTATCGTGCGTAGAGATGAGAGCCAAGGACAATCAGCAGGGGGTATTATCATCCCTGAAGGATTCAAGGAAAAGCCACAACAAGGGACAGTGATAGCAGTAGGGAGTGGACGACTGCACACGGACGGGAACGTGACCAAGCTGGATGTACAGATTGGTGATGTCGTCCTGTTTGGAAAGTACTCAGGGATTGAAGTCACAGTGAACGACGAACAGGTGGTCATCCTCAGGGAAGAGGAAGTACTGGTCAAGTTGGTGGAAAGTACACAGGTTGCACATGCTTAGAGAGGAGGAGCAGAGCACATGAGAGAAGAAGGAGACAGGGAAGTACTGTACCGCTGCACCAATCCAAAGTGTAAGGCTGAGGATAGGGTATTCGCGTTCTCAGGAAGCTCCTTGCCAGCCATCATCAACTGCTGGAGTTGCCATGCTGGGTATGGAATGGAATTTTCTCAGCAGATGCAGATGAGGAAGGGGATGATGCAGGTAGAACAGACTGAGCCATTGCACGCTCAGCCACAGCTTGCTGCTCAGCCAGCATAAGGATGGGCAGCCTCAGGAGAGGAACTCGCTTTGACAGGGGGAGGCAGGCGCAACGCAGAAACTCCTGATTAGGCGGGTGCAGTGGATGATAGTAATGGGGCTGCCCGTAAGTTTGATGCCCTGCGCCTCACACGTAAGGGCGTCAATGCTGGGGATGACAACGAGAACTATTATGAGTAGTGCTCCTCATCCCCAGTACCTTCATAGAAAGGAGTCTAGTTATGCACACAGAACCAATCCACAGTTTCACCTCAGGCTATCGTTTCCTCAGTAACTTCTTCTCTTCACCAGTATCCTACGATGGCTGGATGTATCCTACCGTAGAGCACGCTTACCAGGCAGCTAAGACTGATGACCAAATGATGCGAGAGGTTATCAGGAAATGTAAGACTCCCAGTGGGGCTAAGCATATAGGTAGGCATGTCAGGCTGAAGTTTGAGTGGGATAAGGTAAAGGTACAGGAAATGAGAGTCCTGCTCAGACAGAAGTTCCTGACACATAAGGACTTAAGAGGGAGACTGCTAAGTACTTGGCCTGCTGAGTTGATTGAAGGGAACTGGTGGCACGGTAATTTCTGGGGCGTTTGTGGGTGTGTGGACTGTGAAGGTAAGAGTGGACTGAACACGCTTGGCAAGCTGCTAATGGAAATTAGAGAGGAGTTCAGGAATGAGCAGCAAGAGAGCACAACGCAGACGACAGTGCCATCTGAAGAAGAGGTATGCGACAAGGGAACTTGCGTGGGAAGCACTGAGAGCAGCAACACGGAAAGGTGAGAGATGGATGAACGCTTACCTGTGCAAGAATTGTCACTACTGGCACATTGGTCATCAGCCAGGTAGGATAAGGAGGATGGTCAGGGATAGGAGGGAAGGGAGATGAGCGTCCACATTCAAAGCAGTGAGGAGACTAAGAAACTGAGTGACGCAACAAAACGGCTTCCTTTGAACCCCATGTTGTGCCTGAAGTGTCAGCGCCCTTTGAACGCTGTCAACCTGATTAAACACCAAGTAGGCGAGAACGGTGCAGCAACTCTGGAGTTCCGTTGTTTCGTATGCAATGGCTCTCAGTTAGTATCAGTCAAGGCTAGGCATACTGTTGAGCCTTGAGCAGGACTTCTTCAGGATAGTGTGGATTCCCTCCACCATTCCACAATAGTAGAGCCTTCTCCAAGTTTCCTTGTGCACTTCTGAGCTTGGAGAGCAAGTGTAGACAACCTAGCTCAAGGTTAAGCGCAGGGTCACAAGTTTGAAGCAAGAACGGTCCGTTAAAGCCATGTTCGCGGGAGGCTGCTCCCATCATCTGCGTAAGTCCAAACGATGCCTGTTGGCCCCACCATTCTGCGTCAGGGTCAATATGAGCGGGGCAAGTGAAATTTTGGGGTGGAACCTTTAGCTTGGCCTCTTCGTTCGTTGTAGGGCGTGGCTGAGCCAATTTGAAGTCCCATAGCCAGCGATAGGATGGTTCAGGGTTGTACGCCCAAGGGTTCCACGTACTCTCCTTATCTATCAGTCCACACAGGACAGATGGGAACAGCCCATGCCTAGTTGCGGCAGCCTTAGCCATGGCAATCAGGTCATCCTTGCTTGTCTGCCACAGTGGCTGGACTAACAGGCTTGGGGGCATCAGTTCCTCCATTTCCATTTCCATTTTCGGGCTTGGGATTATTACGAAGCTTAAGTAGACCAACTCCAGTGGTTATGAGTGCAGTGGACTGAGCATATAGAGCGTCTAGCTCTTTTCCTGTGTCAAGCTCGACTGCACTGCCTATGATAAGCAAGGCAACTCCTGTGAAGACTAGTATTAGTCCTACGTAGTCTCCCCAATGTCTCTCAATGAAGGCGTAGTATTCCTTGATTAGGTCTATCAATGACTTCATACGTCAGTCTCCCCATTTGAGGCTGCTTCTGCAATCACCTTTGGACTCACAGCAGGATTGACTCGGATAAGTTCGCCCACCCATTTGTACAAAGTCTTGACACGCCTTTCTGTATCTCTCATTCTGCCAGTCATTTTCATGTATAGGACAGTCATGGAGATGATTAAGGTAACTAAGTGTATCATAGTACCTATATTGATTGTCCACTCAAAGTGAACCTGGGCTAAGAGCATTTTTCCTCCTCCGTCGAGGGTGATGTGCGTGGCTAGTTCACAATCACATAACTGATGCACATTGGATTTGTAGTCGGAGCTACGTCAATCGTGACGGTGAAACTGGTGGACGCCGTTCGGGCGCTCACATAAGGTGTGCCCAGAGTCAAACTGGATTGCGTATTACACGTCACACTGAGTTTTGTTCCCAAGGAATTGTCGCGTGTCAGGATGACTTGAGAACTGGCCGTAACCGCAGTGGTGTTCACCACAATAGTCGTTGCTCCAGCCGCAACAACAACTGACCCTGCTGCCGCTGCCCCGCAAACTGCTGGCGAGGCATTGGAAGAGCAATTCGACGAAGTGCTGAATACGTCTCCTACTACTGCGGGGGCAACAATCTTCGTGCCAAAGAAACCGCTTCGTGGCCTTCCCGTTCCGCCCACACCTCCGATGTCCTCAGTGTTGTCGGTTGATGCCAAGAGGTTCCCAGAAGTGTCAATTTGCCAGCGGTTGGTATCGTTGGTGGTGAGATTCAGAGGATGATTAGTTTTTGTGCCTGCCCGTGCATTGGTGTCGGAATTGATTGTCACACGGAAGGTTACCGGCGTCGTAGTGTCAGTGATGTTAAGTTCCGGTGCGCCTGCGTTGGATTGTGTGAATGTGCGCCCGTTCATTGTGATGTCACCTGGGACAGACGCGTCACCCACGGATGTGATTGTGACAAGGTTGTAAAGCTTTAGATTGTCACTGGCGTCCAAATTGATGCCGCTGACAAAAGCACTGCCAGCAGCGTTGGTAAACGCGATACGACGGTTGTTCTCTAGTGTGATTGCACTGTTGGCGTCTGCCTGCCGCCCGACACCGATACTCTTGGCCGTGCGCGGAATATCCAGTATGCGATTGCCGCTGGTGTCGTAAAATGCACTGCCGTTTGCAAAAGAAAGCCAGATGCGGTTCGCGGTGTTGGTCGGGTCGCCTTCGTAGACGCCGAAGGAGTTGGACGCTTCCCAGTAGAAATGGCGTGCCTTAGTTCCGTCCGCATCTGAAAAGAATCCCAACCCTCCAGTGAAGCGATAGTTTGCCACGCGGTTATTGGTGATACCGTTGTTCACCGGATACTTGCAGGAAATGGACTGTGTTGAAAGTGCATTGACGATGAGATTCGATGCTGGGTTGCAGTAGTTGCTGGTGGAGTTGTTGGAGGTACTCTCGATGTCCAACCCACCGCTAAGAGCCAAACTGTTGAGGTCAATAGGTCGCGCCATATTCATGTTCAGCAACTTTAGTTGGCTGAAGGCGTTGCCTGAGTTTGAGTTCACTTTTATAAATGCTGCGTTGTTGGTGTGGGCACTAAGAGCCGGACTGTTACTGAAAAATGCGCTGGTGCAACACGCCGCTGCTCCGTTCGTGTCCGCACCGATTTGAATGAACGCGGGCGCACCAGCAGACGGGCCGTAGTCTGAGTGCGACACACGATTGAACTG
>FRDC01002053.1_pt1 | contig 30340 bp, 23 predicted proteins | sample 1106171 | NCBI WGS metagenome assembly FRDC01 (sample SAMEA3930566, study PRJEB13176) | freshwater metagenome | biome: Drinking water system; feature: drinking water; material: water | place: Singapore | collected 2014-12-20 | reverse complement strand
CCTTACACGGTGAGGTGTTGGCGCACCATGTCGGCATTGAGCTCGGTGCTTTTGCCCTGGGCCATGACGGCGCCTTTGGCCATGATGATGTACTTTTCGGCGAGCCGGGCCGCGAAATGGAGGCCTTGTTCCACCAACAGGATCGCGAAGCGGCGCGCGTGCTTAAAGCCGATGATGACGTCCTCGATCTGGTCGACGATCGAGGGCTGAATGCCTTCGGTGGGTTCGTCCAACAACAGCAGTTTGGGGCTGGAGAGGATGGCGCGGCCGATGGCCAACTGTTGCTGCTCGCCGCCGCTGAGCACGCCGCCGGGGCGATGCAGAATTTGGGTCAACTTCGGAAACAAGTGATAGACCTCGTCGAAGGCGTCGTGTTCGGAGACATCGCCGCGGAGGGCGGGCCGGTTCCAGTACCCGAGCAACAGATTCTGCTGCACCGTCAGGTGCGGGATGATCTCGCGCCCTTGCGGGACATAGGCGAGCCCTTTGCGGGCCCGGAGATCGGTCCGTTCATGGGTGATCTCGGTCCCGTCGAAGGTGATCGTGCCGCCCCGGATGGGGAGCAGCCCGGTCAGCGTTTTCAGCGTGGTCGTTTTGCCGACCCCGTTGCGGCCCATCAGACACACCACTTCCCCCGGGTCGATCGTAAACGACACGTTGCGGAGAATATGGCTTTCGCCGTAGTACGCATTGACGTTCTCCAGCGCGAGCATGACACGTGTGGGGTCCTGCGCCATAGGCCTCCTCCGGCCGTGGGGCCCTAGTGGGCCACTTTGGCCCGTCCCAGATAGATTTCCCGGACATGATCGTTGGCTTGCACGGTCTCCACGGTCCCCTCACAGATGACCGTGCCTTCCGCCAAGACCGTGACGATTTGGGCGATCTGCTTGACAAAGTCCATGTCGTGTTCGATGACGACGATCGCTTGCTGCTCCGACAGTTTGGTCAGCAATTGCCCCGTCTGCTCCGTTTCGGTATCGCTCATGCCGGCCACCGGTTCATCGACCAGGAGCAACGAGGGCTCCTGCAAGATCACCATCCCGATTTCCAACCACTGTTTCTGGCCGTGCGAGAGGGCGCCGGCGCGGTCGTGGGCATGGGCCGCGAGGCCGATGGTCTCCAACGTCTCCTCGATCCGGGCGCGCTCCGCGGGCGAGGACCGGCCCATCAAGGTGGCGAAGACCCCCTTGCTCGCGCGCTTGACCGACAGATCCAGGTTCTGCCAGACCGACAAGTTGCCATAGACGGACGGGGCCTGGAACTTCCGCCCGACGCCCAGCTTGGTGATATCCTCCGCGTTCTTGCCGACCAGATTGATCCCCTGGCCGAACAGGACCTTCCCGGAGGTGGGGGTGGTTTTCCCGCAGATGACGTCGAGCAAGGTGGTCTTGCCCGCGCCGTTCGGCCCGATCACGACCCGGAGTTCGTTGTAGTGGACGCGGAAGTTACAATTGTTGAGCGCTTTGAACCCATCGTAATCCACGATGACGTTCTCGCAGGTGAGAATCGACTCGCCGTCCGTCACGCCACCGTCCTCCCGTCGGCTTTGATCACCGGCACCGGGGTGGGCTTGCGGGCGCTCAGTTTCCGAATCATCCCGAGGAGGCCGTCCGGAAACAGCGTCACCACGACCACGAAGAGCCCGCCCAAGATAAACGGCCAGGCCTCCGGGAAATAGTTCGTCAGCACGCTCCGGCCATAGTTGACGGCCACGGCCCCCAAGATCGCGCCGCTCAACGTCCCGCGCCCGCCGACCGCCACCCAGATGACCACTTCCAGCGACGGCAAGACCCCGATCTGCGCCGGCGTAATGATGCCCACCTGCGGCACATAGAGCATCCCCGACAAGCCGGCCAGCCCCGCCGCCACGACAAACACGAAGAGCTTGTACATCCACGGGGTATAGCCCGAGAAGGTGACGCGGGATTCACTGTCGCGGATGGCGATCAACACTTTGCCCGCGCGGGAGGCGACGATCCAGCGACAGAGCAGATAGGCGGCGCCCAGCGCCAGGACGGTGAGGAGATAGAGGCCGCGTTGCGTCGCGGGATCGGCGAGCCGGAAGCCGAGCAGCTGCTTGAAATCCGTCAAGCCGTTGGTGCCCCCGAGCCGCGTCTCGTTGCGATTGAAGACCAGCCAGGCGGCAAACGCCAAGGCCTGCGTGATGATGGCGAAGTACACCCCCTTGATGCGGCTCCGGAACGCCAGAAAGCCAAAGATCGTGGCGAAGAGCACCGGGACCAATATGGCTCCCACCAACGCGCCGGCAAAACTCTTGAACGGATACCAAAACAGCGGCAGTTCTTTGACCTGCGTCCACACCATGAAGTCCGGCAGCTCGCTGCCATAGACGCTTTCCTTCCCGATCTGCAGGGCCAGGTACATCCCCATGCAATAGGCCCCCAGGCCGAAAAAAACGCCTTGGCCCATGCTGAGGACCCCGCAATAGCCCCAGATCAGGTCGAGGCCCAGCGCCAGAATGGCAAAACAGAGAAATTTGCCGAATTGATTCAAGCGAAAGTCGGAGAGATGCAGCCAGGAGTCCTCGGCCGGCACCACGTTCAGGAGGGGCAGCCCCACCAGTAACACGAGGCCGATCACGTAAAACGAGACGGTCTCGCGGCTGGGCGGGGCCGGGACGGCGGGGTCAGGCATCGGCGCTGCGTCCTTTCGCGGCAAACAGCCCTTGCGGGCGCCACTGCAGGAAGAGAATCACCCCGACCAGGATAAACACCTTGCCGTAGACCGCGCCGCTGATCGGCTCGATCAGTTTGTTCAGCCCGCCGATGCCCAGCGAGGCCCAGATCGTGCCGGCGAGTTTGCCGACGCCCCCCGTCACCACCACCATGAAGGCATCGACGATATAATTCTGCCCCAGCCCGGGATCGACGTTGCCCACCATGGTGAGGGCCCAGCCCGCGATCCCGGCCAGCCCCGAGGCAAAGGCAAAGGTGTAGGCATCGACTTTCCGGGTCGGGATGCCCAGGCACGCACTCATGTTGCGGTTTTGCGTGACCGACCGCACCCGAATCCCCAGATTGGAGCGGAAGAGCACGAAGTAGATCCCCAGGACACAGACGATCGAGAGCAGGATGATAAAGATGCGGTTATAGGGCAGATACACGCCGACCATGACTTGGACGCCCCCGCGCAAGGCTTGCGGGGCGATCACCGCGGTCAAATCCCCGAAGTACACGCGCGCCGCCTGCATCAGGATCAAGCTCACGCCCCAGGTCGCCAACAGCGTTTCCAGCAGCCGCCCATACAGAAACCGGATCACGGTGGCTTCCAGCACCCAGCCGAACAGGGCCGCCGCCAGAAAGGCGACGGGCAAGGCCACCGGGAAATACCAATCGAACACCTCCGGCGACAACCACGCGATGAACGCCTGTTGGGTGACGAACGTGGCATAGGCGCCCACCATCATCAATTCGCCGTGCGCCATGTTGATGACGCCCATCAAGCCGAAGACGATGGCCAACCCCAACGACATGATCAACAGGATCGAACTCAGGCTGATCCCCCGGAACAGGGTTTCAATGGTGCCGGCCCACCAGCCCCAGGAGTCGATCTGCCCGATCGATGTCTGGGCCGCCGCCGCCAAGGTCCGCTGCTCGTCGCTCGCGCCGCTCTGGGCCCCCGCCTCCACGACTTCTTTCAGCGCCGACAGCCCGTTCTGGCTTCGCAGCGCTCCGAGCTTCTGGATGGCGGTCAGCCGGACGGCCGGCTCCGGCGCGCGGAGCCGAATCAGCTGCGCCGACTCCTCCATCGTGTACTTCACCCACCAGACCGGCTCCGTGGCCGCCGCCGCCTCCAGCCAGGTGATGGCCTCCGGCCGCCCCGTCCCCACTAAATCCGCCGCGGCCGACCGCCGGGTGTCCGGTTGGTCACTCGTCAGGTTGGCATGATTCTTCAGCAAATCAATGACCGGCTTGAGGGCCTGCCGCACCGCGCGATCCGCTTCCGCCCGGATGGCATCCAATTGGGGGATGAGGCTCGCGTCGCCTCGTTCGATGAGGACGGCCACCGCCTGCTGGCGGGTGGCTGCATCGTCACTCGTGATATCCCGCAAGGCTTGGGCGATCGGACTCACGGAGGACGAGGGCGCGGGGGCGGAGTGGCCTGCTTCGTCCGCCGCCCCCACCGCCTGCAGCGCCACTCCGAACAGCAGCCACGCGACCACGATCGCCGCACAGCCTGTTCTCGAGATCCCAACCAGGTTCATGACGCATGACCCTTCCGACGAGCAGGGGGGCCGATGAGACACTGCCGACAGGACCACGCGGATCGACCCTGCCGGCAGCACGTCCTCACCACCACACGTCGCCATACCGGGAGCCCTCCCGGCGTCCCGACTTATTTCTTCTGATAGGTCCCCTGATGATGAATCCAGTCGCAGCCTTTTTCCGGATTGGTATACTCGCTCCACGGCTCCGGTTTCACCAACCCCTTGGACCGGTGAATCACCTTGAACTGCCCGTTTTTCAGAATCTCCCCGATCAGCACCGGTTTGTGGGTGTGCTGGTTGCAGCAATCCATCATGATTTCCCCGCCCGGTGCCAGGAACTTCTGGTTGTACACGGCCGCCCGCACCTTATCCACGTCGGTGGAGCCGGCCTTTTCGACCGCCTGCTTCCACACGTAGACGCCGAAGTACGCCGCTTCCATCGGATCGTCCGTGACGCGGTTTTCGCCGTCGGGCAAGTTGTTCCGCTTGCAGTAGGCCTTGAAGTTGGCCACGAACTTCTTGTTCTGCGGCGTGTCCACGCTCTGATAATAGTTCCACGCCGCTAAATGCCCGACCAGGGCACTGGTGTCCATGCCGCGCAGTTCGTCCTCGGCCACGCTGAAGGCCATGATCGGCGCGTCTTCGGCCCGCAACCCCTGGTTGCCGAACTCTTTATAGAACGGCACGTTGCTGTCCCCGTTGATGGTACTGATGACCGCGGCCCCGCCCCCGGCCGCGAACTTCTTGATCTTGCCGCAGATGGTTTGATAGTCCTGGTGATGGAACGGGGTGTACTCTTCTTCGATGTTGGACGCCGGCACGCCCTTCGCCAATAACATGGCGCGCAAAATCTTATTCGTGGTCCGCGGATAGACGTAGTCGGTCCCCAACAGATAGAACTTCTTGTAGCTGCCGCCCTCCGGACTCATCAGATATTCCACCGCCGGCGCCGCCTGTTGATTGACCGCCGCCCCGGTGTAAAACACGTTCCGTGAACATTCCTCCCCTTCGTATTGCACGGGATAGAACAAGAGCCCGTTGTTCTTCTCAAAGACCGGCAGCACCGACTTGCGGCTGACCGACGTCCAACAGCCGAACACCACCGACACTTTGTCCTCCAACAGTAACTGCTTGGCCTTTTCCGCAAAGAGGTCCCAATTCGACGCCGGATCGACCACCTTCGCTTCGATCGGCCGGCCCATGACACCGCCCGCTTTGTTGATCTCCTCGGCCGCCATCAGCACGACGTCCCGCAGCGACACTTCGCTGATCGCCATCGTGCCGCTCAACGAATGCAAGACCCCGATCTTGATCGGCGGCCCCCCGGCGGCATACGACAGCACGTAGTGCCCCAGGTTCCCCAGCAGCGCGGCCACCCCCACGCCGGCTGCCACCTGCCCGCTCTGGGTGAGAAACTCTCGGCGCGAGGAGCCCGCTCCCGAAGAGCCCGCGTCGGCGGGCGACGGGCTCGGGGCCTTGCTCTCCTGTGACTTCTGCGGCCTGTTCGTCTCCATGGTGCATCGCTCCTTTGTGTATGCGTGAGGTGCCTACTCCCCGTGGATGGACCCTGTCTCGACCCTATTCCGGCACGATCGGCCGACCTAGCGTAGGTCTGTTCCCGATTGAAGGCTGCGCGAATTATGCTCCGATGTTGCGGGCTCACCATCTCACAAAAGACAGGCGTAGACCTATCGGGAAAATCCTGAAAGAATGGCAGAAAACCCCCGAAGAGGACGGTCGAATCTACTATAAAGAACTGGGAAAGACAGATGAATAAGCGAAGGGGCTAGGAATAGGGCTGGACCAAACCAACACGAATCGCGAACCGGACCAGGCCAGGCACGTCATGAATTTCCAGCCGTTCCATCAATTGCGCTCGATGGGTTTCAACGGTCTTGACACTCAGATTCAGACGTTGAGCGATGTCTTTTGTGGTTTGGCCTTCCGCGATCAATTGTAAGATCTCGCGCTGACGCCCGCTCAGCCTGGCCAGCGGGGTGGATGGCGCTCCGGACTTATGTCGGTAGGCCTCCACGGCATACTTGGCTACGGCGGGGGTCAAGTAGGTTTCACCGCGACTGACCGTTCTGATGGCCAGCTCCAATTCTGCCAGCTCCGCCCCTTTCAACAAGTACCCCGACGCACCGACCTGCAACGCTTGGCCGAGGTATTCTTCGTTGGCGTACATCGACAGCAGGATCACGCGCGTGGTCGGCGATTCCTTGACGATCCGGGCGGTCGCATCCAGTCCGTTCAATCCGGGCATCGCAATATCCATCAGGACCAGATCCGGAGCGGCGGTCTGCATATACTTGACGGCCTCCAACCCATCCCCCATGTCTGCGACAACCTCGACCCCTTCGATTTTCTGTAAGAGGGCTCGCATACCGGCCCTGACCAATGCGTGATCTTCCACAAGAAGCACCCGGAGATGGCTCATGATGACGTGACCTCGACCGCTGTCTCAGATTTAGCGGACTCTTGCTCTAGGAGCGGAAAACGGAGATCAAGCCGAGTCCCTTCTCCTGGTACAGATGAAATGACAAAGCTCCCGCCGGCCAGCCGCACACGTTCCTCCAGGCTGAGCAACCCGATACTTTCCCCACCCTGCGCACGCTGCCTTGCCAGCATGACGTCAAATCCCACACCATCGTCTTGGATCACGAGTGTGATGTCTTGCTCCTTCCTACACAACGTCAGATCGACGGTCCTCGCCTTCGCATACTTTGCGATATTGGTCAGTGCTTCCTGCACGACCCGAAAGCAGCTGACCTCGATAGGAGCCGGAACTCGGCCGTCCAACCCTTCGACAGAGAGCGAAAGGATCCACCCGTTGCGCGTCGCTTGCCGGTTTACGTACCATCGAAGTGCCGGTACCAGACCCAGGTCATCAAGGAGCGATGGTCGTAGATCCAGCGCCAAACTCCGCACTTGAGTCAGCAGGCGGTCAACCAGATCGAGACTATCCGTGAGCGGGCTGAACCGGGAATCCTCTACACCGCCATGCTGGATGTCTTGCAAATCGATCTTCAGTGCCGTCAACAATTGTCCGACTTCGTCGTGCAGATCGCGCGCGAGCCGGCTTCGCTCCTCTTCCTGCACTTGCATCAATCGAGTCGAAAGGATTCGTAGGGAATGGTTGGCCGCGCTCAACTCGGCGGTTCGCTCCTGAACTCTAATTTCTAATGCTTCGTGCGCTTGCCGGAGAAGAACCTCTCCCTTCTTCCGGTCGCTGATATCCCGGATGACTTTGGAGACCCCTACAAACTGACCGACATCGTCCTTGAGCGGCGACAACGTCACCGACACATCGATGCATCGCCCGTCCTTGGTCAATCGGACGGCATCATAGGTTTGAATGTCATGCATCCCCCGCACCGTGGCCAGCTCCCAGGCTCTGTCCCGAGGGAGATGGGGGGGAATAATCGTCAGGATCGAACGACCGATCATCTCGTTGGCCGTGTACCCGAAGATACGCTCCGCGCCTCCATTCCACGTGGTGACAAATCCGTCGGGTGTCACGCTGAGTATGGCATCGCTGCTGCTCTCTACGATCGCACCCAATCGCCTCGTGGCATCGTCGAGTTTCGCCCTTCGCGCGCGCGCCACGAGCCACGCCGTAATCCACAAAAGCGCTATGCCCACGACGCGATTGAAACCGGCAATGTCTACCGGAATGAAGGAAGGAGACAGTGTGTGACCTATGTACGCGAAAACGGTTCCGATCGCCGCAACAATATATGGGGCAATCGGCCACTCAATCCAGAGGGTCAAAACCGCGCCGAAGACATCTCCCACGACCCAGACCGCATAGCCCCACGGCATGAATACGTCGAGAAGGAATGTTCCGGCCAGGATCAACGGAATCAATGCTCGGGCATAATTGCTGTTCATCGCCGTCCACGATCTGAGTGAACCGATATGACCGCCTGTCATTCGACGGCAGCTGCTCGAGGGAGTAACAACAGCCTCCGTCGCTCGGCCCGTATAATACTCTAAACAAGTACCGGGATCGAGAATGGATGCGCGGAACGAGCTTGCGATCCTAGGCATTCAGCTCCGAGGTCTGACGGTTCACCACCCACACACCGGCCAGGATGAGACCTATGCCGATAATCTCAATGAAGCCAACCGCTTCCCCCAAGACGAGGACCGACAGGCCGACGGCGGCCACCGGCGTCAGATTGCCTACGACCGAAGCCCGTGACGGACCGATACCCTTGACCCCGAAGAGCCACGCCTGTTGTGCCACCGCGGTCGCGAAGACGACAAGGTAGCCGAGCGCCAGCCAATCAGAGGTCGTGACTGATCCGATTCCCGCATTCATCATTTTCTGATCCGTCCACAGCAACGGGATCTGAAGCACCGTCGCGACCATCAGGGTGGTCCAGTTGACGGTGAGGGCTGAAATCCGCTCCATGATCGAGCGGCTGCCGATGCTATAGAGCGCCCAACTCACGACTCCGAGAAAGACCAACGTGCCCCCCAACAACGGCCGCTCGCCGGCTGCCTGGAAACCTGCCACGGAGACCAGTCCGACACCCGCGAAGGACAAGAGCGCGCCCACCCACACCGCACGCAGCGGCACATCTCGAATCAACATGGACGACAGCAATGACGTCACGACCGGACTCGATCCGATGATCACACCGCCGACCGCGCCGCTGACATAATTGAGCCCCATGAGGATGAGCAAGTGGTTCCCCAACACGCCGAGCCCCAACAGACCCAGCAACCGAATGTCAGCGCCGCTGAACTTGATTGCGCCACCTTCTTTCGACCACCAGGTCGCGAGAAGAATCGCCAGTCCTCCAATATCGCGAAGGACCGACGCTTCGACGGCGGAGAATGAGCCGAGGGCCATCTTCTGCGCCACGATCGACCCACCCCACAGGACTGCCGCGAGTACGACCGACCCATAGGCTACGGTGGTGGAGGGCTCATTCATGGCCACTGGGATACCGTCGTTCCGGCTCGGCGTCAAGCAGTATTCCACCAACGGTCCATTTACTTGACGGCGTTTACGTTTGTCAGTAGCCTCCGTCTAAGAGACAAGGCCGGTTAAAAAGGGAGGACGTTCATGATTCAGAAGCAGAGTTTCCGTGGAGGGTTGGCAATCGTAGCGAGTGCATCCCTCATCCTGGCCGGTTGCACCACAACCCTTGTCCATGACGACGTGAAATACTCCAAAACCGGCGCCCATTGTTCCGGCTCCCAAGGCGTCGACGATTCCTCGATCGCCGTGCTCCCTGTCCCGGTGGTCGCTTTCGTCGTGCCTCACGCGAACCTTCACGACATCAAGGCCGATGACTATCTGAAGCGATGTGGGGAGCCAACCAAATTGATCAACCGGAAAGTCGAGGTCAACCGGACGGCCTGTATTCCTGCCGGATTGACCCGCATCATCACCCTCGGCATCTGGCAATGGTGCCCGGCCAGCGTGTCCTGGGAAGCGGATGTAAAGACTTCTTAACCAAATGCACAAGCCGGTTTCGAGCTAGGCGTACGTTCTTATGGCCATTTGGGTTCACCGATTTACGTTCGACACCGCATGACTTAGTCCTGCTTAGTTATTTTCACGGGGTCATTATCACTTCCCCGGCTTAGTGAGTTGTCCACGGTCCAACCGCCGCCAAATGCCCTGGCAAGCGAGACTAAGGAGACACGAACCGCGGTTTCAGCTTTGACACGCTCGTCGTTGATTGAAAGTTTGGTGCGTTGAGCATCCAGCACGGATAAATAATCACTCGCTCCCCTCTGGTATAAGGCTTCGGAGGAGCGATACGTTTTCTCCGCCGCTGTTTCGGCCTTCGATAGTTGTTCGCGGCGCTCCTTCGAGGAAGTATGGGCGACAAAGGCATTTTCCACGTCTTCCAAGGCAAGAAGAAAGGTTTTTTCGTACTTTGCCGCGACTTGATCCAGCCGCGCGTCCGCCGCAGCGATGTGAGCCCGAATCCGTCCCGCATTGAATATCGGAGCCGTGAGGCCCGCCCCCAGCGCATATACGCCCTCCACCAGTGTCGGAAATCCGCCGACGGCTAATGCGCCGATCCCACCGCTCGCCGACAGCACTACTTTTGGGAACAAATCGGCCCGCGCCGCACCCAGCCTGGCCGCTGCCGCACTTACTTCGGTTTGCGCAAGGCGCAGATCAGGTCGTTGTAACAGCAGGCTTGAAGGCAAAACGTTTGGGATGCCGGGCAGGTCGGAAGGATGAGCTGTTGTAGCAACAAGCCGGTGTTCAAGTTTCGCCGGCGATTCGCCCAGCAACACGCTGAGGCGATGGATCAGAGTTATCTCTGCTGTCTTCAATCCCGGGAGGGCACTCTCGGTGCTATGCAGCAAAGTTTCCTGGCGGGAGACTTCGGTTTCTTTCGTTAAACCTGCACGATAAAAGGCCTGCAGAGTTCTGAGCCTTTCCCGCTGGATGTCGATGTTTTCGCGCAGGATCGCGGTCCGTTCCTGTGCGCCGCGTAATTCCAGATAGTTCGTCGCCACCTGAGCGAGCAATCCCACCTGGACTCCATGTCGCTCCTCTTCGGTTCCAGCGGCCTGCGCATTCGTTGCCTCAGCTTCTAGATGCCTGGCACCGAAAACATCGACCTCCCACCGTGCAGCAAGACCACCGGTGCCGACATTGGCGGTGGGTACGACCAGCTGTGTTCCTCCCTGACCATCTGGTACGGCGATGATACGATCAATCCGCTTTTCCCGGCCGCCAAAGGAAAAGAAATCAACGCTGGGGTAGAGGGCTGATTCCGCGACAGTGACCATCGCGTTGGCCTCACGTACGCGAGCCGTTGCAATTCTCAGATCGTGGTTGGCGGCTAGTGCTTGGGTGATCAACTCGTTCAGAAGTGGATCACGAAATCCTCGCCACCATTCTTTGAGATCGGCCTGATTGGAATGGTCTTGAACAACCGGGGCATGATTCCACTCCGTCGGATTCGATACTAGTACTCGATCACTCACACGCGTCGGTGTACAGCCTCCTAACATGGCGATCGTCAGGACGACGATCGGTATTGAAGAACGCGTCGCCACGGCAATCGATCCATCAACCATTACTGAATCCCTGGGAAACACGATTTCATTCGACCCTGTCGGCGAGGCACCTGCATGAGCCTGGTTCCGTGTGACCCGAAACCAGGCCGCATACAACGCGGGCAGGAAGAACACGGTCAGCATGGTCGCGACCGTGAGTCCGCCCATGATGGCGATAGCCTGCGGTCCGAAGAAATCGTTGCGCGACAACGGAATCATCGCCAGAATAGCCGCCGCTGCAGTCAACAAGATGGGCCGGAAACGCCGGAGGGTCGATTCTACGATGGCGGTCCAGGTATCCCGGCCGGCCTTTTCGTCCTGCTCGATTTGATCCACGAGGATCACCGCGTTGCGCATGATCATGCCGGCCAGGGCGATAATACCGAGCAAAGCGACGAAACCGAAGGGAGCGCCGAACAGCAACAGGGCGAATGCGGCCCCGATCACACCCAAAGGAGCCGTGACGAACACCAGGAACGTTCGGGACAGGTTCTGTAACTGCATCATCAATAGGATAAGCGTGGCAATCACGACCAATGGAATCCAGATCAGAATCGATTTCTGAGCGATCCAGGCGTCTTCCTTGGCCGCGCCGGTTTCGATGAAATAGCCGGCGGGAAGATTGTCTTTGATGGGTTCAAGCTTTGGAACGATCTGCGCGGCTACATCGGGCGCCAGCATGCCGTCTGCCACGTCGGCCCGTACTGAAATCGCCGGGAAGCGGTTACGGCGCCAACGGACGCCATCCTCGAAAACGGTTTCAAATTTGACCAGTTGCGTCAGCGGCAGAGATTTTCCATTGGCCGTTCGCACTGCCACATCGGGCAACTCGGCGGCGGCGCCGCGCAAGTTCTTTTGCGCCCTCCAGACGATGTCGATGAGCTTGTCGTCCTCGCGGAACTGTCCGACGGGAATTCCCGTATAGTGAGCTTGCAAGGCTTGCGACAAGCTTACAGTCGAGACGCCGAGGGCGCGCGCCTTGTCCTGATCGAGGACAAGACGAGACGAAGGAATGCGATCGTGCCAGTCGTCGTTCACATCCACCGCGTTGGGATTGGCGCGCACGACTTCGGCTACCCGGTCGGCGATGGTTCGAACGATCGTGGGATCTTCACCGAACACCCTGAACACGAGCGGATAATCCATCGGCGGCCCGACATTGAGCCGCATGGCGCGTCCGCGCACTTCCGGGAAGTCCGTCGCGAACGCCAGCCGGACGCGTTGCATGACCCGTTCGCGGGCCACGTTGTCACGGGTCATCACGACGAATTCGGCGAGGTTGGTATTGGCCAGTTGTTGCACGATCAGCAGGAAAAACCTTGGGCTGCCGCCGCCGATATATGCCGCGTAATTCACCACATCCTCGTCCGTGGCAAGCAGCGTCTCCATACGCTTGGCGACCGCTTCGGTTTGCGCGAAGGCACTGCCTTCCGGCAGCCACAGGTCGATGATGACTTCCGGCCGATTGGACAGCGGGAAAAACTGTTCGGGGACTTGAGTCAAAGTGGCGACGCCGATACCGAACAGCGCTACCGTGCCGATGATCACCGTCTTGCGATGTTCCACGCAATGATCCACCCAACGGCGCAGACGATTATAGAACGGCGTGTCAAAGAGATCGTGGCCGGGTGTGTGCCCCTTGCCCTTCATTGGAAGCATCAGAAAGCCCAAATAGGGCGTAAACACCACCGCACCGATCCACGACAGGAACAGCGAGATGGCCATCACCTGAAAAATCGCCACGGTGTATTCACCGGCGGACGATCTCGCCAAGCACACCGGCAGGAAACCCGCAATGGTAATCAGCGTACCAGTCAGCATGGGGAAGGCCGTGGCGCGATAGGCAAACGTCGCGGCGCGCATCCGATCCCACCCCTCTTCGAGCTTGCGCGCCATCATCTCGATCGCAATCATGGCGTCGTCCACCAGAAGACCCAACCCGAGAATCAAGGCGCCCAGCGAAATGCGATGGATTTCCATGTCCAAAAGCCACATGCACAGCAACGTTCCCGCCAGAACCAGAGGCACTGTCAGCCCGACGACGGAGCCGGTGCGAAATCCGAGACTCAGGAAGCTGACCAGTAGCACCGCCGCCAGCGCCTCGAAGAAGGTGCGCAGGAACTCGCCGATGGCCGTGTTGACCACGCGCGATTGATCGGCGACCCGCTCGACCTCAACACCCACCGGCAATTCCCCCCCGATCCGAGTCATGGCGGTTTCAAGCGCTTTGCCCAGTTCCAGCACATCGCCTTTCTTGTGCATGGTCACGCCGAGGCCGACGGCGTCCTTGCCGTTGAAGCGCATCTTGAATTCCGGCGGATCGGTGTAGCCTCGCGTCACCTTGGCGAAATCGCTGACCCTGATGGTCCGGCCTTCGAGACGCACAGCCAGATTCGCCACGCTATCCACCGAGTCGAATGGGCCGGTGAGCCGTATGGGGAGATTGCGCTGTGGAGAAAACACCGTTCCCGCCGGCACCATGCCATTCTGCGCCTGGAGTACTTGAGCGACCGCCGCTGCGTCCAAATCCAGTTCGGCCAGCTTCTTGTCCGAAAATTCGACGTAAATCTTTTCGTCCTGGACGCCGATGAGATCGACTTTCTCGACATCCTTGACACGCAAGATCTGCTGTCGAGCCGAATCCGCCGCGGCTTTCAGCTCGGCGTAGCTGAAGCCTTCCCCGGAAAAAGCATAGAGAAGGCTGTAGGTGTCGCCGAACTCGTCATTGAAGAAGGGTCCGACGATGCCGGACGGCAAGCTCATGCGGATGTCACCGACCTTCTTGCGCACTTGATACCAGAGGTCCGAGATTTCTTTCGCCGGCGTATCTTCACGGGGTGTGACAAAAATGACCGATTCGCCGGGTTTCGAGTAGCTTCGGATGAAGTCGAGGTTGGGCAGTTCCTGGATTTTCTTTTCCAGGCGGTCGGTCACCTGTTGCTCTGTTTCCAGCGCGGTTGCCCCTGGGTAGAGGGTTTTCACGACCATCACCCGGAAGGTGAACGCCGGGTCTTCCCGCTGTCCCAGCTGGAAATAGGCGACCATTCCACCGAGCAGTATCAACACCATGAAAAACCCGGTGATAGAGCGATGTTTGAGCGCCCACTCGCTCAGATTGAAATCCTTCATGGCCGTTCCTCCTTGCCTTCGGCGACGGAAGCTTGCGTGGCCGCCGCGACCTGTTCCGGCACGCGCACCGCCTGTCCTTCAGCCAGGCGCTGGACCCCAGCACTGACAACCAATTGTCCGGACACGACCCCTGCGACGACAATGCGCTCTCCGTCCAGTGCCTCGCCCAGCTGAACCGGCACGGATCTGACCGTACCGGCCTGCTCGTCCACCACCCACACACGCGGTCGTGCAGGCTCGTTCTGAGGTGTAAAGACAGCGGAGAGTGGAACGGCGATGCGAGAGGGGGTAGTCAACGGAATCCACACCGTCGCCGTCTTCCCGAGCCGTGCTTCATCCTGCCCTTCCAGCACGGTCGCCTTGACGCGATAGGTGCGGCTGGCCGGGTCGGCCGCCGCCGCGATCTCGCGAATACGTGCCGTGATGTGCCTGTCGCCGCCGGCCCACAAGGTCACACGGACTTTCTGATGGAGTTCGATTTCCGCCACGCGTTGTTCAGGGATATCGATATGGATTTCCCTTTCATCAAGCCGGGCCAGCTTGACGATCGGCTGGCCGGCGGCCACCACCTGCCCGACTTCGGCTTCCAGCGCCGTCACCACGCCGTCCCGATCCGCCGGCAGATCGGCGTACCGCAATTGGTTCGTCGCTTGGCTCAGTTGAGCGTTCAGCGCCGCCACCCGTTCCCGCGCGGTGATGTAAGCGGTTTCATGCCGGTCGAACTCTGCTGGACTAATGACCCGGAGGTTCAGGAGTTCACGGTAACGTGTCAGATCATCTCGGGCGAAATCCTGTTCGGCCCGGGCGGATTTCAGTTGGGCGTGAAGCGCGTCCGTTCCAAGCTGATAATCGTTGGAATCAAGCCTTGCTAAACGCTGACCTTTGTACACGTGATCTCCCACCTCGACGGGACGGTGAATCATTTTGCCTGATACCCGGAAGGCTAAGGTCGTCTCGTATCGTGCCCGTACTTCCCCTGCGAAGCTCATCACCCCTGCGGCGGCCTCACCGCCGATTCGGACGACTTTCACGGGCCGTACAATCTGATGCGGTTGTCTGTCTTGAGGGGTGCACGCAAGAAACAACGTGAGCGGCAGCAACAGACAAGCCAGGAATTTGCCTCGCACGCTCACGATCGATGACAGCGGTCTATCTCGGATAACTGAAGACCGCCAGAGGTCTGCTCGCCGTTTTGCATAAGTACACTCGAGACCTCCCTTCTCAATCTGCGGTAATGCGGTTTGAAACGTAGGTCGGAACGCTGCCGTGATCAACGTTCTTGGTTGTTTCATACTGTGCCTCCTCTCTCGATTTTGAGCGCGGCAAGTACCGAAATGGCATGTATTTGTATATGCAAATACATAGACAAAAAAACTCACTTACCCTCCAGGAAGTCCGAATTTGCTTGTCCCGAGCCTTTTTAGAAGCGTCTCACCCTCATCCCCGATCAGCTTTCGCGCGTGATCCTGCGCCTTTTGCCAAGACGGAACGATGTGATTCAGAAGATCATGCCCCTTCGCGGTGACCTGCAACGGCGAGCCGCGACCATCTTCACCATCTATACGTTCTTCTATCCAAGCATTGGTCAGCATGATCTTGAGATTCCGGGTCAGCGTTGATGGATCAAGGTGAAGACGCTTTCCAATGTCGATGCGTCGAACAGGGCCGACCCTCGCGACAAAAACCAGGAGATTGAGTTGTGTGGCTTTCAAGCCGTAGGAGCGTAATTCATCATCGTAGATGCTTGTCAGAACACGATTGAGTATGCGTGCACGGCTCAACAGACACTCACATACTATCTGTTCAATAGCTTTGTTTTGTTTCATTTCCGATGATTCCCGTCTCATTGAACACAATATTGCATATACAAATACATAATGTCAAGACAAAGCTAGGCACGAAAGAAAAAGGATCGCAAGCGTACTGCCCACTTCATTTGCAGACAGTTCTTGAATGGGATCAAGCGGTTGTCCTCATTTCGGATCACATCCAGATCAGGGCGTAGGGTCGTTGTCGATTTCCGCCTACGGCGACGACTATCATGTACACGACCCTTCACCCATTATGACGAGGAGTGTGGCATGAAATATCTCTGTTTGGTCTACACCGAGGAAAAGATCTTAAACGCCTTCCCCAGCGATGAACGAGTCGCCGTTTCCGAGGAAGCCATGTCGTACTGCGACAAGTTGCAGAAAGCAGGCCAACTGCTCGCCGCCTCGCCGCTTCATCCTGTGGAAACAGCCACGACGGTGCGGGTTCGAGAGGGCAAGACGACGACCACCGACGGGCCGTTCGCCGAGACGAAGGAGCAGCTGGGTGGCTTTTTGTTGATCGATGTTCCGGACTTGAACGATGCGATCCGCGTGGCGGCTCAGTTTCCTGCCGCCCGCTTCGGCAGCGTGGAAGTCCGTCCGGTAAAAGAGCATGGTTGCGCCTAATCCGGTTCACCATGAGCGACGCATCGCTGCAACAGAGGCGAGAGAAGGTGGAGGAGGTCTATCGCTCCGAATCGCGCCAGGTCCTCGCCACCTTGATTCGTCTCCTCGGTGATTTCGACGCAGCAGAGGAAGCGCTGCAGGAAGCGTTCGCGGTCGCGATGGAGCAATGGCCGCGGGATGGCGTCCCGACCAATCCCCGCGCCTGGCTGGTCTCCACCGGCCGCTTCAAGGCCATCGATGGCATGAGAAGACGCGCGCGCTTCGATGCGTCGCTGGGAGAACTCGCCCAACGACTCGAACCCACGACAAGCGACCCAATCGAACAGGAGGTTGAGTCTATCGAAGATGATCGTTTGCGATTGATCTTCACCTGCTGCCATCCTGCCCTTTCACCGGACGCGCAAGTCCCCATGACCTTACGGGAAGTTTGCAACCTCACCACGGAAGAAATCGCCCGCGCGTTTATCACCAAACCGGCTACGATCGCACAACGGATCGTGCGTGCCAAAGCGAAGATCCGCGATGCCCGTATCCCGTACGAAGTACCGCCTCCGACCGAGCTACCGGACCGATTGGATGCGGTGCTGCACGTCGTCTATCTTTTGTTCAACGAGGGGTACTCGGCTTCGTTCGGCTCCTCGCTCATCCGAGCCAATCTTTCCGGGGAAGCGATTCGCCTTGGTCGACTCCTCGTGCAACTGTTGCCGGACCCTGAAGTCATGGGCCTCCTCGCCCTGATGTTGCTGCATGAATCACGGCGTGCCGCTCGCACATCGGAGACGGGGGATCTTGTATTGTTAGAATACCAAGATCGCGCTCTTTGGAATCAAGACCACATCAGGGAAGGTGTGGGGTTGATTGAACGAGCGCTGGCATCGCGGCGTTTCGGCCCCTATACTCTGCAGGCAGCTATTGCCGCAGTCCATGCCGAAGCTCCTAGCGCTGCAGAAACCGATTGGGCCCAAATCGTCGCATTGTACGATCTGCTCTTGCGAGTGGAGCCGTCGCCGATCGTCGCGCTCAATCGGGCGGTTGCGGTCGCCATGCGTGATGGACCGGCCAGGGGATTGGAATTGATCGATAGGCTTTTGGAGGCTGGTGAATTGGCCACCTATCATCTCGCGCATGCGGCAAAAGCCGACCTGTGCAGACGGTTGGGCAAATCGTTAGAAGCTCGTGCCTCGTATGAGCGTGCATTGGCCCTCACGAAGCAAGAACCGGAACGACGGTTTTTGGAAAAGCGACTGGCGGAGCTCCAGGCATGAGCATTTCTCTTTAGGCCGATGGTATCGACGAAGCAAGCCGGCGACACTGAACGTCAGCAAGGAAAATCGACAACGGGATCGCAGAAGAGCGGACCAATCGCCGGTGGTCGTGGGTCTCGAGCCCCCAAGGGACTGATCAGAGGAGGCCCGCCCGGCATTCCCGGCAAACCGCGTCCGGCGCTACGGAAGTTTTGCGCCAAGCGGTTGGTGGTTGCCGGCGTGATTATCTTGGCCGAAATTCCACTCGAGGCTGGGGCGCCGATCGGAGGGATTGGAGAAACAACCACCGGTGGTTGCTGAGCCGGAGGAATTCCTGGAACGATCTGAGCCGATCCGTTCGACCAGATGCCGAGCGGGCTCAAACAAGCAGCTGCGAACAATATCCTTCGTAATTGGAACATGAACGGCCTTGTCGGGCGACTGAGTTGTCGTGGATTCGGCGGTGATTGCAGCGATGGAATATGCCTGAGGTCATGAGAAACTCGCCAAAAACCGGCATCCGGACCTTGGCGCTCATTCTCGTCATTGGTCTGCACTGTTTCAGTTAAGCATAGTCAGCGCTACGCGGCGCTGGTTGATCCCCTAGGTACGCCATGAGATCGTATAAACCGGTTGTTCGACACCATTTCCTAATTTGGCACCTCATAAACCCTTCTTTGTATGGCGAGATCGTTGCCGCCGATGCGAGCGCTGGAGCGATAAAATCTGGTAACATGACCCGTCGGCCCATCGGCGTCCCGCAACTGCCCTGAACCACTCTATATGACAGCGAGGAGGATCAGCGTTTTGCCGTGAAGAGAAACAACTGGGTTGGATCAGTCTTATTGCTCTCATTGGTCGTTCTTATCGGCATCGGTCTGGCGGCATGGAAGTATGAGTCCATACAAAGTGAGCAGGCCACGTCGGCGAACCAGCCGGAGCCAGTGGAATCGGTCACCGTTGCCGTCGCACGAGCCATCGACCATCGCCCGAATACCACCTCGATCGGAACGGTTTTGGCACTACGATCGATCACGCTCAAAAACGAACTGGCCGGGACGGTCCGCGAAGTTCGGCTGATACCGGGACAGACCGTGGAAGCCGGAACCCTGCTGGTGGCGCTTGACGTGTCGGTCGAAGAAGCGGAACTCAAGGCGCAAGAAGCTCAAGCCGCACTCGCCCGAACGGTTCTCAATCGACGACAAAATCTCAGCCAGGAAATGGCCACGACGCAAGAAGAAGTGGACCGGGCTCGCGCGGATTTGGATGTGGCCCGGGCTCAGATTGCACGGACCAAAGCGATCATCGCGAAAAAGACCATCCGGGCCCCATTCCGCTCGAGGGTAGGTATCGCAGATGTCCATCCCGGCCAGTACCTGGACGAAGGGACGCTTCTGACCACACTGCAAGGTGTCGGCGATGCGGTGCATGTCGACTTCGCCGTGCCGCAACAGGTCGCAGGAGGCTTACGGGTCGGCGAGACGGTCGAGGTATTGGCGACCGGCCATGCTCCGGCCGTCATGGCCAAAATCGTGGCCATCGATGCGCGAGTCGATCCGACGACCCGGAATGCCATGGTGCGTGCCAGGATCGAGGGTACCAACAACGTACCGACACCAGGCGCCTCTGTACGCGTCCGAATTCCCGTCGGCCCCCTGCGAAATGTCGTCGCCATACCAGTGAGCGCGTTACGCAAAGGACCAGGAGGCGACCAGGTCTTTGTCATCGCACCGGACAAGGAAGGCCACACCAGAGTCCAGAGCCGCCAGGTCGAAAGTGGCGCCATGATCGGCGATGAAATCGTCATCCTATCCGGACTGACGGAAGGAGAGCAGGTTGCCGCTCTGGGCTCTTTTAAACTTCGTGACGGCATCCTCGTCGCTATCGCCAATACGGCCGACAACAAACCAAAAGAGAATCGGCAGGTTGCGAACCCATAAATCAATGATCATGTCGCAGGACACAGCCCGGACATCGTTCACCGATATTTTCATCAAACATCCCGTATTGGCGATCGTCGTCAATCTCATGATTTTGCTCGGAGGATGGCGTGCGATGACGTCACTGCCCGTCCAGCAATATCCCACGATTGAGAACTCACAGGTCGTCATTACGACCATCTATTACGGGGCGAGTGCCGAAACAGTCCGCGGTTTCCTGAGTACCCCGATCGAGCGGGTCGTTTCCGCCATCAGCGGCGTCGACTATGTGGAATCAACGAGCCGCGCCGGCGTCAGCACCGTGACCGTTCACTTGAAATTGAACCACAGCAGCACGGCGGCCCTGGCTGAAGTCACGGCGCGACTTCAACAGGTCCGTTCGGAACTGCCGCCGGACGCGGAACCGCCCGCGATCGAAATCCAGCGGGCCGATCGTCCGTACGCTTCGTTCTACCTGAGTTTCAGCTCCACTCAGCGTACCGTCCCGAACGTGACTGATTGGCTGCTTCGGACGTTGCAACCGCAGTTGGCCACGCTCTCCGGTGTCCAGCGTGTGACCTTCGAAGGGGACCGACAGGTCGCCATGCGTATCTGGATCGATCCCGACCGACTGGCTTCACTCAACCTCTCACCCGGCGACGTACAGGGCGCGCTTCGACGCAACAATTATTTGGCTGCCGTCGGACGCACCAAAGGCAATCTGGTCCAGATCAACCTCCTGGCAAACACGGATCTCCGCTCAGCCGGTGAATTCGAGGAACTGATCGTTGCCGACCGAGGCGGCGCCATCGTACGGCTCAAAGATGTGGCACAGATCGAGCGGGACGCTGAAGAAGCGAACATGATCGCAAAATATGACGAGACGGAAGGCGTCTATCTCGGCATCTGGGCCGTGCCCGGCGTGAATGAAATCGACGTCGGGCGCCGACTGCGCGCCGAGATCGAACGGATCCGCCCGACACTGCCGAGTGATATCGACATGAAACTCGTCTGGGACAGCACGATGTTCATCCGCAACGCGCTGACGGAAATTAGCAAGACCTTGGCGGAGACGATTCTGATCGTCGCGGTGGTGGTCTTCCTGTTCATGGGTTCGGTCCGCACGGCCCTTGTCCCGCTTGTCGCCATGCCGGTGTCGTTGATCGGCGCCGCCCTCTTCATGGCCGCATTCGGCTTTAGTCTTAATCTCCTGACGCTCCTCGCCATTGTGTTGTCGGTGGGGTTGGTCGTGGACGACGCCATCGTGGTCGTCGAAAACGTCGAACGGCATGTGCGGCTCGGGCGATCTCGCATCGAGGCGGCCCAGGTCGCGGCACGCGAGCTGCTTGGACCGATCATCGCCATGACCATCACGCTTGCCACCGTGTATGCCCCCATCGGATTCCAAGGCGGACTGACCGGTTCGTTGTTCCTTGAATTTGCCATCACACTGGCCGTGGCGGTGGTCCTGTCCGGGATCGTGGCGGTCACCCTCTCGCCGGTGATGAGTTCGCGATTCGTCCATCCGCAGGGAAAGGAAGGTCGGCTGACCGCCTTCGTCAACCGACGGTTCGAGGAGGCTCGCCGTGCTTATGTCTGGCTGCTCGACGGCGCGCTCACGATGCGTTGGGGAATCGTCACGGCGGCCATTCTGATCATGGTTGCAGCCTGGCCACTCTACCATTTTTCACGCCAGGAGCTGGCGCCCGTGGAGGATCAGAACCACATCAGCCTCTTCTTCGAAGCGTCACCGGATTCGACGGTCCAGGCCACCAATCGCCAACATTTCCAGATCGTCAAAGCGATCACGGCCATCCCTGGAACAGACTACACATGGTCCCTCACGACGGCATGGGGCGGGTTCGGGGGGGTCGTCGCGAAGGATTGGCATGATCGAGCGCGTTCCACCGCGGAGATGTACGACGACGTGTACGGCGCCGTGTTGCAAGTGCCGGGGCTCCGTGTCTTCCCACGACTCGACCCTCCCCTGCCCACCCCCGGGCAGTACGACGTGGAGTTGATCATGCAAAGCGACGCACCGGCCGAACAGATGCTCGAAGCCGTCTGGTCCGTGCTGGGCGCCGGCTGGCGGAGCGGCAAGTTTCTCTACGTGGACACGGACCTCAAGATCGATCTGCCTCAGGCCCGCGTGGTGTTGGATCGTGAGCGGCTCGCCGACTTGGGCTTCGACTTGGCAGGGGTCGGTCGCGAGCTGGGTACGATGCTCGGCGGGGCGTATGTCAACCGGTTCAACTACTTCGACCGGAGCTACAAGGTCATTCCGCAACTGGGCGATAAAGACCGTGCCACCGTCGATCCATTGCTCGATCTCAAGATCAAAACACCAGGCGGTCAGTTGGTGCCGGTCTCGACGTTCACCCACATCGAAACGAGCACGGCGCCGCGAACGTTGAACCGCTTCCAACAGCGCAACGCCGTCCGCATCTTCGGAGGCCTGAAACCCGGCGTGACAAAGGAAGAGGGACTCCGCGTGCTGGAAGCTGCCGCAGTTTCCAGCGGTCCGCGTATCGCCCTCGACTACGCCGGCGAGTCACGCCAGCTCCGCCAAGAGGGAGCGGCGCTCACTGTCACGCTCAGTTTTGCGGTGGTGCTGATCTATTTGGTGCTGGCGGCCCAGTTCAAGAGCTTTCGTGATCCTCTGATCGTCCTGGTCGGTTCAGTTCCGCTCGCGGTCTCCGGCGCCCTGGTGGTCAGCTTTCTCGACCTGACCACGATCAACATCTATTCCCAAGTCGGGCTGATCACACTGGTCGGACTGATCGCCAAGAACGGTATTCTCATCGTGGAATTCGCCAATCAACTGCAGGCCCTCGGCGGCTATTCCATCGTGCCGGCGGTGCGTGAGGCTTCATTGACCAGACTGCGACCCGTCTTGATGACGTCGGCCGCCACCATCTTCGGCCACCTTCCGCTTGTCCTTGCGACAGGGCCAGGCGCAGCCGCCCGCAACAGCATCGGCATGGTATTGGTGACCGGCATGACGGTCGGCACCATATTCACCTTGTTCGTCGTGCCGGTATTTTACTCACTGATCGCCGCGCAACATCGACCTCTGGAACCACGTGTGACTCCTGATGAGGTGGAACCTGAGGAGCTGACCTTGGCAGGAGCGAGAGCATGAATGATGCTGGGCATTGCCGCCGACACGGTCGTGATCTTGGTGCTTCCAGGAGCTGACGCCTCTGAGAGAGCGCCGTCTCCTGGGAAACGTCTTGTTCCGCTATCAACTCCAACGGTCCCAAGACACCATTTGAGAAAGGAAGTCTCCATGTACCACGGATTGCCACACATATTTTGGAGCATGACGTTGATTGTCATTCTCTGCCTCAACGGTTGCACCGAGCTGTCGTATCAACAGATGAACGATTCCTCCCGGGACATCTGGCAGAAACCACAAGGAGTCGTCGAGAAGCTGTCCATTACACCTGGATCACGGGTAGCTGACTTGGGTGCCGGGGGAGGCTATTTCACGTGGCATCTGGCCAAAGCAGTCGGGGCGCGGGGAACGGTCTATGCCGTTGACATCGAAGAGACGGCAATTAACATCATTTTCAAGGAGATGGTTTCTCGAGGGACCCCGAATGTCCGACCGGTCCGGGCCGAGCCTCACGATCCAAAACTTCCGGAGCCGGTGGACCTCGTGTTCAGTTGCGACACATACCACCTCATGAAGGATCGGATCGCCTATTTTCGCTCCCTCGCGTCGGCGCTACGTCCGGGCGGCCGAGTCGCGATTCTCGAGTCCCATCCTCGTGGATTGTTTTCCGGTCTATTCGGGCATAGGGTCGAGAAGGAAGAGGTCCGACGCGAAATGGAGGACGCCGGCTATCTCCTTATCGCAGATCACGACCTTATCGACCATCAGCACTTCCAGATCTTTGCCAAGGTCCCTGGTTGACCTGCACACAGCTCTTCCGCTGTTTTCGCCGATGCGTCATGGCGGAATTGCCGTCCGGATCGGCGCCACCACGTTCTTCCCTTTCGAGGGGCGACAAATATTCTCTTGACAAGGCAACCTACCTACTAGTAGGGTGTTCATCATGACAAAGGGCGACACCAAGACAGCGATTCTCGATGCGGCGCAGGAATTGATCCAACGCAACGGTGCGAACGCGATGAGCTATCAACATATCAGCGACGCCATCGGCATCCGGAAGGCCAGTATCCATCACCATTTCCCCACCAAGGACGCTCTGCTGGACGCACTCGTTCAGCGATACACGACCTATTTTCTGGGCCTCGTCGATTCGATTGTTGAATCAAAGAAAGACCCTGCCGCAAAACTGCGCGCGTATGCCGGCTTGTTTGAAGCAACGTTGAGCGAAGGCAAGCAGGACAAGGCTTGCCTCTGTGGCATGCTGGGCGCGGAACTATCGACCTTAGGCGGTCCCGCAGCAGCCGGTATCAAGCGATTCTATCGAGAGAACGAGGCTCGTCTGGTTCGAGTACTTGAAGAAGGCAGGGCACAAGGACGGTTTCACTATAAGGGAGAAGCGAAGTTGGTCGCGGCCATGATTTTCTCGTTGCTGGAAGGAGGTGCGTTGGTCGCGAGGGCGGACGGCGGGCACAAGCGCCTGCATGCGATGGCGGAACAGACACTGAAATTGCTGCTGAAGTGACAGAGTATTTTTTTACCGCAGTGACCTACCTACTAGTAGGTCTATTTACACATGATAACAATAAAGGAGGAGGCCATGAAAACAGTCGGTATCTTGGGAACGGGGCGGATGGGCGTGCGATTGGCGGAAGCGTTCGCGAAGGCAGGCGCAGGGGTCCTGCTCGGTTCGCGCGATCCGCGGCGAGCCGAGCGGATTGTCGAGGGGTTGAACATCCCCGGCATCACATCGACCGGCTACCGGGAAGCGGCTCAGGCGGAATTGGTCTTGCCCGCCATGTTTCTGCGGGACGGCATGATTGAGACCCTCCAGCCTTATCGCAAGCACCTGGCGGGCAAGATCGTCATCGATATTTCGAATCCCTTTAATGCGGACTATACGGATTTCATTCTCCCCTGGGATACCAGCGGAGCGGAGGAACTGCAGCGGCACTTTCCGGAGTGGAGAATCGTCGGCGCCTTCAAAAACGTTTGGTGGGAGGTCTTCGACGCTCCGACATTCGACGGAGCCGTGACCGACGTCTTCGTCGTCGGGAACGACACTGCCGCCAAGGAGGAGTTTTTCAACATCGCCCAACCCATGCCGTTCCGCTTCCTGGATGCTGGCCGACTGGCCAATGCGCGAGTGATCGAGCGAATGACGCTTTTGAGCGGCGAACTTGGCCAACGCTACGGTTACTTCCCGCGCATGAACTACCGGTTTATCGGTGAGCCCTTCACGCCTGGCAGCGCCGACCGCTACACACACCTTCTTGCTCCCGTTGTGGAAGGTGGCGTGCGATGACCGTCATGCAGCGGTTGCGGGCATTGCAACTGATCTTGCCTGAGCCGCCCACACCGCTTGGGGCCTACGTCCCGGCGGTGGCGGCAGGCGGCATGTTGTTTCTCAGCGGCATGCTGCCCGTAAAAGACGGACATCCAGTTTGGACTGGACTGGTTGGGGTGGAACTGTCGATCGATGAGGGCCGCCAAGCCGCTCGGCTGGCGGCCCTCAATGGCCTGGCGGTGGCGCAGGCCAAGATGGGCTCGCTGGATCGCATCAAACGAGTGGTGCGCTTGACGGTCCATATCGCGGCAGCGCCCGACTTCAGCGACCACGCGGCCGTCGCCGATGGCGCATCCACGTTGCTGGCTTCGTTGTTCAATGAAACAGACGGGCACGCACGGCTGGCGGTCGGCGTGTCGTCATTACCCGCGAAGATGCCGGTGGAATTGGAGATGATATTTGAACTTCGTTGATGAAGGAGGAGGCAAGAAGGAGGGCGAGATGGATCAATTAACACATCCCGGGTTTCAAACCATGTTTGCCGTGAGGCGTCTGACACTCGGACTGTTCACGCCGATCGAAGCCTACCAGGGCAGCATTCCTACGATGCGTAACCACCTCATACGGGCGCGGCGGGCGGAGCGGCTGGGGTTCGCGGCGCTCTGGATTCGTGACATACCGCTGTACGACCCTTCATTCGGCGATGTCGGGCAGATCTACGATCCCTGGGTCTATCTTGGCCATCTTGCAAGGCACACACGCCGCATTGCGCTGGCGACCGGCAGCATCGTGCTGCCGTTGCGGCACCCGTTGCATGTCGCCAAGGCAGCCGCCTCCGTCGATCAGCTGTCAGGCGGTCGATTTGTGTTGGGGATCGCATCCGGCGATCGCCCGGTGGAATTCCCCGCCTTTGGGCTCGACGCGGAGGCGCGGGGTGAACGATTCCGCGCTTCGTTCGACCTGTTACGGCGGGTATTGGAACCGAGATTTCCCGGAATCGAGAGTTCTGTGGGTTCGTTGCGCGGCGTGGGCCTCTTACCCAAACCATTTGCGGGCGCCTTACCCCTGCTTGTCACGGGCAGCAGCCGCCAGCCGATGGAATGGATCGCCGCCCGGAGTGACGGCTGGATCACCTACCCACGCCCCCTCTCGACCCAGACCGATGTGATCACCAGGTGGAAACAGTTGGCTGAAAAGGCGGCACCGGGACGATTCAAACCCTTTGCACAATCGCTCTATATCGACTTGTCGGAGGATCCCCACACCGCACCGACGCCGATTCATCTCGGCCTTCGCTCGGGTCGCACCGGGCTCATTGAGCTGCTGAAAATGCTGGAGTCGCGCGGCGTCAACCACGTCATTCTCAACCTGAAATACGGCTCGCGGCCGGCCAGCGACGTGTTGGAGGAACTGGGAGCTGAAGTCGTGCCGCTCTTCCCAAAACAGGAACTGATCGCGCCTGCGGAAGCGTCGGATGGAGCCAAAGAGCTTCGCAAGCCAATGCCGGTCCGTTGAATCGCCATCTCATTCTATCGCTTTCTATCGCCGTCTTACGCAAAGTCACGTTGATGTCCTCGCTGTCCTGTCCCGTTTGGTTCTCGACAGCGTGTACTGTGTAACTCACAGCGATTTTTGTCGTAGTCACAAAAGAGACCCCATGCCATATGCCAATGTCCAGATAATCAAGGGCGCCACAAGAAACCAGAGGGCTTACCAACGGGTCCTAAACCTCACGCAGCAGAAATCGGAACGACTGTCTTAGGAACTACGATGAACGGATGTCCCGAATCCGGAACTAAAGAGGCGTGTGGTATGCTCGGCCATGAAATATGCGGTTGCTCGATCAATACACCAAAAAGTTTGTCATGTATACTCCTCTTGCATTTGATACGATCACTCCCTGCGTCCTTGTGGCCTGTGCCCGATCCTTTGGACGTGAATCATCACGGAATTATGTGACACACCCGGTCTCCCAACGGCTCTGGACGGACCTCACGGTATGTTAAGCAGTTCGATTCCTCACCTTTTGGCCAACCATCCGATTGACGCAAGCCGGCGAACCTGGCTAACCTAGACCGCAGTTAGTATCTCTCATCACGATTGTGCGAAAAAGCATTTTCCGCGGCTGATCGGAGACAATATGAGCATCAATGCTCGACTCAGGGAAGCGCTCCTGTTCGGCTTCATGATCTTCCTTCTCGCAGGGTTTTTTGTTTTCGATATTTACACTCCCACCGCCTTTGCCGACCATGCGTTGTATGTCATCGTCGTTCTCATCGCCACGGCGTCACGTTTTTCCTGGATGCCTTCGCTGGCCGCAGCAGGTGGAACGCTCTTTACCATAATCGGCGGACTCGGGACTCCATGGTTTGCCAACTTACCGCGATGGATTCAGATCGGGAACCGGTCCATTACGATCATCATCTTGTGGGTGCTGGTCTGGTTTGCCTGGAAACGGCGACTGGCTGAAACCGCGCTGCAGAAGACAAACGAAGATCTTGAACACACGATCGCAGAAAGGACCCAAGAACTCGGCACCACCAACCAAGCACTGGTCTCCAAGATCGCGGAGCACTCGCAGTCCGAACGAGCACTTCGCCTTTCAGAAGGACGGCTGGCCAGCATCCTGGATATCGCCGAAGACGCCGTGATCGTCACGGAGTCCGACCGATCGATCGTGCTGTTCAATCAAGGGGCCGCAAGACTCTTCGGTTACGATGCGGAGGAAATGCTCGGTGAGTCCATCGACCGGTTGCTCCCCGAGCGATTTCGCGATGCCCATGTTCAGCACATCGATTCATTTTCCCACACGCATGAATCCGCGCGCCGGATGGCTCAGCAAAGAGAGGTTTATGGGCTGAGAAAGGACGGCACGGAGTTTCCCGCCGAGGCGAACATTTCGAAACTGGCCATTGAAGATAAGATGATCTTTACCGTCACCCTGAGAGACATCACGGGCCGACTGAGAACGGAACGGCAGCTCCAGTCGTTAACTGGCGAATTGATGGCGGCGCAAGAAGAAGAACGCCGGCGCATCGCCCGAGAACTGCACGACGACATCAATCAGCGTTTGGCTTTGCTCGCCATCGACCTGGCGACCTTATTGTCTCGCCCGACGACGATGACCGATCAGGCGAGGGAGACCGTGCGATCGATGGCTCAACGGTTGGCCGAAATTTCCAATGACGTCCGTCGCATGGCTTACCAATTCCACCCTTCCATTTTGGACGATCTGGGCCTCACCGCCGCGCTTAAACAATTGGCTGATGAATGGTCGGCCAAAACGGGAGTCAAGACAGTGATCGTACAAGAAGATATTGCCGATCCTCTGCCGCGCGACATTGCCTCGTGTGTGTATCGAATCGCACAGGAAAGCCTTGCCAACATTATGAAACATGCCCGTGCGACCCGCGTGGAGCTTGAATTGACCTGTGACGACCAAGAGGTTACGCTGTCGATTCAAGACAGCGGTGTCGGTTTCGATCTCAAGGACATCCAGGCTCACCACCCCGGCTTAGGTCTGGTCAATATGCGGGAACGCGTGCGGTCGGTGCAAGGCCGGTTAGCCATTCAGTCCGAACCGGGCCGCGGCACGCATATCACCGTGCACATCCCACTCTCCGGAGCACCACATGAAAAAACCACGAGTTCTTTTGGCTGACGACCACACCTTCGTGATCGAGGGCTTCAAGAAGTTGCTGGAAGAGCAGTGTGAACTGGTCGGGGCGGTCGAAGACGGCCGCGCGTTGGTCGAAGCCGCGACAAAGCTCCAGCCGGATCTTGTGATCCTCGATATTTCGATGCCGAGGCTGAACGGGATCGAAGCGGCGAGAAAGATCAAGAAGCAGTCCCCGACGATCAAACTGATTTTCGTCACGATGCATGCCGACACGGCCTACATCAATGAGGCCTTCAGGGCAGGAGCTTCAGGGTATCTATTGAAACAATCGGCGGCCACCGAGTTGGTGCAGGCAGTTCAGTCAGTGATGAGCGAGAATTTCTACGTCACGCCGCTGATCGCCAAAGATGTCGTCACCTCGTTCCTCAACCCGGCACTATCGAGTCCCGCCGCCATCGGAGACCTCACGACGAGGCAGCGCGAGATCCTACAACTGGTCGCCGAGGGGTTCTCCGCGAAAGAAATTGCCGACCAGCTCAAGGTATCCCACCGCACCGTCGAGTTTCACAAGGCGAAGATGATGGAGCAGCTCGGCTTGCACACGACCGTCGACCTCGTCAAATACGCGATGACACACGGCCTCATCTCGGCATCGTGACTTCTCCCCCACACTTACCGTAGTGGTTTCCTTCAAATCTCGTAGTTTCCCCATACACGGCCGGTAGTCTTCCGCTTCCTCCCGAAACCGACAGTCCGATACTGTACAGCGCGGTGCAGGTCGGCACATCAGTCCGTAGTCCGTCACAATTTATGCGGGAATGGTGAATCGGACCAGGCATCATTTCGAGGAAAGCGCCGATTACGGCTTGAATCCGTGAGGACAGTTTCAGCTGTTTAGCGGGAAGAGACATCGCCTAGTCAAAAAAGGAAAGCATACCGTCGTTATCCTGCAACAGGAGGGTCATCATATGTTTGTCTCGCGTAGACAATTCATGAAAATCTCTGCGGGGACCGTTGCCGCTGTCGCGGTGGCTGACAAGGTCTTTTCTTTGACGGCGCTCCAGCCGGTCATCGAAGTCGGAAATCCCTTGGGGGAGTATCCCGACCGGTCGTGGGAGCGGGTCTATCATGACCAATATCGCTACGATTCCTCGTTCACGTGGGTCTGCTCTCCGAATGACACCCATGCCTGTCGGATCAGGGCTTTCGTGCGCAACGGCGTGGTCATGCGCGTGGAACAGAACTACGACCACCAGACCTATGAAGACTTATATGGAAACCGCGGCACGTTCGCCCATAATCCGCGCATGTGCTTGA
>FRDC01003489.1_pt1 | contig 30374 bp, 25 predicted proteins | sample 1106171 | NCBI WGS metagenome assembly FRDC01 (sample SAMEA3930566, study PRJEB13176) | freshwater metagenome | biome: Drinking water system; feature: drinking water; material: water | place: Singapore | collected 2014-12-20 | reverse complement strand
AGATGAGCAAGGGCCCGTCACGACGGCTTCCAGCTGCCCACCGTACGCTCACAACGCGCGCGCTGTGCTTCTCAAGCGCGACAAGCGCGATCACGAGCGCCGTTCCCTCAGCGATGGTTCACGACTGATCGAATAGGCCGCTGCCATATGATTGACAGCATCTGTCTTCAGAATCGGTTTTTTCGACAGCCTCGTTAGTCCTCGGGCCTAGTTGCTAACAGCCAGCCGATCCGCAAGCTCCCGAACTTCCGGAGCGAACCTATCCTGTTTCTTGGTCACTCCATGCTCTCAAGAGCTGGGGCTCAGGAAAAAACTGGGGCGATTCACCGTGATGGCCATGTGCAACGAGAAACTCAACATTGCGGTCTCCTACCCAAAAGGGCATCAATAGTAGTCTCCGCGGCTGACACCCAGTCGAACTCTCTTGCATGGGCAAGGATGGATGTCGGATCGAACGGTAATTGGGCCGCAGTCGTCATGGCGCGGCTGAGATCGTGGAGTGCGATCGGGTCATATAGTACGCCGCACCTTGGCGGCACAGCATCGACTAGATGCCCGATTCTTGGTGCGATCACGGGGCGCCCGAAACTCATGGCGAGCATCGCGCTTCCGGATGTCAGCACATCCGTGTAGGGCAGCACGACGATGTCGCTCGCCAAGTGATACATCTGAAGCTCATCGTCTGGAACGAATCTGTTCTCCACGCGAATGCCCTTGGGCGCTCTCCTGACCTGACGATCTACCGCATTGCGGTATGACTCCTCTGAGAATTTGCCGACTATGAGCAATTGCGTCTCGCCCGCTATTCCTAGGTTCTGAAATGTCGCCACCAGATGAACAAGGTTCTTGTAAGGCTTGCACTGGCCTAGAAACAGATAGACATAGACGCTGTCCGATATCCCAAGGCCCTGGCGGGCTGCGGCGCGAGTCATCTCACGGCCGTAGCGGTCGATCCAATGCCCGTGTGGGATCACCGCCAGCTTTTGGGCAGTTACAGGAAACTCCGCCTTGACAATGGCGGCCGCGTGCCGGCCATGCGCGAAAACGCGGAAACTCTGCCGCGTGACCAGCTTGCGCGCGAGTCGATCAAGAAGCGGGATGGAGTTTGCATCGTGCGGGTAGAGGTTATGTGCAGTCCACAGCAGGCGTTTACCTTGCCACTTGCATAGACCAAGCAGAAACAGAAAACGGATGAATTTCAGAATCGTCCTGATACACGATTGATCCTTGTAGAAGAATGAAGGCCAATGCAAGTGCACGTAGTCGACTTCGCGGAGGTTCCCGAGTAACCATCGACCACCGAACTGCCCATCGACCACCCGAACGCCTTTACCCCGCAGCGCTTCGTAGTAGCAACGCGTATAGCCATCAGCCTCCGCGGGAAACGCGGCTATTGTGAAAATAGCCTTTGCTCGACAGGCATCATCGCGATCGCTTGATTCGTTCATTTCCTCCTCGCCACATAGCTCAGCGCCAGTGTCGCGATTCGACGCAAGTTCCAAGACTCCCATGGGACACGACTCGGTTACAGAGCCTAGTCACACGCGTCGAGACATGATCAGTCTGAAGCCCGACTGGCGAATGGTGCGAGCGGTGTTTTTGAACAATGCTGCCGCCACCTTAAATGTCGGGTACCAATGCAGAGATTCCCTCCACGCGGTGTGCGATGCGCCATAGTCCCGCTCTTGAAAACAGCAATAGCCATACTCGAACAAGTATCGACCAATCTTCTTCCTGTAACTTGCTCGCTGATCCGCGTCGAAATGCTCAACAAGGCGAGCGTAGTGCTGGATGTGAGCTCGATAGAGAAAACGGTTTACCAGACGCGCATTACGCGTCACGTTCTGCTCATGCAAACGGTACCCGCTTAGCGCCTGATTCAGGTATCCGAACCGCTCTTGTAGACCAAGCCGAAGAAAGAGATCTGTATCGGCAGCCACTTCGTACTCGGGATCGAAGAACAGGCAGTCCCGGTCGACCCGGTCCAGATCGATCATGAGTGACATGACGTGGAATGCGGCGTATCGCAATGCTTGGAATACATGGAAATCGCGTCGGCACTCGAACACGTCCGCCGAAATACGCTGCAGGTACAGCGCCGCGAGGTCCAGGAATCCCGCGTTGCCGAGGTAGGTACCACCGGCCGCGTGGCCGCCAGCATCCAACAGCGATAGGTCGTGAAAGACGAAACTCCACCCAGACTGTGCTTCGAGAAGCGCGATCAGGGTACGAATCCGGTCCGGGGCGTAGACGTCGTCATGGTCGAGAAAGCAAAGGTAGCGGCCATTCGCGGCGCGAATGCCATCGTTCTTGGGAACGGCTGCACCACCGGAATTGGAACGCGAGATGAGCCGGACTCGTGGATCTTTCCGACGATACTCGGAGACGATTCGGGCGGTGCCGTCGATCGATCCGTCGTCTACAACAATGAGCTCGAAGTCGGTCTCCGATTGCGACAAGACCGAGTCTATCGCGGTTCGAATGAACCGCTCGCCATTGCATACAGGCATTACAACTGAAATGCGAGGCATCGTCCCCCTTTGAGTACAAGACAACTGACCACGCGCAGACGGCCGGTCAAAAGATTGACGTCAATCAACAAGTCATTCGATATGCGGCCGACCGATTCTTTCGGAGAACGGTGCACCCAAGCGTGAGCTCTTGCGGCCAACACCTATTCCAGCGGAGTCTACACGGTCCAAGTACCCGATAATCCCGACGATCCATAACAGTGGCTTGCGACGGAGCAGCCCACCGAATCTCATTACACTCCCGCCTTGGCTGGCCCGAACCATCTAGCGATCTTGTGCAATGCGAGTTGCAGCACGACGCTTTCCGACCCAACAGGCCGGCCCGCAATCAGCCAGAGACTGGCTACTACGAGCGCGTATCCCATGGCGCCTACGACCACGCAGATCGCTAACTCAAGAAGCGCCCCAAAGTGTAAAGACGCCTTGACCTGCAAGACTGCCGCGAGCATAGCAAGTGCGCCAACGAGGGGCCTGATAAATACAGCACCCAACCGCCAAAACCGCAATCGAACAAGTTTCGTTACCAAGTACCAGCTCACCGGGCTCGTTACAAGTGATGCCCCCAAAACTGCCCAAGCGGCGCCCAATGCACCATTCGCGGGGACCGCGAATGCCAGAAGGACGAGCAAGGCAGCCAAGTGAAGGCCTGTGAGAACAGCTAGTAGATGGGGGCGACCAACGGCAAGGATTAAGTTTCCCCCGTTGCTCTGCAAGGACTGCAAGCCACCATAAAGCGCGAGCACCTGGATCAGAGGGATGGCCTCGAGCCACTTTTGACCCAGCAGCACCGGAACCAGCAGATCAGCGACCCCCACGATTCCAGCGGCCGCTGGAATCGCAAACAGCCCAATCATGCCGACCACCTTGAGGTATCCCTCTCTCAGGTACCCGAGATCGGAATTCATTTTTGCATAGCCCGGGAAGGCCGCTCGATTGATTGGCGCGACGAGCTCGGTCGTCGGCATGTTGGAGATCTCGTAGGCAACGCTGAAGACTCCGAGGGTATGCGCGCCCGCAAGCTTGCCGATCACGAAATCCGCGGCTTTGCCGTTCAGGAACAGTGTGAAATTGTTCAGGATCAGCCATCTCGAAAAGTGCAGCAGTTCTCGCGACGCCTTCAGGGTGAACGCCGGTCGGTACGGGTGGACGAGGTAACTGAGCCCGACGCCCACCAGTCGGCCGGTCGTGATGCCGATCACCAGTGCCCAATAGTTCCGCAGCGTGAGTGCGAGCCCGACGGTCACCACAAAACCGATGAGGCGCTTCGCCAACATGAAGCCGAAGTCCTTGTGAAAGGTGAGCTCCTTTCGAAAGGCGACGATGCCGATGTTCTCGCAGCCTTGTATCGCCAACCCGACCGCAAGTAGCGCGATCACTGGCGCCAGTCGCGGCTCTGCATAAAACGAAGCCGCCGGGAGGGCGAGCAAGAGCAGCAGTCCCGAGCAGACGAGGCCGAACAGGATGTTCAACGTCCAGGCCGTGTCGGAGTATGTGCGGTCGGAATCGGCGCGATGGATCAGCGCGACATCGAAGCTGAAGGCACCGAGCAGTTCGACCGCCCCGATGATGGCGACCGCCAACGCAACGAGGCCGAAATCCGCCGGGACCAGGACCCGCGCAAGGATGATGGTGCTGACCAGACCGACACTGCGGTCGATAAGCTTGAACAGCACCATCCAGGCGGCGCCATTCGCAATCTTTCTGCCGATTCCAGTCACTGGTGTGGTGAAGCCGCGTTCAAGTGCCCGGCGGGCGCGTCAGCCCCAGACTTCGGAGCCAGTCGTTCCGGATCACCAGCAGCTTGCCGTTGCGGGTGAGTTCGGGCGGACCCCACACGACGGTCCACTTCACATCGGGGGCGATGCGCTGTTTCAGGAACTCGAGGGTCTCACTTTCTGAAAGCTTGTAGCCCGGGCCGCGATCGAGCCGCACCGTGACACTGTCCGGCCCGGTCTGGATCAGCTGGTATTGCACCAGACCCTCCAGCCACCGCATGACAAGCGTCAGACCCGGCATGGGGATGCTTCGGCCCGACGGCAGATGGATGACATCGCCGACACGGCCTTCCACCTGCCCGATTCGGGGCCATGCGACGCCGGTTGAAGCGGGTTCGAAGCTCATCCAGTGGAGCTGATCGCCGGTTTCATAGCGAATGAAAGGGGTAGCCTTGTTCAGCAGCGAGGTGGCCAATCCGCGCCCGGACCGATTGACCTCCCGGATCTGCCGGTTGGCATCGTCGACGATCTCCAGAATGCCGCGATGCCAGGAGACGTGCAGGCCCTCTTGCATGCGGCTTTCGCAGCCATGCTGCGCTCCGTCGGCAAGGCCCCACTGGTCCAGCACGGGCACCCCGCCGAGCACTTCGGAAATGCGCGCCCGGACCTCGGGCAGCATCACTTCGGCAGTGCAGACCACACCACGCAGGCGCGGTGGCCGCACGCCGAGTTCGGCCAGTCGCTCGCAGAGCTCGCGGATGGAGTTCGGATAGCCGTAGATCAGCCGGATTTGCTGGAAGTGCGGCGAGGCGGCCAGATGCCGGGTGCGATCCAGCGTGATGTTGGAGCCGCTCGAGACCCATCGATTGACCAGCCAGTCTTTCCACGTGCGGCGGTCGCCCAGACCGATGCCGACCGATTCGCCGCCGACGACAAGAAAGGGGTCTCCGATGCGCCAGCCGGCCCATGTCCAGCCCTGGTACATCTGCGCCCAGGCGAACTCGTCGTCATGCCGGTTGGTGCGGAAGATGATCGGGGAGGCCGTGCTTCCGCCCGTGCGTGATTCACTGTGGATGACCGACGGATCCGTCGTGGTCAGCTCCGATACGTGATCGCGGAACATCTGTCGAGTCACGACCGGCAGTCGCTGCAGGTCTTCGAGGGTGCGAATGTCTCTGGGGTCGTCCAGATGTCCGCTCCAGTGGCGCCGGTAGAACGGCACGTGCTGCCAGCAATACTGGATGATCGTACTCAGCTTCTCTTCCTGGTACGCACGGATGCGGTCCGGCCCCCAGGATTCGCGGCTCTTGACGAGAGCGAGCAGGCGGTAGCGCTCGGGCACTGCGGCCCGCATCAGGGCGTGGTGGAGAAGATAGGACGTCAACATGGGTTCAGCGTGGGCTTGGCGTCGGCGCCTCGATCAGTTCGATCAGGTCCCGCTGCGGCGTCGAGAGGAACACGATGCGCCGCCCCCCGAAAGCGACCGCGGGCACCGGCTTGCTGAGCGGCAGGCAACGCTTGGCTCGGAAGCGCCTGATGTCGGCATCGAGGTCATCGGTCTCGTAGCACAGATGATAGAGACCGCCGCGGGAGCTGCCTACGAAGTTTCGCGCCGGGCTGTCTTCGCCCATCGGTTCGACCAGCTCGATCAAGGTACCGCCCTGCTGGGTGACGAAGCACACGCGCACCCTCTGGATCGGGTCCGCGAAGATCTCGCTGACTGCTACGGGCGAGAACAAGGGTCTCATGAAGTCGTCGAGATGCCGCTCGATGCTCTCGCACGCGTAACCGATATGGTGAAAGCGCATGCTTACCGGCGCTCCGCTCCGGACGGCATCAGGGCACGCGCGCGCGGAGCTCCAGCCATCGCACCATCAGCGGGCACAGCCGCTCTTGAAGTCATCGCGTGTCCTTTCCGGGCCTATTGACCGTACAGGGTGCGTCCCGCTCGCGCCGCCGCGAGCAGCGCCTCGGTCACAGGCCGCGCACGCGTCTGAAACATGGGCACATGATGAAATTCCCATTCCTGCAGGGCCTCGCGTCCCATGAACTCGCGCAGCCGCCACATGTTGCGCGGCAGGTCGAACTTGCGCCACCGCAGTTCGAACGCGTGCTCGGTCTTGTCGCGATCGCGAATGGTGATCGGCACGCGCGTGAGCGTGCCTGGCACGGGGAACTCATCGCCCAGCATATCTTCCACGTGGTGCACCTGCGTCAGGACCTCGAACGGCTTACCGATGCCGAGGATACAAGTGTCGTGCGCAGCCATGACGTCGAAAGGGGTGCCTCGCCCGAAGGTGCTGCCCGCTTGCAGGTGTCCGGCGGTGATCGCCTCGGCGAGCGGGCCCAGTGCCGCGATGCGGTGCGTCGGGTGCAGGCTCTGCCGCACGGCCTCCGAGCGACGGAAGAGTTCGGTCAACACGCCCATCTGCGACGGTGTGCGGCGCACGTCGAACACCGAGACCCGACGGTAGGACTCGACGACGTCATCGAGTTCGGCATCCCCGAAATAGAACGCAGGCATGGTGAGTGTGCGGTCCGGCCCGCAGAACTCGATCAGCATCCGGAGCAGTTGCATGGCGTCGCCGTCGTACATCGGCTGCATGTGGTTGACGGAACTGTGAACCATGAGAATCTCGTAGTCGTGACCGACGCGCTCTTCGAGATGCGCGCGCAGGTCGGCGACCCCGAAATGCCCGTGTACCAGGCGCATCACGGGCGCCAGCCGGGCGCGCAGGCCGTGATAACGACTGCGCAGCGCCAGCAACTGCTCTCGCGGCAGATGCTGTACCGCGAGTCCCGAGAGTGTCTCGAACAATCCCACGGTACTCTAGCGGATCCCCAGACCGGCCAGGTGGGACAGGATGGCCGGTACCGAAGTGAGTCTGGGGAAGTCCTCGGGCTCTAGTTCGATGTCGAACGTCTGCTCCAGCGCCACCATCAGGTTCACGTGGGCCAATGAATCCCAGGCGGGAATGGTCTTCGCCCCGCTCGTTTCGGTGACGATGGCAGGATCGATCTTCAGCGTGATCGCGATCAATTCGCGAAGTTGTTCCGGGGTGTTCATGTCGGGTTGGCTGGGGTGGTTGCAGTGGTAGATCTCAAATGCTCAGGCGGTCACGCCCCGCAGCATCTCGATCCGGATCGGGCGCGCCGTCTCGTCGAGAATCGGCTCGCGAAGGTCTCGCAGCCAGCGGCCATCGCCGACGGGCGCGAATCCGTGCGCCGGTAGGAACCCTGCGGCCAGCCTGTTCTTCGGCGTCGGCAGATACTCGGCGTAGAGGCGCTCGACACCGCGGTCGCGAAGGTCCCTGAGGGTTGCCTCCAGAAAGGCAGATTCTGCCTCGCGTCCGATCACGCGGCATGACATCAGGAACGTATCGAGGTGAGCTTGGGCGCGATCGATGCCGATCATCGCGAGGCCGACGACCCCGCTGTCGCCGAAGATATCAGACAGGGAAAAATGCGCCACAAGCCAGTGGGGGTCTTCGATGCGCCGCCGCACCTCGGCCTCGTCGTAACGCCGTGTCGTGAGGTTGAACTGGTTGGTCTTCTGCGCCAGCTGAGCAAGCCGCGCGAGCGGGGCGGAGTCATCCAGGCCGATCCGCATCCGCATCTTCAGGGAGGCCAGATAGGACCCGATGTCGGTGCTGCTGGCCGCCAGCGCCTTGCGCTGCCGCTCCTCGACGTAGAGCTGCGTCTTTTCGCGGTCCTCGGCGGTCAGGGACAGCACTTCAAGGCGGGCCACCCGCTCGAGGCATTCCGGCACATCGAGCGGACGCGAAGGCGTCTGGATGACTTCGACTTCGGGCACCTCGCTGCGTACCGCTAGACATTCGTGGTGACTGTCGTCGACGAAGACGAAACTGTCCAGCCCGACGTTCAGTTCATCGGCTAGGCTTCTCAGGTTGGCGGGCTTCGGCTCCCAGTTGATGCGGATCGCGGCGAAGTGGGACTCCCGCAGCACCTGGTGGGGATGGCTCCGCAGGACTTCCAGCGCGTCGTCGGGGTTGTTCTTGCTGCACAGCGCAAGGATGAAGCCACGTTGCTGGTAGTCGAGGAGCCGGCGCTGGAAGGACACGAAACAGTTGCCGGGGTATTCTGGCCCGAGCGCAATGCCCTCCATTCCGTCTTCGCCAATGATCCCTCCCCAGAGGGTGTTGTCGGCGTCGAGCACGATCACCTTCGCCCTGGGATGCGTGAGCACGGTCGCGACGGCGGCAACCCGCCGGGCAAGTTCGCGCGCCGCGCGAGGTGCGAAGGGAAAGCGAGCGCTGTACCAGAGTCGACGGTCGAAGAACTGTTCGCGGCCGAGCTGCCCCAGAACATCGTCCAGGTCGAGAAGCGTGGACGACGGTACCGATTCGCGCAGATGACGCGCGAAGCGCGACTTCACCTCCGAGCGCCATGCGCCTTCGGAACTATCGCTGGTCGCGTCGTAGTGGCCCAGACCCGGCGGATGCTCCGGCGGCAGCAGGCTCAGCAGCAGATGGCCACCAATATTGGTCCGGAGCTGCGCCAGAAGCCCGGCGAGCTGCTCCATCGCCTCATCGGCGAGTTGCTGCCGCCCGTGGGCATCGAGCTGCGCAATGGGAAGGCCGAGCCCCGGATGCAGATCCTCCCAGCGCAACAGGAGGAGGGTCACGTCGGGCTTGTAATGGCAAAGGCCCGAACCGGCCTGCGCTTCCTGGATCGTCACACCGTAGGGGGCGTGATAGGCATCCATCGCGAGACCTTGCAACGCCGCCTCGAACTGCAACCACGGATCGAGCAGATCGCTGGTGTACGTGTGCACGACGCCGAGACGCAGGGGGCGGAGGTTCTCCTGGAAGCTGCTCATGTGGGCAAGGAGCCGCTGCGCGTCTGGCAGCGTCAGCGTTTGACCGCTCGCCAGACGGGCACGCAAGTCGGCGCGGCTACCGGTCGCCAGCAGTTCTGGAAGAGGATCTTTGCGGTTCTTCATGTCGGTCAGTGTCGATTCAGTCACAACGGCTCGATTCAGTCACATTGAGCCATCCAGGTCTTATACGCGGTCACCTGGCGCGCTCAAGTCATGGGGTCGGGCGGGATCGCGACCGCCGGATCGCGCATCATCAGCGCATCGGCGAAGAATTTCGCGGCCCAATTGGGAAACTCGAATCTCGCATACGCGCCCCAGATCGGCGCCGATCCCGGAATGGCACCCGCCACCTCCGGATCAGGATCTTCGAGACGCTGCGTCTGCTTGACATAGTCGATGGCGCGATGCGCTGCCGCGCGCAGGTCCTCCCGCTGGCAGGTTTGGGCCATTCGCAGCCAGCAAAGGCTCATCTGTGCCACGCCGGTGACACAGACGTACGACGCCGTCGGCTTCCAGCCATCCGCATAAGTGCCGGCGACGGAGCCGTCGGCGCGCTGCTGGGCCGCCATGGCGTCCGCTGCCTTGATCGCAGCGTCGATGTACTTCTGTTCGCCGAGCAGCAGCCCGCTTTCCAGAAAACCCCTGATCGCATAGGCGATGGTATGAGTGAAGGGATCGGCATTCGCGGTAAAGGCATTGGTCCCGAACCATCCGGAAGCGCGCTGCTGACTCAAGGACCAATCGAGATTGCGACGTGCTCCATTGACGATGTCCTGATCGCCACTCGCCAATCCTGTGCGCACCATCGCCCAAGTGCCGCGCGTGTTGTAGACGTGCGGAACGTCGTTGTGCTCGAACGTGCGCCAGCATCCGTCCGGATCCTGTTGCCGAACCAGCCAGCGGCCCGCACGAACGGCAGCGTCGAGGCAATCCCTCCGCCCCAGTTCCTGGTATCCCGCCATCATGCCGTGCATGATCTGGCCGACGTTGAATATGACGGGATGACTCCCGGGTTCGCCATGGTGGCCGGGAAACGCACCGTCGGCTTCCTGGAGACTCAGCTCCCAGTCGATCATGCATCCGGCGCGAGCCTTCAGGTCGGGCCGGCCGAGCACTCTGGATGCCGCGAGGAAGGTCTCGATGATGTAGCCCGTGGTTTCCGGATAGCCGGGCAACCAGCCGTCTTCGAAGCTCCATCCGGCCGAAACGCCGCCCTTGTCACGCTGGGCGTCCCGCGCGTCCTGGGCCCGACACAGCCATTCGATCGCCGCCTCGAGGTGTTCACGGTCTTCGCGCCGGGGCTGCGAGGCCGGCTCGGCGAGGTCAGACACGATCAGTCTCAGATGGCGCGGGCTCCAAAGTCGAAATCTGAACGGGGCGGAGATATGGCGGACGGGAACTGAAACCATGGCTGAATGAATTCTGCTGGCGAGTTTCTCAGGATGTCGACTTCACCGGCCTGGCGGCGAAGATCACCACGTAGGGCGTCAGGACATGGGCCATGAAGCGTGCAGGCCCGAACGCTCGAATGACTCTGAGCGCCGCGCGAGCCCCGAGGCCGAAGCCGGCGTCATCCATCAGATCGAACCGGTCGAGACTTTGCAGGCCGCGGCGCGCGAGCCATGAGGACAACTCGAAGAAGTTGAACCAGTTGACGGCGGGGTACGTCGCGTAGCTCGCGAGGGCCGGGCGCGTGGTGACCGCCAGCCGTTCGCAGTAGCGCTTCACGATTCCGGGGTACCAACTGTACAGCGGCAGATTGAACTCCTGCTGGACCGGGCACAGCGTGTTGGTGGTGCTCAGATACAGGATTCCGCCGGACCTGAGAACCCTGACGGCCTCTTCGAGACACTGTTCCCACTCGCGCACGTGTTCGAGCAATTCGGGCATCACGCAGATGTCGCATGACTCGGAGGGATACGGGAGCGCCGTCGCGCTGCCGACATCGAAGCGGATATCCATGCCCTCGCCGGCACTCCGATCGCGCGCGATCTGGATGAGGGGCGCATTGACGTCGAGGCCGCGGACCCGGTGCCCCTTCTCGGCCCAGAGACGGCTCGAGGTACCGGCGCCGCACCCGATGTCGACAACTTCGAGCGCAGCGGCGCGCATGCCGTTGTGCTTCTCCCAGAGCGAGAGCGCCTTGTCGCGAATGACGGTGAACCGTTCGAGCGTTTCGGGCGTGACGCTCTGGGCGGCGTAATACTCGACGAACTCCTCACGAGACGACGTATCGTAGGAACCCGCAGGCGCATTTTCTTGCATGTCGGTCATCTCCTGGGGCATCGATCGCGGGAGCCCGAAGGAGCGGGGCCCGGCGTGGTTCGGTTTCGGTCGCTCATCGCCCGCCGCCCTCGCGCAGAACGTGGGCGATCCATGGCCGGAGATCCGACCACGCGAACAACGCGAACACGTTGGCGCGGGCCAGGGATCGCAAATAGGCGCCTAGGCCGAGCTTGCCATTTCTCACCAAGCCGACGCTGCGCGACCAGCATGCGAAGAGATCGCTGCGGAAGTCGATCCAGCGTACGCCGATCTTGCGCTCCGCCCGGGGCGAAATTGCGGGTCGACCGGTGACGAGCCCGAGAAGGTCGTGCCCCGACGCTGGCCCCAGCGCGTACTGAAGCCAGGGGCGGGCGTTGATCTCGATGAGATAGCTGCGCCCGGTCCGCGGTACGTGCAACACTTCCACTTCGGCGATCCCGAAGTAATCCAGCGTGTCCAGCGCCCGACGGGCCAGTGCCTCCACTTCCGGATGCGGACAGAGCTCCACGTAGGTGCCCACCGAGCAGTTCTCTGGCGCCGGGCGCGTCTTGCGGGCCACGAACGTTTGCATGCGACCGTTCGAACGCGATGCCGGGACCGAATACTGAACGACGGGTTCGGCCAGCAACGACTCCGTGACGAGCACCCGGATGCCGGCGCCGGCGAACCGCTCGAGCCAGGTCTGGAGCTCCGCCTCGGTACGCGCCTCGACCGCCTTGGGAAGGCCGAGGCTTTCTCGTCCGTGCAGCGTCTCGGCCGGCCTGATCATCACAGGCAAGTGAAGCTCGGCGGGCCGCGATTCTTCGCCGACCAGCCACGCGGCCGGAGCATCGAGCGCATGTGCGCGGCACCAGCGGGCAAAGTCCACCTTGCTCAGGCAGATTTCCAGCGATACGTTGTCAGGATGCAGCACGGCCTCGAAATCGCCCTCGAGCACCATCCGGTGTCGCATGATGAAGCGCAACCACACGTCCCCGGTGGCGACAAGGAGGCTTCGCGTCTGGCGAGCGAGGCGCACGAGATGCTCGACCACGGCCACATCGTCCGCGTTCGGCAACAGGTGCGCATCGGCGCTGCGCGTGCGGAATGCGATCCCGTCGCAGGTATCGACGATACTGGGCGCGAGACCGTGCGCCGCGGCGTCGCGAGCAACGGCGAGCGCGGTGATCGTGCTCCCCAGAATCACGAGCGCGTTTGCGTCGGCACCGGCGCGAGCGGCATGCGAAATTACCGATTCCGGTGCGGGGGCGTTCATCGCTCAGACAAATCGCGGCGTATGACGCGCGCCGTTGAGAAGCATGCGCAGGGTGAACTTCACCGGGGTCCGATCCCAGGGCGTGAAGCGTGGCAGCTGATAGGCGTCGGTGTTGACGTCGGCGACACCCCACGATGTGGAGACGGCTGCCTTGAAGCCCGCTTCACGGACGACGGGCAGGTGTTCCGGTCCGTAGTCTTTACCCGGTAGCCCGTTCGGGTAGGCAAACAATGAGAGTTCGCGCTGCACCATCGCTTCGAGGCGAGCCTTGCCGCCGACGACCTCTTCTCGCGCCGTCTCGATGGGAACCTGCGTGAGGATGGGATGGTTGATGGTGTGCCCTCCAATTTCCATCCCGGCATCCGCGAGCACCCGCACCTGCGGGCTGTCCATCATCAAATCCCGGGGCAGATCCCGGCCAGCGCGCGCGCCAAGGCGATCGACAGCGTCGGTCCGTTGCGCGACCGGGAGGTATTTCACGGCGCGCAATACACTGTCGATCGCGCGCCGCCGGTCAGCCGGCGTGCACAGAGGAACTCGCCCAAGACCGAAATCCGCCAGATCGGCAGAATCACCAGGCATGGCGCGCAGTGCCTCGATCACCGAGTCGTTGAACATCCGCCCCCCGTCGAGGAATCCGGTCGCGATGAAGAAAGTGGCGGGGATGCCATGCCGCTTCAGAATCGGTAGCGCGATCTCGGCATTGTCGCGATAGCCGTCGTCGAACGTGACGCAGGCCGCTCGTGGTGGCAGTGAGCGGGCGCACAGCCGGTCCACCGCGTCGCTCAATGGCAGGACATGGAAATGCTCCTTCAGCGTGCGCATGTGAACGTCGAACAGCGCGGCGTGCGGTTCGTCGTGAAGAATGGGGTCCGGCACCGCCAGCACGCGGTGGTAGATAAGTATGGACAGGCGGGCATTCTGCCCACCCGGCGACAACGCGCGCCCGACACCACGTAACGCCAGTGCCGTCACGACATCCACGAAGCTCACGACCGGGCCTCCGGCGGTTTCACCGGGCGAGCGCCGTTCACCACGAATGCATGGCTAGCAAGCGCACCGAGACCCGGTATGCGATGAAGCAGCCAGCGAACCGGGGGCGTCTCCACCAACGGCTGCAACGCGTGTAGTCGCTGCGGGAGGATGGGAACCCAATGGATCCGAACGTTGGTGAGGCCGTGGGCGCGCATGGCCGCTGCGACCTGTCGGGGCCGATCGTAGCGCAGGTGCGCAGGCATCGCCCGAAGCCGGCGAAACGCTATCGCAATGACATTGACGATGCACGCACCGTTCAGCGCGTCCACCCAGACCTCGCCCCCAGGCCGGACGACGCGGGCCAGTTCTGCCACTGCCTGCTCGTGCGATTCCAGGGCCTGCAGCACGCCGAAGCAGATGACTCCGTCCACGTCCCCGGCAGCGAGCGGAAGCCGTGTGACGTCGGCAACCATCCATTTCGAGACCTGCGGCGAGCGCTCCCGGGCCTTGCGCAGCGTAGGTAGCGAGTAGTCCAGACCTACCATGTTCAAGCCTTGCGAGGCAAGCAAGCGGCTGTACGTGCCAGCACCACAACCCGCGTCGAGCCAGGACTCCCCTTTCGGCCGCGCTCGCCAGAGGCGTCCGAAGCCGCGCAGGCGGGTTTCGAGACCCGAGGGTGACCAGCCCGCGATGCCGGCGTCGTCGTTGCGAGCATCGGCGAAGCGCTCGAATCGCTGGCGCCAGCGCGCTTCGAAATCTGTCGAGAGGGTCTTGCGCATGGGTTCCATGGCCTGTCGCTCAGACGAGGAGCTCCCGATAGATCTCGAGCAGCTGTCCGGCTGCGCGATCGACCCCGTAGCGTTCTGTCACCAATGCCTGGGCGGCAGACCCGAGCCGGCGTCTCTCGCTTGCGCTTTGCAGCAGGTGGCACAAGGCTTCCGTCAAGGCGGGAACATCCCCCGCGGGCACCAGAAGCCCATTCTCGCCGGAACGAATGACCGACGGAATGCCGCCCACGGGCGTCGTGACGACAGGCAGGCCCGCTGACATGGCCTCGAGCAACGACATCGGCAGTCCCTCGGCATGCGAGGGGAGGACGAAGATGTCTGCCTCCTGCAACCATCGATACTTCTCCGCGCCGTGCACCGGCCCGGGCACTTCCACTCGCTCGTCGATCGACAGCGCGCGACATTTTGCGCGCACCGCATCGGTGACGCCGTGGTCTTCTTCACCGCCGACGAGCGCCAGCCGACAGTGCGGCGTCAACGCCGCGAAAGCATCTAGCAGTTCCCAGACACCCTTTCGTTTGCCGAGATTCCCAAGGAAGAGGATTTTCGGCAGTCGCACCGTATTGCCGACCGATCTCGTGCCTGGTTCCACGAGGGCGATGCCGTTCTCCACGATCGCAAGGCGTGCGTTACCGAGCCGCGTCAGCATGCGCCCTTGCCACTCTTCCGATAGCACGATCACGCGGGCGGCGGTCCGCGCGATACAGCGCGCGATCCACGCCGCCGGCGGGCTCAGACCATCGAGAAACGCGTCGAACCTCGCGCCGTGGATGTGCACGATCGACGGCACTCCGCGGAGACGCGCGATCACCACCAACGCCCCATCGAGAAAATACGACAGGCCGCTGCACGTGTGAATATGGGCGACCGACGGCGTGCCGCCCAGGGCCAGCCACCAGTCCCTCCAGAGCCGGATGCGCGCAGTCATTGCCTGCCATAGGGAGCGCCCAACCGCGGTGGATTTCTTCGTGTCGAACAGCAGGAGATCGATCTCGCGGGCGAGCCGCGACCGGCTGAGGTCGTCGATCACGGTGGTCATGCCGCCAACGCCTGGTGGCAACGGTCCGGCCATCACGACTCGAACCCGTCGCGGCGCACCCTGGGCTTGATCCATCACTGCGCTCATCGATGCGGCCGCTGTTTCAGGGCGCCGGCATACACCGACTGGTAGCGGGAAACGCTGTGTAGCCAGTTTCGTTCAGCCTCGACAAAGTGGCGTGCATTCGCCTTGAGCGCGGGCCATCGGTCCGGGTGCTCGAGGAGATCGATCACACGGGCGGCAAGGGCCTGCGGCGAGCCGGCTGCGAACAGAACGCCCGTTTCGTGGTCGCGGATAAGTTCGCGGTGTCCGCCCACATCGGACGCGGCAAGCAACCGTCCCTGGGCCATTGCCTCCAATGGCTTCAGGGGGGTGACGAGGTCGGTGAGCCGCATCGGCAGCCGAGGGTATACGAGGATATCCACCAGGTCGTAATAGCGCCCGACTTGGTCGTGGGGGACGCGGCCACAGAATACGACCTTGTCCTGCAGGCCGAGGCGCTCGGCAAGCGCCTTGAGATCGCCTTCCTGCGGTCCCCCACCCACCAGCAGCACGCGCGCCTGCGGGATGCGGGCGATGATGGCAGGCAGCGCTTCGATCAAAAGCGCGAGCCCTTCGTAGGCGTAGAACGACCCGAGGAAACCGAGCACCGTGCATCCTTCCAGCCCGAACCTGCGCCGGAGTTCCAGATCCGCGGATCCGCCCACGCTGAACTTGTCGATATCTACTGCATTGGGGATCACCGTGACGCGCTCGGCCGGTATGCCGCGCGCGACGATGTCGCCGCGCAATCCCTCGCAGATGGTGGTGACCGCGTCGGCCCGGCGGAGCGCGTAGGTTTCCAGTCCGCGCGTCAGACGGTAGCGCAGGCTGCCTTGGCGGCTGGTGCCGTGATCGACCGCCGCGTCCTCCCAGAAGGCGCGTACCTCGTAGACGACGGGGATTCCGAGCCGCAGTCCAACCCGGATTGCCGGGACCGCATTGAGCGCCGGAGAATGTGCATGCAGCACGTCGGGATTCACCTTGCGCGCGATGAGTTCCAGGCGCTTCTCGAGACGGCGCATCAGCGCGAGTTCGCCCAGACCGGGGACCTTCGAACCCCAATGCGGATCCTGTAGAGTCCGGAAGAAACGCCAGCCGTCGACGTCCTCCTCCTCCGCGCACGCACCAGGGTGTTTCGGACTCGTGAGGTGCAGCGTTTCCCAGCCGAGACGTCGTTGCTCGCGCAGGATCGCGAGCGTGCGGAACGTGTAGCCGCTATGGGCCGGGATCGAATGGTCGAGGATGTGCAGGATGCGCATGCGGGTGGTCCTTTCGGCCGATGCTACGCGGCCAGCGCAGACGACGGCGCACGGCGCGTTCCGGAGGCACCCTGCTGGTTGCCCAGGAATGCATCGAACATGACCAGGGACCACAGCGTCGCGCTCAGATCCTGCCGCCCACTTTCATGTTCACTCAGCATACGCTTCAGATAAGCTTCGTCGAAAAACCCGGTGTCCGCCAGCCGTGACCCGAGGATGGTGTCGCGCATGCGTTGCCGCAATGGTCCGCGGAACCAGGCCGCAAGGGGCACAGCGAAACCCATCTTGCGCCGATACAGCACGTCGTCCGGCAGACGAGGCTCCATGGCCTTCTTGAGCAGGAACTTTCCCTCATTGCCACGCAGTTTGAGTGATGCCGGCAGCTGAGCAAGCCACTCGACCAGCGGGTGGTCCATCAATGGTTCGCGCACCTCGAGGCTGTGTGCCATGCTCGCGCGGTCGACCTTGGTGTTTATGTCGCCCACGAGATAGGTCTTGAGATCCAGGTACTGGACAAGGGCGAGCGGATCCTCGGTACCGGCGCGTTTGGCGTGCTCGCGGAACACGCTGACGGTCGAGTAGTCGGCCAGCTCGCGGCGCAAGGTCCTGCTGAACATGCCTCGGCGCACCGCATCCCTCGTGACCGCGATGATGTCGAAATAGGCGTCGACCGGATCGCGTGCCAGCGCCTCGAACGTGGCCTTCGCGCGCAGCGGCTTCGGCGCCCATGTCGCGCTGGGATACAGGCGGGCGAGCGTACCAAAGAGGGTCCGGCGGACGACGCCCGGCACTCGCGCCCTGAAACGATTCTCGCCAAGAAACGTCTGGTAGCGCCGGTACCCGGCGAAACTCTCGTCGCCACCGTCACCGGAAAGAGCGACCGTCACGTGCCGACGCGCCATCTCGCAAAGGCGATAGGTCGGAAGGGCCGAGCTGTCGGCATAGGGTTCGTCGTAGATCCCGGCCAAGCGATCGATGAGGTCGAAGTCGTCGACCTCGACCTGCTCCACGTGATGCGCGGTTCCGTAGCGTCCGGCTACCGACTGCGCGTACGCTGACTCGTCGTACCGAGGATCGGCGAAGGCGATCGAGCAGGTTTCCACCGGACTGCGCGCTTGGCCGGCCATGACCGCGACGACCGCGCTGGAATCCACGCCGCCCGACAGGAAAGCACCGAGAGGCACGTCGGAGATCATGCGCAGTCGCACCGATTCCTCGAGGCGGCGGTTCAACTCCTCCACCGCTTCGATATCGCTCAGCCTGCGGTCGAGCGAGAAGCGGACGTCCCAGTATTCCACGGGCGCGGGGATCGCTTGCCCGCGGCGGATCGTGAGGGTATGACCCGCCGGCAGCTTGGCTACGCCGAGGTAGATGGTTCGCGGGTCCGGGACGTAGCCAAGCGCGAAGTAGTCCTCGATTGCATAGGGGTCGAACCGCTCCGCAAATCCGCCGTGCACCCGCAACGCTTTCAGTTCCGACGCGAATACAAGCGTACCGTCAGGCAGCAGCATGTAGTAGAGCGGCTTCACGCCCAGGCGGTCGCGAGCGAGAAACAACGTAGACCGATTGCGGTCCCAGAGTGCGAACGCGAACATGCCGCGAAAACGTTCCACACAACGCTCGCCCCATTGTTCCCAGGCATGAACGATCACTTCCGTATCGCTCTTCGTGTGGAACGTGTGACCAAGTCGCGCCAGTTCTGGAATCAGTTCCTGGTAGTTGTAGATCTCGCCATTGAAGACGACCGCAACCGATCCATCCTCGTTGAACAACGGCTGCTGGCCAGTCGACAGATCGATGATGGCAAGGCGGCGATGCGCCAATCCCACGCCTGGCTCGATATGCGTTCCGTCCCCGTCGGGTCCGCGGTGACGCTGACTGTTATTCATGCGTTCGAGCAGCCCGCGATCGACCAGGCGACGGGCCGCGGTATCGAAGATGCCGGCTATTCCACACATGGGTAACTTGTCTGAAGCAGAGAGGGTCGCATGGTCACGAGCTCGCGTGCCTGCGGCGGGTGTCGGCGCGGTCGTCCACTTCGATTGGTGCGAACGGCCTTGCGCGGGCCAGCAGCCCGCGATAGATGTCCGAGTAGCGCATCACCATATTCGTGAGACTGAAGCGCTCGACCGCCACGGTGCGCGCACGGTATCCGTGCTCGCGACGCACGTCGGGCTGCCGCACATATCCAAGGATGGCATGTGCGAGGGCTTCGGGATTGTTGGGGGTCACGAGTGTTCCGGTTTCCCCGTCCGCGACAAGTTCCGGATTACCGCCGGTGTGCGTCGCGACGACGGGTAATCGGGTAGCCATGGCCTCCAGGATGGTGTTCGAGATTCCTTCGGAGCGCGAAGGCAGCACGAAGATGTCCATTCCACGCATCAGCGCGTCGATCCCGTCGCGCGAGCCGGGCAACCAAGCCTGGGATGCCAGGCCGGCGCCTTCCAGTGTTCGGGCCACGTCGCCGCGAAGGGAACCGTCACCGATCATCACCAGACGCAGTCGCGAGCGCAGTTCCGGGATGAGCTGTGCCAGGTGAATGAACGCCTGCGCCAAATTGACCGGGTCCTTCACGGGTTCCATCCGACCCACCGTGCCTATGACGATGTCTCCGGGACCGGCGAACGGTGCAATTGGAAGCGCTTCGCGGCCATGCTCAGCGGGGCGAAACCGTAGCGTATCGACGCCATTGTAGATCTGTGACAACCGGCCGGACTCCACACCGATGCGGGTATCGAGGTAGCGCTCCAGATCGCGGGACAAGGCGATGTAATGGCCGACGAAGGGCCGTATAGCGCGGCGAATCAGCAGGTGGCGCCAGTTGTTGCCGTCGATGTCTTCCATGTCGCGGCCGTGCTCGCTGTGCACACGGGCGCGGACGCCGGCCAATGCAGCCACCGCCTGGCATTCCAGCGCCGCCAGATTGCGCGTGTGCACGACGTCCGGTTTCAGGCGCCGCAGGAGGCTCCAAAGGCGCCGATGGGTGCCGACACCAAGTCCGGGACGCTTCTCCAGCGCGTAAACCTGGACATCATGACGACGGATGCGATTTCTGAACTCGGTGTAATCCGCGAGGCATATGACCGCGTGTCGAAAGTCCGTCTCCGGCATCGCATTCAACAAGTTCACCACACCATTCTCGAGGCCGCCGACCGCAAGCCGGTAAATGACGTGCGCGACGAGTGGCGCCGTAGGGTTGCCGTAGGCCTTATGCACCGTGGCGATCGGATCACTCATGAGTCGTCGAGCCTGCCGCGGCACGCAACTCGGCCGCGATCGCCGGATGCATGTCGCGAACGAAGTTCTGTAACTGCCCGCGTGCGGGGTCGGCGTTATCGTCGTACGGCGCCATCAATACCACGGCAGCAGAGTGATCGACTGCCCCGTACAGACGGCTCCGCGCTTGCGCAAGCTTTGCCTCCCAGACACGAGGGGTCTCGAAACCGTCGAGCCAGTACCATTGCCACACCAGGAGGTTGCCGAACCGGGAGACGACCCGTAGTTCCTCGACCTCAAGGCTGCTCGAGCCTCCGATCGCCTTGACCCTCCGTCGATGAGCGAAATACCACTCGGGATCGTAGGCCACGAGGGACGTCGTGCCGTACGTCAGAAGCTTCGAGTCCCCCTGCTGATTTCGATAAAAAGCGACATACAGTTCCACGTCGCCACTCGCGGCACTGTGATAAGTCTGTCGGAACTGCGCCGCGGGCTTCGCATAGAGAGGGGCCCACTGTGTCAAAGGTCTACCAGAGGCGCTCCATGCGCTCGCGGGACGCGGTACCGAAAGGGCGACAGGACCGCTCGAAGACGTCTCGCGAATCTGTGCGACGTACGCGGACCAGGAGGGAGCCGCAAATGCGACCAGGACGCACAGTAGGGCCACGGTAGAGGTCGTGGGGACCGACGAACCCTTCGTCCCAGCCCCGTTCGATAACACAGGTTTTGGCGGTGTCTTTCGTGCCTTGTCGACGTCACTCATTCGCATGCCGATATGGAAAAGCCCCGTCATGACAATTCCGAAGAACACCCAGCCGTAGATGAGATGATCGGCGCCGGCCGCCAGCTTGTTGTTGGTTAGATGCCCGATCATCACGATCAGGTACGCACGCACCCAGTTGGCTACGATCGGCACGGCGATTGACAGGAAGATGAACGTTGCTCGGCGTTTCCACGAATCCAGCATGATGTACGCGAAAAAGCTGCCAGCGAAGAACGAAGCGAGCAGATACCGGATTCCGCTGCAGGCCCCCACCACAGACCATTCGCCCGACGGAATGATAAATCTGCTGCCCTCCCGAAACACCGGCACTCCAGTCAGGCGCAAGGCTGTCGTCGTGAAATCCGCGGTGTAATCAATCAGCGGGGGCACCAGGAAATCGCCGAAGGGCCACGCGAACATGATGAAGAACAGCGGAAAGGCGGCCGCCTTGGCGAAGTGCCAGCCGAGCAGCGTCGCGATCAGGACGGGCACTGAGGCCACGAGGGCGAATTCACGCAACGTCTGCACGCTCGCGACATCGCCGGCGAGCCAGATGCTATTGAGCAGCGCCAGAACCAGGAGCCCAGGCAAGAACGGCTTCAGAGGGACTGCGACGAGCCGCTTCCGCTCCCGCCACAGCAGCCAGACGCTCATCGGCAACACCAGAAAGCAATGAGCAAACGTTTCGGACCGGATCCAGGTCTCCACCAGCGTAACCACGCTCCCGCGGTACGCCAGCAGAAGCAGGCAAAGCGCGACCCCGGTGATCGCTATCGGAATCGTCCGGCTGGGGGAGCGCCAGCCCTGATCCTGCTCGAGGCCAGCCGGGAGGTCGCCCGGTCTCATGAAGTGGCACCGAATTCCATCGTTGCCGGACCTTCGTCGAATACCCCGGCGGCCGCTCGTTGCTGAGAGCAGGCACCGAGGGCGGCGCCGACACGCGCGAGGTTGTCTTCCCATCCATAGTCCCGCAAGACGAGCTGCCGCGCGGCGGGGCCGATACGGCTTGGGCCGTTGGCGAGCACTCTGCCGACCTGCTCGGCGAACCTCGCGTCGGACTCGGCCACCAGGAGCTCGATGCCCGGTCGCGCTTCAATTCCCTCCAGGGCTTCGGGGGTAACGACCACTGGACGAGCCATCGCCATGGCTTCGAGAACCTTGTTCTGTATCCCCCTCGCGATGCGCAGGGGCGCGACGGCGACGCTTGCGTGGGCGACATAGGGCCGCACGTCGGTCACCTTCCCGGTCACCTCTACGCCAGGTTGGTAGGCAAGAGCTTTCACCGAGGCCGTCGGTCGGGAACCGACGATGTAGAAGCGGGCCTGCGGGTGGTCGTTCCGGATTCGCGGAAAAATGTCGTGCACGAACCAGGAGACCGCATCGATGTTGGGCCAGTAGTCCATGGCGCCTGTGAAGACGATGGGCGCCACGTCGTCCGGGAAGGGGTCTTGGTAGGAACGGCCAGGATCAAAATACTCGGCATCCACGCCATTGTTGAAATGGCCGACGTTGGCTGCCTCACCGGGCGCGAGTGAGCGGAACAGATCGGCCTCGGCTCGGGAGACGAAGAACGAGGCTTCGCAAAGGGCCGCAACGTGTCGCTCGTATTGCAGCAGTCTCCTGCCTTCACGCGCGTACACGGCACTCATGGGCCAGCTCACGGTACGGGAATACTGAGCCCACTTGTCGGAATCCACGTCGACGAAGTCGATCACATGCTTTAGGGGTTGCCGTTCCACGTATTGGGCCATGACGGACGAGAACACGACGGCGTGAGTAATGCCACGGTCGGACACGGTTTGCGCAATCCAGCGCCTGAGGTTCGCGCTACGGTAATAGGGGAGGCTAAGTGCCTCGCCGGTCAGCAAGCCGCTCAGGCTGCGCAGTCTCGCCCGCCATGGAGACAGGTCGCAAAGGCGGACGTCCGCACATAGCTTGCGAAGGGCGGTCTCGTGCCGCCAATCTTCGTCGTCATCCACGAAGGCTCCGAGATAAACATCGAAGCGGCTCGCTAGATAACGCATCAGATGATACGAGCGGATCTTGTCCCCCTTGTTCGGAGGGTACGGAATACGGTGGCACAGGAAGAGCAGTCCGCTCATGGGCTCAGCCGAGGTTACGGACGATGTGCGGGCCGAGGCGATTGACGACCGACCGGGGCAGTCTGCGCCAGGCACGAATGAAGAGCTGGTACTTCGGATTCAGCGGATTGTTTTCGGGGATGCGATCACCCTTGAACAACTGGTACTCGTAGTGAAGCGGGGTCGGTTCAAAACCCCAGTTCTTCTTGAAGTCGTACGAGCCGGTTCCCTGCTTGCTCCGGCCGTAGTCGAAGATCCGTAACCCTCGTTCGCAGGCGCGACGCATCAGGTCCCAGTACTTGAAGTCGTTGGCGGCCAGATCGCGGGCTTCGACCCGGTCACCCGCGTAGTAGGGCAAGACTTCGTCCTTGAAGTAGAACGAGAGCACGCCGGACACCGGCAGACCCGATGAACTGCATACGCTCAGTACTTCGCAGCGATCACCGAAGGTTCGCTTGAGTGTTTCAAAGTAACGCTTCGGCAACGCTGGCGTGCCGTGCCGGTGCACGTTGTCCGAATAGAGATCGAAGAACCGATCCACCGTCGAGTCGATCTCGCCGACCAGGCCGGCCTTAATACCCTTGCGCACCATCGCCCGCTGCTTGCGCGGAATCGCCAGCATGTTGACGTCCGCGTCGGGCTGGATTTCTTTGCGGAAGGTGACGTAGAGATCCTGGCGAGGCCAGTCCGGCTCGCGCGCGTCCCTGTTACGCAGTTCGAGGTGGCCCGCGCCGACGTCTTTGGCAAATGCCCGGGCCTCAGCGTGCAGTGCGCCTATCGCGTCGGCGTCGGTCGCGGCGCAACCGCCGTAGACGCAGAACGGCAGCGACGAGACGGAGTGACCGAACACGATGCTCTTGACCTCGGCGAGCGGCAGAATACCGACGATCGCCCCCGCGCGCTCCGCGATCAGATAGCGGGTCCGATGGCCGAATGTCTCCTCGACGATGGCCTTCCAGCCCGAAAGGTGAAAGAACGTCGCGTCAGGACAGTTCTCGACGAAGGCATCCCAGGACAGAGCGTCCGATTCGCGATAGGCACGCACGCTCAGGGGACCGCCGGCGAAGGGAACGGCTGTCGCAGCGGAGGATATGGCGTTCATCTTGCACTCAGAAACACGCGATCCACGCGGTCCCAATGAAAATCGGCGAGCAGGCGTCGTAACCTCGGCTCGGTCCGATGCAGGTTTAGGTAGTGGCGAAACCGAGCCTTCCCCGTGGCACCGTTCACACGCGGCTGGTCGGGGTCAAGTTCCCATGGATGAAAGTAAAAAAGCGCCGGCTGACGATCGATCGTGTTCACTCGATTTATCAGCCAGCGCGACATCGCGTAGGGCATCAGTCGGAAAAAGCCGCCGCCGCCCGCAGGCAGATTCCTCTGCCACATGCGTGTTGTCGTCATGGGAATCTCGAGCAGGCCCGCGCGAGCTGCATAGGCAAAGCGAGGCGCGTCCGGCATTCCATAGTGATCGTGCTGTACCGGATACACGCTCGAGCTGTATCGGTAGCCGGCCTCGAGCAGGCAATCGAACGCCCAGGGATTCGACCGATCGATGGAAAAACTGGGCGCTCTGTAGCCGTGAACCGCCATGCCGGAGAAGTCCTCCAGCAGCTTCTTCGCGCGGCTGATATCCGATAGGAACTCCTCGGGACTCTGATCGCTGGCGCGCAGATGCCCATAGCCATGGCTGCCCAGTTCGTGTCCCGCCTCTGAAATGCGACGAACGACACCGGGATAGCGATCGGCGACCCAACCTAACGTGAAGAACGTGGCCTTGGCATTGGAATCCGCCAGCAACCGCAGGATCACGTCCACGTTTCGTTCCACCCGGCATGGCATCGAGTCCCACTGCGAACGGGTGATGTACGGTGCCATGGCCGAAACCTGGAAGTAGTCTTCCACGTCGATGGTCAAGGCGTTGACAAGCGCTTCGCGGGCCATGGCGGCTTATTGCACTCGGTGGAGAACTGCGAGCCAGTCGGACAGATGCTTGGCGATCCGCCCGGCTGTCTGGCCGTCCCAGTACTCGGGCAGGCGGCCCTTCTTGCCACCGGTAATGAGGATCTCGTCAACTGTCGCCAGTATCTTTGCCCGGTCGCGGCCGGTCAGCGTGTTGGTACCCTGCTCGATGGTGATCGGTCGTTCGGTATTCTCACGCAATGTCAGGCAGGGCACACCGAGCGCCGTGGTCTCTTCCTGGATCCCGCCCGAGTCCGTAAGGACGACGGTGGCTTCGGACATCAGTCCGACCATCTCGAGGTAGCCTTGCGGCGGCAGCAGCAACATCCGCTCAGGGTCGATCAAGGACGCAAGACCGAACCGATCGATGTTGCCCCGCGTACGCGGATGTAGCGGGCAGATAAGGGGCAGTCGTTCACTGGCGGCTCGGAGGATATCGAGTAGTGGTCCGAGCACGTCGGGCGTGTCGACATTGGACGGCCGATGCAACGTCACGACACCAAAGCGCGTCCACCGTCCTAAAGCGGCTCCCGTCACGCCTTCGCGCTCCAAAATAGTCCATGCCGGCACTGCACGGGCGCGATGCGCCAGCAGCGAATCGATCATGAGGTTCCCCGCAAAATGAATCCGCTCGGCGGGTATTCCTTCGTTGGCCAAGTTGTCGTGCGCCGAGCGCTCGGTCGTGTAGAGGAGATGCGACAACTGGTCTGTGACGATGCGATTGATTTCCTCCGGCATCGTGCGGTCGAAACTGCGCAGCCCCGCTTCCACGTGCGCCACTGGAATCTGCTTCTTCACCGCGACGAGGCTGCAGGCGAGCGTCGAGTTGACGTCGCCAACCACTACTACGCAGGCGGGATGATGCGCATCCACCACGGGCTCGAAGCGCCGCATGATCTCGGCGGTCTGAACGGCATGGGTGCCTGAGCCGACTTCGAGATTCAGGTCCGGATCGGGCAGTCCGAGATCGCGGAAGAGTTGAGTGTTCATGCCAGGATCGTAGTGTTGCCCTGTGTGCACCAGCATCACGCCCGGAATGCCTGCCTGATCGCGCAACGCATTCAGAAGCGGGCCCATCTTCATGTAGTTCGGCCGTGCGCCGACAACGCACAGGACCGGACCCGCGGGCTTGGCGGAATCGCGCTTCACGGTCGGGCTTCCGTCCCTTGCTTGGCAAGCGGTTCGATCACGCGAATCATCTTGCGCAACATCTGGAGCACCATGCCGAGCGTCTTCTCTAGCCGTTCGACCCGTTCTGACATTTCGTCGCTGCTGGTGTCGATCCGCGTACTGATGGAAGCGTTGTCGCCTTCTAGGTCAGTGTTCGCCAACTGAGTGGGGTCGAGCCCGGCACCGCCGATATCCGTCTGCATTTCGGGGTCCTTTGTCGAAGGACCCAGTTCGGTTTTGAGTTCATCGGCCACAGCCTCAACCTCTTTGGGAGTGATGACGTGCTGCTCGCTGAGAAAGCCCGCAAGCATCAGGCGATTGGCGACGAGATTGATCCGGCGCGGGATACCCGCGGTGAACCTGAAAATCGAGTCGTATGCGCCCGGCTCGATCTGCGGATCACCCAACCATTTCACGTGGTGGAGACGGTGTTCGATGTAGGCTTGGGTTTCTTTACGATCGAGCGGTCCTAGGTGGTACGAGGCGATGACGCGCTGGCGAAGCTGCTGCATATCCGGACTCTGCATGATGCGGCGAAGTTCCGGCTGCCCCACCAGGAAGCTCTGGAGCAATGCGCGATCACCTACCTGGAAGTTCGACAGCATGCGTAATTCCTCGATCGCGCGCGGCGTGAGGTTTTGCGCCTCGTCGACGATCAGGAGGGCCCGCTTGCGGTCGAGCGCCACCCGCTTGAGGAAGTGCTCGAGATCGGACAGCAGCGATGCTTTGTCCGTGCCTTTGACTGGGATTCCGAAGGCGGTGCACACCGAGCGCACGAGATCATCGGCGTCCAGCATAGTGCTGACGAGGTGCGCAGCCACCACCTTTCTTTGGTCTAGATGCGCGAGCAGGTTGCGGACGATCGTGGTCTTGCCGGCACCCACATCGCCGGTGATCACGATGAAACCTTCACCCTGGTACAAGCCGTACTCGAGGTAGGCGTAGGCGCGCTTGTGGACACGGCTCTCATAGTAGAAAGTCGGGTCAGGGCTGAGTTGGAAGGGTTTGCCGGAAAGTTTGTAGTAGGACTCGTACATGGCAGCCTTCCTTTAGTAGAACGCATGGGAAGCTGAAATCACCACTGCGGTTTCCCTGAAGTCGCCCGAAGCAGTGGTGTCGAAGTTCTGATGGCGCACCGTTACCGAACCGAACGTCTTCGGACTGAATTGCCTCGTGAGATTGGCTCGATAAATGATCTGGTGAGTTACCGTCGGCGGAACCGGGACGCCGAGAGAGCCTACGCCGGTACCTTCGCCGTTTATACGGTTGAGACCACCGCCCAGGCTGAGTTGCTCTGAGAGCTTGTGAGAGAAATTGATGCTGAACCCGCGTTGAGTCGTTGTGGAAAATGTATTGAAGACATCCGGCAGGCCGCTGTTTGAAGCCACGTTAACCGGGGTCGTTTTTCGGTAAAACAGCCCGAACACGAGGGAGTTGCGCACACCGATCAACCCGAACGAGGCGTCGATAGCTTCGATCTGGTTTATGCGAGTCGAGTAGAAGTTTGTGGGGATGTTGACGAACTGTGGCAAGCCGGTTTGGCGGATGAATTGATCTACCGCCTGCTGGCGGGCGATGGGATCGGGTATGCTCGATAGAAACAGGTTGTCGACGAGATCCCGAGTTTCCAAGGTGCTGTTGCGGATGCCGGTAGCCCCGAATTGCTGCACGTCATTCGACGCTCGAAGGCTCCAGGTGGTCGCTCTGGTGCGGTGATTGAATGTCGCGTTGTAACCGGTCCCGAAGAAGCGCTTCTCGGCCAGCGCAAGGATGTTCGTACGTGGCGTAGGACTCCATGTTGCCCCTCCACCGTAGACCGGACCTGCGTAACCTCCAACGACGATGTCGTTCGATTCGTAGCCTCCGATCAGGAAGATCGAAGTGCCGGGATCAAAGGGCATGGTCAGCCGCCCACGCGCCACCTGCAGGTTGGACGAGGGGCTGTTGGCGAAGTGGTAGTATCCGTTCAGGTAACTCGCGCTAAACACGACGGCAGTGCCTGGAGGACCGTTGTAGTCGGCAGTGAAACGGTTGGCGAAATTGCCCGACTGGGTTGTATTGGCCGATTGACTGGACGATATGAGCGTCGAGTAGCTGGTGTCGTTTCGGAACCCGTACGTACTGCCGGAACTAGTCCGGCGCTGGACGTAGGGGCTGATGCCTGCCGTAACCGCCTCCGACCGATTTTCCGTGATTACCGCCTGGTCGCTCGGAACCGGGCCCAAAGGCGTGATCAGGTTCTGATAGATGGAGGCGCGTCCGTCTATGAACAAGAAATCATTAACCGCCTCGAGAGTCGCCAGCGCATTAAGGTTTTGCCTGATCGTATCGCTCGAAGCATTATTGAGATACTTGACGACTGTGGGCGCATACGACAGATCCAGACTCAGCCGTCCGCCTCTACCTTTGAGTCCTATCGACGGCGTCAGCGACGTGACTACGTCGGCACTCTCCTGGCCGGAGGGCCGGAGGAACACGTTGTCACTGAGAGTCACGCTGGCCCCAAGCCCGAGGCGAGGCTTCCAAGTCTCCGCGAGAGACTGTGAAGACGTCGTCGCACCGAGGAAGCTGCTTATCGCACACGCACACAGCAAGTGGGAGGACCGCCGCGTGCGCGCTGGTCGCGAGACTCGCCCGAGGCGTTCGGTAGTAGGCATGCGAGGACGATCTTAAGTCGCGCGAATCGTGGCGGATGCCGTCAACCGTAGTAGTAGCCGTAACTTTCTTCCTGCGCGACCGACTTGTTCAGCAGAGGCAATATGACCGGGCAGTCCTCGATGGTGGCAAGCGCTTCCAGGATGCTGCTCTGGGAGGTTTTCTCGGCTTCGGCGACGAATACTATCTGCCCCATGTGATGGGCCAACACGCGCGGCTCCGGCGCGGCGAGCAGCGGCGGTGCGTCGAAGATCAGGATTCGGTCGGAATACCTCGAAGCGAGGTGCTCTACCAGATTTGCCATGGCCGCGCTTGCCAGCAGCTCTGTGGCGTGGGAATGTCTGCGCCCGGCCGGGATGAACGAGAGTCTGGGTTGCGATGTCCGGTACAAGACGTCAGCCACGTCAAGGTTGGGATTTTCCAGGACGTCCATCAACCCGCGGCCGTGCTTCATACCGAGTAGAGGCCCCAACGTGGGGCGAATCGAGTCCGCCTCCACGAGGAGTACGGTACTGTCGCGCTCCATTGCGATGCTCATGGCGAGATTGAACGAAACGAAGCTCTTGCCTTCACCCGGCAGCGAACTGGTAATCATGATGCGGTTACCGCGATCCACCCCCACACCCCTCTTGCCCTTGCAGTTGTTGATGAGGGGGCGCTTTACCACGCGTAACTCGTTGGCAAGTCGCGATTGCGCAGCATCGGGCGTTAGAAAGCCCCGTTTGGCAAGTCGCTCATTGTCGATCTGTATGACCGTATCCTGACTCGCAGGCGACTCGGTGGAGTCGACCCTGACGTGCTGGCTCTCAGCAAGCGCATCCGGGTTCCGGCGCGAGATTGGGGCCGCTTCCACGTCCGCCGTAGCGGGAGGTTCGAGCAGAAAATCCTCCGGCGGTACAACGGTTTCGTCCGGCATCCATGCCGGTGCGGGTTGCGAATCTGATTCCCTGGTGACGAGCTGATGCAGGCGTTCGGTTGCACGTTCGACCGTACTCGACACCGATGGAGCCCTCTCAACCACCGCTGCGGTCGCAGAGTCCAGTCCTCCAGACACGTGTTCACCAGCTTTATTCAAGCGTTCGAGGTGAAGTGCAGCTTTTTCTACAAGACTCATAGGGGTCGACTCAGGCTATGCTGCACGTGCCATCAGCATCAATAGGCCGAAAGCCGCTGCGAAGAACGCCAACAAACCCGAAATCCCGCTGAAGAAGATCCAGGAACGAAGCTTCCGGGCTCGCATGATGGGAGCAGTCTCCTGTAGCGAAAGCGATCCGAGCACGGGGAACTGGGTCAGCCGCCGCAAGCCCTTGGAAGTATGGACCGCGGGGAACACTTGGCTATAGGCGAAGCTCGCAAAGAAACCCGCGGCAACAGACAGCACGACCACCACCGGCATCAGAAAAAAACGATTGGGGGCGACAGGCTTGGGCGAAACGCGTGGCGGGTCGACCACACGGAAATCCGCCACACCGGTTGTTTGCTCCATTTGGCTCGTCATCATCGCCGATTCCCTCCGAGCGATGAGGCTGTCGTAGTTCTGCTTCTGCACCTGATAGTCGCGATTCAACTGAATCAACTCTTCTTCAATTTCAGGCCGCATCCGGGCTGTCGTCTTGATTTGGTTGTAGCGCGATTCAAGCTCCTTGACTCGAGCGGTAAGCGACGCCACTGTGGCATCGGCCTCCGTCGCCGAGAGTTTCAATTGTTGAAACACCGGATTGCGATCAAGACTTGATGCCTTCTTCGGGTCCGTAGGTCCAAGCGCTGCGCGTGCCTTCTGTTTCGCTTCAGCCTGTTCCTTGCGCTGACCTTCAAGATCGG
>FRDC01005170.1_pt2 | contig 30387 bp, 29 predicted proteins | sample 1106171 | NCBI WGS metagenome assembly FRDC01 (sample SAMEA3930566, study PRJEB13176) | freshwater metagenome | biome: Drinking water system; feature: drinking water; material: water | place: Singapore | collected 2014-12-20 | reverse complement strand
AGTTCTGTGTCCGCCGCTGCCCTTCGCAGTCTCAATTCGAATGCCCACCTCTGCGAGATTCGTTCGTGCCTCATTAAGACGGCGCGTAAGCGATTGTGGTGCCTTCGGCCAGACCTTCGAGTTGATGCTGATTTTCTGTTCGGTCGCAATCTTCTCCATGCGCTCGAGAAGCGAGGTTGGACTGCCCTCCCATTGTGGACTCTGCTCCATCAGAAGTGTGATAACAGTCGCCACGGGGTTCTCGTGAATTGCCTCCTCATGTTGCTCATTGATGTTCGCATAGTAGGCATCGAGAAATTCTTGGGGTGTGTAGCCGATGGAGTCGGCAATCGCACATCCCCAGAGCGTGAAATCGGCCATGCGTGGCGCTTCAGTTAACTGGATCGTGGGTCGTAGCTCCATGGCTTTCCTGAGGGCTTTGAAAATCCCACCGAGAATGCTGGGGAGCGAAGCGTCGAATTCCTCCCAGAACACCTGCTCCGCCTTCCGCTCGCTCTTCGGAATGCGCTCAAGCTTGAAGAGGATGCTGCGGTCGAGGAGATCGGGTTTGGAAGCAGCGATGTTGATACCGTTGAGCGCAATGATCCTCTGGAACTTGTAGATCACGTCATCATCGTCACTGTAAAGTTCTCTTTTTGTGAAACCGTCACCAGTGACGGCGCGACAGAGCGCGTCTGATGCCCATTCGGGTAACCCCGAGAGGTTATCGAAAAAAGCCGAGTGATGATGGGAGAGCAGCTGCGCGAGTTCTTGGATGGTATTTGGAAGAGACAGAGATTTGATCTGCGAAGGGTCAATGATGCGACGCAGCACCTTCGAGAGAGTCGTCTTCGCAGCCCCCTGATCTCCATACAGGATGAATACGGGATGCGGAAAGCCGGGGATGAATGAGGCGATGAGGGCAACGAGTAGGAGGACTTCCTGCTCTTTCTTGGCTAGGCGCGTGAACTTCAAGAGATCACGGACATCCCCGCGTTTCGCGGGATAGACTTGAGCTGCCTGATGCGAGAAACGCTGAAAGAGAATCGGAGGCGTCTGTACCAGTTCCCAACCTTTGTCATCAATGCGCACTGCTTCCCATTTCTCATTCGAGAGGTCGTACCAGAGAGCGCCTTCATACAGAGCGATACGATTATGCAGCATGAACTGCTTCCCATCGTATGCACCCATGCCCTCCAGCGTTGTGAGTGCCGAGGAGATTGCCGTGGAATTCGGCGTCTTCTTTTCCTTCTCCCAGAATAGATTGCATGCCCACCTCTTGAAGTTCTTGCTCCGCACACGGCATGTCTCACGATGGTCACCAACCGGCAGCCATGCGAAAGGTTCCCTGAACTCATCATGGAAGAGTTCTGTCTCTGTCTCCTGCACATAGTCCACGAGCCGATCCGCTTGGGATCTGCGATTGTCGTCTTCCTCTTCGCTCTCTTCATCCTCTTTGCGTCTGTTGCTCTTCTCTCGTTTCGCAATACTTTCGAAGATGTCTCGCAATTCCTTCTCTGGCAGCGGAGGCGTATTGCGCGCATTCCATTCTTTCAAGCCGCCCCATCCGCTCGTCTCCCAGAGTTCCTTATCCAATCCATGGAGCAAGCGCCCTGCTATGGATGCCGCTGTTTCGTTGCGCTCACCTTGCGATACCCCTTCGAGTCCTTTCTCCCACTTCTTCTCACCTTCGACGGGTTCGGCGCTTTTCGCATACTGCGCAATCTTCGCTCCTGATTGCTCAATGAGAGCGATATCGACCTTCTTATCAGCTCGATGTTGCAAAATCTCAACGTGGGCATGTCTGCCATTCTTATTGTTCCAACTCCCCGGCAATCGACAGAGACGTGCTGCATTGATACATCCCTTATCCGCTTCCATGCCGGTGTGCTTCTCAAAAGTGCTGATGAGGTGCTTCATCCCCTCGCGCCAGTGCTCGTGAGACGTAAGCGGAATTGGATCGCCGAAGTAATGAATGTGGATGCCGTTGCCCGAGAAACAGATGTAGCGCCAGCTGGCGAGATAGGGATGCTTCGCCAACACCTCTTCCAGAGAATGGCCGACCTCTTTGATCTCTATGTCCGTGATTTCTGGATTCTGCGTGCGAAGGTCCAAATCGATGAAGAAGTGGTTCTTCTGCCTCACGTCTTCATCACTCGCTCTTTGCAAATTGATTTTGGGATCAACACCGCTGAGGAAGTAGAGATCTTTATAGGAATTTTTCTGCACCAAGTACCAATAGTTTCGAGGATGATCGAGAATGCCCATGACGTTCATGGCCAATCCTGCCTGCACGACGCAATTGGGTATCTGCAGGTCAGAGACAAAGGCCGTGTATGGATCTGGTGTTGCAGGACTCATATTCATGATGGGAGATTTCAGAAAAAGATCATCGGGAAGCAGAGAATGGACGATCAGGCTTCACCACGAGAGCCACGAGCCTGATGAGATTGGTTGCCTGCGTGCGAGCCTCCTCATCCGTGATGTCTTTTCCCGTCTCCTGCTTCACGAGCGCCTTGAACTCACCGACGTCTTGAGGAGTCAGCTCGATCATTGCTCTCGGCGGGAGTAGACGAGGCTCTTGAGGTGCTTGAGTGACGCGAACAGTGCCGAGGGGATGACGGCAACCGGCTGATTACTCCAATAGGAATCGAGAAACGTATCCAAACCCTCCTTACGGCAGACGATGAATCGGACTCGTCCGTTCTCCCGTTCCACTCCTTCCAGCTGCGCACCGTTGGCCAGCAGAAAAGAGCAGAGATAGATATCGAAGGATTCCAAGCGCGTCTGGGCTTTCATCCTCATTGTCGGTATGTGGGTGCGGACCCACGGCTAAAAAACCGCTGGGGCGCAGCGTATGCATTCCTCACATTAAACCTCGCACACTTCTGTACATTTCTCACACAGCTGTATGCAGCTGCATGTCAGTTGCTGCTTGCGCTGTAGTCTTGCATTTCTTGAAGATAAACGCTGTACCACCGCGCATGCGGACAAATTTTTTGAGATGAAATGCCTTTTCTATCTCACCATTGATGTCTTTCGTCGCGGTCTCAAGTGCGCGTCCTTTCGGCTCGAATCCGATTTCGTGCAGGCGTGTTGCAAACACATTCGGAGTGATGCCCATACCCTCACCTTCCTGTTGATATTCCTCCACAAGAAGCTCTAAGAGCACTCGGCGGAATTCCGATTTTTCCTGCTCGGGAATTCGGTTCGAATCATACTGACCAATTTTCAGAACACCATCTTTGTACGAAATGGATTGGTCGCCCATCCACTCAGTAAGCTCCACATTCTTTTCTTGCGCTTTTGCGCCAATCTTCGGAGACGTTGACCGCTCTTTAGCTTCTAGTACGTCCAATGCAGACAGGAGATCCTGACATATGCAATCAGCAGCCTTTTGTAGTTCCTTGGTTCTTCCGATATTCCATTCTGCAAGTAATTTGTCAGGCTCTCGCATTTGCACATGGAAATATTCGAATTCCTGAATGTGAAGTCTCTTAAAGGGCTCGAATAGCAACTGCTTTAATTTTTCGCATGTGGCTCTCAGTTCTTTTGCGTAATATCGCATGGTTTCCCCTGCTGCTCCTACTTCGATTGCATAGTAAGCGAATCCTACGACAGCAGAGTATTGTGCTACGATGATGACCCACGGACAGAGAATAGAGTCCTTCGTTCCGAATTCCTCTTTGACGTGACCCAAGTACTCCCATTTGTCCTTCTGAACAAGAAGCGGATACAGCTCCTCAGCAGGAATCAAAGCGCTTCTATCATTTTCTTTTGGGTGCAAAAACTTCTGTTTTACGTTCTTGGGAATTTTCATTGGATCAATCGACCGATGTATATCACTCATAAGTGCATGAATGCTTTGAATCAACACGAGATACTGCTCGTCTTTGGAAAGTCGGTCGTAATAATGGATCCTCAAATCGTATGCAGCCTTCAGAGGACCCTCTTCTTTGAGCAAGGGAAATAGTTCAAATACAAGAATATTCGCCAAATCCCTTGGCATGATCGCGGCCATGATCCGTGCGTGAAGTCCCCGCAATGTAGGTTTCATATTCATAAAGTAGGTCATTCTAGCGAATAGACCCCATGCTTGAAAATATGTAAAGAGAATCTTTGTTTTTAGCGGCTCCTGCGCCTCTTTGGATGAGGCTTTTTAATCCTGATGCGCGCGTCCTTCTTTGCTCTTATAGCCCTCTCTTTTTTGTACTCCAACACATCGCTTTCGAAGAAAACGATGCCCGCAGACGTCTTCTGGAATGGTATCTCCTGTAGCTCTATGAGCCTTGCCACGCGTTGTTGTGAAACATCCAAGAATTTCGCCACATCCAGCCTGCCCAATACCTTTGGTCGAGTAGGATTCACAGCCAACATTCTGCGTTATAATCAACTCACAGAACAGTTGATTTAAATACAATCAATAGTACTGTCATGGCATGAAGTTGCAAGTTGCGCCACAAACCTTGCCTGCAAAAGAACCACTCTCTGAGTCCATCTACTCCTTCATCCGCAACCAGTCCTGCTTCAATACCAAACAGAACTATCGAATGGAAATTGCTCTGTTCTATCGAGCAATTGGGAAGAGCGCATCGGAGATCTCCCTTCATGATCTCCTGAGTTACAGGGAACTGCTTGAGCAGAGGGGGTTGAAGCCAATCACGGTGGCAAAGAAGCTCACAGTCCTCCGGCGACTCTTCACATTTCTCTATGAACAAGGATTATTACCAACGAATCCTTCTTCCGGCCTCAAACTTCCGAAGGTGAGCAGCGAGACCACAAGGGAAATACTGAGCCTGACGGAGTGCAACCGACTGCTGCAATCTATCGATACAGATACGATCCGAGGGAAGCGCGATAAAGCGATCATTGCCTTGCTTCTCATCAATGGACTCCGTGTTTGTGAGATTTCGAGAGCAAATGTGGGAGATCTCGCACAGACCGATGGCTGCTGGGTGCTACGGGTGCGCGGGAAGGGCGGCAAGGTGATCGATACGCGAATCCGTGACGATGTGCGAAGAGTCATTCGCGCATACCTCAAAACACGAGGCAGTGCGGAAGAAAAAGATGCATTATTTGTCGGAACAACACACCAAGCGAAAGATCGTATCGGGCGTCGTTGCGTACAACACATGGTGAAGATACGCCTCAAGCAACTCGGCATCGACCATCCACACGTCAGTACCCATTCGCTTCGTCACTCTTCCATTACGCACCTCATCAACAGCGGTGCGAGTCTTATTGCGGCTCAGGACTTCGCGCGGCATGTGAATCCCGCCACAACACAGCGCTATTTTCACAATCTGGATCGCCTCAAAAACCACGCGGTGATGATGCAACCGATTCGGGTGCAATGAGCCTCTATTTCGCAGTAGTGCTCTTCTGTGCAATGAAAATTGGCGCGAGGCAAGGCTCGGCGTATACTCCTGACAAATGAGCATGAAAATGTTCTTGAGCGCTGGCCTCGCCGCCCATGCCCTCCTCGGCAACTTCTGCATGATGCCCATGGCATTCGCGCAGGAGATGGAGATGCCGCACGGGGAACATATGGAAATGGATATGACGCGTGTGGACATGATATCCATGTCCCCGATGTCTCCTGCGCACTGTGAGCATTGCGCGAAGATGCGGACCAGTCATGGCGACCAGATGCCGCAGCAATCAGGATGTGCTGGGCATTGTCTTTCTCAAGTCCCCAGCACGACGGCAGGGACTGCTACATTCAATATTTCCTCTGTCATTGCGGTTCACTCCATACCGATCACCATCGATCTTGCTCCTCAACCTGAATTAGTTCTTGTGCCTCCCGCGACGGCACCGCCAACAAGCCTTCATACCAAAACGACGGTCTTGAGACTGTGAAAGAAAGGAATATCTCCGATGCTGGATGAATTCCAGTGTTACGTTTTACCTTTCTTCTCATACGTCTTATGTCCGAATCCAAACATCTCCAAGCAGAAATCCGCATCTCGGGAATGACATGCGGCAGCTGCGAGTTGCTCCTCGAGCGCAAAATTAAAGCAGTGCACGGAGTCCTCGATGTGCATGTTAATCACCGCACCGGTATCGCCGTCATCACTGCCCATCCCGATGATCTCCCCTCATCCGAGGAGATTGAGAGCGTCATCCGCAAGGCAGGATACGGTATCGGGAGCGAAGTGCCGCAGGTAGCAATGGCCTGCGATGTCTCTGAAAAAGGTGTGCTCGATGTTCGTATCGACGGCATGACATCCAAGCACGATGAACGTCTCATCAAGCAAAAGCTGAAACTTGTCGCTGGCGTGATGAACGCTACGGTGCACCATCAGCGCGGCAGGGGGAGGATCTACTACGAACAAATGCCCGATTGGGATGAACTGAAGGAAGCTGTTGCGAGTGTTGGTTACCAAATGCGCCATCCAAATGAGGCTCCATCCGCCATCGAGCCTTCTCATCGGAAATGGATGGAGATCGGCGGTTCGCTCCTCATCATTTTTGCCATCTATAAGCTCCTCCAAGCATTCGATCTCGTCTCGCTTGCTCCTTCTACGTCAGGCGCGCTGTCGTTTGGTGGTGTCTTTGCCATTGGCCTTGTAGCGGGAACCAGTAGCTGCCTTGCAGTCACCGGCGGACTCCTACTTGCGCTCGCGGCAAAGCACAATGAAATCCATCAAGCGGAAACGCCATGGGAGAAATTCCGGCCGCTCCTTCACTTCAATATCGGCCGCCTTGCTTCGTACTTCGTCCTCGGCGGCCTCGTCGGTGTGATCGGACAATCGATAACGCTCTCGACGAAGATGTCGGGGTACATGAGCATCGCCGTAGCGCTCATCATGTTCTGGCTGGCACTCACGATTCTCCAGATTATCCCGAAAGGGAGCTTTCCCATCCGTCCTCCCAAGAAGCTCTCACGTTGGATCGCAAATCTCTCGGAGAGTGATCATCCCATGGCACCCTTCACACTCGGTGCCATGACCTTCTTCCTTCCGTGCGGTTTCACGCAGTCACTACAGCTCGTGGCGCTTGCATCGGGGAGTTTCCTCACAGGCGCGCTCACCATGTTCATCTTCGCGCTCGGTACGCTGCCATCCCTCGTCGGTCTCAGCGCTATCTCTTCAACGGCCAAGGGAACGTTCTCACGTTTATTCCTGCGTTTTTCTGGAGCACTCGTAATGCTTCTTGCTCTCTTCAACCTCAACAGTGGATTTGCACTCACTGGTGTCGACCTATCGCAAGTATTCGCGAGTGGAAACGATCAGGGAACTGCGGCCGCCCCCACCGTCACCGGTGGCGTACAGGAAGTCGCCATGAAAGTCGGACCGGGCTATTACGAGCCGAGCACACTCACGATCAAGGCGGGTCTCCCTGTGCGCTGGGTCGTCGATGGTGCAGGTGCGCAGGGGTGCACGAGCCAGCTCGTCATTCCAGACCTCAATGTCGTGAAAACACTCTCGAGAGGTCAGAACATCATCGAATTCACCGCTCCTTCCAAACCAGGACGACTGGCCTTCAGCTGCTCCATGGGCATGGTACGCGGTTCCTTCAATGTTATTTAACCACCCGCTTCTCTTCTCATTATGACTCCACTCAATTGGCAGGAAGCGCCCCAAAAGGGCAGCTCTCCCACATCTCACCACGCACCAGCCCCAAAGGGCGTTCTCGGCTTCATCGTCGGCATCATGAGCGGCGCGGCTTTCTCGCTGTTCCTGATGGGAATCATCGTCGGCTATGCAGTCGGCAGCTGGCAGAGCGGCAGGCTCTTTGCCGCAGGCGGTCAACCATCGCAGATCGCGCAGATTCCCTCTGCTCCTACGCCTGCACCGCAAGCTCCGCAGCAACCGCCCGAGCCAACATCCACTGATAACCTCCCAACCATCGACCCAAAGAAGGATCACATCCGTGGAGATTTCTCCAAGGCAACAGTCGCTGTCGTGGAATATTCCGATTTCGAGTGTCCGTTCTGCCAGCGACATCATCCCACGATGAAGCAGATCATGGACACCTACAAAGACGATGTGATCTGGGTCTACCGTCATTTCCCTCTCTCATTCCATGCGAACGCACAGAAGGAAGCAGAAGCATCCGAGTGCGCAAATGAACTCGGCGGTAATGATGCCTTCTGGAAGTACACCGATGCGATCTTCGAGCGGACAAGTGCTGGCGGCACAGGATTTCCCTTGGCAAATCTCGTTCCTCTGGCCAAAGAACTCGGTCTCGATGAAGCGAAATTCAAGAGCTGTCTCGATAGCGGCAAGTACGCGCAGCACGTCCAAGAAGATATGGCTGGCGGTAGCCAAGCTGGTGTGAACGGCACCCCCGGCAACATCGTCGTGAATCTCAAGACCGATGAGAACAGGATCATCTCAGGTGCGGTGCCCTTCGCGAGTTTCAAGACTGCCATCGATGCACTCCTCGGCAGCAACGCGGCGGCGCAAGCACCTTCCGGCAGTGCCCGCACGATCAAGATGACTGCGGAACTCTGGAAGTTCACCCCGAGCGTAGTCCGTGTGAAGCAGGGCGAGAAGGTGACGCTTGAAGTCACCGGTGTCAGCGGCACGCACGGTATTGCGATTCCAGGCCTCGGCATCAACGAGACGGTTATTCAGGGACAGACTGTAGATATCGACATCCCAACGGACAAAACAGGGACGTTCGATTTCCGCTGTTCCATCCAATGCGGCTCAGGCCATAACGACATGACGGGGCAGGTCATCGTCGAAGCCTGAGAATTCTTGACTGCTTCATGGGAGGGGAATACAGTACCCCTACCCACTACCACTACCTATCTATGCGCCACGACTACAAGAAGCAAACGCAGGCAGCCATCAAGAGACTCGAAGGCCTCACGGCAAAGCTGAAGACAATGATCGAAGAAGACGCTTACTGTCCGCAGATCCTCCAGCTCACGCTTGCGATGCAGGGGCATCTCAAGCATATCCAAGGGCACGTTCTCGAATCGCACCTCCACACCTGCGCGGACAAGAAGCTCTCTTCACAAACAGAGAAAGACGCCTTCATTGCCGAACTCGTGAAGGTCATCGGTCTCTCCAAGCGATAATTTCTTTCCAACTCTCACTATGCCCATCACGAAAGTTTCTATCCCCGGCATCCACTGTGAAGGCTGCGCGAAGCTCATCAAAGATGTCAGTACTGAGTACCAGCAGATAACGAAAGCAGACGTTGACCTGAATACGAAGATCGTCACTCTCGACCATTGGCCGGACTTTGATCTTGCCAAATGGTCTGAGGAGATCGAATCGCTCGATGAGAAGTACAAAGTTCAACCTCTTTCCTAAATTTTTTCTATGACGTTCCTCTCCTTACTTCGCTCATGGCTTCTCAAGCTACCCTCTCTATCACCGGCATGCACTGTGCCAGTTGCAGTGCGCTCATCACCCGCAAGCTCAAGAAGACTGCCGGTGTTGAGGAAGCGAATGTGAACTTCGCGGCTGCGAAGGCACGCGTCCGCTTCGATCCCGCTCAGACCGATGAGGCAGGGCTCATCGCTGCCGTGAAAGCAGCAGGATACGGTGCGGTGGTTGCCAACGAGCAAGATCGGGAAGCCGACAAGAAGCGGCGTGCAGAGGAGATTCGCACCTACCGCGTGAAATTCTGGATCGGCCTCATCCTGAGTCTCCCACTGCTCGGGTTCATGGTACTCAGCTTCCTTCCGCACGGTGTCATTCATGAGGTCGTGATGCCTTACATGGGCATCGTTTCACTGATCCTCGCAACTCCTGTCCAATTTTGGCTCGGCTACGGCTTCTATCGCGGTATGTGGTCGAGTCTGAAGATGGGCACATTCAACATGGATAGCCTCATTGCCATTGGAACATCCACAGCCTTCTTTTACAGCCTCTATAATCTCATCAGTCATTTCATAACAGAAGGAACAGTCATCGGCGAGATGCACGATCTCTACTTCGAGGTGGCAGCGCTACTCATCACCTTTGTGCTCCTCGGAAAATGGCTGGAGGCACAGGCAAAGGGGAAGACGAGTGATGCGATTCAGAAGCTCATGGGATTGCAGGCGAAGACGGCACGGGTGCTGCACGACGGTCAGGCAGTCGATATCCCAATTGAGGAGGTGCAGGCCGGTGACATCATTGTCGTTCGACCTGGCGAAAAGATTCCCGTCGATGGCACCGTTCTCAAAGGACTCACCTCTGTCGATGAATCGATGCTGACAGGCGAGAGTATTCCGGTAGAGAAAAAGGAGGGCGACCGCGTATTTGGTGCGACGATGAACGGACACGGCTCTATCGAATTCAAAGCTGAGAAAGTCGGCTCGGAAACCGCACTCGCGCAGATCATCCGCTTTGTGGAAGAAGCACAAGGCTCGAAGGCACCTATTCAGGCGTTCGCTGACTGGATTTCTTCGTGGTTTGTGCCAGTCGTTATTGGGATTGCCATTCTCACCTTCGTCATCTGGATGGTTCTTGGAGCGGGTCTCACATTTGCCCTCCTCGCCTTCGTGTCGGTCATCGTCATTGCCTGTCCCTGCGCGATGGGACTCGCGACGCCCACGAGCATTATGGTTGCGACAGGAAAGGGGGCAGAGCAGGGCATCCTGATCAGAGGCGGAGAACCGCTCGAGGCAGCAAAGAAGATCAATACGATGGTGTTTGATAAGACGGGGACGCTGACGAAGGGGAAGCCTGAGGTAACAGACATCATCGCGCTCCATTCAACAGAAGAAAAACTCCTGCGGCTTGCCGCGAGTTTGGAGCAGGGTTCGGAACATCCGCTCGCAGAAAGCATTGTCAATCATGCGAAATCGAAGGGTCTGTCGCTCTCATCGGCAGAGCACTTCAAAGCCATTCCAGGACACGGTGTGGAAGGAACAATCAGCGGAGAGAAGTACTTCCTCGGAAACAGGAAGCTCATGGAGAAAGAAGGAATCTCTTCCTCCGACGTGGAATCGAAGCTGCAGATGCTTGAGGAAGCGGGGAAGACCGCGATGCTCCTTGCGGATGCGCATAAAGTACTCGGCATCGTTGCGGTTGCGGATACCGTCAAGGAAACCTCGAAAGAAGCCATTGAGCGACTTGAGCACATGGGTATCGATGTCTATATGATCACGGGTGACAACAAGCGCACAGCCCAAGCAATTGCAAGGAGTCTAGGGATCAAGAATGTGCTTGCGGAGGTTTTGCCTGAGCAGAAAGCGAGTGAGGTGAAGAAATTGCAGGAGCAGGGCAAGAAAGTGGCGATGGTGGGCGACGGTATCAACGATAGTCCCGCCCTTGCCCAAGCCGATCTCGGGATCGCTATGGGCAGCGGCACGGATATTGCGATGGAGACGGGTGGCATCGTCCTTGTGAAGAATGACCTGCGTGATGTCGTGACGGCGATCAAACTGAGTCGTGCCACGGTGAACAAGATCAAGCAGAACATGTTCTTTGCGCTCTTCTTCAACGTGATAGGGATTCCCATTGCTGCTCGAGCGTTCATGCATTGGGGTATCATTCTGCGCCCAGAGCTTGCGGGACTCGCGATGGCCTTCAGTTCGGTCTCTGTCGTCACGAACTCCCTGCTCCTGAAAGGATTTCATCCGCTTAGGCGCAACTGGCTCTCTGACTTCGCGCCGGTCTTAATGGCGGTCGGATTCACCGCGCTCTTCTTCCTCTTTGCCAAAATCAGCTCGGAGCCGACTGCTGCAGCTGGACCCGCACTCAATCCTGATCCCAACCACACGCATGCGGACTTCGCTGTGTTCGTCGACGGGGAGAAGCTCGATTTCTCGGATGAGAAGTACATGTCGAACGAGCAAAAACACCTGAGCCAGTACCTGCATCTGCACGATGGACTCGGCTCGGTCATCCATCGCCATAAGCCAGGACTGGCGCTCGGTGAATTCCTCTCGTCACTCGGACTCACGATGGAGAAGGATTGCATGACGCTGGACAGCCAGCAGCTCTGCAATGACGGCAAGCAGCGTTGGAAGATGGTGGTGAACGGCGGAGAGCGCTCCCTCGACCCGTCGTATGTTTTCAAGGATACGGACAAGATCCTGCTCACCTACGGCGCGAGCGATACGCTTTGGGAAAACGAATCGCAACAGGTGACGGATGATGCCTGTCTGTACTCCAAGACCTGCCCTGAGCGCGGGGAGCCGCCCACCGAAAATTGCATCGCTGATCCGACTGTTCCCTGCATGGCTCCCGCAGGTTCTCTCTAACTTCCCCCTTTGCTATGTTCTGCTGCTCACGGAAAACACTCCTGATCCTCCTCGCCGTTGCCGGTCTCATCGGACTCCTCATGGCAACGGGGAAAGTGAACGCCTACGCGATTGTTCCATTCTTGCCGATCCTCATCTGCCCGCTCATGTGCGGAGTGATGCTCCTGATGGGACGCAAGAGCGACGGCGGACACTGTGAGCCCACTCATGCAAAAAAGCCCATCACGAAAAACTTGTAGCTCCCTTCTCCGTTTATCTATGAAACGATCTCTCATCGCTCTGGCGCTCTTTCCTCTCTTGCTGGCCGCATGCGCTCCGACTGGCGGCACCGCATCGCTCAGTAATACCCACGTACACGGTCTAGCCGTGGATCGCGCGGACAGCAGCCGTGTCTATATCGCAACGCACTACGGCCTACTCGCGTGGCAAGAAGGGCAAGCTCTCACGCAAGTCGGCAGCAGCCGCGACGATTTCATGGGCTTCTCCGTGCATCCAACCGATTCGCAAATTCTCTTTCGCAGCGGGCATCCCAGCGGAGGCGGGAATCTCGGCTTCGAGAAGTCCACGGATACGGGAGAATCGTGGGACAAAGTGAGTAATGGAAGTCCGACTGGACCCGCAGATTTTCATACGATGACTGTTCATCCCGCAAATCCCGAGCACATCTACGGCTGGTTTGGCAGTCGCATTCACCGTTCCCTTAACGGAGGGGAAACCTGGGTGGTCATTCCAGCGCAAATGGGCATCTCCAGCATTGCAGGAGATCCCAACAGCGATACGACCGTGTACGCGGGAACACAAAATGGAGTGCTCATGAGCACGGATCGCGGAGAGAAGTGGACACCAGTATCGACGCAAGAGAGTGTGGGAGCAGTGCTCGATATTGAGCCTGATCCAAGCACCAATTCTCTGCTACTGGCATTGCAGGATAGGAGGGTTGTCCGTTTGTCCCGCAGTCCCGATGGTGCGTGGGGAACGATTGATCTTGGCACCATTCCCGATGCACCGATGCACCTTGCGCTCGATCCAAAGAATCAGCAGATGATCTACGCCTTCACCGAAACCCATGCACTCTACAAATCTTCCGATGCTGGCCAAAACTGGCAGAAACTCCTATGACCGCTCTCCGCACACACCTCATTCGGCTTATCACGACAGCTCTGTTTTCAGCCGTGCTCGCCGGAACGTGGGATGTCTGGTGGCATGGGGCGCTGGGACGCGAGAGCTTCTGGTCGCCACCGCACCTGCTTCTCTACGCTTCGGTCATTGTCGCTATTGGAACAGGATTTTACGGCTGGTGGAAGGCCAAGGAACGAAGCTGGAAGTGGCTCGCAATCGTTCTCTTTCTCATTCCCGCGTCCGCACCATTCGATGAAATTTGGCATCGGGTTTTCGGAGTGGAACCGGTCAATAGTCCGCTCATCATCTGGAGTCCGCCCCATGTCATTCTCGCACTCGCCCTTGTGAGTAGTTTCCTCTATCTCTTTGTCCATCTGCAACGTGACGAAGATATCGTTGCGAAACATCTTCTGCAGAGCATCGCGCTGGCCTCCGCATTGAGCCTTCTGCTCTTTCTCGCTTCCCCACTTGAGCCCATCGGTCCCTATCAGCTCGTCGGTTTTGCCGGTGCCGCTCTCGGAAGCGCCTTGATTGCGGGATTTTTCCTCCTCGCGCAGCAGCGGATGCAGCGTTTCGGCAGCGCGTTCACCGTAGCAGCACTCTTTATGCTCATCTCCGCCATGAATTTCGGAGAGAAGCTCGCGCCCAACGTGACCATCCAGCCGCACGATCATCCTCCAGGGTGGCTCATGATTTTCTCCTGTCTCGTGCCTGCAGCGCTCATTGATGCACTGCGGCATTATCCGCTCTGGCTGAGGGGAGGCATCGTCGGCATCCTGCATGCGGGGATTCTCTATGGTTTTTCCTCTCGCTTCTTTGAACCACCATTCCAGTACTCCACGCAGGAAATGTGGATCGCCATTGGTACAAGCCTGCTCGCCGGACTCTTCGTCGGCTGTCTTCTGTCATTCACGCGTCTTTCCCGTTCCCCCCGATCCATATGACAGTTCGCGCTCTCCTCCTCGGTACTGCTCTCCTCACGCTCGCCGCTTGTGCTCCCACAAAACCCAATCAGATGGGGCATGGTGGGATGATGCAAAACGGCGGAGGAATGATGCAAGATACATTCCTTCCTGCGCACGGTAGGGACATCGGTCAGCTTCCCGAAGCGAAACCGATGACCGTGCTTGATGTGGAGGATGGCGACACCATCACACTCAATCCCGAACTTGTCCGCGCGACGGTCGATGGGAAGGCCTTCGCTATGTATGCCTACAACGGTCAGTTTCCCGGTCCTTTGCTCAAAGTGAGACAAGGGTCGACGTTCACTGTGAACGTTACAAACAACATCGATGTCCCGACAACCATCCACTGGCACGGTATCCGCCTAGAAAACAAATTCGACGGTACAGCCGGTGTCACGCAGGAAGCCATCGAGCCAGGGAAGAGCTTTGTGTACTCAGTGACCGTGCCCGATGAAGGCATGTTCTGGTATCACCCGCATGTACGCGAGGATCTGCAGCAGGATATGGGGCTCTATGCGAATCTCTGGGTGACGCCGAAAGATGAGAAGGCGTACAACACCGTGAACCGTGAAGAAGTGGTAATGCTCGACGATCTGCTACTCGAAGACGGCCTTCCCGTGCCTTACGGGGAGCAGGAAGCGGATCGCGCCCTCATGGGACGGTTTGGCAACACCATGCTCATTAATGGCAAAACTTCCTATGATCTCTCTGTGAAGCACAGGGAGGTGGTGCGGTTCTACCTCACAAACGCCGCGAACACCCGCACGTTCAATGTCCGCTTTGGCAACGCCAAAATGAAGCTCGTTGGGGGTGATGCGGGAAGAGCTGAGCGGGAAGCATTTGTGGATTCCGTTGTACTTTCCCCCTCAGAGAGAGCCATTGTTGAAGTGCAGTTCGCAGATGCCGGAACGTACCAAATCGAGAGCACCAGTCCTGAGCGTACATGGCTCCTTGGCACGGTTACGGCTTCGGCTGATACAACGACAGGAACCATGAATTCTGCCGTTCGAGAGAACGGTGACGTTGTTGCCGATATCGACGCGTTCCGGCCGTTCTTCGACAAGCCCGTGGATACGACAATCCATCTTTCGGTGGAATCGATGATGGCAGGGATGATGCAAGGAAACCAAGGCGGGATGCAGCACGCCGGACACGGCGGCACTGCCCAAACCTCGGAGAGCGGCGATGGCATTGAGTGGGAAGATCCGATGCCTGAGCAGAACGCAATGGCCACGAAGCACAACACAAAGTGGAAACTCATGGACGAGGCATCCGCCAAGGAAAACATGGATATCAAGTATCAGTTCAAAGTGGGCGACAAGGTGAAAATCCGCATCGTGAACGATGAAGAGAGTGACGGCTCCGACCACCCGATGCAGCACCCGATCCACTTTCACGGGCAGCGGTTCCTCGTGCTTGCTGTTGATGGGAAGCAAAACGAGAACCTCGTTTGGAAGGATACGGTGCTCGTCCCAAAGGGCGCGACCGTCGATATCCTTCTCGATGCCCAAAATCCCGGTGATTGGATGTTCCATTGTCACATTGCCGAGCACCTGAGTAACGGGATGATGGGGCAGTTTACGGTTTCAGAATCTTGAAGCTTAAGGTAAGCGCCATTCTTCCCCTTAAGGCACCCCTTGCAAAACAATGATTTTCTTCTAGAATAAGCTGCCAATGCGCCCATTACGTTTCCTCGCCGGAGTCCTCACCATTTCACTTATATCGAGTGTGGTCTTGGGCGATTTGTTCCACGGGCAGAAAGCAGCGAAGGTGCAAGAGCCTCATCATGTGGCTGTACATATTGATGCAGCGGGCATCACTGAAATAACCGATGGGCTCGCATCAAATGCAGATCAAGATGGATGTCACCTGAGCACCGCACAGGTTGCCGCTGTATCTCTATCAGGACAGAGGCATTCCCAGATGGATGCGATGATCGCAATCCCAAAAGTCTTCATGGACAGTGGCGAGTGTCTCAATACGCAACTCTCGATCACCCGTGGGAGGACGGCTCCGCTCTTTGAGCATGCCTCGTTATTTGCCGCGACGATCTCGATAAGAGCCTAAATCATTTTTCATGCGACGTATGAAGGCGCTCCAAGCGTCCACTCATGCGTCGTACTTTTATTTCCCTTTCATAATTTTTATGAAGATTTCCATACTTTTACTTCTCTCCATTGCCCTCGCTGGGTGTGCAGGCACGCAGGTTACAACCAAAGATTCCGTAGAAGATACAACAGACCCAGCTGCCGCCGTCTCCTCGAAAGCCACGGAGGGTTCAACTTCTTCGGATGATCATCATGCCGGAGAAACGAACGTGGCTCCCCATGATGAAAGCCAGAGTTCAGCCGCGAGCAGCGATCACCATGAGGGAGAAACTAACGTGCAGCCACACGATGATTCTGCAGCCGCGCCTACGGATCATGTAGACGATCCGAATGAGCCTGCCCACGGCCATTCCTCTTCCCACGACGACAGCAATCAGCCTCCTCACCGCCATTGATACTTCCTTCCCATCACTCTCATGACCATCGAATCTTTTCTTTCAATCCTCCGGCAGGCGTGGGAGAAGCGTCCTCCCGCCCTTCGCTTTCTTAACCTCAAAACAGCCTGTGCCGTTGTCGCATTCGGCGTCACTGGCATCTTCATCACCCTTGTCATCGCTCAAGGCAATGCCAGTGCTGATGCCGGTCATGCCGGGCATGATGGAGAGTCGGAGGTTAGCGGCACCACCTCGAACTTTCCCATTGTCACTGTTGAACAGCCAAAGAGCGCCGATAAAGTTCAAGTGAATATAGAGGCAGCGGGACAGGTCTTCGCACAGCAGCAGGCGGATCTCTTCCCTTCACAGGATGGGGTTATTCAATCGCTTTCGGCAAACCTCGGCAGCCGTGTACGGCAGGGGCAAGTCCTTGCAACGCTACGAGCCGATCAAAGCCAGCAGCAGCTCGCTGCCGAGATTGGCTTCAAACAAAAAGAACTCGAGATCGCTAAGAGGCGTGCAACAATCTCGGTTGATTCCCATATCAAAGCAGCAGAGCAGGAACGGGAATCGGAATTCGAGAAACTCGATGTGCAAGCAACATCGCTAAAGAAAGAGCAAGATGCTGAATTGCAAAAAATTGATGCCGAGATCGTAGGACTACAGAAGGTCAAAGAACAGCGCCTCAGTGCAGTGAATAGTGCAGCCTACGACTTGCTCGATAGCCTTAACGAAGTCCTTTTCACGCGCTCCGATGGCATCTCGAACTATTTCAATAACTCTCCGTTCAATTACTACCGCCGCAATGAAATCGTCATGCCCAGCGGCATGGACCGACAGAAATTCGAGTACCAGATCATCGAGTTTGAGAGGAAGATCAAGGCAGGCGCGACGGACCCGCTTACGCTCATTACGGAGGCTGCGGAGATCGGACAGAAAGCGCGCCAAATTTCCCTCAGCATCTCTGAATCACCAGCATTCCATGCCGAAGACGTAGACCGTATTCGTAAAGAGGTTGCAGAGGTGACCGATCACTTGCTTGAGATCACCACAGACCTCACAGAAGCGGATAGCGAGGTGAAGAGTTTAGAAGCTGAGAAATTGAGGATTCTGGCAAATACGGAGAATGAAATCGGACAGCTTGCGCCAGAGCGCACGAAACTCCAAGCGACGACACAGCAGAAAATAGTCGAAATTCAGGGGGGACGTAAGAATGCCGACCTCGATGCAGAAGTCATTGCCGCCGACATTGTACGGCTCCAGCAGCAAATAGGGGCAGGACGCACTGTCGTTGCTCCTTTTTCAGGTGTCATCACCAAGCGCTATGTGAATGCCGGAGAGAGCGTCACACTCGAAAAGCCCGTCTTCAATTTGATCGATGACAGCAAAAAATACATCCGTTTCAATATTTCCGAAGCGGATCTGCCGTTCGTGAAGGTCGGTACAACAGTCACATTCTCACCGACTTCAGCCCCTTCCGAAAAATTCACCGCTGTCATCAAGCGTATCGCGCAGGCGGTCGATCCCGAGTCGAGGACGATTCAGGTGGAGGCAGATGTGCCAACACAGGACAATGCTGACCGCGTTTTGGCGCAGATGACTATTCGTGTGCAGATCCCCGTCACACAAGATCCCTCCCTGCTCGTAATCCCCGAAGCTGCGCTGCAGCTGAGCAAGGATTCCAGCACCGTTTGGATTGTGAGTCCTGATGTAACCGCTGAAGCAAAGAAGGTTGAAGTCATGTTCGTGAACGGCGGATACGCCTACGTGAAGTCAGGTATCACCGCAAAAGACTGGATCGTGGTGAAGTCTCCCGTTGAGCTTTCAGCTGGGCTGGAGATTGATACCAAGCAGCTCTGATACCCCCTTCATCCATGAATCTTTTTGATCGCATCGTTCGCTGGGTACTGACAAACCGCATCCTTGTGCTGGTAGGGGCGTCAGGCCTGCTGTTCTACGGCACATACGTCACGCTGACCTCTCCGGTGGATATTCTTCCTGACCTCAACCGTCCAACGGTGACCATCTTCTCGGAAGCCGAGGGACTCGCCACGGAGGAAGTAGAAACCCTCGTGACGTTCCCCATTGAGTCCGTGATGAACGGTGCTCCAGATGTCGAGAGAGTGCGTTCCATCTCCTCTGCCGGTTTATCTCTCGTCTTCGTTGAATTTGACTGGGGAAAGGACATCTACCTCGCCCGCCAAATCGTAAGCGAAAAGCTGCAGGCTATTTCATTTCCCGAAGGAGTGGAATCGAAGCTCGGACCCATCTCCTCCATCATGGGAGAAATTCAATTGATCGGACTTTCCAGCAAAGCTGAAGCCCCAGATCTGCAGGAACTAAGGACGCTCGCTGACTGGACTGTGCGCCCGAAGCTGCTCACCGTGCCTGGAGTCGCATCAGTGACGATTCTCGGCGGCCAGATCCAAGAATATCAAATCAAAGTCGATCCGGTGAAACTTGCGAATATGCAGATGACGATCACCGAACTGGAAGAAAAGCTGGGTTCCATCGTGGATAATAAGAGCGGCGGTTTCATCGCAACCGATACGCTTGAGTACCCGATCCGCGTCATTGGTCGGAGCGCTGATCTGGACGTGCTTGGAAGTACAGTCATTGCCGAGCACGAAGGCACTCTCATCTACCTTCGGGATGTGGCGCAAATACGCAAGGCGTCGCAGGTCGCACCACGCGGAGATGCAAGCATCAACGGAAAGCCTGGAGTCTTGCTAAGCATTACGAAGCAACCAGGCGTGAATACCGTGGAACTGACGGAGCGCATTGAGGTGGCACTTGAGGAACTGCATGACAGCCTTGGGGAAGATATCGAGATTCTTACTGATTTGTTTAAGCAGGAAAAATTTATTGAAAACGGCATTGAGAATGTCATGGGTGCAACACGCGATGCCGCGATCTTCGTGATCATCATTCTGATTCTCTTTTTAGGAAACTTCCGCGCAATTGGCATCACACTGACGGCGCTCCCATTCTCCTTCGTGACGGCCATTCTCATTCTGCGAACGCTCGGGATCGATATTAACGTGATGACGCTCGGTGGACTTGCGGTTGCCGTTGGTGAGCTGGTGGATGACGCGCTTGTCGATGTCGAAAACATAATCCGGTGGCTGCGGGAAAATAAAAAGCGGGCAATACCGCTCTCAACGTATGAGATCGTTGTGAGAGCAAGTTCTGAAGTGCGAGGATCGATTGTCTTCTCGACGGTCATTATCGTACTTGTTTTCCTGCCCCTCTTCGCACTCTCAAATATTGAGGGGAGGCTGCTCGCCCCGCTTGGACTTGCCTACATCGTGTCACTCATCTGTTCGATGATTGTGGCAATGACGATCACAGTGATCCTTTCGTACTATTTCTTGCCGGGGTCCAAGCTCATCAAAGAGGCGAAGGAAACATGGCTTGTCCGCTTCATCAAGCGGAAAGTAGAACCGATCATCCGCTGGAACATTCATCATCCACAGGTCGGTCTGACCATCATTGCCGTTTCCATAGTGACGACGGGGCTGATGATGCTACAGGCAGGTAAAGATTTCCTGCCGCCCTTCAATGAAGGCACACTCACTATTGGCGTTTCGCTTCCCCCGGGGACTTCGCTGAATCAATCGAGTGAATTGGGTACGCGAATAGAAAAGGCAATTTTGCAGGTCGAAGGGATCAGATCGGTCGCCCGTCGCACGGGACGCGCAGAAGATGATGAACATGCGAACGGAGTGAACGTATCGGAGATGGAGGTGGATATTGATGTGAATGCCGAAAAGGATGAAGTTATCGCCGCCATCAAAGAAAAGTTTGCCGAAATAAACCTGCAAGGTGCGAACGTGAGCATTGGGCAGCCGATTTCCCATCGCATCGAACATATCCTCTCCGGTGTGCGTGCGCCGCTCGTGATCAAGCTCTTCGGCTCGGATCTGGAAGAACTCAATACCTATGCCGAAAAGATACGCGGCATGCTCGCCACTATTCCGGGGACACTCAACCCCGTTGTCGAGCAGGAAGTGAAGATCCCGCAGATTGCGATTACTCCCAACCGTGACCGTGCGGCTCAGAACGGATTTGTTTTCGGTGAACTGACGGACATGCTCGAAGTGCAACTCGCGGGAGAGAAGATCGGCCAAATCCTCGAAGGATCACGCTCTTTCCCGCTGGTCTTGCGCCTCGATGAGCAGTCCCTGCAGGATCCCAAACAGATCGGCAGCCTCCTAATTCGTTCGCCACGTGGGACGACTGTGCCGCTTTCGGCGATTGCAGATATCACCATCGATGAAGGTCGCAATACCATCAGTCACGATAACGGACAGCGGCGCATTGTCATCTCTTCCGGCATTCTGGATGGGGATAGCGTGACGATCATCGAGGAACTGAAAAAGAAAATTGCAAAAGATCTCCCTCTGCCGCAAGGATACTTTCTCAGTTACGAGGGCACATATCAGAGCCAACAAGAATCCTCTCGCAACTTGGCGATTTTCAGCTTCCTTTCATTCCTCGGCATCGTTGCAGCACTCTACTTCAAATTCCGTTCTTTTTCGTTTGTCATACAGGTGCTGATCATCATCCCCGTCACGTATCTCGGCGCGATGACCGCGATCTTCATCACAGGCAACGTCATCGACCTCGCGCACCTTGTAGGGCTTATCTCCCTTCTGGGCTTGGCCGCCAGAAACGGACTTCTTCTCATCGAGCACTGGGTACATAAAGCCACGGAGGAAGGCATCCCGTTCAGTGAAGATCTGATCGTCATGGGTTCGCTCAATCGTATTACGCCGATGCTGATGACATCGCTGACAGCAATGCTCGCTCTCATTCCGCTCATCCTTGGCGCAGGTGAACCGGGAAAGGAAATCCTGCATCCGCTGGCTGTCACGATGTTCGGCGGATTACTGGTGTCATTGGTTGTGGAAATGGTTGTGCACCCTGGACTCTTTTATCTTCTTGGCAGAAAGGCACTCATACGTGCGGCTGCTAAGTACAAGCGAGAGCACGGATCGGCGCACCAAGAACGAGCCATTGCCGCTTAATAAGCCTTGAACGCAAGCGGTGACGGACAGATCCTGTCACCGTTTTTGCGTTTGGCAGAAACAGTGCAGAGGCGGCATTCCTGCCCAAGCTGATTATTGATGAGAATGAGACCAACAAAGAGCAATCCCATGCTCGTGCATTTGAAGGCAAGGTTATACGTCGTGAATATCTCTAATCCGAATGAAAGACCAAACAACGTGAGCACAGGCAGCGTACAGAGGGTGCAGAATGTCGTCAGGATGCCGACTGCCGTACCGATGCCACCGAGAGACGTCACTACGGTTGCGTTTTTGTGACGCTCAGAAATCACAGCAACGATGCCAGAGACCATGAGTCCCATGAGCAGGCTGGAACTTACGCTGAATATCATATTGAGTGGCGTCAGAAATCCGCCGATAACGCATTGAAAATTCCTGGCACCGGGGAGAGTCGCCATTAAGTAGTACTCAAAGGAGAAGAGTGCGACTGCAATAAAGACCGCAATCGCTGCGTATCGTTTTTTGCCTAGGAGAAGGAAGAGTGGGAACGACATCGGTTGTGAATGTTTGTATCTAAGCAGTATAGCATATTCTTGGCTTCTGTTCGAGAATTCTTCGTATTTTCAACGAGTAGGACGCACAAGAAACCTCATATCATTGTTACCTTTTACGGTCTTAACCGTATAGCATAGTGATACACAACGCTTATGCATTCTCATCTTCTCTCCACTGGTCTCTTGTCGTTTTTGCTTTTGCTTGGAGCATGCGTGCCGCAAATGCCTCCCACAACAGAAAATTCAGCAGAGATACCTGTGAATTCAGGCGAAGGTGCGCCTGAGGGCAGCATCCACAATCTCCCTGTCCCTGCAGGCGTCAAAGCCGCACGCGATACTCTCGCTGCTCGGCTTGGCATCGCCTCAAATATGATCACCATCCAGACGGCGTATGAGAAACAATGGCCGGACGGTTGTCTTGGTCTTGGTCGTCCCGAAGAAAGCTGCATGGCCGTCATCACTCCTGGCTACGAGGTCACCATGACCTATGGTGGTGGGGAATACGTGTATCGGACAGATGCAGAAGGATCTGTTGTGCGTGCTGAGTAAAGCAACAGTGACTGCATGTAGCACTACCCTATTTGCGTCGATGGATGGCCTACAAATCCTGAATAGATTTGAATACCACGATAGACAAACTCAGCCATCACGATGAAATGGGTGCCCCAAGCTATAGCCACAAGCGACCAGATCAGACTGAGACTCGATTCTGCGTTCGGGAGCACAACCGATGCTAACCCTAATGCGGCCGGAAGCAGTCCAGCAACCCATGTCGCAAATCGCCAACCGCTCGGACGCAAGCTTGCTAAGAGTCCTACTCCCATGATGATGAGGCTCATGACAGCGAAGTTTCGTAGGTGGCCAAGGTTCCCGTGCATTTGTTCGTGACCTACCTCATCTGATTGCTGATCTTGTGATGGTTCTACATTGCCACCGTGCATAGCGGGAATTTGATGGTTGAACAGGCTACCCGCTCCACCGCTCTCCCGCTGAAGGTTGATGTTCCTGAGTGCGAATGGGAGTAATGGCACTGCCACGATGATCACGAGCAGGAGTAGCACTCGATTGACCTGTGTAGCTCTGAACCATCGAAAGAGACCCAGCCCCTTTGGATGCAGGATCGTCGCAAGGAGCGTCAATCCGCCGAAGATGATGAAGAGTGGCTGCGGTACCCAATTACCAGTAAGAGCAGCAGTCACGATCATTGCGCCCCACGCTATCAGTGCCACCAATTGTCCCGCGAAATTTTCCTTCGGCTTCCAGAGCTGGCTGAACAGCCCCACTGCAGCCGTTCCGACGATAAGCGCAAAGACGAGTTCATGAATCAGGTCATCAGTCTCTCCGGTGGAGAAGAAGCTGAAATGCTCCATTGTAGCTATTCTATTGTCAGGCAGAAACATCATCACCGTGATGAATCCAAGAAATCCGACGTAGCCCAGCACAACGAGCGAGAAAGCGATGCGCCGCCAGCCAATTTCTGAAGATGTACGCATACGAGGCAAAGTCTAGCATTTTCTCTCATTCTATTCATTCAGCATCTGCTTCATCTGATCGATTTCGAATTGTTGATTGGAGATGATACCCCGACATAGTTCTTGAATCTCTGGGTCTTGAATAGGCGCTTCATTGCACATGAGAATTGCGCTGGCGTGGTGCGGGATCATGGATTTCAGAAACTGCGTGTCTCCAATGGCCGTCTGGTATCGGATCATGAGGAAGAAGGCAACCAATGCGATGACGCTCGCTGTGATAATCAGGATGTTGAGCTGCATGTGCATATACATGGCTCGCATAACGAGAAGCTCGATGATGATCATCGGCGCTGTCATCAACCCCGCCATGTAGAACTGATTGAAGTTGGGATACACATTCGCAAATCTATCCACCATCGCATACATGAGGATATACATGGAGATGAAGGACAGTGCCGCCATGAGCAGCAGATGCCAGTAGTGTTTGCTGTGCATTGATGTTTCCATAGAAGCTAAGGGGTAAATGCTGAATATACACCCCTACGTAGGAAGACGCTTGAAAGTCGACAATATTTCTAGAGAGGAAGGGCATTGCGCAGTATCCATATTCTGTGAAATGGAACTTCGGGCCAGATTGCTCAATCCTTCGCTATTATTTGTTTTTCATGAGTGTTGTTACCAAGAGATGCACCGCTGTGCAGGGATCATTATGGAATGGATCTTCCTTTGAATGACTAGCAAATAGGCGCTTGGCATTCTCGATAGCGACGGACTGACGCGGGAGAAGATCGTCGTAGAGAGTATCACTCGCCTTGTCGTAAGGACGTCCGAACTCTTCTTGAAAAATCTTATCGAGTTTCCGCGTGTATTCCTTATTGGAATGAGTAGGACCACAGGATGTTGTGAAGTGGAGGATGATCCAAACTTCGAATGAGCGCTTCGAGTACGCAACGCGAACACCATGCCTCTTTGCCAGTGCGAAGGCCTCTTTCGTATTTTCTTCGGTGAAGTTATCGATGTCGAAAACACACCATACTTCATCAAAACGGGCACCGATCTGTCCTTCCAAACGTTGTCGCTCCTCGATGACCTGCTCTACGAGGCCACTGGTGCTCTTATTGATATGCTTCACCTGCGCTGCTCGGAAGCTGTGAAAATACTCCGTCTCCATACTCCCTTCACAACAAATGAGTATGCCTCTACGCTGCCTCCTCTTCTGCGAAACACGCCTGTATCTGCTGGATTCTCTGCTGTGATACGGGAGGGCGCGTTTCTTCCTCATATCAGACGTTCGTAAGAAGAGATTCTTCACCTGATATGTACGGGATACCGCCGTATTTTCCTATCAGATAATCCTTTTCAAAGCTGGCATCTTTTCTCACCTTCGAACCCTCCTTCTTGTAGTCATCGAGAGAGTAGATGCTCGATGCCCCGTACCTATCTTTATCGGTAATCCAGAGCTGATCCCTGCGGAAGAACTTGTTGCTGAAGAAGTGCGTATTGTGGCTCGCAAAGACAAGCTGTGCATTGTGCGGGTTTGTTTCCGGTGAGTTGAAGAGGTTCACGATGAACTGTGTGAGGAGCGGATGGAGACGCGAATCCAATTCATCAATAAACAGTATTTTCCCATTCTCTAGCGTATCGATGAGCGGTCCTGAGAGCGTCAGCATGCGCTGAGTTCCTGCAGATTCCTGTGTAATGAGATCAAAGGCCACAGGCGGTAACGGCCTATTATCTTTGTCGTACCTTCGGTGAATTGTGTGAATAGAAATTCCTTCCTGATTCAAGAACTGCTTCTTAAGCTCTTCGGAAAAGACAGGAGGAAGATTTTCAGGGGCAAGACGAACGAGCTTGGTTTGCAAGTTATCAATGCCTAGATCTGCAATCTTTAAGAAATTCATCACCTTTGCTTTGAACTTCTCATCAGAGAGTTTTGAGAACGTGAATCCTTTAAAACCTTCATCATCAATGTTGCTGATCACATTGAATTTCGAGAACCAGTTGAGTACTGACATCGCAATTTTCCCGTTGAATTGAGCCACAACGGAAAGGAAGAGGGCATTATCTCTCGTTTTTTCAATGAGGTCTTTTCCTTCACTAAATTGACGACCTAACTTGATTTGTCCTTTCTTGCGCTGAAAAAGCATCACAGTTTTTCCATGAGGGGCATAGAACAACCATTCCTCATGCACTTTGTCCTGATCCACGGAAAAGCCATATCGGTAGACGACTCCGTCCTTTAAGAAGTCGACATCGAATGTCGTTGGCTGTGCATCCGTCTCCTGACTTAACTTGAACTGATCAACGGCAATTTTCTGATTGGCCTGCATTTCCTTGGAAGAGTTCTGCACGAATGTTTTCATGAAAACCAAAGCCATGAAGATATTGCTCTTTCCACTCGCATTCGCTCCATAAATGGCAGCTGTCTTCAGTAAATCAATCTTGGGAGTGGCTTTGAATGTATGCGAAATGTGCTCCCTGTCCTTTGATGCAATCATGCTAAAGTGCGACTGCTCCTTGAAGGAACGATAGTTCCGAAGGTGGAAGAGGATGAACATAGGTAGGAATTATAGCTCTTTTCCTAATTTAAAGTCAATATTTCGTGAAAATATCTCAAAAAGTGCACTAAAATTGATAAAATGAGGCCTCTAAACAGGTCGCTCAGTCCTGAGAGCATCACTTTTCATATATGAAGCACTTTTGCTATATATCTGAAAAGCAGTTCCATTTGAGTCATATTGGCCGATAATAGCATTCTATGCCCCGCCTCGCTTGGCTCACCGATCTGCATCTCAATTTCCTCAGCGATAAGCAAGTTGAGGCCTTCTGCGCGTCGCTGGCTTCCACGGAGGCCGATTGCTTTGCGATCACGGGCGATATCTGCGAGGCACGCAGCATCGAGCGTTACCTCCAGCTCCTCGAAAGTGCTCTGCAAAGACCCGTCTACTTCGTTCTCGGAAACCACGACTTTTACCATGGAAGTATTGCCTTGATCCGAGTGCACGTGCAGAACCTCTGCAAAACATCTTCGCATCTGCACTGGATGCCACTTGAAGGCGTTGTTCCGCTCTCAGAGCACACATGCCTTGTCGGGCACGACGGTTGGGGAGATGCCAGAGCGGGAAACTACTGGAATTCGCGCGTGGAGCTCAATGACTGGGATCTGATCGGAGAATTCCTCGGACTTAGCAAAAGTGAACGGGGACGTGTTTTGGAGCAGCTGGGAGATGAAGCCGCAACACACTTTCGCAACGTCCTACCAAAAGCCTTCAAGCAATATGAACATGTCATTGTCCTCACCCACGTTCCTCCTTTCCCGAAGGCCTCTCTCTATCAAGGGCGGCCCTCCGACGATCACGGACTCCCGCACTTCTGCTGTCAGGCTGTCGGGGAAGTACTCAAGGAGCACATGGTCGCATATCCCGATGCAAACATGACCGTTCTGTGCGGTCATACGCATGAGACTGCAGATGTGCACATTCTGCCCAATCTGCATGTGCTGACGGGTGGTGCAGAATATGGCCATCCGAAACTTCAGCGAGTGCTGGATATCGTCTGAACACTCTGCTTTGTTTGACGGTGTGCAGGCATACGGTTAATTGTTCGGGGCATCTTGCTTCTGCGCGTCCATTTTCTTCTGTCTTTCCTCAAGGATAAGCCGTTTTTTGATGTTGCCGAGAATGCGGAAAAACTCGAGATACGTTTGCATTTGCTCTTCAGTGAACTTCATAGCATGGAGGGGAAAATAGAGGATCTGCACACCGTCCCTCCCACCCTACCGCCATTGCGCAGTACGTATCTTCTGTGCAATGGAAATTCGGGCATCATGGAGCTTTACCTCCTCCTCCACTGTCCATGGAAGCACATACCTACCTCAAAGGGCGTCTGCACTATGAAGAGCGCTACGACCGCATCACTATCGATATTGCGAGGATCTATGACCGCAATGTGTGCTTCGATAGGAAGGTTCTCCCCAGACAAGGAAACAGAAGGGAGATGGTCTTCGAAGCCTACATGCTCCATCCAAGATTCCACACCTTCTTGCTTCAGCGCGCTGACGAGCGCGAGCAGACGATCATCGAATGGATAAAGCAGGATCGCAAGCGCGACGAACGACTCGCCAGAGCTGAGGAGCCTCGCTATCTCTGCCCGCAATGCCAGCGTCGCATGGATATGCACGGAAAGTTTCTCGATCTTAAGACAGAAATTGTTCTCTTTGCCCTGAAGTGCCGTGACTGCAAAAAGAGATGCATTGTGACGGAACATGGAGTACTTCGCCGAAGAAAGCCGATTCGCTGCGTGAAGTGCAAAAAGGAAGTGAAGATCTCCATCGAGGAGCGAGGTGATGTCACGGTTTTCACCGATACGTGCCGTCACTGCGGGCACGTCGAAGTGACCACGGATGAGCCAACCCAACAGAAAACACTGGAGGAATTGGAGGAAGAGCGCAGGCTTTTTGAGAAAGATAGAGTTCGCTATTGCTGGACCCCGCAGCAAGCAGCTGCACACCGCATGAACGTGGAGGATTTCTGGAAGACCATCGAATACGTCAGCAGCGACCGCTACGGAAAGGTCGCGGCAGAGAGGGATGCATTCATTAAGGCACGCCGCAAGAGGAAGCGGAAATGATAGAGTTCGACTTTATCAATTCCCCCCTTTTTCTATGCAGTCATCTGATGACGGCACAACACCCATATCCAAACCACCGCCCAAAGATCCAGACAAAGAATTCGATTGGGAGAAGGCCTACGAGTTTGCCGACCGCATGCAGCGGCTTGCCGAGGTGGGTTTTGAGATATGGAAAGAAGATGAACACAGAAAGCGCAAGCTGAAGGAATCGCCCAACGGCTTTCCTCTTGAGGGGCAGGGCTGCACCTGCCATATCTGCCACCATATCTGCATGGAAGGAGAGATGTGGTACAACCAGCACGGTATTCTGTGCATAACGTGCAAGGATGGCATTGACCGTGGTGAGATTCCAGCCTCTCTCGCAGATGAGGATCAGGAGGATAGTTGGTACTCTGTCTCAGATCTCGAGCGCGCGTTCGCCATAAAAGCGAAGGTCGTGCGGAAGTGGGTGAAAACGGGCGTCTTGAAAGCACACACAATCACGCGCGAGCATAGGATGCCCATTCACTATTTCCTCATTGAGGAGAATAAAGACACACTGCCGCCAAAGCGCCTCGTACGGGACAAATTCGTGAAAGAGAAGACGAAGGATGGAAAAGACTCCTTCCATCACGAACCGTGGTACCGCTTTGTGAATCCTGTAAAGCACCTCAGAGGCTACAAGATCCTTGAACATCTCAGTCAGCTGACCGAGAACGATTTCGGCTCGCAGCCCCAGCTCAGCGTGACTCCCGCTATTCCCTATCTCTTTACCCCCGATCCACTATGACTTTCAAACATCTCGAAGAGCGCTCCGCCTATGAGGAGCGCTATGACTCTGCGACAGTCGAACGATGCCGCTCGATTGAGGACCACTTTCTCTCTCCTGAAATTCAACAGAAAGGCTTATCGGATGGGAGAGGATTCCCTGATTGGATCATGCCACTCCAGATCTTCCATCTAACAGGAGAGCGATATCGGAATCGCAAGGAGACGATCAACGAACGGATGGAGAAAGACCGGCAGCGAGATGCGATGCTTGCGCAGACGCGACCTCCCTTCATGCGTTGCCCCTCGTGCGGGCAGCCGATGGAGTGCGTGGATACATCTCTGAAGTACGGATTCGAGGAAGGAGAGCGGGATAGGGTGACATTCTTCCTTAACTGCAAGGAATGTAAGGAGGTACATCACATCTACGAGAACGGAACCCCGATCCCACGCAAACCTCTGCTCTGTGAGAAGTGCGGTAAAGAGGTGGAATTCTCAAGTGAGGAGCGTGACGGCAAGTACTACTATATCCGCACCTGTAAGCACTGTGGCCATATCGAAGAAAGAATGAGCACTCTCGATGAAGAGGAGAAGAATCCAACTAAAGAGGAGCTCGAACGCTTCGAAAGGGACAAGAAGCGCTTCTGCATCTCAGAGGAACAGGGGAAGCGATTCCTCGAATGGGAAAAGCGTATGAAACAGATTGACGATCAGAAGGAAGAACACCTGCTAAACGTGGAACTATATGATCGCGTGAAGGAGGTGAAAAGCCTCACCATTGCGAGCTTGGAGAAGAAACTGCGGAAGGTGCTGGAGAAAGCAGGCTACAGTGATCTGCAGATCACGATGCCTCCCTCCGGCCGAGAAATCGTTCTGGAGTTCTCCATCCGAGATACGAAGGATTCTCGCAAAGATCTCGAGAGCAGACAGACGCTAAGCGAGACGATTGAGAAGGCACTCGAGATGACGAACTGGTCTCTTTATCCAGAGAGCGTGACCTATCGTCTTGGAGTTCTGAACGGTCGCATCAGAGGGTATGAGTCTCAGGAAGAACTCGAAACACTCATGAGATCGCGCATGAAGAAGAAACCCAAAAAGAAAAAGTCTGAGGGAATGACAGTAGAGTTCTGAAATACAAAGTGTTGGTAAAGAGCCTCAAGCAGTGAGGCTCTTTATCTCAGTGGCGATAATGGCGGTATTTCTAGTCATTCTAGGGGCTTCAGAAATTTAGAGCACAGCCATAATGGGCATAAAACTTTGGGCACGAGTGC
>FRDC01004634.1_pt1 | contig 30388 bp, 42 predicted proteins | sample 1106171 | NCBI WGS metagenome assembly FRDC01 (sample SAMEA3930566, study PRJEB13176) | freshwater metagenome | biome: Drinking water system; feature: drinking water; material: water | place: Singapore | collected 2014-12-20 | reverse complement strand
GCGCCGTCAACTCCCACGACGAAGCACGGGAGCTGCTGCGGGAGGCGCTATTCTACGTGCAGCGGACGAACGAAGAAACCAACAGCGACCACAGTGAGCGCCTTCTCGCCCGCATCGGCGCTTTTCTAGGGAGGAAGTGGTGAAGTTCGCGTTCTCCACCATAGAATATGAAACCGAGGCGCCGGTTCGCATCGGGAATGTGTATCACGTTCGCGGAGGGCGTCGCGCTTCGCGCGGCGAGTATTGGGTATTAGTCGGCATAAGCGAGTGCGGCCAAACCGGCTATCTGTTGGCCGTCAATCGCGAAGGAAGGGTTTGCGGCACGTCATTATACGGAATGCACGTCTTGCGCGAATGGCAGCCGATCGCTTTCGCGCAAGGGCTTGAGGATTTGACGCTGGAAGTCGTCAGCATCTAGGGAGGAAGGAATGACGAGCGAGACCAGACAGCTTAGAGCAATGGCGCCGGTTCCCGAAAACGATCCGCTCATGATCGCATGGAAGGCGCACAAAACCTCAATGGATTACGCCAACACGATGACGTGGGCCGGAAAGAACAATGAAGGTTCGCTTTGGGCGTGCTTCATGGCTGGCTTTAGGGCCAACGCTGATCGCTCCGATCCCGCCGTGCAGGAACTCGTTAGAGCGGCGTGGGCAATGCTCGATGGCCTTGAGCCCGATCCCGATGATCCGGAGCGTGCGCTCATGATCAGCAATGGGTTTGTCCGCGCGAATAGTCTTTTGACTGACTTGAAAACCGCCCTCTCCAAATTCCCGCTCGACGAAAAGGAGAAGGCGGAATGAGCGAGGAAAAGCTTTTACCGTGTCCGTTTTGCGGCTCATCCGCGTCGCTTGGCTATTTCGGCGGCGGCGAGGTAACCGCATCCTGCGATGGGCCGGATGATAATTGCCCGGGTCGCGCCGGCGCATGCGCCTATTTTTGTGATGGAGGCGAGGATGCGGCGCGAAATATCTCAAATCCGCGCGCGATGAGATTGCAGCGTTTCAGGCCGCGTTTCGCGCCGCTCTTAACGCTGGCGGGCAGGATGAAGCAACGCAGGCGGATCACAAGGAGCAACAGGAATGAGTGAGCCTATTACGATCCGCGCTGTCCCGTTCATGGGATGTGGTTCAACTGACCCACTGTCCGCTGCCTCTCGCCCGCATCCGCACAGCCCTTGGAGAGACGGAGTAAGCAATATGGATTATCAATCTTGGCGCTGCATTCACGAAAGAAACGGTGAAAATAAATTCTGTCCGCCAGAAGGATGCCCAATACATTTAGGTTGTGCGCGTGTTCGCGGGTGGAAATACAACGAACCAACACCGCCAGAATATCAGGGGTTTAAGCGAGGCCCAGCCATTCCAGATACAGGAGAGAAGAATTGACCGAGGAATTGAAGCGATGCCCATTTTGCAATGGCGCAGCGGCATATTGGGAAGGCGTCCTCTGCATTGACTGCGGTGCGCGTATTGCGTTCAAAGACGGCACCGTTGCCGAGCATACCGCCGCATGGAACGCCCGCGTTCCATCCCCAGAAGTAACAGCGCTCGTGGAAGCGGCTCGGGCGCTGCTGAACAATCGCGCGGAGCGGATCGGCAAAAAGTATGGTCAGCCGGTTGGTATTGAACTGGATGATGGCGAAAAAGGTTACATCGTTCATTCAGATGACTGCCACGCGCTCGAAATCGCCATCGCCCCATTCACAGAGAAGGGGAAGTAGATGACGAAACTTCGCGAGCTTGAGGCGACTTTTATCCGCTACGAATTGCGCGACGGTCGCATTTATCACGTCGAAGTCGAGACGCTCGATGAAGCGCAAGGCGTCGAATTTCTCTGCCCAAAATGCTTTGCAGCGAACAACGGACCGGTAGGTACGCATCTTGTCATCTGCTGGTCACGGTCGCGCGGCGTTCCTGACGATGCCAGCCCCGGCCCAGGTCGCTGGAAATTGTGCGGCGCCTCGCTCGACGATCTTACGCTGAACGCCGATCCGCCGTCTGCCGCACGATCCGTCCAACTTACTGGGGGCTGCGGTTGGCACGGCTTCATCAACAGTGGAGACGCCGCATGACCACGCCACCTATTACCCAAATCGAATGGACGCACATGCCGGAACCGGCGCTAACCTAGGGACGTCGCGCGTCCCGCGCCCACTTGCCGATCAGATAATCGATGAAATCCTCATAGGACTCGCCCTCCTCCATCTCGCGGAGCGGCGACGCCGGCGTCCTAAGGCGTGTCAGTTCCGCCTCGCAGACGGCCAAGGGCGTATTCATTGGCGGCTTCGGCCTTGAGGCGCACCCGGCCAAGAGCGGCAGGATCAGGAGCGCAGGCGCCCATCGGCGCGCGGTTCCGGCGAATGACGGCTTCCAGGTTCTCATAATCGGCTTTCCTCTGGGTTTCCGCGCCGCTGACGGCCTTCGCGGTATCGCGGATCGCTTCGGCCGTCTCGCGGTCTTGCGCTTCCAGCGCCTTCCTGAGGGCCTTCTCGTGCGCGGCGTTGGACCAGAAGACACCGAGCAGGAACGCGGCGATCCACGGCGCGGCGTGCGTCGAAAGCCATTTCCAGATCGGGCCGAGAAGGGCTATCATACAGGCGGCGCTTGTCCTTGCGACACGCTTTGAAGTAGAGCGTTTATAAGTTCGCGGACGTTTTTGTCTGGAATGATAATATCATTCTCGACGCAATCGCCATTCCTGATCGCAAACCGGACGCCGTTCTCATCCTCGAACGCCATAAAATAGCGAACATACTCCTCGCCTTCGCGATAGTTGTCAGTCCACCCGTAAATCTGCGGTTTTTGCATTTCCATTTGGGGATTATCCCCTTCTCGTTGCGTGCACCAAGTACGCGCGCCAATTCCAATTCCCTTGGTTGATCTCGTGTAGCAAGTTAGCCTTGTTCGTGTTTATGAACTGACCAAGCCCGCCGTCAATTTTGGTCATTTCGCCAAAAATTTCTTCGGTTATTGCGACGTTTCCGTCTGCAAAAAACTGCGTGATTTGTGCCCACATCGTCCTATGTATATCCATAGGATTAAACGAATGTGGGTTCGAGATGCCCGACGTATCGAAGCAGTATTTTGGCACTAGCTCCAGAAGTTCTCTTTGATGGCGTTAAGGTGTTCTAAGTTACTGATGCCCATGTGCTCAGCAGCGTGATGATTGGTAAGCCGTCCTGCTCCCCACGCCTCCATCACAAGGCTCGTATACAGATCGCCGAGTTTCCCTCGATACCTGCTGCCATAATAAGCGGTCCTCCCGAATGCTTTGTAATTCTTTTCGGCTTCCTCGAACTGCGCCTTTTTGATCCTCCAGTAGTAGTCTGGATTCACATATCCAAGGTGCGTTAGGCGAATCAGCATTGCATGCGGACTAAGAGCAAATTTCCCCGCAAGATCGAACAGGTCATCATCTGGAAACTCATCGTACGGATTATTTGGCTTTGGAACGTAGTCGTTAACAACGGATTGCGGCGCGAGAAACGCGCCCGCAAACATATCACACCATTCTTCAATCTTTTTCTCGCGAACTGAAGTGCCGGAGTGAGCAATAGGACCGCTAATTGCGCTCGTTTTAAGCAATATGTGCGCAAACTCATGCGCAAGCGTAAAAACTTGCGCTGTCGGAGCTTCTTGTCCGAAGGCAATGATAGGAAGCGGGAATATGGCGACGCAGAATCCTCGAACGCCATGCTTGCGCAGGGAGTTCAGTCTGAAAGTCAGAACACCCATAATCTCGATCTTTTGTCGCAAGATCACGGGTACTGTGTCGCGTTTGCTTTTTGGGAGGCCAATTTGTTCCGCAAGTTCGAAACCCATCAGCGCGCGCGCGTATTCTGCGCTGCGCTCTGGGTCATCGTCTGTTTTTGCAAAAGAATTTTCGGGCAAAGCTGGGGGCTGTTCGCCTAGCAACTCATAAAGTCCGAGAGCGTTGTCTCGTTGCCCCTCCGCCCAAAGTCGGATTGCTTTCAATTCACGATGGTCTGATGGATCAGGTGCGCCGCGATGCAACCGAAAGTCTGGTATTGCTGTGGGCTCTGGAAGCGGGGGAGGCTCTTCAAGGAAAAACTCTAGGAACGGTCTGCCATAAAGCGCTGCGAGCTTCCTCGCTTGCGGGACGCTTGGCTTTTTCCCGCTATCTTCGTCCTCCCACTCCTGGAGGCGCTCACATGAAGTCCCCGCGCGCTTTGCAGCCACCTCAATTTCTATGCCCGCCATCATTCGAGCCCAAGAAAGCATCTTGGAACTGATTGGAATCTCTGACTTTTTCGCGGTGGCGGCAGCCATGTCGATCCAATCCTAAGGGCATTCTTGATGTTTGAAAATGGTCCGGACGAGGGGATTCGAACCCCTACGGGAAAACCCACCCACTTATTAAACGCTCGTTGTCAGAGCGCTTAGGCAAGTGGGCGCGTCTACCATTTCGCCACGTCCGGCTTGATCGAAATGGTTAACCAGCGTTCCCTTTTCAAGGCCAAAATCGGCAAGGCGTACACGTGCGTCAAGGGGATAATCCCCTCGGGTTTTCCCGGCAGGTCCTTCCGGTGCAGACGGAAGCGGAAGCCGGACGCGAACAACAGTTTGCGCAGCAGGACTTCCGGTTTTGTGTCCTTGCCGCGAATGCCGCGCATCATGCGGGAGCGGACCTCTGGCGTAACTATATCGGCCATGCCGCAGAGCCTAGCCCTGGATCATCGCGTGAAACAGGGTAGACTCCGGATTTTGATCCTGCCGGAACATGTTCATGGGGAAGTTTGCGATCGTCGATCTCTTTGCAGGCCCGGGCGGCCTCGCGGAAGGATTCGCTGGCTATCGCGATGACGCCGGCGCCGCGCCTTTCGACATCGCCTTTTCGGTCGAGAAGGAAAAGTCTGCGCATGCGACGCTTCTCTTGCGCTCGTTCCTGCGGCAGTTCGGCGATCAGTTTCCCGATGCGTATTACGAATTTCTGCGCGGCGGGCGATCGCTTGATAACCTTGCCGCGGATTATCCGGATGAATGGGCGAGAGCCGAAGGCGAGGCGCTCAATCTCGAACTCGGAACAGCGAGCGCGCGCAGCGTCATCCGCAGACGGCTTAATGAGCTTGACGGTCGGCGTACAATTGTCATCGGCGGCCCGCCCTGTCAGGCTTATTCGCTCGTCGGCCGGTCGCGCAATCGTGGGCGTGCCGACTACGTGCCGGAAGAGGATGGGCGCCATTTCCTTTATCGGGAATATATCGGCATTCTTGAACGGCTCGCGCCAGCCGCCTTCGTCATGGAGAACGTCAAGGGCCTTCTGTCTTCGAAGGTGAATGGCGGTCTCATCGGCGAGAAGATCCTTTCCGATCTTTGCCGGACCTGCAGGAGTCATGGCGGGTACAGACTGTTTCCACTCGGCGGCCATGTTCGCCGGCTGCTCGACGATCCTGAACTGTCGGATTTTGTCATTCGCGCCGAACGCCACGGCGTGCCGCAGGCGCGGCATCGTCTGATCATTGTGGGCGTCAGGGCCGATTTCTGCGCGAATACGGATCTGTCGGCGCTGCTTTCGCTGAATGAAGCGGACGAGGTTCCGACTTCAGCGGTGCTGTCTTCGCTGCCCGGGCTCCGCAGCGGTCTCAGCAAAGGCCAAGACAGTTTCGAACAGTGGCGGGCGGAGCTTCTCCGGCAGATGCGCCTTGTCGCGAGGGCAACGGCGAAGTCAGACCGCGCCGTAAGCGCCGAAGCCAGACGCCTGATTGCTGTGCAGGAGGGGCTTGCGAGCGAACTGGAGCGTTCGAAATCGGCCCGCTCGAAACTGCCGAACCGCACGCCGACGCTCTTGCGCGACTGGATTGTCGATCCGCGCCTCGCGCACGTGCCCAATCACGAAACCCGCGGGCACATGGCCGCCGATCTCGGCCGGTATTTCTTCGCCAGCGTCTTTGCGCAGGTGCATGGTTCATCGCCGAAAGCCGGAGACTTTCCGGCCGCACTGGCGCCCGATCACGCCAACTGGAAATCCGGCAAGTTTGCCGACCGGTTCCGCGTGCAGCTGGCGGACCGGCCGTCAACCACGATCACGAGCCACATCTCGAAAGACGGGCATTACTTCATTCATCCAGACCCGATGCAGTGCCGAAGTCTAACCGTGCGCGAGGCGGCGCGATTGCAGACCTTCCCTGACAACTATGTTTTCCTCGGTAACCGAACCCAGCAATATGTCCAGGTCGGCAACGCCGTGCCGCCGTTTCTGGCGCGGCGGATTGCGGGCGCGCTTCATGGAGCGTTGCAGCGGATCGATGCCGCGAATTCCGGTGCGGAACGCAGAAGGCTCGCGAGCTGAGTGTAATGTCTGTCATTCGTCCCAGGAAGCCGGGCCGAGACCGATCTCGTCAAGACGGCTGAAGAGATGGGTCAGCGCGTTCCGTTCCGGTTTCGTGAGCTGGAAGTTTCCCTTCTGGGCCTTCTGCAGCGCTTTCAATGAGAGCGGGGAAAGAAGGCGATTGCCTTCGGCCACCTTCTGCACGCCGGGAAGGCGGTCGATGCTTTTGACGAGCAGCGTTTCAAAGCCGATCTCATCATCGATCGCCTTGATCGCCTTTGCGTCCCGCGTCTGCTCCTTCTCCTCCTCGAGGCTTATCGAGAATGACGCAAGATCGCCCCGAGGTTTCAATGTCAATGCGCTGATGCGGCTCCAGCAAGCCTGTGACTTCGCGTATTCGCTGATATTGGAAACGCCTGAGGGTGGTGACTTGATTCCCGCTGCGATTTCCGGCGCGATTCCCGCGAGGCAGCCCTGCAAATCGTCGGGAACGTTCTGGAGTTTCCATACCAGGTCAAAATCGATCGCAGATGATTTCCTTTCCGCGAGATGATGGGCCATCCACGCAAGGGCGTAAGTGACGATGTTCGCCTTGTACCCTCGATCGGCCGTGTACCAGTCTGCCGTTCCGACGTGTTTGTCGAACCATCTGAAGATGATCGCTCTGGCGACAAGCCGCCGGAAAAAATCCTCGTTGAATGAAGTTGTGGACTGCTCCCATTTCCGGCCTTTTCAAGGCCAAAATCGGCAAGGCGTACACGTGCGTCAAGGGGATAATCCCCTTCCATTTTCCTCTCAATCTATTGCCAGCACGGTGAAAGCCTCATAGGGTTAGCGGGAAGATTCCTCGCCGGACGCGCTGATCGCAACTCCCGCTTCCGGGCCCAGCGAGGGGGCGAATGCCTCGCCAAGCCCGTCCAGTCTCAAAGCTGGGCGGGCTGTGCTTTTCCGGCCCTCACTCGCCCTTCCCTTATGCGGGGTCATGCGCCGTCAAGCGGGCAGCCTACCGCCTCGCTCACTTCGGAGAGCTTGCGCATTACGCCGTCAAGCATAATGTCATGTTGGAGAGTTGTGGCGAGACCGGCGATTGAAGCGAGTTGAAGCCTCTCGGTTTTCCAGAACGTGGTGACATAGCCGCTGGGCGTCATGGTCGCCGCGACGATGTGTTGGATGTTCCCGGCCTTCGCTTCAACGAGCAGGCTTTCGAGCAATTCGACAACTTCGGCCTGAACATCCTGCTTGCCGAAATCGACTTCGCGAATTTCGCCCATCACGGCCCCTCTATCGGCCCCTTGATGACATGCTCGACGAACGCCTTTGTTTCCCCGCCAAGCAGCCGCCATTTCAGTTGACGGCTCACCCATACCGTTTTCGCGATCTGCACCTCTCCCCCGCTGCTGACCCAGTAATAACGCTCAGGGAGATAATCGACCGCCGCGCCGGAGAAGATGACTGCGTTATCCCCGTCTTCGATCAGCATCAGCCGTCCTTCTTCTTGCCGCCGGGAAGCGCGTTCACGATCTCCCGCAACAGGTCGGCGATGTTCCAATCGAGCGCATGGAGCCTCGTGAAGAATCCAACCGCTATGAAGGAAGCGATGAGAGAGCCGACGCCGACAACGCCCGTTCCATCGGGCAATTGAGAGCCTACATAAGGCCCGGCGATCAGCCCGACGACGAGGGAGACGATGGCGCCGACGATGAGGTCAACCGCATCAACGCCTACGTCTTTCGATTGCGCCCTGAGATAAGTGGCGAATCCAGCTCCCGCTAGGGATGGGAGGAATGTATCTCCGGTGACAATGGTCCACATCGCTGAGGCGGTCAGCGTCGCCGTCATCGCCAGTTCGTTGCCGACTGTCATCTCTTACCATCAAAACAGGATTGCGCCGGTAAGGACGCCGAGCGCGAACATGCCCGCCGAATAGGCGAGGATGATGAGCGGGTTCGCCTTGAAGATGTTCTTGAGAAGGTTTGCTTTCATTGATCGTTGTCCTCGTAGTTGATGAACAGATGGCCGGCCTTCGCGGCGGGCAAAACCTTCCTGTAAAGGTCGATATAAGCCTGCGTTGAATTTGAGAGCGTCATGCTCGTCTCGTCACGCCCCATGCCGACGAGAAGGCAGCCCGCCGTATCGCGGTGCGTGTTGCCGCAGTGGATCAGGATATCCTCGAACTGCGGCACGTCGCGGACCCAGAGCATTCCTTCGTGGATCGTGCGGAAGCGCCGATCTTTCGAATAACGCTCGTGGAACCCGCCCCAGGTCCGCAACGTGACCCTGTATTGCCCGGCTGGAATCCTCGTTTCGCCGGGAACCTTGACCGCCCTCGCCTCGTCCTCAAGCCCGTAGCATTGAAAGGCGTTATCGACGCTGACGCGGGACAGCGTCGCCTCGTTCGTCGCAAGATAGCGGTCAACGGTGATTATCATGCGGAGACCTTCTTTTCGTCCCATGCCGCAGCGCCGGTATTCGGCATCGGAACGTTCATTTCATTCGGGCGGCGCTCCTGCCATGAAACCGTGCTGCCGGACTTGCTGGAATTGACCTCTTGGTAGTTGGAGATGATCTTCGTCGGGTATCGGGCGTACATCTCATCGATGAACAGCTTCTGCACCTGATAATTGTACGCCGACCTGATCCAGTTATCGCGCCTCGTCTCCCATGCCGGGTAGATGCTCGTCAGGGTGTTCGTGCCGGTCACCTTGTTCTCGTGGCTTGACCCCTCATATTGTCCGATCCACTCGGCCCCGTTGCTCTCAATCAGCGTCTTGTGCGCCGCGTTGTCGGATAGAGCGCCGTAGACGGACGGCGTTTTCGTTTTTGTCGGGTCGATGTACCAATCACGAATGATCGTGAAGAGATTGTCCTCCGAGACGCCAGCCGCCGCCACGAAAGCGTTGTTGAACTCCTCTTCTGTCAGCGCCGCGAACGGGTTTCCGCTGTTTTCTGACGGGCTCCCTGTCTGCGTGTTCCATGAAGAGGCCGCGCCGACGCGCTGCCACTTGAAACCGTGCGAAATATAGCCGGTGGTTGCTATGCCGAGCCGGTTGATCGGCAAGGCGTTACCGTAGGGATTCTCGGTGCGGTAGAGATTCCAGCCGTCAATGACCGCCTTGCAGAACTCGCCCGGCGGCGTGCCGGTCTGCGCGCCTACGACATACTTGACCGCCTGATTTGGCTTTAGCGTGTTGAGGACGGCTTGGCATTCCGCCGCCATCATTGCGGCGAGATAACCTGTCCCGCCGCCGCCGCGCTGGCCTTGCCTCGGCAGTTTTGGCGCGGGGCGATTGAAGAGGTGCTTCTCCATCGCCGATGCGTAATTGTATTGCTGCGCAAATGACGAATTCCACGTCTCGTTCGACAGTTCGACGTACCACGTCGTCGTATCTGGAAACCCGGAATTGACGAGGTCTTGAACATAGCGCGTGAAGAGCGTCTGGAATTCCGTCCTTGCGGCGGCGAAGATGGACGGAAAATACGGGTCTAGGGCTGCGGCGTAGGCGTCCCTATTTGACTGCGTTTGTGTGCGGGAATAGGTGCCTGTGAAAGACGCGATGGGATCGGCGTATGTGACATAAGCCCCCATTCCTATCGGGATGTTGATCCAATGGGAGCGCCCTATCTCAACCATAAGATCGCAGATAAGCCTGTGATCGAACCCGGCGCGGCGCAGCGTGTCATTTGCAGAGAGTTCAGACCCCCACGTTCCGGCGTCGCCTTGGACGATATGATCGCCCGCGCGGACCATGTGATCGGCTTTCGTGGCGCGCGAATCGTTGGTGCCGAACCAGTCCATGAAGCGGATAACCTTGTATCCGCTGAAGTAGGTCTTGATGTGATCCGTCCACGGATTCGTGGCGTGCGTCGCCTCGTCCGCCGTCAGCCCGATGAATTGCCAGCGCCACTGCCCGCCGGAAATGCCGCCGGTGACGGTGATGGTGTCTGACCCCGTATCGGACGCGGTCAGGGTCTTGACGCGGCGGACAGTCGTCGCCGTCGAGCCTTGGCTAACCCATGTCCCGGACGCGGTCGTGAAGCTGCACGTCGAGCCAGGCGAAATCTCGATGACGATGGCCCATTCGCCGGTATCAAGGCTTGCGTTGCCCTCGGTGGCGTAAAATCTCGGCGTCCTGAATGTGATGGTTTCGCCAGCCGCGAACGTCATCCATCCCGTTGACGGGTCCCATTCGCCATCTGCGATTTTTTGGGACGCTGGCTTGAGCGACGTGGTCCAGACGAAAGAGCCGCCCTGAATGTTGGAGGAATAGGTCTTGGCGTAATTGCGCAGGGCGCGCGATGATTCCCCGGTGAAGTCCTTCCAATGGTTGACGCCGAGTTGCAGGATCGGCTTTCCGTCGTCCGTATTCGGCCAGATTGACGAGGACGCGAAGGTAAGGGGATCATCCGCGAGTGTCGGGAATGTATCGACCGTATAGCCGCCAATGGTGCGGCGACGGCCCTGCCAGCCGCTAGCAGGCGTTACCGGAGAACGGCCGCCAGGAGGCCAGAAGCGATGCGCGGAAATGGACACGCCCTTGCGCGTGAACGGCGCGGTTACCCATGTCATTCACGCCCCCACCGCTGTCATGTAGCTGGAGACCGCGTTGTATAGATCGGTCATTTCCGTCGTGGAGAGGCCGCCGCCGAACGCTGCGAACGCAATTTCGCAGTTCGCGAAGTTGACAGCCGTTCCAAGCTGGTTGTCAGCGCCGATATAATAGGATGCGTCCGGCCCCGTCGTTGACGCCGTCGTCTGCGTCGCCCCGACCTGAGACCCATCCTTGAAGGCGCGCTTGTCGTTCGATGCGATACGGGACGCCGCATAAAAGCCGCGCGCATCGGTGTTCGTGTTATTGAAGCTTGTCGTGTCGTTGATGCGGATTCGGAATATGTCGCCCGTCATGCGCAATCGCAGAATGGCGGTCGAGTTTCCGCTGATCCACGCGCCGATTGCGCTGCCGTCGCTGACGACGTTCCGCCTGTTCCATGCCGCAAAAAAGTGAGAGTTTAGCGACCCGTTAAGGCCGGCCGTCTCCCATCTGTACCCCGTGTTGTGATAGTCATCGACCCCGTCATAGGTGAAGCCGCGATCCGTCGTGAATGTCGGCGCGCCGCCAGCCGTAAGGGCAAATGTGGTTGGCGCTTTCCAGTTTAGCGTTGCGGCCTGACTGTGGTGCGATGCACAGACATAGAACGCATCGAGCTTGGCCCATATGCCCGCCTGTTTAAGCGGGCGGATGATCTTGTTGTCATAAATGCGCGCGCGCGCCTCGGTCGGAGCGCTCGTCATTTGCGCAATAAGAGCCGTAAGCTCGGCGCTGTAGTCGCCAAGCCCGGCCACAACCGGCATGAACATTATTGCATCGCCTCGACATGAAGATGCGAAAAGCTCGCCGTCTTGATGATCGAGCAAATGAAGTCATCGCCGTTCGTCGTCGTAAAGGCGTCGCCGGTCACCTTCGTGAATCCGGACGTTGTCACCGCCCCGGCCGACGCGCCGTTCGTGATCTGGATGACGACGGAACACGGGGACGCCGGAGGCGCGAGCGTGTGCGCGCCGTTGTTCGTGTAATGCTGAATGTTTTCCTGACCAGTCCCAGGGGCGGGCGTGTAGGTGCCGCTTGAGATCGTCCCGGCATCATAGGAGTCGGTCAGAAATCCCGCCGTAAGCGTGTCGCCAACGTCGGCGAACAAGGCGTCCACGTCATAAGCCGCAACATCGGTTCCGATGGCGAGACCGAGGTCGGTCCGCGCCTCTGACGCGGTGCGGCCTTCGATCGTGAACGCTCCGGTAAAGCGCGCAAACTCGCCAGACGCCGGGGAGTTCGCCGTATTGACCGTGCCCGCCGTCCAGCCGCAGATATACTCGTTCGCCGCAATCTTGATCAGCAACGCCCATGCATGCTGCCCCGGCGAGGCAAGGCTTGACCCGAACGAATGAATTGTGACCGTCGCCCCGGCCGCAATCGTCGTCTGCCCGCCGCCCTCTTGCCTGATGATCGTCAGGCCGCCGATTGGGTAATCATATGTCCCCGGATTGTCCGCCGGGACGGTCAGGGTCTGCGCCGATCCCGAGTTCATCGATACGATGGAATGAAGATCGGTGTCGGCGAGGGTTTCCGCCCCCGTCGTCCTGTCCGCATTCACGCCGAAGAGGTCTTGCGCAATCGCGGTGCCAACCTCCGCGTCAACATAGGCCTTGATGGATTGCTGCGTCGCGCCGGCCGTCGCCGAGTTCGATGACATCGTGTCTTCGTCAAGGAAGTTCGATATAGCGACGGTCGACGGCCACAGGATGGATTTGCCGTTGATATCGAGCTGCCCTCCCAATTGGGGCGTGAGGTCCTCTACAACGTTTGATATGCCGCCCGCAGAGCCCGGCAGCGTCGACCAGTCGGCCTTTCTTACATCACCCTCAGCCCCGTAGATGATGACGTAATCGCCAGCCGCCGGGGTCGCCTCCGTCGCGAGATCAGCGAGCGCGAACGGCGCGACCGCGCCGGCGCTGTCGTCCCAGCCGAGAAGCCGGTCCGCGTTCGGGTCCGCAATCGCCAAGGCGGAACGTCCGGCTGCGGAGGTTGTCAGGGCGGCGATAGCCGTAAGGTCGGCGTCGAGCGGCTGATAAAGCGCATCCGCCTTGCCCTTGTAGTAATTCGTCCACGAATTGACGAAGGTGAGCTTTTGCGAGGCTGGCGTAACGCCCAGATTATCGACAACCGCAATGATGTCGGAGTCGACAGGCGTCAGCATTTCTGGAAGGGCGGTCGTCTTAGATGACATTTACGTTACTCCAAAAGCCAGTTGGTTCCGTCTTCGAGAAGCCAGCTTGTTCCGTCTTCAAGCAGCCAGTCGTTTCCGCCCGGCGCTGCGCCTGCGTCTTCTTCTGGTTGCACGTTTTCGCGGAACAGAGATTCAATGATCTTTCGAACGTTCTTGCAGAACGCCATTTCAGCCTCCGATGAGCCCAATGATGACGCCGCCCACGGTCCAGAACGCGAGATCGAGCAAGGACCCGCGTCCCGTTGAAAAACCGCCGTGCTGCGTTATTTCGCGGATGAGTCCGCAAAAGAGGCCGGAAAGCGCGAATCCGAGGACGCCGCCGATGAATGCCGCCGGGGCGAGCGCCGCCATCGCGGCTGCGATATGCGCCGCCTGATCGATGAGCTGTTTTTTCATGTCAGACGCCAACCGCGATCCAGAATCCGGTCGCACCGACATCAAGCGCGCTCCAGACGGAGAAGTTCGTTGTTGTTGTTGAGGTGACGCCGGGAACGTTGTCGCTGGCGTTCACGTTCGCCCATGCGGCTGATATTACAGGCACTGCGAACGACGAAAATGCGGTTGGATAGCTGATTACCGTCGTGCCGTTTGCGTTTACGAAAGACGACCCCCACATGACCTTGAAGCCGTTCTCAAAGACGACGTATCCGGTCGAAGCGAGACTCGCCGACGTTATGCCGGTGATTCCGAGATTGCTTCTCGCTGTCGCCGCGTCGCTCGCGCCGGTGCCGCCATCGGCGACGGCGAGGTCAGTGATGCCGGCTACAGACCCGCTCGTGATGTTGACGGAAAGATTGTTGGCGTTTTGGGTCGCTACGGTGCCAAGTCCGAGATTGGTTCGCGCCGTCGCCGCGTCGCTCGCGCCGGTGCCTCCATTGACCAAGGCGAGGTCAGTCCCCGACCAGTTGCCGTTGTTGACAGAAGACAGGGTTGCAAGCGAGCCGAGGCCGAGATTCGTTCTCGCCGTCGCTGCGCTCGAAAGATCGGAGAGATTGTTCGACCGGATCGCATAACGGCCATCGGCCTGCGTGATTGTCGGCACGTCGCCAGCGCCGGTCCCGGTATTGACCGTAGCGGCCGTGCCGAGCCCGAGCGTAGACCGCCCCCCCGCAGCGTCGGCGTCGTCTATCAGCGTGCGCCCGAAAGCGGACAGGGTCGCAAGGGCGAGAGCGCCTGCCCCCGTGAAATAGGGCGCCGTGTTCGCCGACCCGGAAAGACCCTCCAGCGCAACGGTATTGGCCGATGATAGGCCGCTCACAACCTGGAAGTTCGTCCCGTCATAGATGACGGTCACAATCGCCCCGGCGTCGATGTCGCCAGCCTCGAGGTTGACCGAGCCGAACTTCTTCAGCGTCTTGGCCCCGAGACCGTCGACGTTCAGCGTCGCCGACCCGGTATTGGCGAGCCCGGCGGTGAAGGTGAGGACCATCCCGGCCGCATAGGCCGTAAAGGCGAAGCCAGAGGGGCTTGTGAAGGTCTGTGCGTTCGCCGTCCCGCCGCTTGTTATCGTGCCGTCCTGTTGCTTCTTGAAGGCGGCGACGGCGGCCATCATGGCGCGGGCGGAATCATTGACCGTGTTGGGGTTTTGACCTTCCTGCCAGTTTATGGCAGCATCGGCGGTCGCGTTGGTCGCGGCCGTCGTCGACCAGTGGTAGACGGACATTTTATGATTTCTCTTTTCAGGTGGATCGCGTCCCGTCCCGCCGCCTTCAACAGGTGGCGACTGGCTCAGGATCGGGACGAATTTCTTGAGAAATGGGATAAGGCCGCCCCGGCAATGGCGGGGGTGCTGGTCTTCATCCTCTACTGCACGATTGCAGTCTTATTGCGGTTGCGAGAGTACGGCGGCGGCTGATCCTGCGGCGACCGGAGCGACGAGGGTCGGCTGGCGGGTCGCCGCCCGCATTTTCTCGCGTATCAGTTCGCGCACGACCTGCGGCGTATCGGTTGACAGCAACAGGCGCCCGAGCTCTTCCCGCGTTTCAGGCAACATCGCTTGCGCTTCAATGCGGCGCCCAGCTCTGGCAAGGGCTGCGATTGCAGACATGGGTCGCCCGCTTACGATGTTGCCGGTTATTGACGCCGCGTCTCCGAGAAGTTCGGAATCCGCCTGCCCGGCAAGAAGCCGTGTCGTGTGCGACCCGACGCGCGGCGAGGCGACGGCGGCCGATTGGAACATCTGACTTTCACGTTCTAGGTTGGCGAGAAAATCATCAGCCTTCTGACCGAACACGGCGCGGATGCGTTCAGCCATGAAATCCGTGTCAAGCGCCTTCGTGCGGTCGATGCCGGTACGCTGATTTCCGAACTTCTCATAGAGGGCGCGCACGAAGCCGCGCTTGAATCCTTCACGTTCCGACTCTCCAAGGGTGCTGAGAAGCTTTCGAATTTCATCCGGAGGTGTTTTAAGACCGGCCTCAAACCCCTCGTCTATGGCGTCTTTTATCGCGCTTGGGCCAGCATATGCGCTACGCGCCGCAGCATAATCAAAGCCGTTGCGAAGCGAAAACAAGTCAACGGCGTCTATATACCGCCGCTTCAAACCGGTGAGTGCGCGAACCGTGTCAACCGCCCCTTCTGTCTTTTTCGCGCTCCTTATCTGTTCGTCAAGCCCACGCTTCACATAATCAAGCGTTTTAAGAGATACGCTGTCAGGAAGTTCGCCCCTTCCAATTAACTTCAGTTCGTTCAGAACCGTTGTTTCCAAATCAGCATCGGCGATGCGGTAACCAAGCCCGACAGACTTTTTGATTGCACTACTTTCAAATAGCCGCCGAATCTCTTCTGCGTCATCGATATTATTGTAAACGCCGCGCCTTACGAACGGAACGCGCACCTTCCCGAGCTTTTCATAAAGCGGGCCGGCGGCGGTTTTGCGCTTGGTCAGGAGGGTTTCAACGTCATCTAGAAACACCGCCGGATCGACACCAGCCGCTTCGGCCATATCCGCAATGACGCGGGCGCTCTGCGCCTTCTGTCTATCACCGAAGAATTTAAGGGCTTGATTTTTCGTTTGTCCAGGAACGTTCGTTATCGATGCGGCGAGAGCCTTCACATTTTCTCCGCCAAGCTCCATCAGCGTTTCTGGCTTGCCTCCAAGGCGCGCCCACTCGTCAATGGTATTAACGGCGTCTTCAATATTGACGCCGTCGCGCTGAAACGCCTCCAGAAGCTTTTGCGCCGCTTCGCGCCGCGCCGTCATGGATCGAAGTTTCCCGCCCTCGGGAAACAGGCGCGTTATGAGCCGTCCGGCCGGTTTGACTATGAGCTTTTCTGCCGCCCTCGCCAGCGTCGGCGCGGCGAACCCGGCGGCCGCCCCGAATGCGCCGCCCTTCAGGGCGTCGTCTAGACGCTCGCCAATATTGCCCTCAGCAGCCCCAAGGCCATATGTGAATCCCGCCCCAGCGCCAACCCCGGCGCCGCGAACGCTCTGTCCAAGAAGAGTCTTGCCTGTCCCTAGCGCCTTGCCAGCAGCCCCGCCGGTAACAAGACCGCCGCCCAATTCAGCGAGCGTTCCGGTTACAGGACGACGGCGCAGGAAGTCTTCGCGCCCCTCCCTGAAATCACTCTGAAGTCGTGAAAACTCAGAGCCTATCGTGCGGGGAATTTCGCCTATATCGCCAGATTTCAGCGCCCTTCCCGCCCCGATAATACCGCCGCCGATTGCGGCGACTGGCGCATTGGCAAGCTCATCCGAAAATCCGAACGTAGCACCCTGCAGAAACTGATCCGTGTATCCGTATGGAAGTTTCATTCTGTCGTCACCGCCCCCCTTGATGAGGCGCGCAAACTTGCTGTTTTGGGCGGCGGGGTCCGACTGAGGCGTATTCGATTGGCGTGCGCGCTCCCTCTCCAGGGAGAGAAGCTCGAATTCCTCTTCCTCTGACAATTGCATCATTGCGATCCGAGCTTCTTCAGCAATTCTTGGTACCTGCGTTCTTTTTCATCGGTCCACCCGCCTGCGTCAGGCGTCGCCGCCTGCCCCGCAGCGGCAGGCAGGGGCGCGTTATAGGCTGGCGTCACAAGCCCGAAGTACCTCTCGGGCACGCCAGCAATTTTCGCCTGCTCGATCTGCGTCATGGCCAGATCATTGAGATATTGCGTTTCAGCGTCATATCCAGCCTTTAGAAGATCAATGCCGCGTTGCGCCTGACGCAGGCTCATCTTGCCTTTTCCGGCAAGCTGGTTCGCCTGACCAACGATGTTGTCATAGAGAGACGAGCCGTCCGCCATCGTCACGTCCTGAACTGACAACACGCCGCCGCCGTTCGCGAGTCGCGCGAGAGCGTATCGCAATTGTCCCGTCAACGTCGGATTATCAACGATGTCGGCGGCGGTGTGGCCAATTACGTTTCTTATCTTCACGTCCTTCGCCACGGCGAGAGAACCCTTGGCGGCCTGCTCGAAATCGGTTCCGAATGACTTTGCCACCTGAACGACCTGGTTTTCCGTCAAACCACCCTTTGCATCGGCGGCCTCTATCTTGGCTTGCGCGATGGCAAGCGCGTTCTTACGGTTCAGGTCGTTTTGCTGTTCCTGAAATTGTCTTTGGGCGGCGTCGCGCGTGGCGGCGCTTTGAGCGGCGACATAACGTCTTTGCGCTGCAGGATCGTCGGGATAGGCGAAGGCGGCCTCTCTCGCGAGATTCGGCGCGAGGGCTTGCTCCTGCAATCCGAGAGAACGTTCCTTGAACTGATTTTCAATCGCCTGCTGCGTCGCTTCTTGTTGCGCTTGCTGTTGCCTGAACGCGAAAGCGCGCTCCTCGTCAGACCGCGCGCGCTGCGCCTGCGCAAGGGAAACGGCGTTTTGGAGCCCTTGTTGCGGATCGCCCTGCAGGAAGCCGATGCCGAGCCCGAAGGCCGGGGTTTGCGAGGCCGCATTGAGCCGGTCGAAAAACCCGCCGATGGCGCGCCCCGCGCCGCCGAATAGCGCCATCATCAGCCTCCGTATCCGGGGAAGGGAACGCCGCCCATGTTGAACCCGCCCTGCGAGAACGCCGGAAGCGTGCCCGCCAGTTGCGGCGCGGCGGATGGCGCGCCCCTGGCTGCGCCGCCGAATAGCCCGCCGAGACCGCCAGCGCCGCCCCCCGCGAAGAGAGAGCCCGCCGTCAAAAGCCCGCCGAGAATGGCGCCGCCGAGACCGCCGGAAGTCGTTTCGGTTGACTTCCCTGACGTGGTCGAGCCGAGAAGCGGCCCCAACGAGGCGCTGCCTATGTTCAACAGGTTCGTCGCCTGGATCGCGTTCTCGTACGGGAAATTATACCGATAGAGCTGATCGGCTATTTGCGCCTGTTCCTGTTGCTGTCTTTGCGCCCCGACATTCAACAGGTTCTGTAGGTCGATATAGTCCTGATTGGCGAGTTGCGGCGCGAGGCCAGCCGCTGAAAGCTGCGTTCCGGCGCCGGCGTTGAGCAGCCCGGCTGCGGAGAGCTGGTTGGCGATGTCGGCGTTCGAGAGAGTGGCCTGATTGGAAAGCCTCGCCAGTTCGTCTCCCGCAAGCGCGCCCGCAGCCGACAATCTCGTATTGAGCCCTGATTGATAGAGATTGCCGAGCGCCTGCTGCGCGGCGAGCTGATTGCCGCGCTCCTGATTATAGACGCCCGCAGCGAGATCGCCGACTCCGCGCGCGACGCTTGACTGGTTCGCACCAGAGCCGGTCCTGCCGGCGCGTTCGAATATCGATCCGACGCTGTCATTAATGGCGCCGACGCCGCGCTGAAAATAAGGATTGTTGCTGAAGTCCAGAAAGTCTCCAGCCGCCGTTCGCTGAAGAAAGCCTATGGCTGGATTGTCAACGCCGGCAGCGATAGTTCCAAGCGCGCCTGCTCCCGCTCCGGGAGTCCCGAAGGCGTCAATGTAGGGGTTTCCAGACGCGCCCGAGGCGATGCCGTAGACAGACGGCGCGGCGGCGCCGAACGGGCCGTTAGCTGCAATTCCGCCGACCGCGCCACGCGCCGCCCCAACAACGGGCGATCCCGCAAGGGCGCGCGCCGCCGTAAGATCAAGGCCCTGCACGGTCTCCGGCGCAAAGCCAGCATAGGTCTGGAACGGCGCAGCCTCGCGGCCCTGAAGAAGCTCAAACAGCGATCTGTTCTGGTCGAGCGCATATTGCAGCTCTGGACGCGCGGTCGGCGTCGTCGTCTGCGTTGAGGTCGTCGTCTTCTTCTGCTTCACGCCAAAGCCTTTTCAAAGAAGATGTGCGTCGGCTTCCAGTCTGGAATTATCCGCTTCCAGCCGACGCGCCCAATTGCCTCGATTTTCACGCACCCCTGATCGCGCGCCCAATCTTCAAGGACATGGCGCAGCTTGATCCATGACCTCGGCTCGCTGCCGACGATCACGGTCACGAGGCACGTCTTGAATCCGTTCCTGTAGGGGGTGATGTCGGTGACGAGCGCAGCCCTGATCTTCTCGTCGGGATCGACGACGAGCCACAGTTGCAGCCCCTCGCCCATTATCTCCGAATAAAGCCAGTCAGCGGTCCAGTGTCCTTCCGCCTTCGCCTCGTGCTCGCGGAACATGTCGCCGACGCCGAACCGCGCCCATATCGTCGGCACCGTATCAAGCGGAGCCATGACGAGCGCGAGGCCCGGCGCTTCGTCATCCGATGATGAGGTATCCATAGGTCCGGTCTGTCTGTGCGTTGTTCGCGTGATTGAGCGTCGCCGAGCCGCTGGCGGAAATCGAATGCCACGGTGTTCCCTCGGCCTTCGCATTCGCGGTGCGCGGCGCGAGAAAGATGAAACTTGAAAGTCCTATGTTCGGATCGGTCAGCGTCGTCGTCGCGCTGCTCGCCGTCAGCGTGACCTCTCCTGCCGCGTTTATCTTGCCCGCGAGAAGGCGGTTGATGCGGTCCGCAACGTCTCTCGGCTGCGCTCCTGCCGGATTGAGCGCAGGCGTAAACGGACGCAGCGCCATCAAATTTCCCCGGCTGGCGCAACATAGGCTTCAACGCCTTGCGCCTTCGACCATGAAGACCCGGCCGGGATGCGAAGCCGCGCCCTCATGAACCGCCCTTCAAGGTGCTGCGGGCAAAGACCGTCCGCCCCTACCGATGAATAGGCGCCAAGACTTGCTGAATCGCTCTGGCGTTCGCGCGCCGCTATCGCAATCTCGGCATCCGATGCGTCGCAGATCGGTCTCGCGCCAGCGATGAAAAGGCGGCGACCGTCATTGTCGCGCTCCGCCGTGTCAATCTCCGCCTCCAGCGCGGAGCCTGAGAAAAACCCCAGCTTGTGCGCCGAGGTGAAAGCGCCGAGGATCAGCCGCCCGCCCTGCCACACGCTGGAATCGAGCGAGAACGGCAGCGAATCGAGATCGTAACCCGTCTCGGTCTGCAAATTGTCAAGCGTGATGCCCGTCGTGTAGGACGAAAGGACATATTCGCACGTCACATCGACGAACGAACAATCGTCGGTGATCCAGTTATAGAGGAAGGCGCGATTTGGGACGCCATTCACCGCGCCGGCCGTCGCGTAAACGACCATCCATATCGTGTTGATCGGATCAATCGCTGACGAAATCCGGTCCGTGAAGTTCTGGTCAAGCTCCGAGAAAAACGTCTTGCTCCACCGCGACTCCCCTATCGGCTGCGGAACGCCGAACGCATCCATGCGGTAAAACGAATTTGGCCCGAGGAAGAAGATGAGGTTGCCCCACTGCGAGGCCGCGCCGGAAGCGAGAAGCCCGATGCCGGGCGCAATCTCGTCCTTCTGGAAGACGACGGGCGAACCGACATAAGTGAAGCGGTGGATCGATGATTGGGAGAAGACAAGGCCGACTTCCCCGCCGAATATCCGCATGATCGGACCGCCGGACGCGAGAAATTCCTGATCTGACTGGTTCGTCCCGTCCGTATTCCATTCCTCCGCGTTGTCTATCGCGGACCATGCGACCCTGTTTTCGTTCGCCGTCCAGTTTCCGAGGAACACGAACGAACGGACAATCGCGCCATGGCTGGCGGCCGGAGGCGAGCCGCCAAGCGCCGTGAAATTCGTACCCGTCTGCGGGTCTATCTTTTGCGGAGCGTCAACCCCATTGACCGCAATCAGGATATCGTCGGACCACGGAATGAACTCCCATGCGCCGCCTGACGGGGTCGCATAGGCTCCGCCAGCAAGCCTTGAAACGTCTGACCATGTATCGGTCGAAAGCTTGTAAAGCTTCGTCGCGTCGCCGGTGAACGTGTAGACGTTGCCCGACGTGTCACGCCCGGAAATCCCGCCCTGGGCCCGCGCTGTCAGCGCATCGGAATACGCCGAAAGGTCCGCGAAGGGGCGCCAGAAGCCGCGCGACGGAATGACGTTTTTAAGATACGGCGAGCCCGGATTCTGGAACGCCGGGGCGTCGGGAACGTGCTTCCCGAATGACAGCTTGATCGGCGTCAGCATCACGCCGCCATATAGGGCTGCACGACAAGGGCCGCTTCGCCCTCCCGTTCGTCGATCCGTTCTCTATTGTACCCGTCGATAAGCGCGGCCAGCGTTTGGAGCTTCCTTCCCGCTACCTCGTAATTCCTGACATATTCAAACGCCTTCCAGAGCGCGCCCTCAAGGTAAAGGTCGGAAAATCTCGGGAAAATCGCGTTGGTTTCCTGCGTCGTCTCGGTCAGCGCGAGAGGGGCGGCGATGTACCGCAAATGGTACGTTGCGCCGTCTGACGGCTTCGGGCGAATGTAGATTTCCGAGGCGATTTCCGAGAAATACCCCGTTCCGTCCGTGTAGGTCGCGTTCTCGATGTCGAAAATACGCTCTGCGGCCCGGTATTTCAGCGCTTTTTCAAGATCTGACGCGAGGCGAAGCTCCAGCGGCGCGACATAATCGGACGGAATCGAGAATTTAGCGCTTGTCGTCGTCAGCGTCGCGTCGATCTTCTCCATTTCGCGCACGCGGAGGCCGGAAACGCGCCTCCCGTCGACCACGCCGCCATGAATGATGAACTTTTCCGCCTGCGTGACCCAGCGCTGCACCTTTGACGCGAGATCGGAGCGCGCGAGATCGGCCTGAATCTCGGCCTTCAGGTCTCCATAGGTCGCAATGCTCATTCCTCACACCCGCCAATTCGCGTTTCTGAGCTTCCTGAAGTCGCTGTCATTCATCAGGCGCTTCAATTCCTTCTCGTGCTCGTGCGGCTTAAGGAGATTGATCCCCTTGTTGCGAAAATCCTGCACGATGACTTGCGGAATCCGCGCCATGCGGCGGAACAGCTTGGAGCTGTCCCAGCCGTCGTCATGGTTTGCTTCTGCCGTGTTGCGGTCCAGCGTCGGCTCTACGTCCTGCGTCACGCGGATCGTGCAGGTCCCGTCGCCGTTATGACGCCACCATTCTTCGACGCCGGTGAGCGGATTGCGCGAGAGCAAACGCCACTCGCTCATCCATTCCACTCCGCCGAATCTTCCTCGCCCAGCGCCTTCGCCCAGCGCTTGCGGTTCTCTTCCCGGCGCTCCATCGCTTCGATGCGCGCCTGACGCTCGGCTTCCTTCTTGCGCTTGTAGGTCGTGAAGTTGGCCTTGGCCTCGTTCACGTCGCGGAACGCGAGGCCGCGCGCCTCAAGCGCATCGACGGTCTTGATCGGCGCGATTATCTGTTCGCCAGCCGCGACCCTGCGGCCATCGGCATTAAACACCTTGCCGGGAAGACCGGCGTAACAGACGTCAAATCCCTTCGGGACAGAGGGGACGGGCGCCGCCTCTTCCACCGCTTCTTCTTTCCGGGGACGTCCGGGGCCGCGCTTCGCTTCCGAAGCGTTCGTGTCGATCGTGTCCATGTTTTCTCCATTTTTTCAGGCAAGCAAAAGGGGCGGCCCTTGCGAGGCCGCCCCCATCAGTCCGCAGATACGCAGCGGATCAGGTCAGGTTACGAGGTGAGAAGGTCAGCGGCGACGCCGTGCGCCTTCTCGTTGTGAACCTTAAGCGTGTACTCCGTCAGAATCTGCTTCTTCTCGGAGTCGCCGGTCTTGTTGAGGTCCCACATCGCGAAGTCGCGGCCCTTCATTGTGAGCATCGTCACCATGTCAGGATCGACGAACAACGCGCTGCGCGGCCTCGAAAACGGCGAGTAGATGAACGCCACCCATCCGAAGTCCGACAGGTACATGTCGGCCGCTCCGATGATGTTCGCCGCAGCCTTGCCGGTGTCGCTCCTGAGATCGGCGATGCCGACAAAGCCGGAGGCGACAGTCTTCACATGGCTGCCCATGTAAAGCTGGGTCGTCTTCGACGTTGCGCCGGAATCGGCGCGCTGCTTCATGACGTTCTTCAGGATAGTTTCTGTGAACGCCCGCTGCGTGCCATCGGTCGGAGCGTCGACAATGCCGCCGACAGAGGCCGCAAAGCCGCCGTCAGCGCCGCCCGAACCGCGATCCGCGTTGGTCGTGATCCACGATTCGAACCCGGCCGATTGACGTGCGGTCGTGTCGTTGCCGGCGACGCTCGGCTTGTTCGAAAGCATCTGCTTTTCAATGTCGGTCTTCAGTTCGCGAGACTTCTTCGCGACCTGGTAGTCCATCTCGGAAGCGCGGCCCGCCTTTTCGACGACCTCCTGCGTTCCGGTGACAACCGCCGTCTTGTCGGAAATCTGGGTATAGTTTCCGGGACGGACAGTCGCGGTCGAGGCGTCGAGCGTCGCATCATCGCCCTCGATAACCGCATTGGTATCGACGGCTGACGCGAGAGCGTCGGTTTGCCATTCCTGGTACTTGGCCTTCGCCGATCCCCTGCCGATGTTCGACATGAACGGGGTTTCGTCGAGCGACCAGTCATAGATGACATCGGCAAGCGACTCGCGGTTGCCGACCGCATCGTAGCTTGAAAAAGAGTTGGTGGGCTGCGCCATGGCGCGTTATCCTTTCTGCTGTCTTTTGAGCGCAATCATCGCGGCGAGGGCTGCGTTTTGCGTGTTGCGGCCCGCGCCAGCCTTGTTGAGACTGCGCAGATTGTTTTTCGCTTCGGCAAGCGCCTTGCTGGCTGGTTCGACTGACGGTTTTCTCGCTCCGGGCTTCGCCGTTTTCTGCGGCGCGGCCTTGGATGGCGTAAGGGCGCTCTTTTTCGTCTTGCGGAATTCGAGGGCGTCGCGCGCGGCCTCGTAAAGCTCCGCAGACAGAAGGTTAAGCTCCTGATCGCCAAGACCCGATGCGCGAAGGAACGCCTCGACCTCGACAGACTCGGCAGACAGCTTCTTGCGCCCATCATCGCCCGCATATTGCGGATTCCGCTCGATGAGCTTTTGAAACTGCGATTGCTGATATTCGCGGTCTTTTTGCGCCTTCTCCGCCGTCGCTCTGTTCAACAGGGCCTGATCGGCCTGCAAATCAGCTTGCTGGCGGACGTATTGCTCGGGGTCTTCCGTTGCGAGTTTCTGCCAGTCGACCTTAGACCACTTGTCGGTCAGCTTTTCGTGCAGCTTTCCGTAAAGGTCATCCAGTCGTTTGGCTTGCTCCTGGTAGCGGGTCGCAGCCTCTTCGGATTTCCGCTTGGCCTCCGCCGCTTCTCGGCCCTTCTCGGCGACGCCGGACTGAAACTCCGACTCGCGCGAAAGAATGTATTCCTTCGCCGCTTCGGGCAGTCCCGACCATTCGTCGATCCGGTCCTTCGGCCATGACGCAGGCGCTTCGACGCTGGCGGGAGACTCTTCAGCCTCCGGCTCGTCTTCGCCCTCATGGGCCCCGCTGGCGGGAGACTCGTCCGTCTCCGGCTCGGGGTCGGACCCTTCGTCCGATGAAACCTGTTCCGCTTCCTCTTCCACCGCTTCCGCTTCGACGCGGGCGCGCAGACCGGCTATCGCAGCCGCTGCGTCGTGCGTTGAACGCAAATCGGGGTTCAGGATCGTCTTGCTCATTCCGTCGCTTCCTCGTCCGCCTTTGCGAGTTCATCGCTTGCGATGGCCCGCCCAAGGTCATTGATGAAGTCATTGAACACGGCGAGCTTCGCTCCCAGCCGTTCAATCTCGTGCTGCATTTTCTGCGGGTTATCGAATGGAATAACGCCCTCGAATATGAGGGCGATGCGTTCCTTGTAGTCGTTTCTGAGGGTTTCCAGCTGATCGCCGAACATCTCAAGCGCGCGACGCGCTTTAGCGCCTTCGTCAGCCAATACCGCCTCCGAATCTCACGTTTGATATTTTCGCGTTGGCGGCTTCGGTCTTCGTCTTCGCCGAAATCGCCGCGCTCATCGTCTTCGTCTGCGCATCGGACCGCGCCTTGAACTCTTCAAGGTCGGCGCGTCTCTGCATCGACAACGACTCTAGCCGCGCCTCTGTCTCCGCCGCCTTCTCGGCAAGCCCCGCTTCGGCTTGCGCCTTGAACAGGGCGAGCGCCGCTTCGAACTGGAATTTTTGCTGTTCAAGCTGCAACTTGGCCTGCGCCTCTTGCTGCTTGATCTGCAATTCGCCCTGCACCTTCAGCGTTTCGGGATCGGGCCCGCCCTGCTGTTGCGCAGCCTCTTCCGGCTCGGGGAAGTACATCTCTGGATTCTTGACGTTCCCGGCCTTCAGGTAACGCTTGACGGCGTTGAACAAATGATCCGGCCCGACAGCGACGCCAGCCGCCGCCGCGTTCTGCAGGATCGTCAGGTATGAGCCCCAGAATTGAAGCTCGCCCGTCTTCGTGTTCGCGCCAAGCCCGACATCGATGCGCAAATCCTTGCGCCGCGCCCATTTGTTTGGGTCGACCTCAACCCACTTGTTGCGAAGCCGCACCGTCGCCTGCTTGCGCGCATGCCTGACAATGAGGTCATGCAGCCCGAGAAACATGTCCTTGACGCCGGTCTCGGCGAATATGCGGGCGATCATCCGCACCCGGCGCTGCGCCGCGCCCATCAATTCCATCGCGCCTTTCGCCGTATCGTGCAGCGTGTCGGGATTGAGCCCTTGCGCGTTCCTGACGACCCCGGTCCGCCCCTCCGCAACGGTCGAGAAGTATTCCAGCGCCGGAAGCACAGCGTCACCGACAATCGGCGGGGTGCGCCAGTTGATCGCATTCTCCCCGCGCGTCCTGATCGGGCGGCCCGGCCGGTTGTTCAACAGGTCCGAAATCGTGACCTTGTCCGCCTTCGACAGGTCAATCTCCGGGCGCGGATTGACGCCGAAATAATAGGCGTTGAGCATCATCCGCGTCAGCGTCGTCTTGATCTTCTGCACCTCGATCAGAAGATCGGCGAGCGAACGGCCATAAAACCTGTGCGTAACGGGATACGGGCAGTTGACCGCGTACTGAATCCCGGCGATCCGCTCCTTGTCGAGCAATACCGTATCGTCATTGCCGGTGATTACCTTCCAGCACTCGACCTTGCCGTCCCCATCGGCGTCAAGCCAGATGTGGTATTCGACGACCTCGACCCGGCGGATCGCGCGATGATTATGCGCGCCTTCCTGTTGTTGCTCGTCATCTTCTTCGAACCGGCGCGCGCGTTGGTCCTCATCCCGCGCAATGTCGTAGTCCTTCAGGAGATCAACACGCTCAGGGTCAAAGCCCTGTTCGATGAGGTCGTAGGCCGGAACCCGTGAGCGGTGACCCGCCCAGATCGCCGTCGCAATCGACTTCGCGCCGCGATCAACGAAGAAATCCTCGGGCGGGACAGCGATGACACGCGCCTTGCCGTAGGTCTCGCGCCTCCGGCCCCGGATCGTATAGAGGCCGGTCTGCGGATTCGGCGCTACCTCGTCTTCTTCAATGTCGGCGAGTTCAAACGCGCCCTTGCGTATTTCCGAGCGAATGACGCGCCATTCTTCCTCGCTCTTGTCCTCAAAGACGAACTCGTCCCACTCTTCGCACTCCTCCCACCACCATTTGAAGACGCCGGTCTTCGAAATCAGCGCGTCCTTGAAATTCTCATACAGGACAAGCCATCCCTGATTGTCGTTGTAAAAAACGTGGTTGACGTAATCCGTCTCCTGCCGGGCCTGTTCCTCGTCTTCCGGCCCGACCGGGGAGAACTCAACGACATCATCCCCGCCGGTGAATATCTCGATGAGGTCGGGCAGAACCGTCTCGACCGCATCCGAGAGATCGGATGAAACCGCCTTCGACTGGCCCGGCTCCGGGGGAATGTCGATCTTAAGACGGCCCCTGTCCGGATCGCCGAAGAGATAATCATAGGCCCGCGCCCTGTCCTCAGAGAGATTGTCGCCGTCGCCAAGCGCGGCTTCGCGCTCAGCCCGCACAATCCCGAGGATGTCGCTGTCAGACAGCGGCGTCCGTTTTTTCGCCATCAGGCCACCGCCATGTCATGCCATTCGTCGAGCGAGTAGCCGCCAGCCGACTCGCCGTCGATCCTGTCCCAATTCACCGCCAAGGCGCGAAACGCATCGGCGCCGTCAGACGCCCAGTCATGTTTCGGCGTCCGCTTGTATTGCTTCAACGACTCGTCCCAATCGCGCCGATAATTCCTGAGCGCGTCCAATCCGCGCTCGCATTTCACCGCATCGAACCGGGCCCGTTCGATAAGCCCGCGCGTCACGTTTATGTCGGCCAGCAACTCGCTCTCGCCAGTCGCCCGGCGCGTCACGAAAACGTTGGCTAGCCCCAGCTCGCGGAGCGTCGTTTGCGCGCTCTTGTTCGTCGCCTGCGACTTGTTCCCGCCGTCATGCGGCAGGAAGTGCCCTCCGAAAGCATAGGGCTTCTGCTTGATGACGGCCGCGTAATGGGCCCAATCCTGATTGTTGTTCTGGTAGTAATCGATAATCCGGGGCTCGATGCCGATGATCTGCGCGAACCAGATCGCCGTCACGTCGTTAGTGCCGAGGTCCCAGCCCGTGTAGACGAGGCCGCGCCGGTCATACGGGACAGCCCCGATGCGGCCCTCTTTCTCGGCCCGCGCCATCTGCGGCCCGTAATACGATCCGAGGATCGAAGCGCTCGGATCGCACATGTACTCCTGGCGGAAGAGCGCGTCGCCCTCTTCCTCGCCGTAGTCGGCTATGTATTCAGCTCGTTCGGTGACAAGCTGTTCGGGCGCGAAGACGCCGGTATCGTCCGCTGACAGAGTCTCGCTGAACCAGCCGTCCCAGTCCCGCGCCGCGTTGACCAGAGACCAATGATGGTTGCGGCCGTAGAACGTCGAGATGAAAAGGGCCCAGCCGCCGTTCTCCGCGAGGATCGGCCGTAAGTACGCCCATGACGCAGGGTCCGCCCGCGCATATTCGGAGAACACGACCCCGACCGGCGGCGAGCCGATCAGCGATGCGTAATTGTCCGATCCGACGACTTGCCACGTCGAGCCGACCTTGAATCGGATGAACATCTCGTTCTCGCGCGTCGCCTCGCGCAAGGCGTGCGGAAATGCTTCATCGATCCGGCGCCGTCCCGTGTGCGGGTTGACCGCCTCCCAGATCGCTTTGCGCGCCTGCGAGGCCTCCGGCAGCATGTGCCAGTATGAGCCGACCCGCTCATGCGCGGAGACCGCAGCCCAGTGCAGGCCTATCTCGTCCTTGCCCGCGCGGCGATGCCACGCGAGCGCGGCCCGCTTGCCGCCGGATTCGAGATAGGACCACGCGCGGCGCTGATACGGGCGTGGCTTCCACCCGTTAGGCAGCGAGACGATCAGGCTTAGGCGCCTTCCCAGTTCGTGCCAGAGACCGCCGACAGGATAATGCCGTCGATGCCGGGCCCGGCGACGCAGACATACTGGTCCGCCGGGTTGGCCGAGGCGACCAGCGTCCCGGCGAAAACTCCGGCCGTCGTCGTCACGATGCGCCAATGCTTCTTGGCGGTGAGCGCGGTCAGGATCGCGCCCGATGTCGCCGTCAGGTCTCCCGAATAAGTGTCCGCCGTCAGGCCGCCGCCGGTCGTATCCTCGCTCATATAGAGGTCGAGGACCTTTCGCTCGGTCACCGGCGAACCGCGGTGATCGCGCACGGTCACCGTAATATCCATGCCGTCCGTCGTCGCGGAAGGCGCGATTGCAATGTCGGCCTTCAGCAGGCCGCCGAGGGTCGCAACCCTGTCTGCATAGGTAGCCATTCGTTATCTCCTCACTGGATAATCAAAGCCGATTTTCACTGTCGTCGTGCCCGAGCCGTAGGAACCGGTCGGAATGCCGATCCGGAGCGCGCACGCGCGGGGCGCGTCGAAGTGCTCCGCCTCGGTCGGATCGGCGGTCCACGACTTCTGCGCCTCCCACGATCCGGCCCCGTTCCACTGCGCCTGCATCTGCACCGTCGAGCCGCTGATGCCGCTGATCGTCACGACGACACGCGCGCCAGGCGGGACATAAGTCAGCGTGGCGAATGTGTTCTCCGCCGTGATCGAGGCGCTCGCCTCTGTCGTTATGGCCATATCGACCTCGTTTGATTGTTACCCAGAGTGCCGGAATTCAACCGCCAGTTGGCGCGTTTAGCATAATATCGCTTACCGCTCGGCGGCAGTTTAGTGATTTGTCGCGTCCGATTGAATGATTGTTGCCGTCTAATCAATCGCCGGTTGCGTCCCCATGCCTGACGATCTGCACCGTCAGCGCGCCACCATCCCTGCCCGTCACCTCAGCCTGGACCTTGTCGCCGTATTTCTTCGGCGCGAGCTTTGACGCCCGCCACTGTCTGGCCCAGATGCGCAGTTTCACGACCTGCCAATCTTCAGGTGTCGCCTCGTCTGCCATGTTAACGCATTGATCCGCTTCATATTCCTGCTGCGCCTCGCGCGCGCGCACAATACGGCTGCGGAAGGCCTCGTCGCCCGCCATCATCCTGTAGAAGTCACGCTCTTTTATGAGGCCGTCTCTATCGAGCTGTTTGACCGACTCGCCGGATGCGAGTTTGGCGCAAATCTCGTCCAGCTGTTCCGGCGTCACTTAAGCAATCTCCAGTCTTTCGCCGCAGTTGGTGCAGGCGATGATGATGCGGTTTGTTTTCAGGTTGCCGTAGATGAGCCAGTGGGTTGGCTCCGTGTCATGGTCAGCGATTTTCTCGGCGCTTGTGCAGCGGCAGAATAGCGGGATGGCGCGTGCCTCCGGCTCTTCCGGGCTCGCCAGTTCAATCCGGTTCATTGCGCTGCGGGGATTCCTGCTTGGAAATGAAAACCCCCGCCCAGATTAGTTATTTTCCCGGCGGCCGGGCGGCCAATTCCGCCCCCGCCAGAAGCGCCGCAACATCATCGACATGAAGGCAATCAACCATACAGGCATAGCTATTTGGCTGCTGAATCGGCGCGATATAGCCGTTGCAATAATCGTTACCGGGCGTGGCGCTGTGCAGAACGCCGTACGCGACGACCTCGCCGCCATTAAGCATTACGATCTTGTCGCCGTTCTTGGCCTCGCGGCCATTTCGATAGTGCATTTTTCTTCCTCTGTAGTGGAATAAAAACCCCCGCCGGGTTAAGGGCGGGGG
>FRDC01000241.1_pt1 | contig 30471 bp, 35 predicted proteins | sample 1106171 | NCBI WGS metagenome assembly FRDC01 (sample SAMEA3930566, study PRJEB13176) | freshwater metagenome | biome: Drinking water system; feature: drinking water; material: water | place: Singapore | collected 2014-12-20 | reverse complement strand
GCAGCAGTTGCATTTCAAAGGGGAATTTTCAAATGTACTGATCGTACGCTCAACGTGCTCGGCATTATCTGCGTCCATTAACTGCGCGCGTAGCTCGGCGGCGCCGTCAAAGTCTTTCACGTACGCCTTGAAGTGCTTTTTCATAATAGCGAAGCTCTTGTGGGGCAGGAGCTCTTCAAACAGTCGGGAGTGCTCAGCGAGTGTTTTGAGTCTTTCTCCTAGCGACACTTCGCCATATGCGAAGGTCTGGCCGACCGAAGGGAGGAGACCCGAGGACTTTCGCATATGGCGAAGTGGAGCGAATAACCACGGTGTACCGAAGATGGCGCGGCCGAGCATGGCGCCGTCGGCGCCCGACTCGGCCACCTTCGCGCGGGCGTCATCGAGCCCCGTCAAGTCGCCGTTCCCGAGAATCAACGTGTCGCTCTGCAACTCATTACGTATTTCGACCGCGCGCTTTACTCGCTCCCAGCGCGCGGGCACCTTCGACATTTCTTTGCGCGTCCGCGCGTGGATGGTCACTGCCGCGGGCTTCGCCTCAAGGAGCGCGGGTAGCCAGGTCTCAAGTTCATCAGTGTTGTATCCGAGTCTAGTTTTAATAGAAACAGGAAGCTCTTGCGCGCCCCGCATCGCCGCGTAAATAACCTCTTGCGCACGCTTCGGGTCCTTAATGTGCGCGGCGCCTGCGCCCTGTTTTTCAATACTCTTGTCGGGGCAGCCCATATTGATGTCGACCCCGTCAAATCCAAGCTCGCGCGCAAGGGCCGCGGCTTGTTCCATATGTGCAGGATTTGAGGTGAAAAATTGCGCGACGATCGGGCGCTCGCCTTCCGTGTATTGCAAGTCGGCAAGCAACTTTTTTCTCCCCTCCTCGGGCGCACGGGCGAGGCCGTCAGCTGAAATAAACTCGGTCCACATGGCGTCCGGCGCGCCGCACGCCGCTATCACCCGGCGGAACGCCGGGTCGGTCACGTCAGCGAGCGGCGCGAGAACAAAAAACGGCCGCGGCAACTTCCCCCAAAACCCTTTCATACCTCTCTTAGTACCACACGAACATTATTCTCTCCACTTCACGTAGATTTTGTTGCCGAAGCGGAAGTCGGCGTAGTCGAATGCGGGAGTGCCTTCAAACTTTCGCGACGCGAACACCGACGCTATGGTGTCGAGCAAGGGGTCCCCTACCTCCTCGGCGACCAGCCGCAGCTCGCCGCCCTCGGCAAAGGTGACGTACGCGTCACCTTCGGCATCGACCGCCACTTCGCGAGGCGTGCGCTCCGTCGCTCCTGACACACGGTTCACAAATGCGTAAAGTTGTTCGTACGCTCCTGCCACGTACCGGTCCCCTAACCGCGTCACCCCACCACCTCGAAATGTCAGGAGCTCCGGCGGAGCGTCGTGCGCACGGGCGAAAATCAGGCCCTCGTCGTCCATAAAATAGCATTCATCTATCGCGTCAACCTCTTTGCACCACAGCGCGTGCGGCACGCGCTCGGTCACGTACACACTGACGGCAGTCAACCCGACTCGCTCGACAAAGACGCTCTTGATGGGGTGAAATTGGTCCACCAGCCGCTCCTCGATTTCCGTGCGTGGGTACACGAAGGTGTTGGCGCGCGGGATGATGAGAAAGTATGAACCCGCAAGAGTGTCGTCGACCACTCGCTTAACCAAATCCTCTCGCACCAGGTTGGTGCCCGCAATAGTGACCTGCCTGACGCGGATAGAAGGTTGGTGCATGCCCCAAACGGCGAGGCCGACCATCAGCAGGCCAGCGACGGCAATACCCGCCACCACCAGAGTCTTCGCGCGACGGCGACGCTCCTTGAGCGAGCGCTTCTTCATCCTCCTATTATAGCCTTGCCCATGTACGGCTGAAGCACTTTCGGCACGGCAATAGTCCCATCCTCCTGCTGGTAGTTTTCAACAATTGCAGCAATCATCCGTCCCATAGCAATGAAGGTTGCATCGTTCATGTGCACTGCCTCGGTAGTTCCGTCGGCACGCTTAATCTTCGTATTGAGACGTCGTGCTTGATACCCGCCCATGTAGTCTGAGGTATGCGTTTCTCGATACGCATTTTGTCCCGGCATCCACGTTTCCATATCTACCTGGCGGTGGTCCGGCTTGCCCATGTCTCCGGTGCAAATAGCTACTACCTGGTACGGGAGCTTAAGCATCTGCAGTAAATGTTCCTGCAGTGCAATTAAAAAGTCTTGTTCGTGGTAGCCGTCTTCCGGGTGTACAAACGTTTCCAGCTCGAGCTTATCAAATTGATGCTGGCGTATGATTCCGCGCGTATCTTTGCCGTATGAACCCGCTTCGCGACGAAACGCAGGGGTAAATGCAAAATACCGGAGCGGTAGTGCATTTTCAGAAATACTTTCATCCATATGCAATGGCCCGAGCGTATGCTCAGCGCTCCCAATGAACACCATGTCATCTTTTTCAAAGTAGTAGCGCTCGTCAAGTGGATGCAGCCGCGCCATGCGGTTCATAACCGCCGACCGCATCATCAAGGGTGGAATGATCGGGATAAACGGCGTCGCCTTCACGGGCAGCTGTGCCCGACTCGCAACGTCCTGCAATACTTCAGCATCCATAAGAATAGACCGCGCATACTCAAATAGAGCAAACTGGAGTGTCGCGAGGTCGCCCTTGAGGTAGGTGAAGCGAGCGCCTGACACTTCGGCTGCCTTAGTACTGTCAATAATATTGAGTGCCTTGCCGAGCTCGTCGTGGCTTTTCGGCGTGAACGTGAAGTGTGGTTTCTCCCCGACTTCGCGCACGACTTTGTTGCCACTTTCGTCCGGACCAATGGGGGTATCTACCGAGGGGATGTTTGGAAGGGCGAGCATGAGTTTGAGGTACTCTTTCTCAACCCCCTCAAGTTTGGCTTGCGCAGCCTGCACTTCCTCTTTGATTTGCCGCCCACGCTCTATGTCCCGCGCTGCCGCGGCCTCATTTTTCCCGCAATTAAGCTCGTCGAGCTCCTGCTGCAACGCCTTGCGCTCGTCATGGAGGCGAAACAGCTCGTCTAGGTCAACCGGTTCGGACTTTTTGTTCTCAATCGCGGCCTTGACTATGTCCGGGTTATCGCGAATGAACTTTATGTCTAACATGCAAATTATAGTAGCATGGGGGCCATGGCTGACCTATGGACTTTGCCGTTTGAAGAGTTTCCTGAACTGCTGCGGGAGATTCCGGATGCGCCGCGCTCACTATATATACGCGGCGCCCTGCCCCCACCAGGACACAAGCTCCTCGCGGTCGTTGGCTCACGGCGGATGACCTCGTACGGGAGGCAGGTGTGCGAACACCTGGTCTCCGGCCTCGCGGGCTACCCGCTCTCCATTGTGTCGGGGTTGGCACTCGGCATCGACGGGTGCGCGCACCAGGCAGCACTCAACTCAGGCCTCCACACCATGGTCGTCACTGGGTCGGGCTTAAACGACGACGTCTTGTACCCGCGCGCGCACCGCCGACTGGCGAAGGACATTTTGAAGGCCAATGGCGCGCTGATTTCAGAGGAGGTGCCGGACTTCGTCGCCCGTATTGAAAGTTTCCCGAAGAGAAATCGCATTATGGCGGGTATGTGTCACGCGACGTTGGTCATAGAGGCGACCGGTAAGTCCGGCACGCTCATTACCGCGCGCCTCGCGACCGACTACAACCGCGACGTCCTCACCGTACCGGGCTCCATCTTTTCCGAAAATTCTGAAGGTCCGCTCCTCTTGCTGAAACTTGGTGCAACACCAGTCAAAAGTGCTGCTGACGTCCTTGAGGCGCTCGGGTTCGAGAAAGACGAAGTGCGCCAAGCAATGCTGTTCACTCCCGAAGAGGAGCGAGTCATGAAAGCGCTTGTCGAGCCGATGCCACGCGACGAGCTGTTGCGTGCGCTCAAGCTCACCGCAGCCGAGGGAAATGCACTGTTGTTGTCGATGGAATTGAAAGGAATGGTGACAGAAAAAATTGGGTTAGTGAGGAAAAATGGTTGACACTCTTCCGGTTATCGCGTACTAGTGGTGGGTAATGAGCAAGAAGACGCTAGTCATCGTCGAGTCGCCCGCCAAGGCGAAGACGATTGAGAAATATTTGGGCGACGGCTACACCGTGCTCGCGAGTGTCGGACACGTGCGCGACCTCCCTAAGTCAAACAAGGACGCCCTCGACATTGTGGGCGGCTTCATCCCCCACTACGTTATTACCCCTGGCAAATCGCACGTGGTGGCGGATATTAAAAAAGCTGCTGCCAAAGCTGACGAAGTGCTGCTCGCGACCGACCCCGACCGCGAGGGCGAGGCTATCGCGTGGCACGTGCAGCAGGTGGCGGGACTGAAGGGGGCCGAGCGCGTCGTGTTTAATGAAATTACGAAAGATGCCGTCTTAGAGGCCATAGCGCACCCACGAAAGATCGACCAGCACCTCCGTCAGGCGCAGGAGGCGCGGCGCGTCCTCGACCGCCTGGTCGGCTACGACCTGTCAGGCCTCATTTGGAAGAAAGTGCGCTACGGCCTCTCTGCCGGCCGCGTGCAGTCGCCGGCACTCCGCATCATCATGGAGCGCGAGCGCGAAATACGCGCCTTTAGCCCAGTCCGGTACTTCACCATAGACGCAGCGCTCGAAACCGCAAAGGCTGAACCATTGCTCGCCACGTGCGCCACCGAGGTGCACGATGAACAGGAGGCCGCGCGCATTGTGGCAGCAGGAAAGGCCGGCACCTGGCGGGTGAAGGACGTCACCACGACTCCGGTGAAGCGCGCGCCCAAACCTCCCTTCTCTACCTCGACCCTGCAGCAAGCCGCGTCAACGCGCCTCGGCTTCGCGCCCTCGCGCACGATGGCAGTGGCGCAACGCCTATACGAAGCCGGGCTCATTACCTACATGCGCACCGACTCAACGAACTTAGCCTCGGTTGCCATGAGCGCTATCGCCGCGCACATCACGAAGACGTATGGTGCAGAGTTCCTCGAGCCGCGCGTCTACAAAACAAAAAGCAAGAACGCGCAGGAGGCACATGAAGCGATACGTCCCACGACTATTAGTAAGACTTCAGCCGGGCTGAACGATGAGCAGAAAAAATTGTACGAACTGATTCATGCACGAACGGTGGCAAGTCAAATGCGCGCGGCGTCGATGCTGCGTACCAAAATAATTACCGCGACCGACGGCATCCCTGACTTCCACGCAAACGGCTCTACCGTCACCGACCCCGGGTGGCTCCTCGCCGACCCCCGCGCGAAAGGCGAAGACACCATTCTTCCCTCCGTCGCCTCCGGCGACCCGCTTTCGCTCCGCGAGCTCACCAGCACTGAAAAGTTTACCGAGCCTCCCAACCGCTACACCGAAGCAGGACTCATTAAAGAGCTCGAGAAGCGCGGCATCGGTCGCCCCTCTACCTACGCGTCCATTATGAAAACAATTGTCGACCGCGGCTACGTGGTCAAAGAGGGGCGCACGCTCATGCCCACAGTGACCGGTGACGTCGTGTCGACGTTCTTGGAAAAGCATTTCGACACCTACATCAGCGACTCGTTTACGGCTGAAATGGAAAACGAGCTCGACCAAATAGCGAGCGGCGAGCGCGAGTACACGAAAACGTTGAGTGACTTTTACACACCCTTCGCCAAAGATGTTGCGTCTAAAAATGACATCCCCAAGCTGACGACGCTGGGTGTAGCACCTGAGCGATTTCGCTGCCCGGTGTGCGGCTCTCTCATGGACATGAAACTGTCGAAAAATGGCGTCTTCATGAGCTGCAGCCGCTTCCCCGAGTGCACCGGCGCGCGCACCGAAGAGGGCAAGGAGCTAGGGAACGAAGAGCCGCTCGGCACGCACCCTGAGCTTGGACTCCCTATCTATGTGCGGAACGGCCGCTTCGGCCCCTACGTTGAAATGATAGTCGAGGAAGGAACAGAGACAAAAACAAAAACCGGCAAAGTGAAAAAAACGAAGCCCAAGACCAAGCGCGCCAGCATCCCCAAAGAGATACCGCCAGAGGATCTGACTCTCGAGCAGGCAGTGAAACTGTTGGTCCTTCCCCGCGAGCTCGGGCCGCACCCTGACACTACCCAAATGATTAGTGCCAACATCGGCCGCTTCGGCCCCTACGTCGTTCACGACGGCGACTTCCGCTCACTGAAAGGCGAAGACGACCCGTACACCGTCACCTTGGAGCGCGCCCTTGAAATATTCAAAGAGCCTAAGAAATTCCGCCGTCGCTTCACCAAGAAATCCTGAATCGTAAATCTTGAATCTCTAGGGTATTCTGTAGAGATGGCGCACCCTACGGACAGTATTATTGCGAAAATGCGCTCACCGTCGTCTGAAGACCGCGAGGTCATACGACGCGCATACGACTTTGCCGAAGTTGCGCACGGCGAGGAGAAGCGGAAGAGCGGCGAGCCCTACATCGTCCACCCCCATGCCATAGCCACCTACCTTGCCGACCTCGGGATGGACCGCGACACTATAGTCGCGGGGATCCTCCACGACACAACCGAAGACACCGACACGCCCATAGAAGACATTGAGAAAAATTTCGGCCCAACCGTGCGCTTTCTCGTTGAAAGTTTGACCAAGTTATCCAAGCTGAAGTACCACGGACTCGAGCGCCACGTCGAGAGTCTGCGCAACCTCCTGGTCGCCACTGCCTCTGACCTCCGCGTCATCATCATCAAAATGGCCGACCGCCTGCACAACATGCGGACCATCGAGTACATAACACCTATTGAGAAGCAGCAACGCATTGCCCGCGACACGATGGAAGTGTACGTGCCTATTGCCGAACGCCTAGGTATGGGTAACATAAAGGCCGAGCTTGAAGACCTTGCCTTCGGCGTACTCGAGCCCGAGCGCTACGCAACACTGACCAAACTTATTGATGATAAGAAGAAGGAAGTTCGCGACAAAATCGAGGAGGACATCAAAGACCTGAAGCGCGAGTTTGCCGAGAGCGGCATGCGCGCCTTCCGCACCGAGTACCGCTTGAAGGGTGTGCACAGTTTCGGCCAAAAGGCGCGGCGCAAGTACGGCGACGACTTTTCCCGCGTGTACGACCTGTTTGCACTGCGCATTATGGTGAAAAATTCTGAAGACTGCTACCGTGCGCTCGGCATTGTCCACGGGTTCTGGCGTCCTATCCCCGGCAAAGTGAAGGACTACATCGCCTTTCCTAAACCGAACGGCTACCAGTCTATCCACACGACCATCATCACGCACCGCGGCGTCACCATCGAAATTCAAATACGCACCGACGACATGCACCGCCACGCGCAGTTCGGTATTGCGTCGCACTTCGGCTACAAACATAACGAGGGACTCGCGCAGACGCCACTGGAGTGGCTGCAAAGCCTCATACCGAATCTCGGGAAGAAAAATGACGTGTCTGCCTCGTCCCCTCGCTGGTTGAGTGAACTGTCGCGCGTCGAGGGCGAGCATCCTGAATTTGAAAACTTTGAAGAAATTTTGAAAAATGATTTCTTCGCCGAGCGCATGTTCGTCTTCACGCCGAAGGGCGACGTCATTGACCTCCCGCAAAATGCCACCCCCATCGACTTTGCCTACAACATCCACAGCGACGTCGGTGACGCCATGGTCGGCGCTCGCGTCAACGGCAAGCAGGTGTCGCTCGACACCACGCTGGGGAACGGCGACGTGGTGGAAATAGTGACCAGCAAGAACAGTCGCGTGCGCAAGAAGTGGCTCACCGTCGCCCACACCGCCTCAGCCAAGGCGCACATACGCGCGGCACTCCGGAAGCAAGGTGGCAGCGAAACTTAGATTGAAAATTTGTCTACCGAAAAGGTGTCGTCGCTCACTTTGACCTCGTCGCGCGTGCGGTCGTCTGCAAGCGCCATCTCGTCTAACACATCGTCGCTCTCTCCAGCAGGGAGCGCGGTAGCGGTCGTCGAGTCAGTGGGCGCGGTGGGCGCTTGAGGCAGTGTCACGGTCGACGGGTCAACACCAACGTGCGTTAAAATATTTTGCAAATCTTCAGTGGTCGCGAAGGTAATGATAAGTCTGCCGCCTGCCTCCTTTTCCCGTATGACAACGCGGGTGCCCAACCGTTCAGAAAAGAGGCGTTCGAGGGTAGTAATTTCTGGATGCAGGTCCTTCTTGCGGGCTTTCTCGACGGCAATTTCCCGTGTTATTTTCTCCACATCGCGAACGGAGAGTTTGCGAAGCATGATGTCGCGAAAGACGGTTCGCTGCTCCTCCGGACGGTCGGAAAGCATGAGGAGGGACCGGGCGTGCCCTTCAGACACCTGCCCGCCCGACAGCGCCTGCTGAATTTCGTCGGGCAGGTTCAAGAGGCGGAGTGTGTTCGACACATACTCGCGACTCTTCCCTACCTTGCGGGCGATGTCCGTGTTGTTGAGTTTAAACTCGCGCGCGAGCCGCTCGAAGGCTCGCGCGCGGTCAATCGCATTTAAATCCTCGCGTTGCAGGTTTTCAATAATGGCGAGCTCAAGCTTCACGCGGTCGTGCTCGGCCTCAGAGCGTATAATCACCGGCACCTGGACCAAGCCGGCGAGCTTAGAGGCGCGGAGGCGCCGCTCGCCGGCAATGAGCTCGTAGTACGACGAGAGGCCGCCGTCCTCGCGCTCCTCTTCGTGCCGCGTCACCACCAGTGGCTGCAGCACCCCGTACTGGCGTATCGAATCGGCAAGGTCTTTCAGCTTCGCCTCGTCAAACTCAGTGCGTGGTTGGTACGGGTTCGGCCGGATTTTATCAATCTCCACCCAAAAAATAGCATCCCCCTGAAACTGCGACATATGGGAAAAGTGTACCATGGACGCTCAGTGTTAAAATGTATATAGTACGGTAGGTATACTATACGGGCGAATGTCGGAATTGGTAGACGACCACGACTCAAAATCGTGTGGCCGCAAGGCCGTGAGGGTTCGATTCCCTCTTCGCCCACTATGAACGCGCACGAAAGGATTATTCTTGCGTTGGATGGGATGAGTTTGGAGGAATCGCTGAAACTGGCGAGGGAGGTAGAGGGGTGGGTGTGGGGGTTTAAGGTTCACGACCTTTTGATACGCGAGGGGTTTGGAGTTATTAGAGAGTTTAAGAAATATGGGAATGTCTTTGCCGACCTTAAATTCCACGACATCCCTGAGACGGTGCGGAAGGAGGTTGCGGCACTTGCTGATGCGGGGGCTGACCTCCTTACCGTACACACGTCCGGCGGAGTGGCGATGCTTGAGGCTGCCGTCGCGGCGGGCGGCGAGAGGGTGGTGGCGGTAACGGCATTCACGTCACTGTCTGCCGCTGACATTCATATGATATATCATATATCCCCTGCGGAAGCGGTTGAGGGCTTGGCGCGCACCGCGGCCGAGGCCAGCGTTCGGAACATTGTGTGCTCGCCGCAGGATATAGCTATTGTTAAACATGTCGCGCCACACGCGCGCATTGTCTGCCCCGGCATCCGGGGGCCGAATGATGAAAAAGATGATCAAGCGCGCACCATGAGTGCGCGCGAGGCCGTCGACGCCGGCGCGGACCTCTTAGTCATCGGCCGCCCTATCACCAAGGCCCCCGACCCTCGCGCGGCATTAGAGAATATTATTTCAACTCTTCCGTAATTTACTCAAACCCGGGAGGTGGCTGTTTTTGCTGAGACGCTCTCTTCAGCGTCCGCTCAAACGCTGCACACATTCGGCCGAGCATAAAAGGCGCTTCGTTCTATAAGTTGCGAAATTTGGATACTTGGTCGTGTGCAAAGGGACCGTACACTCCAGTCAAGCTACTATTCATAATTCTTCCAAAGTTTAAACCAGCATTAAATGCTGGGACGTAGCGTGCCGGCCAAGGCTTAAGATCTAGCTCGGTCACTGCATCTGACAAATCGCGCGTCCACGCAATACTTGGGGCGACGCGCTCAAGGCGCGTTACACTCATAGCTTCCCAACCGTGGTGAGGTCGCCGCCCTTGAGGGTTTCGTCACCTTCCTCCCAACTTGCGGGGCAGACTTGCCCCCCGTGCTTACGCACAAATTGCGCGGCTTTCAGCTTGCGAATGAGCTCCTTCGCCGAGCGGCCAATAGAGTTGTCATTTATTTCCATGCCGCGCAATACTCCGTCCGGGTCCACCACGAACGTGCCGCGAAGCGACAGTCCCTCGTCCTCCACCATGTCGAGCGCGTCACCGTCTATATACGTCCCGAACGCAACGGACAGTTTGCCCGATGGATCGGCCGCCATGGGAAAATTGATATTTTTAATAGATGGCGAGGTGTCGTGCCACATCTTGTGCGCAAACACCGTGTCGGTCGAGACGCTCATAATTTCAGCATCGAGCTTCTTAATGCCTTCGTAGTTGGCGGCTAGTTCTTCAAGCTCGGTTGGGCACACGAAGGTAAAGTTGGCCGGGTAGAAGAAGAGGATGAGCCACTTGCCCTTGTACGAGGAAAAGCGGACTTTCTCTATCTTCTCGTTATGAAATATTTCGAACTCAAAGTCAGGAATAGGCTGCCCCACCTTCACCATCGAGACAAAGCCGTCCATCACCTCCCCCTCTGAATCATTGTGTGTCATAGACTATGTACTTAACGAATATAGCCCTATAGTATCAGAAAAGCATGGATCGCGTTATTGTCATCGTTGGACCTACCGCTGTGGGCAAGACCGCCCTGTCCCTCGACGTGGCCGAGGTGGTGGGGGGCGAGGTAGTGTCCGCTGACTCGCGCCAGGTGTACCGAGGGCTCGACCTCGGGACGGGGAAAATTAGGCCCGAGGAAATGCGGGACATCCCCCACCACCTCCTCGACGTGGCCGACCCCCGACGAGTCTTCACCGCCCACGACTACGTCCGCCTCGGCACCGAGGCGCTACGTGACATACACACGCGCGGGCGCACCCCCGTGGTGGTCGGCGGGACGGGCCTGTACGTAGACGCGCTCCTTGGCCGCATGCCGCTTGCGCAGGTGGAGCCGAACGAAGAGCTCCGGGAACAGCTGGCAGGTTGCAGCTTGCAGCAGCTGCAGGAACAATTACAACACCTTGATCCGCGTAGATACGAAACAATCGATGCGAAAAATCCTCGCCGGCTCATCCGCGCCATTGAAATTGCCTCTGCGGGCAAACCCCGTGATACTCAATACGGGATACGGAACACTCAATACGCAACGTTATGGATTGGGCTGACGCTCCCGAAAGAAGAGTTGCGTGAACGAATTCGCGCGCGTATCCTCGCACGTCTAGAGGCCGGGATGCTCAACGAGGCGAGGAAACTGCACGCCCAGGGTCTCACCTACGAGCGGATGGAGCAGCTGGGGCTCGAGTACCGCCTGATGGCCTGCCACTTGCAAGGAACACTGAGCTACGACGATATGATATATCATATGGAAAAAGAAATTGTTGCCTACGCCAAACGCCAAATGACCTGGTTTAAAAAGAATTCTGACATTCAGTGGTTTAGTCCACACGATAAAGAAAAAATTATAAGTGTGGTACACTCATTTCTTGAAGGGTCTATAGTTTAATGGTAGAACATCGGTCTCCAAAACCGATAGCCGAGGTTCGATTCCTCGTGGGCCCGCACTACTTCTTCACCTCCTTGTGAACGACGTGCTTGCGGACGGTGGGGTCGTACTTCTTCAGCTCGAGCTTCTGGGTAGCGAGCTTTTTCCTATTCTTCCGCGTCCAAACAATGCGCCCGGACGCCCCCGACTTCAGCTTTACCAAGTTATCTTGTGACATAGAGGATAACGTACCATTTTGGGCCAAAAAACGCAATGATTTGAAAGTTAATTATAGATTGAGAAATGCGAACCAGTAACACACGGTCGTTTACCGGTACTGCAGTTAGGATAAACCTTGATTTTATCTGCAGGAACCCCGTCCTTAATGAGTCGGTCACGCTCAGATGCATACTCAGTTTCATACACCGCCCTGCCACCGGTGGCTTCCCAGGCTGATAAATTTCTCTTGACCCAGGCGCTCGTGCATCCACCACCCGCAACCTGTCCAGAGCCACGACATCCTATATCGGCAGTGTCACCGCTCGCATATTTTCCTTTCTGAATATGATCAACGGTTGTATTTGGCCCGGCTTCGGTCACTATTGTTTCACCGGCGTTTTCTCCCAGTGTTGCTGCGAACGACGCTAATTTCTGGTTCATTGACTGACTCGCGGAACAACTTTCTGAATTTTTACACTGAAGCGAACTTATCTGACTACAGGTCGGACACGACGCAGAGGTAGTCTGCCCGCCAGCATTCACTCCCCCTTTCGCATCAGGGCTGTGCTTGCTTTCGGGATAGTCGACACACTGTATTTGGTTCCAGGGTAGACGACCGAAAATATTTTGATTACCAAGCACGTTCATGATAATGCTGACCACCAGCCACGCGGCAAGTACCCAGAAGAGGCCGAGCGCGACGTCGCCAAATATTTTGTGTGCCGACTCAATATTTTTTGGAGCAGCCGACGCAGTGACGTACAGGAAGCCAGCGTAGGCGAACATGAGGGTCGCCACAAACACCGTGAAGCCAACGGCAAACTTTGCAACGTTGTCGAACAGGGTAACCAGGTCGCAGGCGCGAAGGTACGGCCCTTTGTCGTAAAAACTGTCAGGGACAATAGGCCCCAGGAAGCTATCTGCCGCAAAGACTGCTAACGGCGCGCCAACCAACACCAAAGCACCCAAAAAAGCTAATGCCTTCTTCATATAGGAAAACTATACCATGGGTTTTTTGACGTTACTGGTGCCGTAGCACCAGTCCCAACAGTCACCGCAAATGGTATTTTCCGACTTTTGCGGCAGTGCGCGCCCACAGCGGCAGTGCGCGCACTGACACGTGCGTATAGGTGCCTCGCGTAGCCGGTGTATCTGCTCAGTACCCATACATTCACGTCATACTATATACCCAACTCCGCGCCTTTTAAAAAAACTGGATTTGATCTTCAAACGGTATGGTGCCGTCCACGACTATATCTGCGTGCTCTTTAGGATTGTCACGTTCAAAGTAGCTATTCTCCTCTGCAAACCATTCGCGCCACATCCTAGTAAGCTCCTCTTCTGACTTCCCGGTTCCACTCTTGAGGTCTCTGTCGACGCCACGCCTGAGACAAAGTTCGAGGGGCGTATCGACGAAGATACTGAGGCTTATGTAGTCGCGAAACTCGGAGCGGGATGAACCAACCCCTTCAAGAACCATGGGCGGGGTCACGGGTTTTGTAACTGGTTCAAGGTGGTGGTTTGCATACCAGCTTGTTGGCTGATAATGGAGTTCTGTTGACCCCTGAGAAATCGGTTTGAAAACCTTTTCGATGACATCTGTATACCAGTTGAGCGGATTGTCCCAACTTGCAAAGTCGTCCTTGCGTATGAGCGTCGCATGTAACTTGTGCGAAAGAAGTTCGGCGAGAGTGCTTTTCCCTGAGCCACCGTATCCATCAATGGCAACAAAGAGCGTGGTGTCGACCTTTGGTTTCGATTGTTTGAGAAATTTTTGTAAATCGTACATTTAATCGCAATTATTTATTGGGAAGAAATGACCCTTCGGCGTGAGAGTAAGATCAGAGTGATAGCCACATTCGTCAGTGCCCATGCCGCAGGATAGAGCGCAGTAAGAATGTTTAGCTGTTCAACTGCAAGCACCGCGAGTCCATGCCGAACGGCACTAATTTCATAGAGCGCGAGCGTTTCGGTGTACGGAGCATTCCACGACTTGCGAACGGTGGGACCGAAGGCAAGGATTTCAGACACAGTAATAAGAATGACTGAGAGGACAGGCTGGTCAATGACTAGCCATAAACCCAGAGCGACTAAAGAGATCACAAAAAGGAAAATATCTATCGCTTTGATATCTCGCGTGCCACGCCATAGGCTTAACAGGCATACCGTGACGCATATGAGACCAATAACAAGCATCGGCCACGCCCCGACGCCTGCGCCACCTTTAACTTGAAGCGCGAAGGCTACAAAAGCGGTTAGCGAGACCGTGAACCATGTGAAAGAATGCTGCTTGGTTTTGTTTTTAAAAATGTCGACGATATAGGGCACATACGCGAATAGTGTGAGAATTATCACGACCACGCTAAGAATCGCCTTGTATTCCATAGGTATTTGATATGTGAACTATAATAGAATCGGCTCACTCTGAGAGTGAGCCGATTATTTGAGTCGGTATTCTACGCCGCGACCCGTGTTACCTACTTGTTCAATTTTTCTCTCTTGCTCTAAATCGCTCAAATAGCGCGTTGCCGTTGCATCTGATACACCGAGGAGCTTTTCAATGTCATTGTTGGTGACGGTTTGCTTAGTTTGAAAGAGTTTGAGAATTTTTTCTTGATTTTTCTCTCTCTTTTGCGAACTCCAAGTCTTCGGTTTTCTTGTAGCAAGCAAGTACCAAATAATAAGCACGGCGACGGCAAGGAAGATAATGAGAATCGTGTTTGTCATACGTTTTCTGGCCTTCCAAGGTGGAGGAGCAGAGCAGTTCTAGTTTCTTCAATGGTTAGTTTAGTATTATCAACGATTTTACAGAAACCGTCCGTACATGCCTCGCGAAGCCTGCGCGCCCAGTCCATCATTGCCTCACTGGCAAGTTCTGGCTGTCCACGTTCTTCAAGTCGCTTTGTTCGTACTTCGTCCGTACAGTCAAAGAGTACGATTTCATAATCAGTTATACCGTATTTTTCACAGCCTTCATTGATAAACGCTGGGCGTGTCTGCCCGTCGAGAACGACATCTTTCTCACGCGATGCTTCTTTCATGCGACGCACCCATTCGATGGTTTTAACGCGCTGCCATTCATCGGCACTCCCGTATTCTTTTTCCATTTCTTCAAACGGCGGCACGCCAATGCTGTCGAAATAGAAAACGGCAAGGCCAGGCAGGTTCATCTTATCCACCTCCCGTACGGCGGTTGTTTTGCCGGTCCCGGAGACGCCGGTGACAAATACCTTTTTCATACATTCTTTTTTGAACTATATCACTTACACACAACGGCTCAATCACAGAGTGGGCCGTTTGGAGAAATGTACCCAAATGAGGTTGAAGTGCGCCGGGGTGGACTCGAACCACCGATGCCCGAAGGGCGGGAGATTTACAGTCTCCTGGAATAGCCACTATCCGACCGACGCATGAACTCTCGAAAGCGCATTTGGTGCTTCACATTCGCTGGGGCGATATCTTTGAAAAACCGCCTTATCTCAGAATTGCGCGTGAGGTAGAAGCAGGCCGAACTTACTTCCGACGGAGTATATTTTAACAGTTTTAACATCATTCGCAAATCACCAAGGAGCCTCCGTGAACGGTTAGAGAACGACAGTTGGGTGCCGAATTTTAGCTTATACACTGAACCATCAGTATCGAAAAAGCCTCGGAGGCATGCAGAGACGAAGCGACGGTTTTCAAATATCCACTTTGGAACTCCAACCTGCGACTTCACCTTATGAGATACAAGACCTTGCTTGTAGAGCCATCGTGTAATGACCACAGACCCAAAGTACACTTGCCAGTGGCCACTTTTTCTCAGCAGCACTTTAGGCTGAATGTGGAAAAGTCGCTCCATGAGCGCAGCTACATACCGAACGTATGCCTCTTCTTTATTTCCGAGAGTAACAATGGTTTGAAAGTATGAAATGTGACCGTCGCCTAACAGTATCCCAATAAACTCTGCCAACTCCTGAGACTTTTTAGGGATCGTGACATGCCCCTTTTGGTTGTTGAACCCCTGCTTTTTATGGCGTTGAGTTTTTATCTTGAGCCGAATTAAACGGTCGTACACTCCCTGTTCGGAAATTGAAAGTTCTTTTCCAATTTCCCGAATTGTTTTATTTTGAATAATGTAAAGTCGGTGGAGCTCTTTGTAGAATTTTGTTTCTTCTTTTTGGGTCCAACGACGCGCCATGTACACATGGTACCATATTTAACATTGACCGCTCTGGTATTAAAGTAAAAAATATAACGTGCTCGCGCTACTCAACTTTTGAACTGACGAGGGAGGCGCCGCTGGTCGGGACCTTGGTGCGCCGCGCCTTCGTCGCGCGCGCACTCTTCACCACATCAAATACGAACTCTTGCTCCTTCCCATCTTCAGGGGTCGGCCCCAGACACACCTTGATGGCGCCACCCTCCATGACCCCGCGGGCAATCATGAACGATGCGACCGGGGTCAAAATTTTCGATTGAATGAGGCGCTTCAGCGGACGCGCACCGTACTGCGGGTTGTAGCCCTGCTTGCCTAAGAACTCGTACACCTCGGGTGCGATTTCTAGGGTTATGTCCTTCGCCTTGAGGCGCTCAGTAACAATGGCCACCTGCATTTCAACGATGGCGCGTATAGCCTCGGGTGCGAGGATGTTAAAGAGAATTATTTCGTCGAGGCGGTTCAAGAACTCAGGACGGAAGAAGTCTTTGAGCTTGCTCATCACCTTATCCTTAATGACTTCGTATTCGCCCTTCGCATCGCCCGAGGTAGCCGAGAAGCCGAATGCCGACATTTTGTCTATAAACTCGGCGCCTATGTTTGAGGTCAAAATGACGATCGAATTTTTGAAGTTGACCTTGCGGCCCTTGGCGTCGGTGAGGTGGCCATTGTCCAGCACCTGCAAGAGGATGTTGAATATTTCAGGGTGCGCCTTCTCTATTTCATCAAACAGGACGACCGAGTACGGGCGGTGGCGAATTTTCTCGGTTAATGCCCCACCTTCTTCGTGCCCGACGTAACCTGGGGGCGAGCCTATCATCTTGGACACAGAATGCTTTTCCATGAACTCGGACATGTCGACGCGGATGATTGCGTTTTCGTCGTCGAACATGAACTCGGCCAGCGCCTTGGACAGCTCAGTCTTCCCGACACCGGTCGGACCGAGGAAGAGGAAAGAGCCGATAGGCTTCTGCGGGTCGGCTATGCCCACGCGCGAGCGCTTCACTGCGTCGGCGACCAGCCGTACCGCGTCATCTTGGCCGACCACGCGCTTCTTCAACTCTTCTTCCATGCGCGCGAGCTTTTGCGCTTCAGCCTCGAGCATGCGCGACACCGGCACGCCGGTCCAGCGCGACACCACCTCGGCTATGTCCACGTCGGTCACCTCTTCCTTCAGTACGCGGCGCGAGCGGTGGAAGCGCTTGAGGCGGTTCATCTCTTTTTCCAAATTTTTCTCGAGCTCGGGCAACTTGCCGTAGCGAATTTCGGCTGCGTGCGCGAGGTCCGCGCGCGCTTCCGCACTGTCTGCTTCAGCCTTCGACGCGTCTATATCCTTCTTCAACCCACCAATGGTGGTCAACACTTCTTTCTCGTTTTTCCACTTCACTTCAAGCTCGGCGGTCTTGTCCCGTGTCTCGACTATTTCGCGTTCAACATCTTTAATACGCTCCTTCGTATTCTTGCCCAAGTCTTCGGCTTCGTCTTTTTTCAATGCGGCCAGCTCTATCTCGAGACGACGGACTTTGCGTTCGGTCTCTTCAAGCGCCGGCGGCTTATTTTCAAGCGCGATGCGAAGCGACGCCGCCGCCTCGTCAACGAGGTCCACTGATTTGTCCGGGAGGAAGCGATCGGAGATGTACCGGCTGGACAGCTCGACTGCCGCAACGATGGCGTCGTCGGTAATGCGCACACCATGGTACAGCTCGTACTTGTCACGAAGGCCGCGCAAAATAGCGACCGCGTCTTCGGTCGACGGCTCTTGCACATGGACCGGTTGGAAGCGTCTCGTGAAAGCGGGGTCGCGCTCGATGTACTGCTGATACTCTTTCAGTGTCGTCGCGCCGATGACGCGGAAGTCACCACGCGCGAGCGCCGGCTTTAACATATTTGACGCGTCCATTGCACCCTCGGCCGCACCAGCGCCAACGATGGTATGTATTTCGTCGATAAACAAAATGACCTTCCCGTCTGAGCGCTCGACCTCCTTCATAATGTTTTTCAATCGCTCCTCAAACTCGCCGCGGTACTTGGTGCCTGCAATGAGGAGGCCGAGGTCGAGCGCCAAGAGCTCCTTGCCTTTCAAACTTTCAGGCACATCATTACCCGCCATGCGCTGCGCCAAGCCTTCGGCGATAGCCGTCTTGCCTACCCCGGCCTCACCAATAAGCATTGGGTTGTTCTTCGTGCGGCGAGAGAGAATTTGGATAATCCGCGCAATTTCTTGGTCGCGCCCAATGACCGGGTCGAGCTTGTTATCACTCGCGAGTTTCGTGAGGTTCCTAGTGTACTTCGGCAGGGCGCGAAATTTTTTCGGTGACTCTGTTTCAGCGGAACGACCTGCACGAAACTCTTGCATGACACCGGCGATAGCGCTGCGGTCAATGCGGAATCGGCTTAACACTTCAGCGGCAGGCCCCGGGTGCTGCAGCACACCAAGGAAAATATGCTCAACTGAGACAAACGGCTCGTTGAAAGAAGTGGCGACTTTGACCGATGCTTCAAGCGCCTGCGCCATGTCAGGGGTGAGGTACAACTGGTACGACGGCGCTAGGGTCCCGCCCGCCGGAGGCATCTCAAGCAGTTCGATTAGCGAGTCGATAAGGAGTACGGTGTCAACTTCCAGACGCTCGAGTATAGAAAGGATGACTGACTCCTCTTGCAAGAGCAGCGCGAGCGCCATGTGGAGCGAGGAGACCTGGTTTTGCCCACGCTCGATGGCGAGCTCGTGAGCTTTCCGAACCGCCTCTTTCGCCCTTGTAGTGAAATTGTTAAAGGGAGGCATATACCCTCAGTATACCGCACCGAAGACGGATGAAAAAGTAATTACTGCACCGGTGTTGACGTTGCAGCGGGTGCCGGCGGCTTGGTCAAATACGCCGCTATGTCACCGTACGCGACAAATGCGCCACGACTTTCGGCGCGGGACACGGCAGTGCTGACGCCTGCAAGCTCACCAAAAATGGTGATAAGCGGTGTCCCCGGTGTAAGCGTCGCGTCAAGCGGCGTCGTCAGGGCATGAATACTCACCGCGTCGCTTCCCTTTCCGAGGGCCGCTAACTCGCTAAAACCAGCGAGCTGGCTGAGGCCGACGCGGTCGGAGCGTGCCCCAAACAGACCTATCACCGTTTGCCCAAGCTTCAGCGAGTCGCTGGTCACTGTTTTAAACGGAGTCACGGTCGGAGACGTGCCGGTTGCTGCCATGAAGGCAATGCCCGCGTCGGGGATTTTCGTCGTCACCACGAAACGAAAGTCGTCATTCCCAATACTTACCGCGTGCTCGCCCGCGACCTGCGACAGGTCGGTAACTATAGTGCCCGCCCCGACGACCGCGCCGAGCGCAATGATGGGACTGGTCGTGGCGGCGGTTTCATGAATACGCGCAATTTTTTTAAACGAGTCGGTGATGGACTGCGTCACGAGGTCATCTTCCTTCACCACGACCGTCGTCTCCTTCGTCACGACCGTTGCCGTCTGATTTTCCGCCGGCACGACCGTCTCGACCGTGCGCTCGATGACGCGGTTGACCGTTTGCGTGATGGCCGGTGGCGCCTGGGCCAGGAGGGACACCGTCACAATGCCCGTTGCAATAGAGGTCACGAACGACACCAGGAGTACCAGAAGGACTATTTGCGACTTGGTTAATTCCTCAATTTCCATACCTACTATATAGCATATATAGTGCGGGCGCGCTTCAAGGCGGCGACGGCACGGCGGGCGTCGGCACGGGTGACGTCGGGGGCGAAGGTGAAGCGGAGGGTCCCCAACGCTTGGTCTTCCGATGCACCGAGCGCCAGTACCGCCGTTGAGTGCGTGCCGGAGGCAATGCAGGCTGAGCGAGGTGACACGGCGACTCCCTCTTTGTCCATCAACACCGCAAGGTAGTCGCCGTCGGCACCTGGAACTGAAACGTGAATATTGTTCGCAATGCGGTGCTTCATCCCGCCATTAATCACCACGTCCGGCATTTCTTTTTTTAACAATTCTATAAAATAGTCTCGAACCTCCTCTACCTTTGTTACTCTCTGACTTCTCCCTTCCTCCGCTCTTTCAAACGCGCGCGCCATGCCGACGATGCCAACCACATTTTCCGTCCCGGCTCGAAGCTTTCGCTCCTGCGAGCCGCCGCGAATAACGGGCGCGAGCGGCACCGACGAGTGTTTGTACAGTAAGCCTACGCCCTTCGGACCCCTCACCTTCTGCGCGTCGTAGGTCACCAGGTCTGCACCCAACCGCTCGGGCCGCACATCAAGGAACAGCGACCCTTGACTCGCGTCAGTGTGGAGAATGGGTAAGGCGCACTCGGGTGTCAGGTGCTGGCTCGTCTGTTCACGGCGCCGCCGCACCTTCGCTAACGCACGACTCAGATCTTTCAGTGGTTGTACCTGCCCTATCTCGCTTTGCACAGTAGCGAGTGAAATAAGTACCGTCTCGGGCCGCACCTCTTTCAGCACATCGTCGACAGACACTATCCCCTCCTTGTTTGGTGCGATATATGAGACCATTACTCCTTTTGATTTTAAAAACTCTATTGGTTCGAGGACTGACGGGTGTTCAAACGCCGAAGTAATGAGGTGGAGGCTACTGTAGGTTGCACCACCTGCCTGCGCAGGCAGGTGCGCCACCAGTGCCTCGACGAAGCCGACGATCGCGAGGTTGTTAGACTCAGTGCCACTCCCGGTAAAGTACAGTGTCTCGGGTCGCACGGACAGAGTCTTCCCCAACCGGCCGCGCGCGTCGTCGACGAGCTGCCGCGCCGCACGACCCTCGTCGTGCGGCGCGGACGGATTCCCATTCACCTTGAGCGCTCGGGTCATGGCGCGCACCACCGCGGGGTCGAGCGGTGTCGCCGAGGCATAGTCCATGTAGATTCTTCGACGGTTAAACATATGAGCGAACAAATTGGAAAAAAGTGAGTAAGACTTGGCCTAGCGGCCCGGAGCGCTCACTTTTTTCCAATTTGTGAGCGAATTTGCCTGTTATTATACAATATATGGAAATAGCTCGCGAATATTTTTTTATCGCACTTGAGGCGGTGCGGCAAGACCCTATCCTCTCTGGACTCGCGGTCCTCATTATTTACTTTTTCATACGCACGTCGCTCCTGTCTCGACGCATCAACCGACTCACCCGCGGCAGCGACGGGAAAAGTCTTGAGGGCACTATCAAAAAGTTTGACGAACGTGCGACGGCACTCGAAGCGCACGCGAAGAAGGTGGAGGTGGCCCTCGACAACCTGGACAGTCGCGTCGCGACGGCACTGCGTGGGGTTGCCGTGGAGCGCTTTGACCCCTTTCAGAATGCTGGCGGACAGCAAAGCTTCGCGGCGTCTTTACTGAACGAGCGGGGTGACGGCGTCGTCATCTCCGGCATCCACGCGCGCGACGGCGTCCGTGTGTACGCTAAACAGGTGAAGAACTTCAACTCCGAGCGCGAACTTTCAGACGAAGAGGAAAAGAGCATCGTGAAAGCCAAGCAGACATTGGCGAAAGAGTGAGCACCTGTTTGCTTTTCGTGCTAAGAAATGGTTTTCTTTAGAGATGAATGCTCCTCACAAGCACGTGCAGCCGGTGGTGGCGGTCGTGGGACACATCGACCACGGCAAGACGTCGCTCCTCGACTACATTAGGAAAAGCAAGGTCGCCGAAGGCGAGGTGGGTGGCATTACGCAGCGCATTTCCGCGTACGAGATAGAGCACCCCACAAAAGAAAATGAGACTCGTGCCATAACCTTTATCGACACACCAGGCCACGAAGCGTTTCAAGAGATGCGTCGGCGGGGCGCCTCGGCTGCGGACATAGCCATTTTAGTCGTTGCCGCCGACGACGGGGTGAAGCCGCAAACCAAGGAAGCGTGGAAAGCTATTACCGACGCAGACATACCGTACATAGTTGCCTTCACGAAAATAGACAAAGACACGGCAAATTTGGACAAGGCGAAGGAGTCGGTCTTGCGCGAGGGCATTTACCTCGAGGGCTTGGGTGGGTCGGTCCCATGGGTCGGCGTATCATCGAAGTCGGGCGTCGGGATTCCCGAACTCCTAGACCTTATTATCCTCGTGTGTGACCTCGAGGAAGTGCACTGCGACCCGACTGCCCCGGCCAAGGCAGTGGTCATAGAGTCTGCGCGTGACGCCAAGAGCGGTGTGTCGGCGACGGTGATTCTTCGCGAGGGAACACTCGCGGTCGGAAGCTTCGCTGTGGCGGACGACGCGTGGGCACCCCTGCGCGCGATTGAAAACGCGCGTGGCGAGAAGGTGCGCGAGCTCGCGTGCGGCAAGCCGGCGCGCATCACTGGCTTCTCCAAAGAGCCACGCGTGGGGTCTGAACTCTTCGTCGTCGAAACCAAACGCGAGGCTGAGGACAAGGCAAAGGAGGGAGAGAAGCCGCTGCCCCAAGCTGCGCCACACGAGGAAGGAAAGAAGGTGGTACGGCTGATGATCAAGGCGGACACGCAGGGGTCGCTCGAGGCGTTTGAATACGAATTGAAAAAGTTGCCGCAAGACGCAGTGCAGGTCGTCGTGGTGGGCAAGGGCGTCGGCCCCGTGTCGGAAAATGATGTGCGTCAGCTCGCGGGCTTTGAAGATGGCATCATCGCCGGGTTTAATGTGAAGGTAGAGCCGTTGGCGAAGGACCTCGCTGAGCGGCAGCGCGTCGCCATAGAGACGCGCACCATTATTTATGAACTGACCGAGTGGCTGCAGGGCGAGGTGGCGCGTCTCACGCCGAAGAATGTGGAGCCCGAGATATTAGGCCGGGCGAAAATTTTGAAACATTTTTCGCAAAGCGGAAACAAGCACGTGGTCGGCGGCCGCGTCGAGAGCGGGATTATTAAACGCGGCGCCCCGCTCATGATCGAGCGCCGCGGCATCGAGGTTGGCCCAGGGAAAGTGGTGAACCTGCAGTCACAGCGTGCGGACGTAGACTCACTGTCCGAGGGTATGGAGTTTGGTGTCCAAATAGAAACGAAGGCTGACCTCATCCCCGGCGACACGCTTATCATTAAAGGAACTCACCATGATGCGTGAACGGTTTGTTGAAGAATTACTGCGGGTCATAGCCGCGTTTATAAATAAGGAGAGCAACCGCCGGTCTATGATCACGGTGACTGAGGTCGTGCTAGACCAACGTGGCAAACATGCCAATGTTTTCATTTCTGTGTACCCTGACAAAGACCTTCGGGCTGCGGTCGAGTTTCTCGAGAGGCAGCGAAATGAGCTCCGTGACTACCTCACCACCCACATCCGCGTGAGGTCTATCCCCCACCTCTCTTTCCTCCCCTCGCCGACCATGGGTACTTCACCAGAGTAACTTTATATCGCGTTTAAAAACGCTGCGCGTAGTTCGCGGCCGCAGTACACCGACTCAGGCGCAGCAACAAGAATATTTTTATCCTCTCGAGCAAGAAGACCCCAATAGTTTTTAGAACTTGTCACCCATGGATAAAAACCGAATACCCCAGGACTACTGAACGCTCCCGCTCCTCCCCGAGGGTCAGTCTCTACCCAGTGGCCGAACGAATAGTCCCAAGAAAATTCAGCTGGGATCGGCGTCTGCGACGCGGTGACCGGGCAGTCGACGACACTTGCACACACTGCGCGTGCACCCAGCTGTCGCGACAGGTAGTAGTCGCCGTTAGTAAGCTTTGTTAAAAAAGCGCTGTACGCGGCGGGAGTCGCAATGCCCGCACCCGCGAGTTTCGGGTTGTTAAATGAAATGGTGATTCCCAATACATCACTCACGGAGCGACCAATCTCGGCACCGCGTGCGCCTTGGATGTCCGGGTCTTCGGCAGCAAGCGCGAGGAAGTGACCCGGACCGTAATAAAATTTGCCAACCTGCGTTTCGTCTTTGACGTTGTTGTTGCTTCGTGCAAAACACTGCGCCGGAGTGTCAGCGGGGAAACAGAGGTGCCCCTTCACATATCCTGAGGTGAAATTAAGCTTACTAACAGTGTCCTCGGACAACAGTCCTTTATTCTTTTCCAATACATAGGCAGCGTAGATGAATTTAGACGCTGACGCGATGTCTAGTTCAGTGTCCTTCCTGACAGAGCCCGTACCAGTATATCCGTCTACAATAACACCGTTTTTGTTTCCCACGGCCCAATAAAAGTCGCCGAGGCCGCTGCACAGAGGTGAAGTCTCAGCAACCCTGGCAATAGCGGCTCGGAGTGTTGACGGTGTGGATGCCCCACCGTTAGTGTCCGATGGAATTTCGTTATTGTCAGATAGTGGTGGTTCGTTTAGTTGGTCTGAATTTCGGTTATTAAAAAGGGTGAACAACACGGCAAGAAGCGCAATGACAAAAAGGATTTTTATCAATTTCATATCAGTGCGCACATTCTAGCAAAAAAAGAAGTGTTTGTCGCGGCAGAACAATTCTTGTATACGCCGCCTAAACCAGCGACATGCTTCGCCAACAGCAGGTAATTTCAGTAAATAATAGGACAATATGCTGTCCTATATTTAAATACAAATAAATACGGCTGTTATACTTTTTCTGCTATAGCAATAAAAGTGTGACTTAACCGGAGACTCGCACGCGCGAAGAAAAACTTTGGTGCCCGGAGTGGGAGTCGAACCCACAAACCATTTCTGGTCAAGGATTTTAAGTCCTCTGCGTAAACCATTCCGCCACCCGGGCTAACTTCCTATTTTTACCACAGTTGAGGCCACGGCGGGAAACTCCTTCGCCTCTCGTCTCGCCGTCGCTCGACTCGGGCTAGGCACCGCCTCGCGTCGTTCGGCAGCCTCACGACATGCTCCGGCGTTCGATTCCCGCACGCTTTGCAGCAGTGCAAAGCTCGTGAGGCCACGGCGGGAATCGAACCCGCGTATAAGGCTTTTGCAGAGCCTTGACTTACCTCTTGTCGACGTGGCCGTAATTAAAGGATACTATGCCAAGTACACTTTATAAAGTATGCCTATCGTCGAAAGATTAGAACATCTTCCAAACTCTACCTTGAAGATTTCAGAAGAGTATCGGGAATTCTTACCGAGCATTATTCTTAATTCTCTGAACGACCCACTCCTTCGTTCAATAACACCTCGTGACGCTGAACGCTTCCGTGACACAGAAAGCGCACTCGCTTTTTTAGGCGACCGTACGGTATATACTATTTCTAACGAAGACACCTTGGCGGGTTTGATTTGGTTCAGTGAGAAAAAATGGCCACTTAACCTCCCTAACAGCCCGCGTTTTACCTACGCGATACGTATGTACAAGCCATTTCGCGGAGCGGGACTCGCTGCACCATTCTCTACCAAAGTCGTAGAGGATTTTACACGCAAACATCTCGGTGAGCCACTGTGGCTGGAAACCAATTCTGATAATGCGACAGCAATTCATCTGTATGAAAAAACTGGCTGGCGTAAACGGGGGGAATACAAGCCTGAGGAACATAGAACACGCCTTGTCATGACCTACGGACTCGAGGACTACAAAACAATTTAAAATTTGCTATTCTTTCTCTTATCCGCCCTTAGCTCAGTTGGTAGAGCGACTCCCTCTTAAGGAGACGGTCGTTGGTTCGAATCCAACAGGGCGGACAAAATACTAAACTTTGACCAGCTGACGGATATATTTCTGAAAGTCTTCATCTTCGCCGGACAGGAGCGTCGGGAATTGGTCGCGGAAGCCCGAGCGGCGGCACCACTCGCGCATGTAGTCCTCCCACGACAGCCAGCGGCGGCGCTGCGCCGGAAACATCGTTGGCGCGTACAAGAGGAGGTACGCGCGCTCAAACAAGGAGATCAACATATTGAAAATAATGAGCATGCGCTCACGCTGCTCGGGACTGAGGTTTTGCGTCGCCTCGTCGGCAAAGAGCTTCAGGTCGGCGTGCTCAAGCGCGACCTTGAGGAAGTCTTGGTAGTTGTCCGAAAGCAGTTGGTACACCTGCTCTTCCTCGTTGTCGCGCTCCTTACGCTCTTGGTAGAGGAAAATAATGATGGCCAGCGGCAAACCAATGACGGTGACGACGTAGCTTAAGAGTTCCCACAGCTCAAGGTCCATGCTCCCTAGTATACCGAAGAAAATGTTAGTGGGCAGGAGAGGACTCGCACCCCCACTCCCTTACGGGAATCAGCTCCTAAGGCTGATGCGTCTACTAATTTCGCCACCTGCCCAATATATCTCACCTTACCACAATGAAGTAGCAACGAAACTGTCTTCTTATAACAATTTTCAAAAGTGTATCATATATGATATAACTCGGCTAAAAAGCGGCAGCGGCACGGAAGAAATTAGTAGTGATTTAATAGGTAGGTGACGTTGGTCTTAATTGCAATTCTCTACGTAATGGTGTTCGCCCTCGTGCTTGGGTTTGCTCTTGTGTTAGTTGCAGAAATGATTGGCAGATTACTTACCAACGCGCCTTTTGTCCCTACCCCCGGTGCTGTAGTAGACAAAATAGCTGAATACGCAAAACTCAGCGACGGCGAAGTCTTCTACGACCTTGGGTGCGGCGAAGGTCAGGTCGTTCGCGCGGTAGCTGCGCGCTACCCAGGGGCGCGGGCCGTGGGGGTGGAACTTGCCCCCTTCCCCTACTACCTGGCGCGCCTTGGCACGTCACACGCGCGGCTACCGAACGCAACGTACGTGCGGAACAATCTGTTCGATGTACCACTCACTGACGCGTCATGCGTATTCCTCTACCTGCTGCCGCAGGCAATGGAGAGACTGTCACCGAAGTTGCGTCGCGAGCTCAAAGCTGGCAGCCGCGTCATCACGTACGACTTCCGCCTCGAGGATTGGCACCCAACGCATACCGAAGAGGTGAGGGTGGGGACTGGCCGCCGCCCGCACACCCTGTATTTTTATACTAACGAAAAGGGTTAGTAGGGTAGGTCGACGCCAAAAGTACGAGTCAGGACACCAAGAATGCCCAAAACCGCCGTCATGATGAAGAGACCGATGAGGCCGTAGGCCATAGCCTGCTTGCCCTTGCCACGCTTTTCTTTCTCGTCAGCGTTAAGAATGAACTGCGCGCCACCCCAAATGAAATACGCGAGTGCGAGGGACATTAAGAGCACCAAGAGCGGGTTAATAATGTCCTGCACGACGTTGCCGATGAATATCTCAAGTGTCTGCATAGAGCTAGTATACCTTCACTTTGGGGAGCTCGGGCGTCTTACTTCCCCCGGTAATGCTTTGGAATATGAGCGCACCAAGGAAGACGAGAAGGAAGAGTCCACCCACAGCTATGGCGAGCGCAAGAGCCTTGGGGCCCTCAGAGCGCCGACTCAGAGTACCGAGCGCGTCAGCGACTCGCGTGGGTTCAACCTTCTTGTCGTCCACGGCTAGTTTGTCCGGCCGCCATTCCTCACATCTACCTGAGGTACGTCAATGGAAGTGTCGTCAAGGTCGAACGTGTCGCGAATGACGTTCACAATGCCCCACACCGACACCATAAGGAAGAGCGCGATAAGGCCATAAATCATCTGGTTTCGCGCTTTGTCGCGGGCCTCTTTCTCTCCAGTTTTTAAAATGTATGTTGCCAAACCCCAGAAAAAGAACAGGAGGGCCAGCGCGACGACGATGGGGGTCGCAAGATTAATGAGGTCAGCAATAGTTTCTAAAACTCCTTCAAGATTCATAGTATGTAATTACTTAATAAGGGTACAAGGCTCAGTATAGCACTTAGTCCTGCAGCCTCCCCCGCTGCCCAACCGGCTGTGGACAATTAATACCGAAGGCTGAGTTGAAGAGGCAGAAGCTAAATTCGTTTGCTGGGGCTTTCTGTAGCACCCTCCCTCCCGACTCGTAGATGTAATCGCTGGTCCCCCGGTTCCAGTACCCTTGGTTGTAGGTTCCGTACTGGCCGCCCTGGTACGACGACGTGCGGAAGAAGGTGTTTTCAACAACCGCTAGTATGCCGCCGACAGACAGGAGGATGAAGAGGACGATGACCCCCCAGAGCATGCGGTTCCGCGCTTTCTTCAGCTCGTCCTTATTTTCCACACCACCGAGGAGCATGGTCATGAGGCTCCACATGAAGAAAAAGAGTGCGAGCGCAATGAGGATGGGTATGGCGAGCTGAATAAGGTCAGTCACTCGGTAAATGAGGTCAGTGAGGGTGTCCGGTGTTGGGTACATAGACTAGCGGATGCCGCGAGTGAGACCCTCAACGGTATTTTGTATCGCAAAAGAGAGTGCTTGGGCACCAAGGAGGACCATGGCGCCGATGATCGCGTACCACAGGTTCTTCTTCACCTCCTTCAACTCGCCGCCGGTCGCGGACAGTTGGACGAAGCGGAAGCCTATGTAGACAATGAACAGCACAATGATCGGAAAGCCTATCATTATGACGACACGCAATATCCCCTGCAGGAAGTCGTACAACGTATTGTAGGCTAAAGGGTTTTCAAGTTTCCCATCAGCAGCGTGAATTGAAAGCGGGACGAGAAGTAAAAAGAAGACAAATGCGTGAGTAAAGATTTTATTCATAATTTTAAGCTAAAACCTAGACCCTAGTGGCTAGGACCTAGCCTTATTGTACATCAAGTAAAGCGGCAAGCTCGCTCTGTCCACTCCTCACTGCCTCGGCAACACTTTCCCGCCCTGAGGCCACGTCCTCAACCATGCGTTTAAACAGCTGGTTGGTGTGTGTCGGCTCGGGGTCGTACCAGGTGAAAGCGTTTAAGGCTGCCTGGCGAAATACCTCTTCGTAGGGGTTTTCTGGAGACAGCGACGAAACATCTCGTCGCACAGACGGGAGGCCTGTCTCGACACGCAGTGCATCTTGGACACTGGTTCCTGAAAGTAACAGTGCCGTCTGCAACGCGCCGTTCACGTTGCCTGCACCGCGAGGGATGGCGAGTGCAACAAGGCGCGCCGGGGTGGCGACACGGCCGTCACGGACGGTTGGGTATGGCGCCACGTCGAAGTTGAGGTTGGGGTTCGCCGCACGGAGTTCCCGAGCCTCACTTGCCGTGCCGAAGTACAGTGCCAGATCCCCCGCAAGGAAGGCGCTCCGCGAGTCGGGCATTGACCGATTCCACGAGTACACGCGCTGCACTGGGTCGGCAAACTCGGTGTAGAAGCCGAGCGCAGACTCGGCGGGCGTTATACCCCCCACACTCCCGCCTGACAGGGCGCCCGCCAACTCCCCTTCCTCGGTTAACACCACTACGTTGTTACCGAGGCCCCACAGGAGGGACAGGAAAATGTGCTTCGCGTGCACGACATTGTCCCACTGACCCAACGCAACGGCACTTTGCGTCAAGGTCCCCGCCTGGGTCGCCTGCGTGAGGCGCGGCGTCAGGTCGCCGACCTCGTCCCAATACAGTGGCGGTTTGGCCACCCCCGCCGCCGAGAAGAGCGTTCGGTTCCAGTAAGTGACGAACGGGTCAATGAGGAACGGGAGGCCGACCGCGCCAGTGCCCGTGAGTAAAATTTCGCCTGCTTCGAGAAACGTGTCTTGGAAGTCACGGCGCGACAGACTGCTGTACGGAATGACCGCAAGCTTGTCGCCCTCGCTCACCAGGTACTCGGTTGGGAAGAGTACGAGGTCAGGCCCCCGCCCCGCAGCTATTGCCTCAACGAGGGTGGGTATAAACTCAGCCTGAGCAATTTCGCGGTACTCAACACCTTCGTACCCGTCGGACGAGGTGGTCACTATTTTTAAAATTTCTTCAACAGTGTCTTCGGGCACCGAACCCCACACCGAGACGTCGCCTACCCGCGCGCCAGATCCTCCCGAAAAGGTGGCGAAGATAAACACCGCAACCAGCGCAAGCGCACCAAAAATAAACGCGAGAGCCACTTGAAACGGCTTCATGTCTCTACTAGTATACTAGCTTTTTTGAGCGACGAACGCGTAGTGGTGACTCCCGGCGGGGAGCATAGGCCCTACTGAAAAGCCTTGCGCGCGGAACAGTCGGACAGCCTCTCCTGGAGCTACGGCGTCGTCTCTGTGGGGACCCATATTGTTAAATGACGCTGCCCACTCAACCACGAGGACACTTCCCGCGGGTTTGAGTACTCGTGAGAGTTCGTGAAGAAACTGCGTGCGCTCATACACTGCGTGGAGCGTGTTGACCAAAAGTCCAAGGTCGAGCAGCGCGTCGCGGAGTGGCAGGCGCGTGTTGAAGTTAGCCTGCACCGGCAACACGTTGTGCACTTCGGTTTTGACGCAGAGACCGCGAACGCACGTCACCGACTCCTCTCGAGCGTCGAGCGCGTAGACGGCACCCTCTGGCCCCACCCGCTCTGCCAACAAGAGCGCGTACTGCCCCTCCCCCGCCCCAAAGTCCGCGACCCGCTGCCCGGCCCGAAGCGGCATATGCCCCACCACATCCCGTGGATTCAAAAACATTTCACTCCCTAGTATAGCAGCGATCTTACGCAGTGCGCTTCAATTCGTGAGCTTTTGCCATCGCAGTTTGTGGGTTGCCGTGTTTCGTCTTAAAAGTTCGCTCAATAACGTAATGCGGTCCGTGCTGTCGCACAACTTTTACTTTTTCCCCATTCCACATCGCTTCGTGCGGTTTAAAGTCATTCATATACTGTATTGTATCATATATAAAATAAAAAGCAAGTATCCTGTACGGTAAATTCCCTAGCGAAATGCAACCGCTTTTGA